>ERZ780149.1158-NODE-1158-length-30221-cov-4.237254_pt1 | contig 30221 bp, 44 predicted proteins | sample MGYA00511367_ERZ780149 | MGnify/ENA primary metagenome ERZ780149 (study PRJEB29588, sample SAMEA2153852) | human gut metagenome | biome: human gut; feature: human-associated habitat; material: faeces | place: Denmark | collected 2008/2010 ... | reverse complement strand
GCGGGCGACAGCGGCGCAGCCACAGCGGGCAACTTCGGCGCAGCCACAGCGGGCGACAGCGGCGCAGCCACAGCGGGCAACTTCGGCGCAGCCACAGCGGGCGACAGCGGCGCAGCCACAGCGGGCAACTTCGGCGCAGCCACAGCGGGCGGTAGGGTGTCCGTCGGAGAAAATGGCGTCGGTACAGTCCGCGGTGATGACGTTATGATCCGAGGCGGCAAGGGCGCAATGCTGACGATTGCCGTTGAATCGAAAACATCGTTTGATATCGTCGCGTGGGGATCCTTTGTAATCGACGGGAAAATGTACAAACCGGATACGTGGTACACCCTCCGAAACGGCGAGATCGTAGAGGCGGAAGAATGATATACATCGGATGCGATCCCGGCAAGAACGGTGGCCTCGCCATTCTGCAAGGGGAGGAAGTCCAGACGTTCCGGTATGACCGCGACACCTACCGCTGCGTCCTGTCCGACCTGCGCGGCGAAAAGGCGGTGTGCTGCCTGGAGCACGTCGGCGTGATGCCGAAGAACGGAAGCGTGTCCATGTTCCACTTCGGGGAAAATTTCGGCTGGCTGCAAGGGATGCTCGAAGCATACGAGATCCCCTATGAGCTCGTCCGCCCACAGAAGTGGAAGAAGGAATTTTCCGTCACCGCCGACAAGAACACGTCCATCGAGGTCTGCAAGCGGCTCTTCCCCGGCGTGAATCTCATCCCGCCGGGCTGCCGCAAGGAGCATGACGGCTGTGCAGAATCTTTACTCATGGCACTCTACGCCAAGCGGAGGCTCGGATGAAACGAATTGACCTTACCGGGCAGCGCTTCGGACGCCTGACGGTCATACGATACGACCACTCCGAGCACGACGGCGCACACTGGCTCTGCAAATGCGATTGCGGAAAAGAAAAGGTTGCCGCCGGGTATTCCCTGCGGAGCGGAAATACAAAATCCTGCGGCTGTTTAAACTCCGACGCTTCGCGGGCAAAGCTCGAAAAGGCAAGGGAAGCTTTGAAAGCAAGACCGAGAAAAGACCTGACAGGTCAGCGGTTCGGGCGGCTCGTCGTTCTCGGCCTTGCCGATGTGCCGGACAGAAAGGGCTTCATTTTCTGGCGCGTCCGCTGCGACTGCGGAACGGAAAAAGTCATCATGCAGAACAACATCATTTACGGGCAAACGCGATCCTGCGGCTGTCTCGCAAACGAAGTGAGAGCGGCCAGAGCCGAACACATGAGGCAGGGAAGAAAGCCGAAAAAAGCGCCTGTGGAAGTAAAGAAGCCGAAAAGCGAGAAAACCGCCGTCCGCAAAGCTTACCCAACAAGAACCGCCGCAGAGTTTTTCCGTTTCTCCAAAGCGCACGGATGCAGCGTGTGCGCGGATAGGAAGGACTGCGACATGTCGTTTTGTAAATACGAAAAGGAGCTGATTACATGACCTACAAAGAAGCCAAACGAATCCTTCACCCGGACACCACGCGGGAAGCCCTTGCCGAGATCGAGTTTTTAGGCGGATTCAAAGGCAAGGAGAAATTACGGGAGGCGGTAGACGAGGCTTGCCTTAAGGCGTGTGCGGCGCTGGACAAGCAGATTCCGAAGAAGCCGAGAGAAACAAGGTGCGCTTTGATGTGCGCGAACTGCGGACATAAAATCACGGAAAAAGGGTGCAAGAAATTAAGCCGAAGTTATTGCAAAGTGTGCGGACAGGCGATTGATTGGAGTAAAAACTATGGTAAAACCTAACCTTGCCCATTCTGCGGCGGAAGCCCGTACATAAGGGCGATCACATTCAGCGATACATGTTGTCAAGCCGATGAAACAACGACTGAGTATGTCAAAAAATATCGCGCAATATGCGACAATGTGCTCTGCTTATGCCACCCACAAACACGGCTTTTCTCTACGCCGGAAGAAGCAATCGAAGCATGGAACAGGAGGGCTGACAATGGCTGAATACACGAAAATTAAAACAGCGCGGACGATCATCTGCGAATTATGCAACGAGATTTACCCAGACGATCCTTGCGAACCGGCAGACTGTGACTGGCTGCGGATGCTTGAAGAGGACGCGCTTTCCTGCGACAACTGCAAATGGCTCGGCAAGCGTCACCAGAAGTGCTCCTGCTGCCGGAGAAATAACGGCATGAAAGACAACTATGAGGAGAAAACGCCATGACACACAAAGACTTTTCAACGATTCAGCGCATGTTAGGTTTCATCGAGGGTGCGATATTTGACCTCGACGAAAGCGTAAGCTGCAGCATTCTCGACGCTATTGGAGTTATTGATGCAACGCTTGAAAAAGAAGTGCGGACGGACGGAGGCGATGGCAATGGCTGAATACATAGAGCGTGGTTCGGCAATGCGCACGGCGCACATACTCCGACCAGAGGATAAAGAGCTGATGTCCGCAATATCTATCATTCCCGCCGTATCCGTCCCGCAATGGATAAGCGTGAAGGACAGACTGCCGAGGGATGGCGAAATTGTATTGTGCTATACGCGCTGGGGCTTTGCGGTTCTGCAATTCGATGCGGAATACCACTTCTGGATTGATTCGAACGACTGTCATTCGGACAGTCACATTCTGTATTGGATGCCGCTGCCCGAACCGCCGAAAGGAAAAAATGATGGCTGATTACATGAAAAAGAGTGACGTTATTTCTTACATCCGCAAAGAAGCAGCAGAAGCGCAGAGTGCCTTTGAAGAGCTGGGCGGCGAAAGCGGAATAATTGCCGAAGCCTTTGAAGATTTGGCAAATGAGCTTGAAGATTTCCCCGCCGCCGACGTTGCGCCTGTACGGCATGGGCGGTGGGACATTATGGCGAACACTAAAACGAGGCATATGTGTTCTTCGTGCGGATGGGACGTGCCGGAATACGGAAAATTTTACTCTTACTGCCCCAACTGTGGTGCTCACATGAAGAAAGAGGACAAATCTGATGGCTAAATTTTGTATATACGAAGAGCACGGCGGTATATGCACACTGTCCGACCACCCTTGCAACGTTGGCGGCCCGTGCGAGTACCTCGAAGAGTTTGCACCTGTACAGCACGGGAAATGGGTGTCGCTTGTCGTAAAACGGGAAGATTGGAAGGGCGTTTTGCATGATTTCTATCAGCCATATAGTTGTTCCATCTGCCAGAACCCCAACACGTTTATGGGCAAGAGCGCGTTCTGTCCCCATTGTGGCGCTCGAATGGACGGTGCGGAATGAACGAATGCGAATCCTGCATCCACTACCCGCCAAGCGCTGCGGACGGAAAGCCCTGCTGCTTCTGCGAAACGACAGACCCGCTGCTGAATTGCTATCAGAGAAAGGATGAAGACATCGATGTTTGAAGAAAAAATCATCTGGCACGAGATCACAGAGCGCCCGTTGACCAACGACGAAAAAGCCGAGTACGCCGAGCGCGGGTACGCTGATTATGAAATCCCGGAGTATATGTTCTCCTGCGAAATGCCGGAAGACAGTCAGGAAATCCTTGTCGTTACAAGCTGGGGCGTCTCGCAGGACGTGTGCGTGTTCGACTACGATGCGTTCAACAACAACCTGTACGAGCTTGAAACACGCGGTGATTGGGACGGTGTGGAAGCATGGGCGGACATGCCGAAGTATAAAGGCGGTGACGGCGATGCATAAACCATGCTACGGCAAATGTCCCCGCTGTGTGTGGCGGTGGAATGGGGGGTGTTCGGAATGGCAATGACGGATTTGGAACAGACCGCAATGGAGCGTTTGCGTCTTGCATCGAAAATGTCGTTGAAACTGTATAAGCAGCCGCTACTGCTGACCGACAGCGGTGGGAAGGACAGTGCCGCAATCTGTAAGCTCGCCGAAAATGCCGGAATCCCGTTTGAAATTGTCCACAGCCACACCACGGCGGACGCGCCGGAAACGGTATACCACGTCCGAAAACGTGCCAAAGAGTACGAGGCGCGCGGGATAATTTACACAATTCGTTACCCGACATATAAGGGGCAACGAACGAGTATGTGGGCATTGATTCCCCAAAAGTTGATGCCGCCGACGCGTGTCATGCGGTATTGTTGTGACGTTTTGAAAGAATCGACAGGGAAAAACCGCTTCATCGCAACTGGTGTCCGCTGGGCAGAAAGCGCGCGCAGAGCTAATAATCGCGGGGTGCTGGAAATTGTAGCAAGAACGCGGTCAAAAAATCTGATCCTGAACAATGACAACGATGAGGACCGACAACTTTTTGAGACTTGCCAATTAAAAGGTGAGCGAGTATGCAACCCGATTGTTGACTGGGAAGACCGCGACGTGTGGGATTATCTCGACGACCAAAAAGTTGAGACGAATCCGCTGTACGGCGAAGGGTTTTCCCGCGTAGGCTGTGTTGGATGTCAGCTGGCTGGGAAGAAACGTTACGCCGAGTTCGCCCGCTGGCCGGGGTTCCAAAAAAATTACATCTGCACTTTTGACAGAATGCTCGAAGCACGAAAAGCCCGCGGGAAAACCGACGATATGCGCTGGGGAAAGACCGGCGAAGACGTGTTTCACTGGTGGATGGAGGACGGCGTTCTTCCGGGCCAAGCAAACATATGGGAGGACTATGAAAATGCACTTGATTGATGCTGACGCGCTGCTTGCTGAATACGACCGGCAGCACGAAGGAGAGCCGGGGAAAGCCCGAAAATTGATAGAGGATGCACCCACCGTTGCCGCTGTTCCCGCGTCCAAAATCCTCGCCTTGCGCGACGCTCTCTACGAAGCCGATGCTGTCACAATGCGAAGACTGCGCGATCTCAATATGCTTATCGCCAAATACGAAGGAGGAAAAGACCATGCGGTTGATTAACGCTGACGATCTAAAACTCGCTATCCCGGAAACAAGCGTTGATGCATTCCAGAATTGCAGAAACTGTGTGCTCCTTGATAAAGAACAGGTAAACGAACTTATCGATGCAGCACCGACAATCGAGATTGACCGCCCCACCCGCAGCCAGTTTAAGCGAATGGCGGTGCAGCTGGGGTATGAGCCGGTTGTTCGATGCCAAAACTGCGCCCGGTGGCAAAGATACACGCAGGTGAACCGAGACTTCGGACATTGCGAAAAGCACGATTGCGTAATGAGGTTCGACGATTTTTGTAGTCGCCCGGAAAGGAGAACCGATGAGTAAAGCCGTGATGTTAAGCATAAATCCCCGCTGGTGCGAGCTGATTGCAAACGGGAAAAAGACGCTGGAAGTGCGTAAGACGCGCCCGAAGCTGGAAACGCCGTTCAAGTGCTATATTTACCAAACTCTTCCGAAAAGCGGGGATTGGAACGAGCACGATGGACGGGTGATCGGTGAGTTCGTGTGCGATCAAGTCATCCGGTTGGCGCAGATTGGCTACACCGGGATTGGCGGGGAGCCGGTATACAAACTCGTTGACTATGACAATTTGTGTCATCCAATCGAGCCGCTTCTCAAAGATGCGTGCTTGCGTGAGAACGAGCTCGAAACGTACCTGCAAGGACGGGTTGGATTCGGGTGGCACATCTCCGATCTGAAAATCTACGACGAACCGGTAGACATTACGAACTTCCGCAACTGCAACGGGTGTGAATACATGGGAGACTGCGATACCTATTGCTGGAAACCAATGCAGCGTCCGCCGCAGAGCTGGTGTTACGTGGAGGAGTATATCCGATGAACGATGAACTGAAAACCACTATTTCCGCATATATATACTGCATAGAACACTGTCTATGCACCGCAAAAATGGAAGGTATCTCAGAATATAGCGATTCATACAAGGCTGGCGTTACGGACTATATTTCCGGCGTAAACGACATGGCGCGAGAGCTTATCCGCGAGGTTGTAAAGGCGGTGGATGATGAGCAGCAAATCTAAGCGCAAGCCGAAAGACGTATCCATGCACAAGGCCGTGTCCATCGCCATGACGATCTTCGTCTGGGCATGGATGGAGTGCTTCCACCCAACGCAGGAGGACGTGAACCGCATGTCGGACGAGGTGCGAAACATCCGCGAGAGCGTGAACAGTAAGAACCTCAACATCTGGGAAGTCAAAGACGCCATAAAGGACGAGTTCGGGTGGGAGATTTGACGCAGCGAAAAATGAACGACGAGATCGTATGCCCGATGTGCGGGAAATCATTCCCGCTGGACCGCTCGAACCGGATATACTGCTCGAGCGAATGCAAGAGAGCGTCCAAGCGGCTGGCGGAAGCGGCGCGGGTGCGTCGGATGCGGGAACGGGCGGAACATAAAGCGGCCGTCCCGTCCCCTCTCTCGGTGATCGCGCGGGATGCGAACGAAGCCGGAATGACATATGGCCGATACGTCTCGTGGAAAGCCGCCTGCGCGTCCTCCGGAAACGGGGAAGGGAAACATACGCCCGCTTTCGGAAAACGCGGCACAGAGTGTTAAACAAAGAACACGGCCCGACACAAACGGGCCGTGTTCTTTTCATGCCGCCAAATGCGAGATAAACAGGTAAATGATCTTCAGCTCCTCTTCCGTTGCCTCCTCCAGAATGTGAAGGATCGCCTCTTTGAGTATGTCCACCTCGTCCCTCCTTGTCCTTGTGTTAAATTCCAACTTTCGTTGTATATTCCGAAAAACGTGATTTTTCGCGCTCCTCCGCGCGGAAGAAGTGGTATATTAACGGTGAAAGCGTCCGGAGCTGCCGTGCCACAGGCAGCTCCGGACCGCAGCCGCCGAGCGCTGCCGCTCTTTGTCTGCGCCATTATCGTAGCATACGCCGCCGGAAACGTACATCCGGCGGAGACCAACCGATGGAGCGGAACGCCGTTCGTCCGAGCCGGTGTTCCAATCCGTGGGAATCGTATCCAAAAAAAGGAAGGGAAGGGGTTTCTTTGGCAGAAGAAAAATACTATGAACGATTGCAGGAGGCATGGAGAGCCGGTCGCGGTGACCGCTCCAATCAGGAGATCGCCGACGCCGCCGGGCTTGCGAAAAGCACGGCGGATTATCTTTTCTCCGTAAAATCCTCCGATCCGAAGCTGTCCACGGCCGCCGCCATGTCGCGGGAGCTGTGCGCCTCCATGGACCGGGCGTTCAACGTCGTTTCCGCGGAGGAGAAGCGGGAGGAAACGGAGATCGTTCTTGAAACAAAACTGCGCGCCGCCGAGCGTGAAGCGGAACGGATAGGGAATACCAATATATTCCTTTGCGTTCTCGTCCTCGCCATGGCGGCGCGTATCATATTGTTTGATATATCCTGCACGGAAATGGGCTCGTTCCGCGGCGAGTGGACATTCGGCGCCGTGCTCGCCATGGTCTGCTTTTCCGCCGCCGCCGTTTTCGCCGTGTGTCTCGCGGTGCATACGGCCATGCGGCGCTGGAAGAAATAGCGGCGTTATTTCATGTTGCTGTACATGCCGAGCTTCACGCGGATCTCCGCGTCCCGCTCCATGATCTTGTCGTGCTCAAATTCCCATACGGCGCGCATTGCCTCGTTCGGCGCTTCGCCGTGCTCGCGGATGAGCCGGACGGCCTGCGCGTGGAACATCTCGCAGTGGTCGAGCTCCTGCCGAGCGACGCGCTCGTAAACGTCGCCGAGCTCCTTGTCCTCGTCTTTGTTTCGCAGGGCGTGCTTGGCGTAGTGCTCGGCCGCGTCCAGCTCGTAGCACATATCCTCGATAAGGCGCTGGATCTTCTTCATCTCACAATTCTCCTTTCAGATAGCGGTACAGCTTCTCAAAGTCGCTCCGGTCCAGCCGGAAGTCACCGACGACGGGAAGCGATAGCGTCACCGGCTCATTGATGTACGGACTGACGGCGGAAAAGAGCGCGTCCACGTCCACACCCTCCGCGCTCACCGCGCCGGTCATGGCAACGAGCGGCTTGTCTTTCGCGCTCTGCAGCATACCGGCGGCGTTCTTTGTGGCCAGCGCCGCGTATCCGCCGAGCAGGATCCGCTTCCCGCCGGTCATGTGCGGCAGCATCTCCGCGTCAACGAACCGTGCAAGTCGTGTCTGCAGCTCTGTATATGAAATCATGTTGAATCCTCCTTATAGATCAGGCAGGGGAGGGAATGTCACCTCCCCCGCCCGGCGATGGATCAGGCGGCCGCGGTCGTGGTCGCCGGTTTGACGGTCACTTCGCCCCAGCCGGGACAAACGGAGCTGTTCGGAACAATGAGCTTCGTGAGGCTCTGGAGCTGCGCGATCTGCCCCTGGATGCAGCCGACAGCGGCGGTGTTCGTGCCGTTGTAGACGGCCTGCTGCAGATTCAGAGCGGCCTGCTCTTCCTTGTTCGCGCGCACCTCGCCGGCAAGGCCGAGAATGCGGTTCTCAAGTTTGGTGTAGGCGTCCGAAATCTTGCGGTTCGTCTCGTCCTGCCCGCGCCAGTAGGCGATCTCCATGTCCTTCTGCGCCATGGTCTGGGTCTGGTTGAGCTCATAGCGGGAGACGTTGGCGTCGTCGCCGCACTTCTGGCTCGCCATGCCCGCGGCGAGACCGGCAACGGCGGGAGCTACCACGCCGTTACCGCCGAGACCGCCGAAGAGATTGCCGAGACCGCCGTTGAGCAGCCAGCCGGCAGTGCCGGCAATACCGAGACCGAGAGCGGTTCCGCCCGTAGCTTTGGATGCGTATTCCATGATGATTCCTCCTTAAAATTTTCACCGTAGCGCTCCGGTGTCTAAGACAATCATCGCAGAAAAAACGAGGGTCAACCTATCGATTGACCCTCGAAAAACACTCACAAAACCCTCACGATCTTGCGTTTGATTTTTTGTATCTCCCGCCCCGCCGTGGCCTCGGAGATGTGGAGAATGTCGCAGACCTCGATGATCGAATGATCGCTCACGCGAAGATCGAAGATCGCTCTCTGCTGCCGGGTAAAGTTGCATTGCTCCCGGAAGTATTCAACCTCCGGCGCGGTGAAGTCTGTCCTTATGTTCATGGATGCCCCTTACTATGAGCGTCCCTGCGGTGGCACACGCGAAAAGCGTCACAAGGTACAGCGTTCGGATTTTCTTCTTCTGCGCGGTGATGATCTCGCTCGCGAGCGTCATTTCGTTTTGTTGTACTCCGCCGTGGAAATGCCGAGCAGTGCGCCGCAGAGCGTGCACACCGCCATGACCGTCTTGCTGACCTCCTCGGCGTAGGGGAAGCCCCAGACACCGGCGAGCGCGACATACGCCGTGCCGAGCGCGGGGAGACAGATAAGCGTGAGCCACTTGAGAATGTCGTAGATCTTGTCGTTCAGTTTCATGATTCTTTCCTCCTAAAAATTATTTGTTTTCGAGAATACCAATACGGCGCTCGTGGTCGGACACGCGCTCGTCCAGCTCCTCGTTTTCCTTCTTGCGGTGATTGATGCGCTCGTGCAGCTGCTTATGTGCAGCTTCGTTGTCCTTGTCCATTTTACTGTGCGCCGCGTTGAGATTGTCGACAGCGACAGTCAAACGGACAATGTTGGTGTTGAGCTTGATGATCGGCGTAATGATGGCAACGCCCAATCCGACGAGTGTTACAATCACCCCGATCACCTGATACTCGGTCATTGTGTGCTCCTCCTTTATTTATTTGACGCGAACAGCTTGTACAGCCATTCGGCGCTCTTTCTGCTCGCGCCCTGCTCCATCATGGCGGCGACGAACGCCGCCTCCTTCGTGCCGGAATCGTTCCTGCCGTCGCCGTTTTTGTCCACTCCCTTGGAGAGCTGGTACGTCTGATACGCCACGGCAACGGAATACGGGGAGTATCCGGCCTCGCGCGCCGCGGTGTATTTGTCCTTTGAGCTCCCCTCGAAGTAGTTCATGACAAAGTAGTCCTTCTCCGTATCGGGGGTGTTCATGGAGCATACCGCGTCGATCTTCTGCCATGTGGCAACGCTGGAATATCCCTCTGCCGGTGTGAGCGATTTGACCGTGTCGTACACGTTGAAGTACTGCCGGGCGCTATATCCGTTCTCCTTGGCGTCGAGCATCTTGGCAAGTCCGGCGTTCCCCTCGGTAACGGCGTCCCGAACGTCCGGCGGCAGACGGCTGAACGATGCCGTGAGAGAATCCAGCTCCCCGTAATTCCGGTTCTCGCTGTCCTTGGACGCGGTGTTGAACGAGGCGTTCGCCGCGTAGTACGCCGCGGGATTGGAGAGCTTGGAAACGTCAGTCTTTTCGCCGTACTTCGCGCTCGGCTCCACGGCCATCGCCGCCATTCGTTTGGCGTAGCCGTAGATCTCCGAAATGGCCGAGGCCTTCGCCTCGTCGCTCATGCCCTTGTATACCGGGGAGCTCATAAGGTCTTTGACAAGCTCCAGAGAGGTCTGCCCCATGACCTTCTGATACTGTACGTATTCGTCTTTGGTAAGGCGGCGCTCATCGGTCTTTCGCCCGTCGTTCCGGTATACGTTCACGGTGTCCGTCATGGAAATGCGGGAAGGAAAAACGTTCGTCTGCCCGGCGTCGTAGAGCCGCTGCAGCTCTTTATCTACCTCCGTGCTGCGGTTCTTCCCGATGTAGCCGGGGGAGAGGAGGTTGGAAAACGCCCGCTCCGCCGCGCTGCCGCTGCTCTGCGTCCGTCCCCACGCGTCCACGTATTCCACCTGGTTGTACTCAAGACCGGGGATCTTATTCAGAACTTTGCCGAGCGTTCTTTCCCACGTACGACCTTCGGGCGTGTCGGACGCCGTGTAGGTCGTTTCCCGGTTCTTCTCCGTGATCCGCTCGATCTGCCCGAACAGGCTGTTCCCGATGCCCTGCGATACATAGTTGACCATCTGGTTCAGCGCAAAGTTGACAAGCGCGTTGTCGGCGTACCGGATCTGGTCCAGCGCGTCGTTCACGCCCTGCAGCATGGACATATCGATCATCGGCTCGGTAAGCGTGTCGATCGCCTTGAGAAATTCGCCGACGGTGATATCCCCGTCCGACAGCGCATCCGAAAAGGCGACGCCCATGAAGAACGGCACGGCAGCCGGGGAGAGCCAGTCGATGGTGTAGCTCGAACCGTCCGGCAGAACAACGGAAAAGTCCTGCTTGCCCTGCATCTTGTCGAATGCCGCCTGTTCCTCGTCGTCCTCCTTGCCGCGGGCAAGCCCGGCCTTCGCAAGCAGCGCGCCGAGCGCGAAGAGAGAAGTGCCGGTGGCCGTCTTGGAAAACGAGTTGATAACGTCCGCCGCTGTTTTTCCGTTCAGCCCCTTTGCCGCCTGATACGCGTTCACCGCCGTGTTGACAACGCCGAGCGGGGAATATTCCTCCGCGCGCACAAGAACGTTGGCTGGGGTCTTTCGGAACGGGAGAATGCCCTCGAAGAGCGCGCGAACGGGAGCGGGCCAGCCCTTGCCGACCTTGGATACCGCGTCGGAAATCGCGTTGCTGTCGTGGAAGGTCGCCTCCTGCGCTTCCCGCGCGGCGTATTCCGTGGCATTGTGGATCAGATCCTGCTGTTCCGTCGTGGCCTGTATGTCGCCGTTCACGATCTGCGTAAACGTGTTCGCGTCCATGCCCCGCGCCTTGAGATACCCGGAGAGATACCGCGCGAACTGCGGACGGATGAACAGCACGTCGCCCTGCGTCATCGCCCATTGGGTGGCCTTGCGGTACGCCTCCAGCAGCTTGAAGCCGAAGATCTTTCTTGCGTCCTGTATGCCGCGGCTGAACGAATCGTTCATGTTTGATTCCATGTATTTGGAATCGCCGTTTACGAAATCGTCCACGGTCTTGTAATACTTCTTGGCCGCGTCCATATAATCGCGCACGCCGAACGCCGTGTTGCGCTCATACTTCCCGCCGGAGAGCTTGTTCGCGAGGTATTCAATTCCGGTAAGCATGGTGTTTTTCGCGCCGGTCAAGCCCATCATGGCCGTATTGCCGAGAAGGTTTCGCGCCTGCGTTTTCACGTTGCCGAGCATATTCAGATACCGGAGAGCGCGCCACTTCTCCGCGAAGGACGCGGGAATCTGCGCCGCGATGTCCTGCTGAATGGCGGTAACGGCGGCGTCTCTGGCCGCGGCGTCTTTGGCGTTGAGATAGGCGTCGGCAAGTGCAGGGTCGATCTTGTATCCCTCCGGATTTTTCCGCTTTGCCGATTCGCTGCGGTTATCATTCAGCTTTGCAACGTCCTGCTGCATGATATAAAGCTGACCCTCCGGAGTGAGGTCTTTGATGATCCGCATCGCCTGCAAACCCTGCGCGGTGTTCGTGCCGAGTATCTGATAGTCGGAAAGGATATCCAGCGCGAGCTTCGTGTTTCCGCTCCGGATCGCCTCGTTGTAGAGGACAGCGCCCGTAGCCGAAAGGTCGTTGCTGGTCTTTCCTCGATTGACCTTTGCCGTCCACTCCCGCAGCACGGAATCGAATCCTTTGCTGCTTATCTCCGAGTGCGCGGAAGCCACCGCGTCGGCGTTGGATTCCGGGATGTACCGATACCCTCCGTTTTCGATATTCTCGTTTATGGACTGTTTAACAGCTTCCGGCGTAACGGCAGCGTCACGTACCGTCTCGACGGTCTGCGAAAGGCGTGTCGGTATGTCCGGACTTGTCGGTGGCAAAGGAGTTCGGGCCGTGGCGTTCGGATTCGTTGCCTTTGCGTTGCCAAGCACAACCTGCGCGATTGGGGTGAGCGGTTCGGCGTTCGCACCCTGCGTATCTTCGGCGTTCACCGGCTTTCCGCGCTGCGCGAGAAGGTTGTCTCGATAGGCATATGCTGTGTCGTAGTCCATTTCAGGGAGAGCGGCAAGGTCGGCTGTCGTCAGAGGCGTGTATGTACCGGTTTTCTGTACAACGGTATCCGCGCTGTCGCCGTTGTGCAGCATGAAATAGATGTCCGGCGTTCCCTTGCTCGCGTCCCATCCGGGGTTGGCATATTCCGGGTTAAATTTAACTCTGGCAACAGGTTCAAAGCCATACTGCTGGTAAAGCTTTACAAGATTGCTGCCATAGCAGTCAAGCTTTGTGCCGCCGAGAGCGATAGCCTGCGGAATCGTGCTTTTTGTAGCGCCTTTTGGCGCTCCCTTGGCTTTGTTGGAAAACACAGCTTCAATGTCGCCGTCCTGCGCAATGGCAAATCCGGTAGACCCGTTCGCGTCCATGAACGAACGCACACCATTTTCGGAAAGCTCCTCTGCTGTTTTCGGCGTGACAGCCCATCCATGGTCTGCGTCTGCGCTCCGCGCCTCGTCCAGAGCATGAGAAAACGCGGTGCTGTTTGCGGAAACGTCTTGCGTTTCCACAATATCAACACCGCGTGCTTTAAGTATGTTCTGCGCTTCCTGGCTTAATAGAACGATTCCAGAAACTTGTAGATTTCCTCGTCCGACTGCTTCTCGTCCGCCCGAAATGACGCTATCAGCTTCTGCGCCATCTCGTCCGAGCCGTAGTCCCTCTCGAGCAATTCCGTTGCCGTCGGTTTCTGCTCCGCCATTCGGGCCGCCTCCTATCAGATTATTTTCAATACTATCATTATAAGCTGCTGCGGTGTTTGTGTCAATATTCTGTTGTAAAGGTTCACGATTTCCGAATAAAACCTGCGCCATCGTCCGCGCCGCCGGGGAAACCTCTGTCCGCGCCGGAGCGGTCTCCTGCACGGTGTTTTGCGTCGCCGCTCTCGCCATGGTCTGCGCCGCCGGGGATACCTGTTCCGCGGGGGAGATCCCGGCCTCCGCCGCCGTCTCGTCAACGCCCTGCCGGATCGCCTCCTTCGGCGGAACGCCCCTCTGCATGAGCTGCGTAATGTTCAGCAGGGAGGACATCATAGCGCCCTGCATGAAGGATTCCTTGGAATCTCCCCATACGTCCCTGAGCGCTCGATCGTCGTATTTGACAAGAAGCCGGTTGGCCGCGTAGTCGCCCCACTCGGAAAGCCATTCCTCAAAGCCCTCGCCGAGCACGCCGCCGGCATAGATGACGGCGTTCTGCACGTTCGGGTCGGAGGAGACCTTCTTCGCAAGGCTCGATACGAAATCGTCCGTAAAGCCGCCCGTGCCGATCGCTTTTCCGCCGATCTTGCCGAGACCGGAGGAGACGGATTCCGCCGCCAGCTCGATAGCGCCCACGGTCGCGGCGTAGGTCATGGCCTTGTCGTCGTCGATGCCGTGCGCCTTGGCGTCCTCATAAGCGCCTCCGGCGGCGGAAGTAAACGTAGCGGCGGAGGACAAAAACCGTCCGACGGCGTAAGCGCCCTTTGCGGCCTCTCCCGCGCCGAGCAGCGTCATACCGCCGCCGACAAGGTTGCCCGTTGCGGAAACGGCGATAGCCGGTGCCATGCGTCCGACCGCCTGATTGAACTGGTAGTCCTTCCGCGCCTCCTCGTTCACGTTCAGTTCCTGCGCGATCCGCTCGGATTCCTGATCGTAAGCCTCGCCCCAGTGCACGGCCTTTTCGAGCGGCTTGTCCTTGTATTCCTCGCCGGTCTTTTTCAGAACGTCCTGATAGAGAAGTTCGTCGCCGGTGGCGTACTGATTCCCCTTGGCGATGTTGTTCTTTGCCTGCTGGTAGAGGTTATAGAGGTAGTTTACGCTGTCTCTTGCCGCACCGGCTACGCCGCTCCAAATGCCGCGGGAGGTATAGTCCTTGCGGATCTTCGCATAGTCCCGCGCGTTGTCCACGCCCGCTCGCTTCCACTCGCTGCGCACCACATCGGCATACGGCGTCCCGTCCAGCCCGTCGTTTTTGACCTCCGGCGTGGGAAGAATGCCCATGAACTCCTCAAGACTGGAAGCGGGGGAGAACGCCTGCCTTGCGCTCGGTTTTACGGCGCTGTCCAGAACGGGCGTTTTGACGGCAGCATCGTATGCATCAGAAAGTCGTTGCTCCGGGGGCGTCTGCACGACCTGACCGTTGCTTATAAGTACCTTACCCGGAGACCGCTTTTGTGAAGTTACAAGTACCGATTTTGCCATAAGTGCCTCCGTTACCCGTTGTTATATCTCCATATCTGCCAGTTGAGATTCGCCTGGTTGATCGCCGTGGAAACGAGCGATTCGTCCACGCGCTTCGCCTCCTCATAGAGCGCCTGCGCCTTCTGCAGCTCGTTCTTGGCGATAGCCTCGCGGATCGCGTTCTGGTATTCCAATGTGAGCTGGCTTCTCTGATAGTCAAGATCGGCCTGCGCGTCGGCCTGCGCCTTGCGGATGGAGGAGATGTTCGCCGCCTCCGCGTTCCGCATGGAAAGCTCGGCCTGACTTCCGGCACCGGTATTCAGCCCGGAGGCGTTCGCGCTCTCGTTGAAATTCGCCCGCTGTATCGCCGCCTGCGCTCCGGCGTTATTCGCCGCCGCGTCATACGTCGGGGCGATCTTGCCCTGCTGATAGTCCAGCGAACCGGTGTTCTTCTCATACGATGCCCGGAGCGCTTCCTCCTGCGCCTTCTGGCTCGCGTCGTACATCGCCTTTATGTACGCCTCCTGCGACGTGGCGGTGGGAAGCTTCGGGGCGGGGTACTGGGGTCTGGCCGGGGAGGAGTAGTATCCGCCGCCGCTGCCGCCGCTCGACCCGGCAGATGGCGTTGTCGGATTCTGAAACATATTCGGCGAGCTGCCGGGAGTACTCGCGCTGCCGCCGCGGTCAGGATCGATCGTTCCCTGCAGGGAAGAGCTGTTTGCACTCGGGTACGGATCGTTGCCCGGCATATAGTACGGAAATCCGGTGCTGCCGCGGTCGGGATCAATAGTCCCTTGCAGAGACGAGCTATTTGCATTGGGATACTGGTTGGAACTGCCGGTTTTCTTATCGCCGGGCTTTGCCCCAGTTAGAGCGCCAATCGCAGAACCGGCTCCCGTAGCTGTCGTCGGGCCGTAGGTAGTTCCATATGCAGTTTTTGCCATAAAGTTATCCTCCCATCAACCGGTTCACTTCGCCCTGCACGAGATCGTAAAACCACGCGCCGAGCTTCTGCTTTCGCTCCTCGCCGTTGCCCCACTTCCCGTCAAGCACCTCCTGCGCCATTGCCGGAATGCTCACGGTCATTCCTTCCTTTTCGTAGGGGCGGGGCTCTGCTCCGCCCGCCGCTCCATCGTCGAAATAGGACAGCGGGACATGCATGATATCAAGGTCAAGCGGCTCCCCGCGGTACTGGTGAAAGACGCATTTCCCGGAAAGATCGGGATAATGCTCACCGTCGTTCCAGCCCCACGCCGCGATCCATTTGTCATACCCCGTGTCCCCGATTCGGTTTTCAAACCAGTCGAGATTCGCGTACACGCCGGTTTTGTTCCCCGCGTCTTCCATAGCCAAGCAGAACGTCTTGCACATGGCGGTGATCGTCTCGTTAGACGGGAAGCCGTTCGTCTGCTTGTACCCGTCCGCGTCCTCCATATCGAACCACACACCGAGCCGAGGCTTCCGGCCATTGAGGAAGCGCAGACACCGCTCCGCCTCCAATTTGGCCGTCTGCACATTCAGCGCATAGCTGTACCAAAAAATTCCCCACGGGATACCGAGCGCGTCGCATTTGGCAATGTTGCGCTCCGCCCATTTGTCGGCATTTCGGATACCGTAGCCGCCGCGGATGATGACAAAGCCATCCTTGTACGGCGTGAAATCGAAATCGCCCTGATGCTCGGAAACGTCAATACCGTTCATTTCCATGTTCCTCCTGCTTTGAATTTTGCCAGCGCATTTTTCCAAGTACCGCCCTTGCGGTACAGCGTCGCCTGCTTCCACACGCCGGAGACCTTGAAATAAATCGTCGAACCAAGCAGCGCGGGGGCGGCAAAGGTCGCGGTTTGAACGGCGACCGCGGCGTCCACGCCTCCGACCTTGACGGTGATATTTACACCCTCTCCGGCTTCTCCGAAAAAATAGAACGTTGTCGTTCCTTTTGATACGTCGAAGGACGTGTTCTCTGTGCCGGTGACGCCGCCGATGTCACACCGGAGCTTCCATTTTGCCGGGGGGTAATACGTACCATAGCTGCCGTTTGTGCTCGTAAGCTCTGCTTTAACAGCAAACTGCCTGCCATTCAGACGGGCGATGTAGAGCTTTCCGGTAAAGTTCCAGTGGTTTGACCATCCCGAAATGCTTTTTTCCTGCTCCCAAGCGCTTCCAGACGGCAGCGTCGGAGCAGTCTGTAACCATGCCATACTCTTACCTCACTCCGAATACATGAGATAGATATCCCCGTCTACGCCGAGCTCGGCGCCCGGCTCTGTCGTTCCGGCGTAAACGTGCCGCACCTGATCGGCGGCAAGGCCGAATTTGGTATACGGTATATCGTCGGCGAGCTTCGCGGCGGTAACGGCTTTTTCGGCAAGCAGCGCCGTGATGATAGCACCCGCGGCGATCTTCTCCGCCGTGATAGCGCCGGGAGCTACCTTCTGCGCCGTCACCGCGCCCTGCGCGATGTGCGTTGCGAGCACCGATAGCGCCGCGAGCTTCTGCGCCGTCACCACCGCCGCGCCGAGCTGCGCCGTGCCGACGCTCCCCGTGCCGAGCTTCGTGCCGTCCAGCACCGGGATCCTCGCCGCGTTCAGTACGCCGGAGTTTATATCTCCCGCGCCGTGCGTATGGCTCGCCGCCGCACCGCCGAGAGCGACGGCCGTCACCTCCGCGGCGAGCTTTGCCAGCGTGATGCTCCCGTCCGCAACGCTGCCCTGCGTCACGTCCTGCATTGCCTGTACGATCTGCTCAAGTGCCGTCTGTACGTTCCCCGCCGAAAAGCCGGGGATGGTCGTGATGCCGAGGCTAGCGGATGCCGTCATGCCCTCCAGAAACGGGATAAGCACATCGTTCAGATAGGTTTTCAGCGTCCCGGAATCGGCGTCAAATTTTGCTTTCAGCTCCGCGGCGGTAAGGCCGCTCGTGTCGTTGGGGCGGTCATCCAGCGTGGAGACCGTTCCAAGCTCGTCTGTTACTCTCGGTATCATCGTATCCCTCACTTTACGTATCCGTTGTACCGGACGCGCATATCCAGCGCTACGACCGTAGCTCCTGTGGTATCGCTCCGGCTTTTGAAGACCATCTTGTAGTAGGTGACCTTTTTGGCCTTGATTTTCAGCCGCTGCATGAACGGCTTGTAGTTCGTCTCGAAAGACCAGTCGGTAAAGTCGGCGTTGGCGAACGATGCCATTTTCCGCTGCACGACCTTTTCGGCGTACACGCTCTTCCGGTCGGTCTGCACCGTGACGATGACTTCGGAGTTTTCCGTCGGCTTCAGGCCGACCCATATCTGCGCAATGTACTTCCGGCGGAAATCCTCTCCGAAATCGATGCTCCCGCTCTCCCAGTAAGCGTCGATCTCTTCTCCGGCAATGCTGCGCTCGCCGTCGTCCAGCTTCCGCAGCTCCCCGCCGGACGTGCCGAAATACAGCTCGCCCTTAAAGGAGAGGAAGCACACCGCGTCAAAATTGCTGTAGTAGTACCATGCGTCCGCGGCGTAGTTGTGAACAAGCGCGGTTTTGCCGAAAGCGATGAAATACTGCTGTGAGTAGTCATCGTCCCAGCATACGCACCGCTCCGTGTCCATTCCGGAGAGCGTTTCATACACTCTGTCCGAAATGCGCTTGGCCTGCCGCTCGTCCGAGGAGAGATTCGAGGAGTACCGCGAAACGTTGCTCCACTCGTAGCAGTCCTGCCCGTGCAGTGTCCGCGGGCTGTTCGATACAAGCATGACCTGACCCATGGCCGCGTTGCCGATCGTGCGGTTTACCGGCGTGATGTAAAACCCCGCCGTTACCCTCCCGTCCTCCAGCGTGATCGTGCTGTAGGAAATGGAGTAGGTGCTTTCCGTCTTGAACGCGATAAGCCGGGAATAGTGCCGGATAAGCCCCGTGACGGGCGTGTTGGCCTCGCCGATGTTTGCAACGTTCAGATCGGGGAAGTAGTCCGCTCTCGCTTTTCCGTCCGTGTCCAGACCGGAGTAGAATACCTGATTGCTCCCGTCTCCGTACAGAAACACTCGGGTATCCTGCGCGCCGTTGTAAAGCTCGGAAAACCGCATGGCTTCCACCTGTGAGCGGAAGCTTATCCCCGTCGAATACGTGATCTCTATCGTGTTTGTCCCGGCCTCCGGCGCTTCGGAAAATGTCACCGTCCCTTTCTCCGCATCCGCCGTCCAGCCGGTGACGGTCTGCGCGTTTTTCCGCACGCTGTCCACGGATGCAAGGCCGGTCTCCGGTAACTGAAATACGGTCGCCGTCCCGTCCGGGGAGTACTGCGCTCTCCGTTTGTCGGAGAGCTTGTTGATCTGCTCCAGCTCCGTGCCGCTGCCGGAGGGAAGCGCCGAAACTAGGACGAGCGGAACGTATCCTGTCACTTCTCCGTAGGTCGTCCCGTCCCACCGACGGTATTTCTTCCCGTCCAGAATGTAGGCGCTCTCGGAAAAGCCGAAGATGCGTACCGTCTGCGTCGTGTCCACATCGCCGATCTCTTCCTTCTTCCATTCCCCGTCATACAGCTTCCAGAGCTTCCCGTCGCACGCAGCGAGAACGTATTCCGTCCCGTTTACGAGCCCCTGCCACAGCCCTGCGACCTTGGGGTTCGCGGAAGCCGCGACGGCGCGGACGCGCTTCATCTTCCAGATATGCTGCCCGTCGGTCGAATCGCAGGAGACGAGCTGCCAGACCTTGAATTTTGTCTCCCGCCAGTAATACCCGGCGTATTGGAAAGCGCTGTCCGATTTAACGGACACCGACGTGCCGGAAAGCGTGATCTTCCCGTCCGCGGCGGAAGCGGTCGGATACATCGTCAGCACGGAGGACGTGTCGTTGTCGATACGCGCGTCCTCCACCGTAGACGCAACGAGGAGAGAGTAGGAGCGGCACAGGCCGGATATCACATCCTCGCCGGGGCGTACCTTGAGATTGCGGTCTCGCGTGATCCGCCAGTTCCGTATATTGGCGGCTTCGCCGAATTTCAGCTTGGTGTCTCCGTCCGGGCTTTCGTGCAGACCGAGCCACGCCTTGCAGGAGAAAACCTTCTCGCGGGAAGAGGAGCGGATCGTCGCCATGTCACCACCGCCCCCACTGCCCGTATTCGATCACGGCGCCGTATACGTCCGTGATGGATTCCCACGAAGCGGGGATCTTCGCGCCGAGCCTCTTCAAAAGCTCTTCATATCTCTGCTGGAAAAACGCCGCCATGGCGTCATTTTCGTCCAAGAGAAGATGCGCCGCCAGACCGTAGGGAAGAACGGTCTGCGCCAGAACATCATCAATTCCTATTTCGTCGTTGAGACTTTCGAGAACGGGACACACGGGCCTTCTGCCGCGTTCCGCCTCCGGGTCGTTATATGTGTCGGAGTACTGGTAAACTTCGCCTCGGAGCGTGTTCAGAATGTTTAACGCCCGATTTTTATACTCCTGCGTGTCGGCATAGTCCGTGTTGCCGTTGTCGTCCATTTCGCCCATCAGGGTAATGGCCTTGTCGAATATATCTTTGCCGGTCGTCGTCATAATGACCTCCCTATGGAAAAGGGGAGGCGGGATATCCGCCTCCCGCAAGGTATCAGCCCTCGTAAGAGCCGATGGGGCTGTTGATCTTTCCGGAGACCTCGGCGTAGAAGAGTACCTTCTTGCCGGTGATGTTCTCCAGAGCCGCGGAGTAGGTCTGCGCCGTGGCGCTGTGCTTGGGGTTCGTGCCGTCCGTGGTGTACTTGATGACGGCGGTGGAATCCGTGGAGGTGAGCGTCAGCTTCCCGGTGGAAAGCGCCGCCGTCGGCGTCGCCGCCATGCCGGATTCAAAGTAGACGTAAATGCCGTCCGCCTTGATCGCGTCAACGAAGGAATCGTAGCGGCAGAGACCTTCCATGAGCGTTCCGGCGTAGCCGGGCGCGTTGTCGTTCGCGCGGAGCATACGCAGCTTCATGGGGTCGGCGGTGGCCTGCTTGTGCTTGATCATAAACTCCATGCCGGCGGGGAAGAGACCCTTGGGAACGGAGATGATCGGGCTGCCGTTCACTTCGCCGATCTTGCCCTTGACGACGGACTTGTCGATCCAGTTCTGCTGGTTCTTCATCTCGTCGGCGAGCTTGAGATTGACGGCGATATCGGAGCGGACGAACGTCGCGCGGTTCTCTTCGGGAACGTACTTGTCGTCGAGCGCGGCATGGGCAAGGAGGATCTTCTCCATGATCGTGCTCTTGGTGAGCTTCGTGGCGTTCAGCTCGCCCTGACCGGCGCCGTTCGCCCAGACACCGAAGCGGTATTTGTCGATCTCCGGGACGTACTTCTCATCCCATACCTGCTTGAGATACGCGGAGGCGCGGCGCACCATCATCGTGTCCTGCACGTTGGTGATGTCGAACACCTTGGAGAAGCTGCGCTTCTTGGTGAGCGCGTAGGTGTTGACTTCATCGTCCACTTCGCTCGGCGTGCCGAAGCGGTTGGCGGAAGCGGTGTTGTTGTAGTCGTTGAGGTCTGCGGCGATGAGCGTCCACATCTTGATGGCGTTCACGCCGTTCCATTCCCAGTTGTTGCCGGTGAACGCCTCGGTGCGGCTGCGGAGCTTATAACGTTCGTCGAGTTTTGCGGAAAACTTGGTTGCGAGATTGACAGTAGCCATGATAAATTCCTTTCATATCATCACGTCCCGTCATACCAGATCGCATCAAATTCCGCGTCAGCGGTGCTTTTCCCGCTCGTGGATAACGATCCGGTAGAACGGGCTCTGTTTTTTTCTTCCTGCGCTTTGCGCGCGGCCTCTATTTTCTGTTGTTCCAGCTGAGCCTTGACTTCCTTCAGCTCATAGGCGCGGTAAGCGTTCACAAGGGTCTCGCCCTTGTTCACCGCCGCCCATACTTCCTGCGGCAGGGCTTCCGGGGACTTTGCCTGTTCGGGGTACTCCCGGATGAAGTCCTGAATGTCCCGCTGCTTTCTCGCCTCGGGCGTATCCAGCCTTGCCTTTTCCGTCTCCAGCTCGGCAGCTTTGCGCTCGTTGGCGACGATCCCGCGGCACACGGCGATAGACTGGTTTGTCTCGTCCGCCATGATCTGCGCTCTCGTCTGGTCCACAAGCTCTTCAAACGTGATACCCTGCTTCTGGGCGATGGCTTCCATCCACTTCACGCTGGTCGCGTTTTTCGCGTACCATTCGATCTGCGGCTTGGCCTCGTCGTACTTGCCCCGGACACGGTCGTAGTCCATGCCCTTCTGCGCAAGCTGGATCACTTCGTCGCGGTTCACCGTCCGCACCTCGTCGAGATGCTTCAGCTCAAAAGACTGGTCTGTCTCCTTCTGCTCCGGTTCCGCTGCGGTCTCCTCGGCCTCGGCTTCCGGCTGGTCTGCCGTATCCTCGGCTTCGGGCGCTTCCTCCCCGGCGGGTTCGGCTCCGTCCTCCAGATCGTCATCCGTCAGAGTGATGTCGTCCCAATCGTCGTTGTAAGAAGCGCTGACTTCGTTCTCGTTCATAAAAGTGCCTTTCCCCCGCTATGGTCGGCGGGATGTATATCAGTTACCTGTCCGGTTTAACTGCCTTTGAAGCTCGGAGTATCCGCGGCCTGTCGGCACGGTCTCCTGCGCGCCGGTGTCTACGAGCTGTCCGCCGCCGCGCGGCGGCATGTTCATATCTCCCTGCGGCATCTCCTGCGGGAGCTGCGGCGCGCCGTACTTGGCAAGCAGCTCCGCGCGCTTGGAGATATACCCCTCCGGGATGCGCTCGAGATAATCCACCAGCTCGATCTTGCCCTGCATGAGAAGGTTGTCGAGCGTCTGCACCGACGCGATCTCGCTCCAGTAGGCGGAAGCGCCCACGTCCAGCTTCATGCACATCGGGATGTCCTTGAGTATCGAAAAATCGAAATCGACAAGCGTTGTCTGGTCGCTCGGCACTCCGGCGTACTGCGCAATCTCCGGCACCATCTGCGCTGCCGGAACGTCCACCGGGCGGTTGCCGTAGTACTCGGCCATAAACTCCAGATAGATGCGCCCCAGATCCTCCACAGACTGGTAGAGATTCTGCTTTGTGATCTCACTCGGAATGCTCGCGGCTCGCTGCAGGGCGATGATGGCGCTGGTGTTGTCCGGTCTTGTGTCGCCGAGAGCGGCGCTCGTCGCGCCGGTGAACGTCTGCGTGTAGTTCACGGCGGATTCGATAAACTGCGATATCTGCGGGGAGATCTGCGCGGGGTCTACGATCTTCACTACCTGATTCATATCCCCGCCGTTTACGCCGATGGCAGCCCCTACCTGACTTGTCCAGCTCGAAATGCGGGTCTTGTCGTAAACGACCTTCGGATACGCCGTCGTCATCAGCGAGATCATGCTCATGGCGAAGCACTTGTTCACAAAGATCTGGTTCGGGATAAGCCCCGTTACAAGGCTCTGCCCGTGGTAGGAATCCTGCACATAGTCCCAGTTCAGCCACGTCACTGGATACAGGCGGATGCCGAGATCCCACGGCTCGCGCACAACAACGTCCTTCGTGCATTCCGCCGCCCAGATCGTTTCCGTCTCGTCGTTCCGCCACAGCTTCAAAAGAACGGTGCAGCGGTTATCGACATACGATTCCGGCAGGGAGTTGTTCTCGTCGGTGTCCGGGCGGATCAGTTCGGCGTTCTCCTCGGAGATGCCGTTTTCCCGGGCGTACTTCTTTACGGCCTTCACAAAATCGCGCCGTGAAATGATGATCCACGGCTGTGCCTGCACGTCCCGGCTGTTCGGGTTCCCGAAGAACACGCGGGTATTCTCAATGACCGTCGTGCGGATCGTGCCCCGGATGTCCTTGGAAACAACGGCGTCGGGATCCCAGTAGGTGTAAGTACACCCGTCCCCGTCCACGGCGGCGTTTCGCATATACTCGCGCGTCATGTTCGGGATGCGGTTGTGCTCCATAAGGGCGATGAACTCCTCGTTCACAATGGATACAATGCGATCCATCTCTTTGTCGTTCGGAGCCGCCGCGAGAGGTTTGGCGTTCATCGTTATGTTGTCGGAGGTGATGTTCGCCACCTGGTGGAGAACAATTCGCTTGAGGAAGTTGAACACCGGGGTAGGCAGACCGTTGGACTGCACGCCCTCCCACTGCCGGCCGATGAAGAAATTCTCCGATGTCTCCACGTTGTCGCAGAGATCGATCCGGTTGTTGAAATCTAGCCCCTTCTGAAACTGCTTGTAGATCTTCTCGTTCAGAGCCTCATTCGACTTCTTCATCGTTCACCTCGGGTTTCTTCACGCCGTAATTCAAAATGCTCTCCAGCCCCTTCTGGAACTTCTTCTCCGCATCGTCCGGCTCCGTCGGCTCCGCTGCCGGTTTCCCGGCCTCCAGCGCCGAGACACGCCCCGCAAGCTCGGCGTACATAACAGCCAGCCGCGCGAGCTGCTTTGTAACTTCAAGAAGCGTCTTAATGAATCGCATAAGCCCTCCTAATATCCGATGTACTCGGCGGTAGCCGCCCCGCCGGTCATGGTGTTTTCGTAATCCTCCTCCGGCTCGTCGTCCGGCTCCTCCATGACCTTCTCCATCTCTCCGGGGAGAGAGCGGGATACGCAGAAGTACCGGATCGCGTCGTTCGAGTGCGTGATGTCGTGCGGCTCCTTGGCGCAGTCATTCGGGTTCTTCTCGTCGGCCTGTATCGCCTGAATGTCCTCGATGATCCCCTTGCAGCTGCGGAAGAACATGAGCCCCGGCCTGCCGTCGGGAGAATCCTTCAGAAACTCCTTCATCTGAAGCCAGCCCTGCACGCGGTTGTTGCTCGCCTTCACCAGAGGAACGCCGTTCGTCATAAACAGCTCCGCCATGCTCTTGCCGGAATCCTTCGTCCGTGACCACAGATCGGGAGGGGCGAACGTAATGTCTATGTGCTCGTTGATCCCCGTGTTCTCCAAGATCATCCGCGCCGCGTCCGACACCACAAGGTCCTTCTGCTTCAGCTCCCTGTAGCACCAGACACGCCCCGTCTCGTCCACGGCGAACCAGTAGCACGCGAGCATATCCAGACCGTAGTCCAGTGCCCTGTACCGTCTCCACCACCGGGGAATGGGGAACGCCTCGCATGTGTGCTTCCCCTCCGAAAACTCCGGGAAGTAGTTTCCCGAAAGCCCCTCCCAGTCACCGTATCGGTGAGCGGCACGGATGTTTTCCGGTAGCTGCGAGAGCTGCTTCAGGTAGTCCCGTCCGCCCTCCGAATTCATCAGCGCCGTGTTGTCGTCCACCGTCGCCTGAATGAACTCGTAATCGTTCGGGTCCTCGTTCTCCTCCGCGTTCTCGCAGTCCGTCTTGAAATCCCGGTCTACGAACAGTCTCTTGACCCACCGGTGACCGACGCCGCCGGGGTTGCACGTGAGATACATCCGTTTCGGAAACTCGTTCACGCCTCGCAGACAGCCGCCCAGCAAGCGGAACTCCTGCTCCGTGAACTGCGTCGCCTCGTCAATGAAGATCCAGTCGTATTCCTGTCCCTGATACTCCTGAAACGCCGAGTTGTAGGAGTTGAAGTGTCCGAAGATGATCGTCGAGCCGTTCGTGAAATAGATCTGGTGGAGCTGTATGTTGTACACTCCCACCTGCGGCTGCGGGATCATTTTCAAGATCGGCTCAATGTGGTTGTGCTGCAATTCGCTGTACGTCCGGCGGATGATGAGGATCCGTATCCCCGGATAAAGTAAAGCGCCCGCAACGGCTTTCACTCGCACGGCGTGCGTTTTTCCGCCGCCCCTAGCCCCGCCGTATGCCGTGTACTTCGCCGTCGAGTTGTAGAATCTTTCCTGCTTCGGGTTCAGCGTCCCCAGATCAACGGTCGCCGACCCGCCCTTCCTGACCTTTGCCATTCCAAACCTCGCAAAAAGAAAAGAGCCCATCCCTTTCGGAATGGACTCTCAGGTCTCTCACGCTTATTCTCTTTCGAGCACCACGCTCTTCTTGCACCGCGGACAGTACAGTTCAATTCCTGCCGCCCGCCATCTCTCATAAACCCGGCACAGCTTTTTCCGGCACCCCGGGCACTCCGCCCAGCTGCCGTTTATCCGGGCTTTTTCTTCGTTGTGTTCCATTTTTCCCTCACTTTTCGCGGATGGTTTACTTTTGGTCTATGCGCTCTATATAGCGCTATACCACTCCCGCAAGGCCGCCCCCGTTTTTCCGGTAGGGGGGAGGGTACTACCACAAAATCCGGAGACCGGAGAACCCCCCACCACCACACCACCGGCGGCGAATCGCCCCGGCCCCCAGGCTGCGGGCTGCTTCTTGCATAATATGGATAAACATACAGCCGAACTATCGGGATCTACGCCGCAATTAAACAAAATAACTATTTTGCTTATATCGTAAAATCCGGAAACCGTTGGAAATCAAAGCTTTTTCGGTTATGCATAATATCCAGTGCCAAAAATCGCCTGATAAGCTAAAATCTCTATTCTCTTTAGGGGGTATATAAATAAATAATATTTATTTATATACCCCCGTAAGAGAATGCAAATTCAATGCAATTCCCGACCGTCTGCGCCCTTGAGAGTAACGGTGATCTCCTGCCGTCCGGAGGTCTCCTGCTTCTGGACATCGGAGAACCCGCCCCAGCGCTTCTGTTTGCTAAGGAATATCCAGCCGGTGACCTGACCGCCCCGGGCAATGTGAGCAACACAGGCCGCCGAGCGGTACTGCACCAGTCTTTTTAATTCTCCGTGATATGTCCGTTTTATTGTACTCCCATCCTCGAAAGGCTCTTCTGTGCTCTCTTCGGTCTCTCCGCGTTTGGCTCTCTCCCTTGCCTCTACTCTTGCAATGGCGCGGTCGGGCTCTCCCTCGTAATAAGCATCCAACTGGTCAATGGAGAGCTTCAGCCTCTGGGCGAGCGCGTAGTCTGTAAGATCGTGCGCGTCGTCCGTCTCTTCATAGGCGGCAATGCACGCATCGATCGCCGCGGCGAACGCCTCTATTGAGTTTCGGCGCGGTCTGCCGGTCTTGGCCATGTCGCCGCCTCCTTCTTGATACTTTATAATTAAATTTTCCCCAAAAGCGTGACATTTGTCAATACGCCGACAATTCGCACAAAACGGCACGGCTGAACTTGTGCAAGGCTACAAAGGTGAAATTTGGGGGTTGACATACTGGCGTCAGTACGTTATTCTCAAAGCGTCCCAAGGGCAAACGACAACGAAAGGAGGCGCAACGATGGGAACGGAAGCCGAAAGACAGGACACCCGCAAGGCGATGGCGTTTGACCTCTGCAACATCATCGACGAGATCCCGGATGATGACAAGCTCACGAAAGAGGATATCAAGAAGATCATCCGTGTGTACGTCACTACCGCAGACCAGAAATAAACCAGCGGGGCGGGCAACCGCCCCAGCATAAAGAGGTGAGACCCACGGCCAGAAAGACAACCACGAGTAACGCAGTAAAAGACCGTTGGAAAGCTGAGCACTACACGCGAATCAACTTGTATCTTGATAAAGACCTTGCCGCAGCATATAAAGCGAAATGCAAGGAAGAGGGGATCAGCTTTTCGGAAGTCCTGCGCGACGCAATCATCAAATTTTTAGAGGGTTAACCCCCTCTAAAAAATAATACATACTGACTACCGTATGACAAAGGAGAAACAACCATGAAATACTTTACAAACTGCAAAACCCTCGACGAGCTGAAAGCCGAATACCGCCGCCTGGCAATGGCGAACCACCCCGACCGCGGCGGAGACGTGGAGACGATGAAGCAGATCAACGCCGATCATGACGCGGCTTTTGAAATCCTGAAAAAGCGCCACAACGATAGCGCGGACGAGTTCCACCAGACGACGGAGACGGCGGAAGAGTTCCGCGACATCATCACGGCGCTGCTGAAACTGGACGGCCTGACGGTCGAGTTGTGCGGCTGCTGGCTGTGGATCTCCGGGAACACCCGCGAGCACAAGGACGCATTAAAGGCGGCGGGCTGTCGCTGGAGCAAGCCGAAGGCAATGTGGTATTGGCGCCACCCCGAGGACGGCCGCAGCTACTACCGCAGCAAGTCCACAATGGCCGACATCCGCACGAAGTACGGTTCCCAGGTCTTCCGCGGCACGGCGGAAGAATCCGGATTTGATAGACTGGGGGCGACGGCGTGAGCCGTCCCCCGGAGATTGAAAGGAGAAAGCAAAATGTATCTCATTCGCTTATTAAACATCTACACGGATCGAACCGAAGCAATTATTGTGTATTCGCCGCTCCCTGTGGGGTCTGTAATTGGTTGGGGACGCGATGAGCACCGCAGCGACAAAATAGCCCGTTGGACGGTGCAAAGCTGCGAAGAGTATCACGGCTGAAAATAAGAACCCGCCCCGGAGGTCACGAGGGCAGAAAGGAAACAGCAATGAACTACCAAACCGTTTTAGAAAACCTTTCCGAACTGGAAGAAGCCTTTTTCTATGCCGCCGTCGCAGACGGGCGGGAAAACATGACGTATGCGGAGATGCACGATCTTATGAAAAAGGCGCTTTTGCTCTGGGGAAAATACACCGGCTGCAAGCTCGGCGGGGAAGATTCCCGCGAACTGTAAGGAGGGTTAAACAAATGAGTTATACCGACCTTTTCCAGCGCTACGGATCGCCGAGCAAAGAAGCAGAGATTAGAATCTGGTATTACCTACAGAGGCCGGAAGCCCTGGACACGTTCGACCGAATCAAGCACAACGACGGACAAGCGGCGCAGATGGTCGCGCAGTGCAGGAAGCTGATCGAGGACATGAGCGAATACCGGCAGGCGCTCGCCGCACGGTATAACCAACTCGCCACCATGCCGAGCCGCCGCCGGTTGAGGCTCGAAAGGTATGTAAACTACGACAACAAGAAATTCTATTACATCCGGCACTTCACCGACTACGACGACGGCACGAGCGTCGAAACGGAAACGGAAACCTTTCCCGGAAAAGAGCGCCGTGCAGCTCTTGCGAGGTTTGCCGAGCTGAAAAAGCAGTACCCCGGAATCGTTGCCGAAATGGACATAGAGAAAAAATCATGGGAGAAATAAAGAGAGCCGCCCGGAGAAATCCGAGCGGCTTTTTGACCGCAAGCAAACAGCAAGCAAAAGAGCAAGCAAACTTGCTTGCAAAATTCTGTTTTTGCTTGCGTTTTCTTGAAATACGTTTCAATATTTTGTAATGCCGGAAAGACCGAGAAGCATTGAAAAATAAAGAAAAACCCGCAATCCCAACGGATTACGGGCTTTCTCTTTTTGGTGACCCAGCGGGGATTCGAACCCCGGACCCACTGCTTAAAAGGCAGTTGCTCTGCCTGCTGAGCTACTGAGTCAGATCGGCGGGCCGGCGATGCCAGCCCGCATTGGCTGGGATGGCGCGGCTCGAACGCGCGAATGCAGGAGTCAAAGTCCTGTGCCTTACCACTTGGCGACATCCCAAAGTGGAAAAGACGCGGAGGACCGGGAGTTATTCCCGATCCCCCGATCAATGGGGTGGGATAAGGGGCTCGAACCCTCGACACCCGGAACCACAATCCGGTGCTCTGCCAACTGAGCTAATCCCACCATATACATTTCAGAGTTTTTGTTTTGACGCTGGCGCGCCAGGAGGGACTCGAACCCCCGGCCTACTGCTTAGAAGGCAGTTGCTCTATCCGGCTGAGCTACTGGCGCACATTCAAGAACCCTCGGAAAATGGAGCGGGTGAAGGGAATCGGACCCTCGTACCCAGCTTGGAAGGCTGGTATTCTACCATTGAATTACACCCGCAAGCTATGAGAGCATACCATTATCCGCGCCGGATGTCAAGAGTTCCTGAAAGAAAAACTTTGAAAATCCGGCGCGGCATGGAAAAATTTTTATCCGATCAGCCGTGATAGAGCTTGTGCGTTTCGTATTTCGGCTCGCAGGTGAGGTTGATCTTGAGCTTGGAGAGCGTATTTTCGTCGGCACGGGCGAGAATGACGGTCGCGTGCGCCTCACTCCCGGCGAGATCGTTGAGCGCCTCCATCGCCCGCGAGGCGACCGGATCGCTGACGGCGCACACCGCGAGCGCGATGAGCGCTTCGTTCACGTGCAGGCGCGGGTTCTTGTTGCCGAGATGCTCCACCTTGAGATGCTGCAGCGGCCGGATGATCTCCGGGGAGAGGAGCAGTACGTCGTCCGGGATACCGGCGAGCGTTTTGAGAGCGTTCAGAATACACGCCGAGCACGCGCCGAGCAGCGAGCTTGTCTTGCCGGTGACGATGCGCCCGTCGGGCAGCTCCATCGCCATGGCGGGCTTGTCGCCGTTGAGCTCCGCCTTTTCGAGCGCCGGGACGACCGGCGGGCGGTCCTTGCACGTGATGCCGAGCCGGTTCATCAAAAGCTCGAGCTTCATGAGGGCGTTCTGGCTGGCCATGCCCTTGCGCACCTCGCACGCCGTGTGGTACCAGCGGCGGATGATCTCCTGCTTGGAGGCTTCGC
>ERZ780149.1155-NODE-1155-length-30278-cov-41.681865_pt1 | contig 30278 bp, 28 predicted proteins | sample MGYA00511367_ERZ780149 | MGnify/ENA primary metagenome ERZ780149 (study PRJEB29588, sample SAMEA2153852) | human gut metagenome | biome: human gut; feature: human-associated habitat; material: faeces | place: Denmark | collected 2008/2010 ... | reverse complement strand
GAAGGACTATTTGATTAATTTTTTAACTAGTCCATTTTTATTGGACACTAATGTTCTAATGATTGTTGTATTATCTAGTTGTAGAAAAGCCAGATATGATGAAACAGATAATATGTCTGATTATGCAGATGGAGGCAAAACCTGTACATCCCAAACTCGAGATTATTCTGAACATCAAATGTTTCAAAACAGCTCTGAAGCGTGGTACATTGTTTGGTCGTATTGCATGGTGTCCTTCTGGTTCCGATCAGGCTATTTATTCGGAGTAATTTCTTTGTAAGGTGAGAAGATTGTAAAAAATCTATAAGTTTATGATGAGTTATGGGGAAGTTAAACAAAAGATAGTATGTAACAATTTATAAAATCAGATATGAAGTTAAAGTTTTTATTTTGCATAGGTATTTCAGTTATATCTATGTGTGGTTGTAGTAATGGAGACGGTAGGAAAATGACTCACGAGCCTAATCGGCTTCGGGCTCCGATGTATCCATTGGTGACAATCGATCCCTATACAAGTGCATGGTCTGCTTCTGATAATTTATTTGATAGTCCTGTAAAACATTGGACCGGAAAAGATTTTCCTTTATTGGGGGTTGCTAAGGTCGATGGAGTTTCTTATCGTTTTATGGGAGATGAAGAGTTATCGCTTTATCCCATTTGTGGTACTTCGGAGCAAGTCGACTGGAAGGGTAGATATACGGTAAAACAACCAGCCGATGGTTGGGAGAAGGCCGATTTCAACGATGGATCTTGGAAGGAAGGTGCAGGAGCTTTCGGTACGAAAGAAAATGAGGCGATGGCAAAAACTCAATGGGGAGATGAGTTTATCTGGGTACGACGCTGGATTGATATAAAGGATGATTTGGCAGGGAAAAAATTGTATTTAGAGTACTCCCACGATGACGATGTCATTATTTATGTAAACGGTATAAAGGTTGTTGAAACGGGTAACTCTGCCAAGAAGTATCAATATGCTGAACTGCCGGCCGATGTTGTTGCTTCATTGAAACCCGGTAAGAACCTGATAGCTGCTTATTGTCATAATAGAGTAGGAAATGGTTTGTTGGATTTTGGGTTGATGGCCGAAAGAGATAATACCCGCTGTTTTACCCGGACGGCAGAACAAACTGCTGTTGATGTGCAGGCTACTCAAACTTATTATAGTTTTACATGTGGACCAGTCGACTTGAGTGTTAAGTTTACTGCTCCTTTGTTGATAAATAATTTGGATTTGATGACTCGTCCAGTCAATTATCTTTCTTATGAAACTGCTTCCAATGACGGACAAGCACATGAGATAAGTCTTTACTTTGAGGCTGCTCCTCAATGGGCTATCGACCAGCCATACCAGAAGTCTGTCAGTAAGACCGGCAATACAGAGGGTATTACTTATGTAAGTACTGGTAGTGTAGACCAGCAGATTTTAGGAAAACGTGGAGATGATTTACGCATTGACTGGGGATATTTTTATATGGCTGCTCCGCAGGCAGAAAACATTTTGTCGGCTACAGGTGATGGCGTTTCAATGCGAAAAGCATTTGTAGCAGGTAATGACTTGAATAGCCAATCAACCAATGGCTTCGATAAATTAGTGCTATCTTGTAATTTGGGCAAAGAAAAGAATGCTTCTGGTTATATCATGTTGGCATACGATGATATTTATTCTATTCAGTATTTTGGACAGAATTTGCGTCCGTATTGGAATAGAAACGGAAAGGAGACTATTTTCTCACAGATGAAGAAAGCCGTTGTTGAATATGACGAACTGATGAAGCAATGTACAGAGTTCGATAGCAAGTTGTTTACTGAGGCTGAAAATGCTGGAGGACGTGAGTATGCCGAATTGTGTGCTTTGGCGTACCGTCAGGTAATGGCTGCTCATAAACTGGTACAATCTCCCGAAGGTGAATTGTTGTATTTGTCAAAAGAAAATTTCAGCAATGGTTGTATCAACACTGTCGATTTGACCTATCCGTCGGCTCCTTTATTCTTGGTTTACAACCCTGAGTTAGAGAAAGGCATGATGAACGGTATCTTTTATTATAGTGAGTCTGGCAAGTGGAAGAAACCGTTTGCCGCACACGACTTAGGTACTTATCCTCTCGCCAACGGTCAGGTATATGGAGGAGATATGCCTGTCGAAGAAAGTGGTAACATGCTAATTTTATCTGCTGCCATTGCTAAGGTGGAGGGAAATGCACAGTATGCGGAAAAACACTGGAAAGTTCTTACTACTTGGGCCGATTATTTACTGGAGAAGGGACTTGATCCGGAAAACCAGCTTTGTACCGATGACTTTGCCGGACATTTTGCTCATAATGCCAATCTTTCTATAAAGGCTATTTTAGGCGTTGCTTCGTATGGGAAATTGGCCGGAATGCTTGGTAAACACGATGTGGCCGAAAAGTATTTGAGTAAGGCAAAAGACATGGCTGCTCAATGGCTCAAGATGGCCGATGATGGAGATCACTATCGCCTTACTTTTGATAAGCCTGGCACATGGAGTCAGAAGTATAATCTGGTTTGGGATAAGTTGTTGGGGCTGAATATTTTCCCTGAAGAGGTTGCTCAAAAGGAAATCGCTTACTATCTGACCAAACAAAATACTTACGGGTTGCCTCTTGATAGCCGTGAAACTTATACAAAGAATGACTGGATTATGTGGACGGCTGCTATGAGTACTGATACAGCTACTTTCAAGAAATTTATTTCTCCGGTGTATAAATTTATGAATGAAACGCCGGATAGAGTACCAATGAGTGACTGGACATGGACACTTGAACCTCATCAAAAAGGTTTTCAGGCTCGCTCTGTAATCGGCGGATACTGGATGAAGGTACTGATGGATAAAATGTTGGTGAAATAACCGGCATGCTCAGTTGAGTCTGTATAAATGCTGTGGAGATGACCTCCGGAGAGTTTATACAGACTGTTTTTATATGGAGCGCATTTTTTGTTATCTTTATTACTCATCTTAAAATCTGGTAATGACTATAAAAAAGAAATTTCCAATATTGTTGTTGTTTGTGTGTTCCGGCTTTTCTTTAGGTGTTGCCCAGAAGGTATCGGTTGTTTCTCCTCGAGTTGAAATGCAGGAAAATCCGCTGGGAATAGACCGGAAAGATCCTCATTTTTCATGGCAGCTGAAGTCGGGTATGAATGATGTGCAGCAAACTGGATATGAGATTCAGATGGGAACCGATTTGCAGGGACTGAAACGGGGAAATAATCTGATGTGGCAGTCTGGACTGGTTTCTTCGGATCACATGCAGGTCGGCTATCAGGGCTCACCTCTACAGTCGGGCAAGGAGTATTACTGGAGGGTGCGTGTACATACCAATTGTGGGGAGAGTCATTGGAGTGCTGTTCAACGGTTTACCACGGGATTGCTGCATGACACAGACTGGGTGGCTAAATGGATTGGCGAAGATGCGATGTCAAATCCGGGTGAGTCGCAGACCGAACTGCATACCCGTTTGGCTGCCAGGTATTTGCGGAAAGATTTTCAGGCGTCCTCTCATGTCAGTCGTGCTACGCTGTATATCAGCGGATTGGGATATTATCAGGCTTTCCTGAACGGAAAATGTGTGAGCGAAGATTTGCTTACTCCCTCTATTACGTTCTATTCCGAAACCGTATATTACAATACGTACGACGTGACCAGGTTGGTACACGGAGGCGACAATGCGTTGGGGGTGATTCTTGGAAACGGTCGTTACTTCTGGGTAAGAGGAAGCGGTATGGAAGGGTTTGGCTTGCCTCGTTTGCTGGCACAGCTGGTGATTGAGTATGCCGATGGTACCAAAAAAATCATCGCTTCGGATGAGACTTGGAAGGTTACATCGAAGGGACCAATTGTTGCCAACAATGAGTTCGACGGTGAAGAATATGATATGCGAAAAGAATTGTCCGGATGGAACGTGAGCGGATACAATGATGCTGCTTGGAAGAACGCAGATATCATGTCGGTTCCCTGCAAGCGATTGCGTGCTCAGCCGTGCCCGTCGGTTGCCGTCATGGAACGTCTGAGGCCGTTATCTGTTACCCGTCTGGCATCGGGTAAGGTCCTGATCGATATGGGACAGAACATGGTAGGTCGGCTGAATGCTTCTTTTCAGGGAAAGGAAGGACAGAAAGTGATTATGCGTTTTGCCGAGCTTATAAATCCGGACAGTACCTTGTATGTAGCCAATTTACGTACGGCTCAGGCTACCGATGTGTTTACTCCTGCTGCCGATGGACGCTTTTCGTGGGCTCCTGTTTTTGTGTATCATGGATTCCGGTATGTGGAAATAGATGGTATAGAGGGACGTCCCGATACGGACGATTTTGTAGGCGAGGTGATGTACGACAAGATGAAATGTACCGGCGATTTTGAGACGTCCAATGCTGTCGTCAACCAGATTTTTAAGAATGCTTATTGGGGTATCCGGGGAAATTATCATAACATGCCTACCGACTGTCCGCAGCGGGACGAACGTCACGGATGGCTGGGCGACCGTGCTACCGGATGCTGGGGCGAGAGTTTCATGTTCGACAATGCGTTGCTGTATCGTAAGTGGTTGCAGGATATTGAAGAGTCACAGCGTGAAGACGGCGTCGTATCGGCTGTTTCCCCTCGTTTCTGGACGATTTATTCTGGCGATGTAACATGGCCTTCGGTGTATATATTGGCTGCCGAAATGCTGTACCGTCATTATGGAGATACGACAGCTATCGTCAGGCACTATGATTCCATGAAATGCTGGGTAGAGTATATCTGTCAAAACTCCATGAAGGACGGACTGGTGGTACGCGATGAATGGGGTGACTGGTGCATGCCTCCCGAGTCTCCCGAGCTGATTCATTCGCAAGATCCGCTGAGAAAGACGGATGGAGCTATATTGGGAAGTACTACCTTTTATGGATTGCTGTATAAGATGATGGAGTTTGCTCGCCTGACAGGGCATCCGGAGGATGTTGATAATTACCGGACACATGCCGAAGTGTTGAAGAAGGCGTACAACAAACGCTTTTTTAACTATGAAACGGCTCAGTACGGCAACAACTCCGTTACGGGAAACCTGTTGTCGCTTCGTTACGGACTCGTGCCGGAGGGATACGAACAGCGTGTCTTCCAGAATGTAGTCGACAAAACGGAAAAAGACTGCAAGGGGCATGTCAGTGCCGGCGTGGTAGGCATACAGCATTTGATGAGGGGACTGACGGAATATGGCCGGAAGGACCTGGCGTATAAAATCGTGACCAACACAGATTATCCCAGTTGGGGATATATGATTGAAAAAGGAGCTACTACTATTTGGGAGTTGTGGAATGGAGATACGGCCGCACCCGATATGAACTCAGCCAATCATGTGATGCTATTGGGCGACTTGTTGATCTGGTATTACGAAAATCTGGCAGGCATCAAGAATGCCGAGGAGTCTGTAGGATTCCGTCACATCGAGATGAAGCCCTGTTTCCCCGACGGACTGTCGTATGTCAAGGCTTCCTACCAGTCGGTTTCCGGCGAGATTGCCAGCCATTGGAGCCGGACAGGAAAGGAGTTTTCATGGGAAGTGACGATTCCTGCCAATTGCTCGGCTACGGTATACCTTCCTATAGCTTTGCATCCTGAAAAGCCGGAAGCTGTCAGGGCTCACAGCATCAAGCGTGCAGGAGAGTATTGGGTTGTGGAGTTGGGCTCCGGAGACTATCGCTTTCAAAGTAAAATCTGAGCATATTTTCCTGAAAAGTTGGTGAGATTTTATCTTTTTCTGAATAGATTTTTCGCATAAGATTCGCTTCTTTTCAGCATCTTTGTAATAGAGTTGTTAACAGTGACAATATAGCAGTGTAAAAGAGGGAGATTCTCTCTTTTATGCTGTTGATTTGTGTATTATAAATTTATGATGATGAAAACAAAAATATGGGCATCTGTCGTCTTATCTTTTATGGCGTGCGGGGGAATAGCGCAAGGTCAGTATCATAACCCGGTCATCGACGAGAGTTTGCCCGATCCGACTGTGATCCGTGCTGACGACGGATCGTTCTGGCTTTATGCTACCGAGAATATTCATAATCTTCCGATTTATCGTTCGACCAATCTGGTAGACTGGAGCTTTCAGGGGACTGCTTTTACTGATAGTACACGCCCTGATTTCGTACCGGATGGAGGCATCTGGGCACCCGACATCAATCAGATCAACGGGAAATATGTTTTGTATTATTCCATGTCTACATGGGGTGGGGAATGGACATGTGGCATCGGAGTTGCTACAGCCGATGCTCCTCAGGGGCCTTTCAAGGATCATGGAATGCTTTTCCGGAGCAACGAAATTGGGGTAAGAAATTGTATTGATCCTTTTTACATCGAAGACGGGGGAAAGAAATACTTGTTTTTCGGAAGCTTTCATGGCATTTATGCCGTGGAACTTTCCGATGACGGTCTGATGCTGAAAGAAAATACCCGTCCCTTGCGGGTGGCAGGCGATGCCTACGAAGGTACTTATATCTGCAAGAAAGGGAAATATTATTATTTGTTTGCTTCCATCGGCAGTTGTTGCGAGGGGTTGAAGAGTACCTATACCACGGTGGTGGGAAGGTCGGAGTCGTTGATGGGACCTTACTGGAATAAGGAGGGCAGGTCGATGCTCGACAACCAACATGAAATATTGATCAAGGCAAGTAATCATTTTGTGGGAACAGGACACAATTCGGAGATTGTGACTGATAAAAAGGGACAGGACTGGCTGTTTTACCATGCAGTGAAAGTGTCCGATCCGGAAGGAAGAGTGTTGATGCTCGATCGGGTACAATGGAAGGATGGCTGGCCGGAAGTAGAAAATGGCGTTCCTTCCGACAGCCACGATAAGCCTGTCTTTTAGTATGTATAACTTAAAAAGAGTTGGGTAATTTATGATTTTGAAACGATTTGTTTTTGCTGCTGCATTGGTGGGATGCTTGCCCGGAATCGCTTTTTCCCAGAGCAAGGGAGATAAGACGAACGGTAATCCGATAGTTGCCGGCTGGTATGCCGATCCGGAAGGAATTATCTATGGTGATTCCTGCTGGGTGTATCCTACGCTTTCTTTTCTGTATGGTGAAGATGTACAAAAGTATGCTCAGGATTTGGAACGGAAAACCGATGCTATCAATCAGGAGTATAATCTCCAGACACATTTCGACGCTTTCTCCTCCAGCGATTTGGTGCACTGGGTGAAGCATCCGGAAGTCTTGTCTATCAAAGACGTAAAATGGGCCAAGTATGCGCTGTGGGCTCCTTCGGTCATTCATGCCAATGGAAAATATTATCTGTTCTTTGGGGCAAATGATATACAGAACGAACAGCAGAAAGGAGGTATAGGGGTTGCCGTGGCCGATTCTCCTGCCGGATCCTATAAGGATGCTTTGGGAAAGCCGCTGATTGATAAGATCGTGAACGGGGCTCAGCCGATTGACCAGTTCGTGTTTCGCGACGACGATGGTAGCTTTTACATGTACTATGGAGGATGGAAGCATTGCAATGTCGTGAAGCTGCATCCCGATTTGTTGGGACTGGAACCTTTCCCCGACGGAACGGTGTACCGTGAAGTGACTCCCGACCAGTATGTGGAGGGACCGTTTATGCTGAAGAGAAAGGGAAAGTATTATTTTATGTGGTCGGAAGGCGGATGGGGAGGACCTGATTATAGTGTGGCTTACGCCATTGCCGACTCGCCGATGGGGCCGTTTAAGCGAATCGGAAAAATCCTTCAGCAAGATCCGCAAATAGCGACTGGGGCCGGACATCATTCTGTCGTACAGATTCCGGGCAAGGATGAATATTATATCATCTATCACCGTCGCCCGTTGGGTTGTACCCGCATTAATGAACGGCAAGTGTGTATCGATAAGCTGGAGTTCGATGAGAATGGATATATCCGCCCTGTCAAGATGACGTTCGAGGGGGTAGCTCCTGTCGATTTGCGGCGATAAATTTCTGAAGTACTCATGCTGTCAAGATAAAGACGGGGTGAGTACTTTTTTCGATGGGTAATGATTGATAGTATAATTAACTAAAAAAAGTATTGAAATGAAACGTATTGTTTTCTTGGATTATATACGCATCTTCGCATGCTTTTTGGTCATGCTCGTACATGCGAGTGAAAATTATTACGGTGCAGCCGGGTCGACAGACATGGCAGGCCCGCAGTCGTATCTTGCTTCGGAAGCCGACCGGTTGTGGGTATCCATCTATGACGGATTTTCGCGGATGGCTGTTCCTCTGTTTATGATTGTATCTGCCTACCTGCTTGCCCCGATGAAGGAAGGGCAAACGATGGGACAGTTTTACCGCCATCGTTTTGCTCGTATCTTGCCCCCGTTTGTGATATTCATGGTGTTGTATAGTACATTGCCGATGCTGTGGGGACAGATCGACTCGGCTACGTCGGTAAGGGACTTGTCGCGTATCTTGTTGAATTTCCCCACACTGGCAGGTCATCTATGGTTCATGTATCCGCTCATCAGTCTGTATCTGTTCATTCCGATCATTTCACCGTGGCTCAGTAAGGCTACGGCCAAGGAGGAACGCTTCTTTGTCGTTCTGTTTCTTGTGTCGACCTGCATTCCCTATCTGAATCGCTTCTGCGGTGAAGTATGGGGACAGTGTTTCTGGAACGAATATCATATGCTGTGGTACTTCTCCGGATATTTGGGCTATCTGGTACTGGCTCATTACATACGTGTGCATCTCACGTGGAACCGTTCCAGACGCTTGTCCGTAGGTATCGTCCTGATGGTGGTCGGAGCGCTGTGGACCATCTATTCGTTTTATGTACAGGCAGTACCGGGCCAGATTATCGCTACTCCCGTGCTGGAGATCGGATGGGCTTTCTGCACCATCAACTGTGTGATGCTTACGACAGGGGTGTTCCTTATTTTCAGTACCATTCAGGCTCCTTCGGCTCCGCGCTTGGTTACTGATATGTCGAAATTAAGTTATGGCATGTATCTGATGCATATCTTCTGGCTGGGATTGTGGGTAACGGTATTCAAGCAGACGCTGGAGTTTCCTACCGTTGCTGCCATTCCGTGCATTGCCGTCAGTACCTTTATCTGTTGTTATATCACGGCCAAAGTGATATCATTGGTGCCCGGAAGTAAATGGATTATAGGATAAACAACTAATTACTATAGATTATGAAGAAAATTTGGATTTTGTTGATAGGCTTGTTGGCTGGTCTGCATCTCGAGGCAAAAGAGAACGAGGGCACCAATGTTGCTTATCAGGATGGAAATGTCCGGTTTACGGTTATCGATGAGGGTGTGATTCGCTTGGAGTGGCATGCCGATGCTCAGTTTGTCGATGCTGCTTCTTTTCTGGCAGTCAACAGAACTTACGATAAGGCCGATTATCGTTTGTCTGAGTCGAAAAACTGGGTAGAGATTGCTACCGATAAGATGGTGTTGAAGTATAAGAAAAACAGCGGTCGTTTTTCTGCGTCGAACCTGAGCATTCGCTCAAAGAACCTGACGCCGGCGTTTCAGTGGAAGCCGGGGGATGTCAATCAGGGCAACCTGAAGGGTACGTACCGTACGCTGGATGGTTACAACGGTGAAATCTTTGTCGGCAATGGAAACGATAATGGAGACCACCGTCCGATGCCTATCGAAGACGGATTGTTGTCGACCGATGGCTGGACGCTGCTCGACGATTCCAAGGGATTTCTGTTCGACAATTCCGACTGGGCGTGGGTAGACCAGCGCAAGGGGAGTGATCAGGATCAGGACTGGTATTTCATGGCGTATGGACACGATTACAAAGCGGCATTGAAAGACTTTACCGTCTTTGCAGGTAAGGTGCCTCTGCCTCCACGTTATGCCTTCGGTTACTGGTGGTCGAGATACTGGAGCTATTCAGACGACGAGCTGCGCGACTTGGTCAACAAGTTCGAAACGTATAAGATTCCGTTGGATGTGCTGGTTGTAGATATGGACTGGCATTACGTGAACCCGGGAAGAGGTGGATGGACAGGCTATACGTGGAACCGTTCGCTGTTCCCCGATCCTGCCAAGTTCCTCCACGATGTGAAAAGTAAAGGATTGCAGGTAACATTGAATCTGCATCCGGCTGGCGGCATTGAACCGTACGAGGAGAAATATCCCGAAATGGCCAAGTGGATGGGCATGAACCCTGACGAAAAGAAGCGCATCGACTACTGTGGCTCCGACAAGCGTTTCATGAGTGGATGGCTGAATACCATCTTGCGTCCGATGGAAAAAGAAGGTGTCGATTTCTGGTGGCTCGACTGGCAGCAGGATATGTTCGATGCTCGCATCAAGAATTTGAACAATACATGGTGGCTGAACTATGTCTTTTTCAGCGACATGGAGCGTAGCCGTGATACGCGTCCTTTGCTGTACCATCGCTGGGGCGGTCTGGGCAATCACCGTTACCAGATTGGTTTCTCCGGTGACTCTTACAGCACCTGGGAGTCGCTTGCCTTCCAGCCGTATTTCAATGCTACCGCATCGAATGTACTCTATGGTTACTGGAGTCATGACCTGGGTGGTCATCAGTTTGCAAAGGGAGCGACACAGCTCGACCGCGAACTGTTCGTACGCTGGATGCAGTTTGGTGCCTTTAGTGCCATTATGCGTACTCACTCCATGAAGAGTGCTGCCATGAACAAAGAGCCGTGGGCGTTCAGTCAGGAGTATTTCGATGTATTGCGTCAGACCATTCTGATGCGTTATAAAGTTGCTCCTTATGTATATACCATGGCGCGTAAGACTTATGACGACGGTATTTCTCTGTGTCGCCCGATGTACTACGATTATCCGGATGCTCAGGAAGCTTACTCTTTCAAGGGACAGTATATGTTCGGCGATGACATGCTGGTAGCTCCTGTTACTTCGCCGATGAAAGAGGGCTATGCTACTGTCAAGGTTTGGCTGCCGGAAGGTACCGACTGGTATGAATGGGCTACTGGTACTCTTCTGAAGGGAGGACAGGTGGTAGAACGTGCATTTGCTCTGGATGAATATCCGGTATATGTAAAGGCTGGAGCTATCCTTCCGTTCTACGGTACTGTGAAAAACCTGCGTCACAACGATGAGGCTGTACGTCTGACCGTATTCCCCGGTGGCAACGGTTCCTTCTCGTTCTATGAAGACAACGGCAACGACCAGTTGTATAAAGACCAGTACGCGCGTACTCAGTTGTCTTCCGAATGGAAAGAAAACAAGCTGACAGTCCACGTAGGACAGCGTAAGGGCTCTTATAAGGACATGCCCCAGAAGCGTACCTATTGCGTCGATGTAGTAGGGTCGGTTCCTGCCGATAAGGTGTTGGTGAACGGAAAGCCTGTTGAGGCTGAATACGATGGTACATCCCTTACACTGACCGTCGACCTGCCTGCATGCGATTGCACAAGCGACTATACGGTAGAAGTATTCTACAAGGCCGGACAGCCGGAAGTAAACAACGGCTTGTATGGTCAGTTCAAGCGCATGAAGAAAAGCTTCGTAGACATGCGATACAGAAATGCAAGCATCGATTATATTCAGGAACTGGGTGATATGGAAACTACCGGCAGAGCCGTTACCTATCATACAGACTCCTTTGCCGATAAGATCAGGCAGTATCAGGCAAATTATGCCAACCTTCCCGAGCTGCTGAAGAAACAGGGCTTGAGCGATAACGATGCTCAGTGGTTCTTGCAGTCAGTCCGTTGGGAGAAGAAATAAGGCTGTACAGCAAGATTATCCTAAAAAAAGAACCCTATCATTCTCCGAAATGGAGTGAATGATAGGGTTTGTTTATTGTAAGATAATCAAGTATCGGTTTATCTTTGCTACGTCCGTTACAGGAACGGAGAGGCCTTCTTGAGGGTTCAAGCCGGAGCTTTATTCCTCGTTCAGCTTTTCGTCGATAGCTTCTATCTTTTTCAGGACGAGATCCATTTCCCCTTTCAGGCGTTCAATTTTCCGGTTAATCTCAGTAACCAGCGTGTTGCCCTTCTTCGAAGCCGATGACAAGAATCCCAAGTTGTTTTCGTAGGTCTGAATATCATTTTTCAATCCTTCGTACGTACGCACAAGCTTTTCGCGGTCACGGTACAAGTTATCACCTTTGGCAAGTCCCGATTTGAAGTTGCTGAGCTTCTTTTCAGAAACAGAAATATTCAGTCGGTCGAACAATTTATCAATCAGACCGTGGAATTCGTTATACAGACGATCTTTCTCCTTAAACGGTACATGTCCTATGCCGTTCCATTCCTTCATCAGGGAGCGAACCTGTTCGGCTGTAGTATCATCAGTAGCTCCCGAAGCATTCAGTACGGCGAGCTGCTTGATAATCTCTTCCTTCTTCGCCATGTTCTCTACTTCCACAGAGCGCTGTGAAGAAGTAGCCTTGTTCTTCTGTGCGAAGAAATAGTCGCATGCCCCGATAAAGCGTTTCCATACAGCGTCGGAGTGCTTTTTGGCAACCGGTCCTATGGTTTTCCATTCTTTCTGCAACTTGGTCAGAATTTCAGCCGTTCCCTTCCAGTCTGTACTGTCTTTCAGCGCTTCGGCCTTTTCGCACAAAGCCTTTTTCTTTTCCAGGTTAGCAGCCATGTTTTCTTTCACCGACTTAAAGAAAGCCGCCTTGCGTTTAAAGAACTCATCACATGCCGCGCGGAAACGCTCAAAGATTTTCACGTTCATTTTCTGCGGTGCATAACCGATAGTCTTCCATTTAGCCTGTAGCGCGAGGATTTCCTGCGTCTTGTCCTCCCAGTCGGCAAAGGTCTTGAACGTATCATACTCCATAGCTTCCACTATTTCACAGATCACCGTCTTCTGGTCGAGGTTGTTCTGTTCCTTTTCCTTCAGTGCCTCAAAGTGCTGCTGGTGCCGGCGGTTTACCACCGAAGAAGCCGCTTTGAAACGTGCCCAGATACTTTCACGCAAGTCTTTGGCTACGGGGCCGATGTTACGAAATTCCTGATGCAATTTCTGTAGCTGATGGAAAGCAGACACTACATCCGGTTCGTTTGCCAGCTTTTCGGCAGCCTCACACAGATAGGTTTTCTGTTCCAGATTCTTTTTGAAGTCATACTCGCGGAATTCATTGTTCAGCTTTACCATGTCGTAAAACTTTTCCGTGTACAGCTGATATGTTTTCCACAATTCATTGACCTTGCCCACAGGTACCTGCTTGATTTCGTTCCACTGCTGTTGAAGTTGTTTAAATTCGTTATAGATCTTACCTGTGTCTTCCGTATTGTCAATCAGAGCCTTCATCTTGTCGAGTATGTCCAGCTTCTTTTGCAGGTTAGCTTCTTTTTCCTGCTCCAGTTCTGCTGCCATCGCACTACGCTTCTCTTTGATGGAACTCATGATTTCCTTGAATTTTGCTTCCAACGGATTAGGGATGGGAGTAAATTCTTCTGGATTTCCGCCTTGCTCAATAAAGTTTTTGCGTGCCGTATCTTGCTCGGTTTTATGCAGTTTGTAAAACATTTGTTTCAAGTAGTCTATCTCCTGTTTGTCAGCTTCACAGGCGTTGTCGTTGAGTTCTGTCAGACGTGTTATAACTTCTTCCTGAGTATGTACGGGAGAAAATTGCGTTTTAGCGTCATTCTCAACAGAAGAAACCGAAGTTTCGGGAGTGTCTGCTGCCGGAATTTCAGTTAAAGGGCGGGTTGTTTCATTTACTTCCATCGTATTTAGATTTTAAAGAATTATGTCAGCTTATCTTAGTCCGTAGTTACAAATTAAAAGAATAAAATCTGATTTTCAATAATTTTTCCTAAATTTTTTTTTGCAATAAAGACGATTTTTATGAATTTCTTTGGAAAATATAGGGTATGGAGGTCATAAAGATTAATAGACCTCCATGTATGATTGGGAAATTGGATATTTTAAGACAGCAGTACAGTTATTCCCATGTACATCATCATGCCGATGATGTCGTTGGTAATCGATATAAACGGTCCGGTAGCAATCGCCGGGTCTACCTTCAGCTTTTCCAGCGTCATAGGTACGAGCGTACCGAAGATTGATGCAAACATCACTACGGCAAACAGGCTGATGGATACCGAGTAGCTCACCGTGGCGGTTGCGCCGAAGCGGATAAAATTATAAATGTATACCAGCATTGAAATGATGGTTGCGTTGATCAGGGCTACGACAGATTCCTTCAGCACCTGCTGGAGAGTGTTTCCCGAGTCGAGCGAGCTGTTGGCCAATCCTTGTACCACGAGGGCCGACGACTGGGTTCCTACGTTTCCTCCCGTACCACCGATCAGCGGGATGTACAGGGCCATTTCGGGATGTGCGGCAAAGGTCGAGTCGAAGTTGCCCAAGATCATGGAGTTGCCGATACCTCCCAGCATCCCGATGAGCAGCCAGGGCAGGCGTGCCGTTGTCTGGCGGAACACGTTGTCGTGCGATTCTACGTCCTGCGACAAACCGGATGCCAACTGGTAATCTCGTTCGGCCTGCTCGCGAACCTCATCCATCACGTCGTCTACCGTGATACGTCCCACCAGTCGACCGATGCTGTCGACTACCGGCACCGCTACAAGGTCGTACTTTTCGATGACCTGCACCACCTCGTCCAGTGGCGTATCTACATGTACCGAAATCGGATCCTTCTTCATCACGTGCTTTACTTTCGAGACCGACGGACTGGTAATCATTTTTTTCAACGGGAATACGCCTCGCAGACGTTCGTCATCGTCTACCACATATACGTAGTAAATCTCGTCCATATCCTCCGCCTGTATTCTCATTTCGCGCAGACATTCCGGCATACTCCAGTTCTCGTTTACGATGACCATCTCCGTACCCATCAAACCACCGGCAGTATCTTCGTCGTACTTCAGCAAGTCGACGATGTCACCCGCCTGTTCGATGTCTTCGATGTGTGAAAGGATTTCCTCCTGTTTGTCCTCGTCCATGTCACGGATAATGTCTACCGCATCATCCGAGTCCATGTAGTCGACAAAACGCTTGGCGATGGTTTCCGACGGCAGGACCTCGAGGAATTTCTTACGCGCATCCTCGTCCATTTCAATCAGTACATCGGCCGCCTTTTCGTTGTCGAGAAGCAGGTAGATGGAACGCGCCTCTTCCGCATCCAGCTCGTTGCACAGTTCGGCAATGTCGGCAGGATGCAAGCCTTGCAGGAGTTCCTTCAGTTCGTCCGATTTCTTCTCCTCAATCAGTTCTGATACTTTTTTGATTTCTTCGTTTTCCATACCTTACTTGGTTGCGAGTGCCTGTTCCACCCGGTTGGTCAATTCGATGAAGTCTGCTACCGACAGCTGTTCCGGCCGTTTGTTGAATATCGGGTCTGCACTGAGCGGGTTCCCTTTTTCCAGTATCGGAGAGATTGAGTTGCGCAGGGTCTTGCGGCGCTGGTTGAACGTGGTTTTCACAATCTGCTTGAACAGCTTCTCGTCGCATCCCAGCTCCGTGGTTTCGTTGCGCGTCATGCGTATCACGGCACTCTTCACCTTGGGAGGCGGATTGAACACATGTTCGTGTACGGTAAACAAGTATTCCACCTTATACCACGCCTGAATCAGCACGCTCAGAATGCCGTACGTCTTGCTTCCCGGACCGGCAGCAATGCGTTCGGCAACCTCCTTTTGAATCATTCCCGTGCAGCAGGGTATCAGATCTTTGTAGTCGAGCATCTTGAAAAAAATCTGGCTGGAGATGTTATACGGATAGTTCCCCGTCAGCACGAAAGGCTGTCCGCCGAAGAGCTCTTTCAGGTCCATCTTCAGGAAATCCTGCTCGATGATGTTGTCGCCCAGTTGCGCGAAATTCTCCCGCAAGTAAGCTACCGATTCGAAATCCAGTTCCACCACCTTCACCGGTCTTCCCTTGGGGATGAGGAACTGTGTCAACACACCCATTCCCGGTCCCACTTCCAGTATCGGCAGGTCGGGGCAGGTATCTACCGTATCGGCTATGTCTTTGGCTACTTGGAGGTCTTTCAGAAAGTGCTGTCCTAAAAACTTTTTCGGTTTAACTAATTTCATTCCGTATGTATTTTCTCGATATAAATAAAGAATTATTCCAGCAAGATATTATCTTTGCATCGTGCAAATTTAAGCATTAATCTTTAATAAACGATTACGTTTTGGAACGAACTGATATAAAAAAGCTCATAAATAAGGTCTTTCAGGTAGCTTTGCCTCTCATGCTGGGAGCCGCCATTTTAGTATGGACGTACCACGGATTCGACTTCCGGCGTGTGTGCGAAGTAATGGATGGAGGCATGAACTACGGGTGGATGCTTTTTTCGCTGGTTTTCGGTGTCTTCGGGCATCTGTTCCGCGGATGGCGGTGGAACCTGGCGCTGGCCCCCTTGGGCGAATATCCCAAACGCTCGAACAGCGTATATGCCATCTTCGTCGCCTATGCCGTCAACCTGATTCTGCCGCGGGTGGGAGAGGTTTCCCGCTGCGGGGTACTGGCGAAATACGATAACGTCTCTTTCTCCAAGTCTCTGGGAACAGTTGTTTCCGAGCGGCTGGTCGATTCTGTCTGTGTGTTGCTCATTACGGCAGGAACCCTGCTGCTCCAGACGGGTGTCTTTGCCCGCTTCTTCCGCGTCACCGGAACCGACGGCGCCTTCTTTCTTCACCTGTTCTCGTCGACTAACTTTTACATCACCCTTGTCTGCATTGTTGCTGCACTGATCTTACTGTGCTGGCTGGTACGCAATCTCACCATTTTTGCGAAAGTGAGGGGCATGCTGAAAAACGTCTGGCTGGGCTGCCTGTCCATCCGCAATGTCAAACATCCGGTGCTGTACCTTTTCTATACCGTAGCCATCTGGGCATGCTACTTCCTGCACTTCTATCTGACGTTCTACTGCTTCGACTTCTCGGCCGGACTGGGCTGGGCTGCCGGCATGGTATTGTTCGTGGTAGGAAGTATTGCCGTCATCGTTCCCACCCCCAACGGAGCCGGACCGTGGCATTTTGCCGTCATCACCATGATGATGATGTATGGCGTAAGTAAGGAAGATGCAGGAATATTTGCACTTTTAGTACATGGTATTCAAACCTTTTTATTAATTTTGTTAGGAATATATGGACTGGTGGCTTTGCCGCTTACAAATAAAAATAAAACTAAAACCTATGAGTGAAATTCTTTCTCTGACTCCACAGAATGTGTGGAAGCATTTTTATGCGTTGACTCAAGTGCCTCGTCCTTCAGGACATCTGGCAAAAGTTCAGTCGTTCTTACTGGAATTTGGCAAGCAAGCAGGTGTTGAAGCTTTTCAGGATGAGGCTGGGAACATTATCTATCGCAAGCCTGCCACTCCGGGTATGGAGAATCGTAAAACCGTAATCTTGCAGGCACACATGGATATGGTGCCGCAAAAGAACAAAGATACACAGCATGACTTCGAAAACGATCCTATCCAGCCGTACGTAGACGGCGAATGGGTGAAGGCAAAAGGTACTACACTGGGTTCCGACGACGGTATGGGCGTAGCTGCTATCATGGCTGTGATGGAAGACAAAACCCTGAAACACGGTCCGCTGGTAGCCCTGATTACTGCCGATGAAGAAACAGGCATGTACGGAGCCTTCGGTCTGAAGCCGGGAACCATCGAAGGCGATATCCTGCTGAACCTCGATTCGGAAGAAGAAGGTGAACTGTATATCGGCTGTGCTGGTGGTGAAGATCTGACAGCTACACTGGAATACAAGGAAGAAGAAACCGATCCCGAAGACGTAGCCCTGAAGGTTACTCTGAAAGGTCTGCGCGGCGGTCATTCCGGCATCCAGATAGGCTGGGGACATGCCAATGCCAACAAGCTCATGGCACGCTTCCTGAATCAGGTCATTGCCTACGACGAGGCTTGTCTGGTATCGTGGGAAGGAGGTAACATGCGCAATGCCATTCCACGTGAATGTGAAGTGGTAATTACCGTTCCCGAAACAGAAGTAGACGACGTACTGGCATTCGTAGGCGAGTGCGAACAGGTATGGCGCGACGAATTTGCCGGCATCGAAGAAGACCTCAGCTTCAAGGCAGAACGCGTAGCTCTGCCCAAGTATATGGTACCGGAAGAAATCCGCGATAATCTGGTAGACGCCATCTACGCTTGTCCCAACGGTGTAGAACGTTTCATCCCGAGCATTCCCGATACGGTAGAAACCTCATCCAACCTTGCTATCGTCGAAATAGCCAACGGAAAGGCAGCTGTCAAGGTATTGACACGCAGTGCTCGTGAATCGATGAAGGATTACCGCAACACAGCCATCGAAAGCTGTTTCTCCATGGCAGGCATGCACGTAGAACGTTCGGGCAGCTATTCAGGCTGGGAACCGAATGTAAATTCTCCTATCCTGCACGCCATGAAAGAAGCATACAAGGCTCAGTTTGGCGAACAGCCTGAAGTGAAAGTCATCCATGCCGGACTGGAATGCGGTATCATCGGAGCCATTATCCCGGGACTCGACATGATCTCCTTCGGACCTACCTTGCAGTGTCCGCATACACCGGAAGAACGTTGCCACATCCCTTCAGTAGCCAAGTTCTACGACTTCCTGACTGCTACATTGGCAAATACTCCTGAAAAATAATTCCTGACGGATACACATAAAGAGGGCTGCTTCAATCATTCAGTTGAAGCAGCCCTCTTGCTTTATATATCCTCCGTATTTTCACGTTCCCATACGGTGGATACTCCTGCGTAAATTTCCTTTTAGTTCATCGGGCTGAATGAAAACAGAATAGAGTACTGCTCATTTTGCCAATCGTAGTAAGTACCTATAGCACCTTTGGTCTTATTGTCTTTAGACGTAAATTGACAGATAAACATCAGCGCCTTATTTTGCATAAGGCTAACGATTAATCCGTCCGGATCCAGATTTTCATATTTTGTTTCCCCGTTGTTCATCTTTTCGAGGCAACTCATTATCGCATTCTTTTCACGTTCACTAAAGCTTACATTCGAAGTGTTATAAACATACTCCGAGCAGTTATAATCTTGCTGCATATAATGGATACGCTCCAAGAAATGAGTGAAATAGCTGCTTTCACTTTGATCCTGTGGTGTACATATATACTCAATCTGATTCAACTTGTTGTTTGCGTCAAATTTATAAGAAACATATCTGTTTGCTTTAAGATCAGTTGACGCAGAACTCGACTGCGTAAAATCCTGTTTAGCCTCACTCGAATAATCTACATCTCCATAAATATCATCCTCAACGATGTTGATGGTGCCATCAGTCGATATTGCCCGTGTTGTGTAGTGCGACAGATTCTCCATGGTTTCCTCCCGCGTGTCATACCAGAAATTACATCTGATGTCCGAAGCAACGACCTCAATCTGTTTCGTCTTTGTAATCACTTGCTGAGTAGCATCCCCAGTGAATAATCCATTGTTGATAGCCGATAAAGTGATGGTATGCTTTCCCGGTGTCGTACAATAAATTTCAGCCGACAATTCACCGTTTATCGATTTGATAGTAGTCGGAAGCTTGCCGTCGATAGATACTTGAATTTTTTCGGATGCCAAGCCACTTCCGGGAACATACGAACTCGAAATAGTAAACCACTGATGCGTACCAATCTTTGTACGATCTACCGAGATATCTCCCAGTTGACCCGCCGTAGAATACTGCGTATCATCTTCCGAAGAACAGGAGAACAAAGAAAGGCTTGCCATAAATATAGCCAGACAAGCTGAAATGTTGTGAATCTTTTTCATTTTATTATGAGTTTATTGTGTTTCTTTTTCTGAACGAATTTGCATATACCTGCGGGAGAGTATTATTTGCTTGCAAATATACACTTTATACAAAAGACCGTCACGATACTATAACAGTATCCGTACGGAACTTTTCTTCCAGTCCCGGCTCCCGGAAGTTCATCAGAAAGATAACGTACTCCGTCGAGTACCTGTATCTAGCTCCGTAGTTTTCCCGCATCGGTTCCTTCAGCAAAAAATCATCTTCCTCCTCCTCTTCCGGCTTTCCCATTTTCAGTTCACGCTCTTTTCTTCTCTTCTCGCGCAAGTTCTCTACCTGCCTGCCGATAGCCCGGCGGTTTCAGGTTGCGTGTATGAGTAGTTGATAATTACAAAGTAAGCAAATAAATACCGAAACTACAAGCCGATACAAAAAAATCGCCACGATACTCCGCATAGCGTGTACCGTGGCGATTCCCTGTATTAAAATATCCTTTTAGAACTTCCGTAACTTCAGCAGGGCATAGTCCGATTCCAGGGTCATGTACTTGCCGTCGCACGAGCTCACGTTGAACACCGTTTCCGCCTGATTGTCGATACCGAAATGCCGCAGCATCTCCACCGGCGCATCCTGCTTGTTGTCGCTCGTGTTGGCACGTACCTTGAAATCCTTCAGCACCAGCTGCGTCTCGTTGTTGCGGTACTCCGTACGCCCGATGTAACTGCCGTAGCCGTTCGGCCCCTGCTTTTCCGATACCTCCGTCACCATGCGCGTAATGCTGTAATACAGGCGCTCGCACGTCACCACCTCACGCGTATCCTTCACCATGAACTGCTCCAACTGCCAGAATCCCTCTATATCGTTGTTGATAGGCGCCTTCTGACAACCCTGCATCACCAGCGCCACCACCAGAGCCATCCAAATCATCACCTTGTTTCTCATAATCCGAATCCTCCACATTTTCTGATTGTCAACATACCGCCCGTACTGTTTCCCGGATAATTTCCACGGTCAACCGCCAGTGCAGCACTGAAACTCCATCCCTTCAGACGTTCAGGCCGATAAGTCACCTCCGCCAGACTGCTGAACTGCTTCTTCACCTCGTCGAAAGGACACATATACCTTCCCCAGTTGCGGGCATACGAAACCAGCAATCTCCAGTTCCATTCCTCCGACGGATCCCCCGTCAGTCCCACATGCTGAGCCTTCACACGGCTACCCTTAATCAAGTTCGTACCGTCCGAATTATACGCCGGTCCCAGCAGGAACGGATGTCCCAGCGAGTTCCCGTAATTCTGCCAGCCTAAATATTCACCGTTATTGTAGTAATTATCACCCCCGCTCATCTGCAAGTCATTGAACGAACCCGCTATTCCGTCGTAGAGAATCGGGCCCGTCTGATCCGTCGTGTTCAGACCTTCCCACACCACGGCACTGATCCACCGGTTCTTCGGAAAATCCACTTCCACGCCGATGTGACCATCCTTCCATCGTCCGTACTGCCAGAACATCTGCGAGTGATCCTCGAAATAATGCTCCAGATATGCCTTAAACTTCCAGTCGCCCGCATAATAATTCAGCGCGAAGTTCCAGCTTCCGCAGTGGTTTCCCTCCACGTTCTCCAGCGTACTTTCCTGCTTGGGGAAGAACACCTTCCAGAAATCCTTGAGCCCCTGCGGCATATCTCTTACCAGACTCACGCTACCGTCCGCATTCTTCTGCATCCGCTTGCCGCCGAATTGTGCTGCCGTCAGCAAACCAAATTCAAAGTCCACCGGCAACTTCTCCCGGTTACCCAGTCGGATCATTAGCGACTTGCTGTGATACAGCACCCCCGTCGTATAAATCTGTCCCGGAGCTACAAAATCCTCCTGCCAGTCGCCGTCGGTAAAATACCCGTAACTCAGATACCCCTTAAAGGCCATCCAACCCTTCGTACCCGGAACGTTCAGGTAATCCTTCACTTCCACCCGTACCTGCGGAATCGGCCTCATGTTCGTACCTTCCACCATCCAGCCACTGGTCAGCTTCTCGTTCTTCGCGAGCGGAAACCCCGGTCGTTCCTTGCTTCCGATACTCAGCGTCAGCGCCTTCCACGACACATCCGCATAAGCCTGCTGCACCCAAAACTTCGACGACAGGTTCTTTCCTCCTGCCAGATCCATTCCCACGTCTATCCGCCAGTTCTTCGGCAGCACCTTGTTCCATTCCACTCCGGCACGCAGATATGCAAAGTCAGGCTCATTGCCCGCCACACCATAGCGGTTGGCCGTCAGCCACACAGGAGCATAATCCCCGTTCGATACCGCCACACCCGCCTCCACCTTATACTTCAGCGAGTCGGCAGGCTGCTGCGCATAAAGCGGACTAAAAAGTGTAGTCAGTAATAAAGTCTTTATCAGTTTCATACCATTTTCGTTAGAGTTGCAAAGAAAGTGAATAAATGGTAGACTGGCAAGTCTAGCGCCTATAGTTGTTCTATTTCTTTGGCGGAAAGTCCGGTAGCAGCCTGAATCTGTTCGGTACTCAGCCCCAGAGATTTCAGGTTGCGAGCAATAGCGGTTTGTGTTTCCGCGCGCCCTTCTGCTATTCCTTCTGCGCGTCCTTCCGCGCGCCCTTCTGCTATTCCTTCTGCTATTCCTTCTGCACGACCTTCTGCACGACCTTCTGCACGACCTTCTGCACGACCTTCTGCACGTTCCGTCATGATATTATCCCGCAGAATTACGATGTTGTCCAGATGCTTGTAATACGCGTTCAGCTCCTCTCGGCTCATGCGGTCCAGCTTCAACTGTTCCTTCACCTTGTCCAGTCCCGGTGCCGTGGCATGTTCCGGCACGTTTCCCGTGTTCAGGTAATAAATCCACTCCTCCAGCGGCGTTTTTGCCACCCGGTTGAAGTCATTCACCTTCAGGATATAATACTCCGGATAAAGCTGGCTCACCTTGTCCACCTTGAACGTCTGCTTCTGGAAGGGGCTCAGCTCCAGCACATCCCCCTCGTGAATCCCCACGAACTCCGTCTTCCCGTGATACACGAAATCCTTGCCGTGTCCCAGCGAGAAATACACGATGTTCACGCTGTACACCTTGCGTACCTTGTCGTACCCCTGTCCGCGGTTGATATACTCCGTCACCAGCTTCGAAGCCCCGAACAGCATCCGCTGGAAATACGCATACTCATTGTTGTTCTGCACCTCGATGAGCACCAGTTCCCCTTTCGAGTTCTCCGCCAGCATGTCCACGCGGTTGTACTTGTCGAACTCATCCTCCTGATTACTTTCACTCTCCAGCAGTTTCTGGATCGTTACCTTTTCCTCCAGCAGTGTAGTGAGCAGTCCCTCCAGCACCGCATAGTTGGCCTTGTTGCGCAGCAGGCGCTTCATCGCCCAGTCAAACCGAATATAACTTTCCATACAGTATGCATTTTAGTAGTTGATATTTACAAAGTAAGCAAATAAATACCGAAACTACAAGCCGATGTAAAAAAAACGCCACGATACTTCTCATGAAGTGTACCATGGCGTTTTCTGTTATTAAAAATCAATCAGATGAATTTCTTTGTATTAACAAGCTCCCAGGTATTCGAGAGAATTGTTGAGCGTAGAACCTGAAATCTTGAATGACTGTATCGGGCCGTTGGGATCGTAAATGAACGAAAGAGAAGACGTATTGTCTTTTCCACAGCTCACCCATACTTTCAGTTGAACACTATCCCCCGCTTGTATGCTGTGCTTGGGCTTTCCGTTTTTTCCCTTCACGTATTTTTCTGCGAGTATCATTTAGTCCACGTGGCATTTTCTTGGTTTGTTCTTCCATAAGCAATTAATGTGAATTCGATATAAGGACTAATATTCTGTTTCCATCACTAAGCTACTTGAATGATTTGAAAATTGTCTATAGTTGATCTATTTCTTTGGCGAAAAGTCCTGTAGCAGCCTGAATTTGTTCAGTGCTTTTCCGGTCAATTTCCTGTGGCTGTTGATTGTCCATGTTCGTAGTATGGAAATCAATCTTTATACGGTCAATTTCCAGAGAAGGGATAGGCACGAGGGAAGGAATATAACTTCCTGCGGTAGGTACTTCTTTCCGGTTTTCTGCCTCGGTAGGTTGCTCCCCTTGGGAGATATGCTTTTCTTGGGTCATAACTAACTACTTTATCTAGTTTAACAGGATATGGCTCAGGAACTCTTCGGAAAGACGGAGCTGGCCGCTTAGGAACGGTTCGCCTTCACCGGCTCCTTCCAGACGCAGGATATTCTGGGTGTAAAACCAATGGTCTCGCTGGAACATACGGATAACTGCTTTCCTCTTCTCTATATCTTCTCCAGCGATGATAAATGAGGCAGTTTCACCGGTAGGCAAGAAGCCTCTGTGCGACCGGCCTTTCCAGCCACCGAATTCAGTATATTGGCGGTCGAAGTCCTTGTTTTTTGCAAAAAAGATGTCCAATGCTTGTGGACGGATATAATAACTGTTGGCTTTCGCCCTTATCACATCTGCTTGTTGGTCATGTCCTGTACGGATTAATTATTTCACATTCACACCTTCGTGCGCAATGACCAAAGTCTCGATGGAGGTCGTGTTACCATCGGTCTTGAAACCTTCTATGGTAAGCTTTTTGGGCCATGCGTTCACCGCCTCCCAGGTCTTTACTGGGCTGCCCGATTCGTCCAGCAGGCTGACCGTTACCACTTCGCGCTGGATGGTGTTCAGTTTCACCTTATTGATCCAGTCCCATAGTTTTTTGTCATCTTTGCAGATACCTTTCTTGATGGTCAGATCACCCGCTTTTCTCAGTCCCGGCATTTTCAGTTTAGTGAACACCGGACTGTCGCCTGCGCGATAAGTGATTTCCTCGTATTCCGTTTCCAGACCCGACACTTCGCTGCAGGAAATATCGCCTACGTTCGAGATAGATACTTTGAAATAAAAACTCGGCAAAGGCCATGCTTGTGTGCTTGCACCTTGTGCTGATCCATTCTCTGCCATACTATTTTAGTTTATCATTTAATTGTCTGTTTTTATCAGCTTTTCTGCATCTGTTGCTGGAACGTGATTTCGATGAATTCTGCCGGACGGCTGATGGCCACCAGTACGGTGACGCGCAGGATACCTTCCAGTATGTCATCGCCCGTCATCGTATCTCCCAGACCAACATGCACCTCGTATGCCTCTTCAGGGGTCGAGCCGGCCAGTCCGCCACGTTTCCATACACTGCACAGGAAATTCTCAATCATGCTCTTCATGTTGATCCAGGTATTCGCGTCGTTCGGCTCGCACACGTAGGCCCGTGCGGCGTTCTTCACCGAAATTTCCAGGAAACTCATCGTGCGTCGCACGTTCACATACCGCCAGTCCTGCGAGTTGCCGTCCAAGGTGCGTGCGCCCCATACCTTGATCCCTTCGCCGGGGAATGCACGGATAACGTTGATGGCTTTTCCGTTCATCGGCATGTTATAGTCTTCCTGTTCCCGGTCAGTGATAACGGTCGACGGCTTGCTCACGTAATTGATGGATACATTGGCAGGCGCTTTCCATACGCCGCGGGTATGGTCTACCATCGTGTATAGTCCGGCCATGGCTCCCGAAGGCGGAAGCAGGTTCAGGTAGTCCTTGACTTTCTTTTCCAGCAGATTGTATGCAGGAAGGTTCTGCATCAGCGCATTGTGCAGGTTGTTGCGGTGCAACGGCTCATTGTTGTCATTCTTCTTTATTTCTGCGATTTCTCCTTGAATATAGGCATCAAGCTGGGCATTCCCGGTTTTAAAATCTTGGGTGATGTCCAGTTTCATCACTTCTCCGTCAATGTCGTTGTCCGACAATACCGTCGTTTCCAGCCACGGATAATAGGTTGCCCCATAGGCCAGAAAATTGCTCCCCATCTTGGTGCGGAAGTCTTCCTTCCCGTTTTGGGGCACATCCAGAATGGCAAAACGGTTGTTTGCGGCGCAGTGTGACAGCATGGCCGTGTAGAAGTCGGCATATTCCCCTGTTTCCACCGCTTCGGGAATGACGAGTAGAGTAATTTCCGGTTCCTTTGTCAGGGCAGGCAATACCGTATTATTCACGATATCCTTGTCGAGGGTACCCGTGGCATAATCGCCCACCGACACAATGTAGCAGGTGCCGCCGCCGTTTGCAAAGAACAGCTTCAGGTGATAGTACAGCGTACAGTGTTTGTTATTCAGTGTCGCCTGAAGTTTTTTTTCTCCATATCTCACTGAAACTGTGGCAGCTTCATTGTCTGCATCCGCTACAATTATGTCAAAGCAGTGTATCTGCGGTCCTCCGAAATACTGCTTATATTCTGTCATCGACGAAATCCGGACAGGTTTGTTTTTCAGGGATTCCGTTCCATTCTGTGCTTTCTCGGTCAGCCCAATGAACACTGGGATGGCAGTTTCGGCTTCCACTACGAAGTTTCCGAAAGCGTTTTTCTCCTTGATGTAAACGCCGGGTGTCTTGTATTCACTCATAGTTTCTATTTTAAATGTTTAACATCCGGCTGGAGTACATGTCTCTGCGTCTCTTCATTTACGCTTGTCTGTTGCAGTAGTTGTGTTGAATCCGGATGCGGTATAATATACGGTAGCTTTCCGTCGATGTACATTTTAAATTACATATCACTGGTGTTTCCTATTGATCCCACGGGAGCCAGTCCTTCGGGTTGGCGGTGGAATGCTGAAAGATATTCTTCCAGCTGTGATGCGTATGTGGTTAGTATCTTGTTTATCATAATGACTGCAATTTACGGTTTTCTCGTGAAAGGAACAAGTGTTTACCGCCTTTTTGTAAGCATTCGGTGAACGCCAAGCCGATACAAAAAAATCGCCACGATACCCTCCGTATAGAGTACCGTGGCGATTTCCGTTTACTTCCCCGCCGAAAAATCCTTGATGCGCTGTTCTTCACTCAGTACTACGCGACTGATGCCGATAATCAATAAAATGCAAGCTGATATATTCGTCGACAATCAACCATTAGACTTACAATGTTTTTGCGAAGTCCTTCAAATTAATTATGGCAACTGATGGGAAAGATATATTTTTAAGTTCATTGAAATGGTGATCTTCCGTCACGATATATTCCGCATTGGCTGTTATGGCACAGTCTACGAACTTATTGTCATCTTGGTCTGCTGTAATTAGATGAAAACGGTAGTGAGGAGTTAATTTCTTTACATTTTCACGAGTAAGAATCGTGTAGATAATCGTTTCGGCTACATACTTGTTAATGTTGCGAGTCATGACTTCCAGATATCTTCTACGATTTCGTTGCTTATACATAGCGTATAATCTCCATTCAAGAATGATTGCCATACTTTATGGCAGTCATTCTTCGCTGAAATTGCAATAATCAGTGAGTTTGTATCCAATACAATGTTTCTCATATTCATTTATAGGGAGTACGTTCATGTAGTTGGTAGAATTTATCGACTTTTTCCTCATTTAATTCTCCATTCTCCCACAAACGGTCAATTTCTTTTTGCGCTTGCTTGGCAAAATAGTCAGAAATAGCCTTTTTAAGTTCTGCTAATGCTTCAGGACTATCCACAAACGACATCATTTCAAGCACTTGCAATTGAGCTGGATTAAAAACTGTAACATTCATATATTTGGATTTGGTTCTAATGCAAAAGAACAATTTTTTTTCTTTATTTCCTAATGAATAGGATAAAAGGATTAAAAAACAAATGGAGAATCAAAATCTTTCAGTAGCAGGAATTTGGCGATTTCCGTTTACTTCCCAGCCGAAAAATCCTTGATGCGCTGTTCTTCACTTAGACGGCAGATTAGCAGCTGACCGTTCTTTTCTGCCACGATGTAGCCGTCTAGACCTTCCAGTACTACCTTGCGCTCGTCTGCTACATGCACCACACAGTTCCGGCAATCGAATAGCTTCACGTTTGTTCCTACGGAAGCATTGCCATTCTCATCTTGTGGCAACAGCGTGTGCAGCGAGCCCCAGCTGCCTAAGTCACTCCATCCGAACTCCGCCGGCAGCACAAAGATGTCCTCTGCCTTTTCCATTACTGCATAGTCGATGGAAATCTTCTCGCAAGTGGGGAAGAGACGTTTTAGCTTTTCCGCCTCCCTGTCGGTAAACAAGGCAGGCTCCAGCTCGTCCATCACTCCGGCAATCTGAGGTGCGTACCTGCGTAGAGCATTCGTAATCGTGTCCGCGTTCCACACAAATATCCCTGCGTTCCAGAAATAATTACCCGCCGCCAGATACCTCTTCGCCGTTTCCACGTCCGGTTTCTCCTTGAACGCTTCCACCTTGCAGATACCCTTTTCGTCGGCTTCACCCTGAGCCGCTATGTACCCGTAGCCCGTTTCCGGTCGGGTAGGCTTCATTCCCAAGGTCACGATGGCATGTGAGTCCGCCGTTTTCTCCAGTGCCAGCCGGATGCAGCGGGCAAACTCCGCCGTATCAATCACTAGCGCATCCGAGGGAGTCACTACGATGTTCGCCTGCGGGAACTCCTTGCGGATTTTCCAGCACGCATATGCGATACACGGTGCCGTATTTCTTGCTTCCGGTTCCGCCAGAATATGCTGTGCCGGAATCTGTGGTAACTGCTCCTTTACGATGTCTACATACTTTTCTGAGGTTACCACCCAGAAATTCTCTTTCGGGCAGATATCCTTGAAACGCTCCACCGTGAGCTGAATCAGTGATTTTCCTACGCCCATCACGTCGATGAACTGTTTGGGGTATTCGGGGGTGCTCATGGGCCAGAAACGGCTTCCTATGCCGCCTGCCATGATGACTACGTGGGTTTGCATGAATTATTTAAATAAATAAAAGATCATTGGTAGCTTTTTGGTTTAGATGTCACAACGATATTGTAATTATTGATATATAAACAGAGTATCAATTTTACTGGAAATACACATTTTATCTATAAAAGAATGTTAGTGTCCAATTTTGACGTGTGGTATAGTGAAAGCCGCTTGTCATCGATTCCCTATTAAAAAATCAAAAATTGAACGTGATTGTTAATGTTTGTTAGTATTAATTCCGATAGTCATAGGCAAGAGATTTTTATAATCTTTTCTTCCTTTGACAATTTTGTGGAAGAATTTCTTGAGATATTCCAGAGCTGATAGCCCGTTCATTCGGCATGTTGAGAGCAGCGTATGATAGGCTGCCGAGACATTTGCCATGTGGCTGCTATCTATACTGGTATATTTGATATGTCTTGTATCTGTATACCTTATTTTTTGTGGTATTACTTCCGCCTTGTAGCAGGTGAACAGCCTTTAATCTTGGATTCTTCTTTTGTTTTGAGAAGTAAATTATTTTTTTATCTCATGCTTAACCGAACAAATCAAAATCACTTCTGCCATACATACTTTTAATAGTTTTTGTTACAGTAGCAAAAGTCATATTTTTTATTCTTTGAGACAATACGTCAGGAGAGAATGCTTACGGATGAGCATTTATGTTTTTTTAATAATATCTCTATTAAATTATTAATTTACTTATCGCCTCCAGCAGCTCTTCTCGATGGCTGGTCCAAGGTTTGTACTTATGTGTCTTAGTCTGCTCTATCAATGTTGGCAAATCCTTCATGTCAGTACATACTAGCACATCATATTTATCGTGCATCAGTGTGGCGATTTCTATTTGATGATTGTCCACATGTTCGCCATATTCATGCAAACGTGGACATATTACCAAAGGCTTGCCCATTTCCATACAAGAAATGATGGAATTAACCCCGCTATGGGTTACAATGACCTCTGATTCCTTCATGTAGTGGTTGAAATCCTCGTTCGGAATCAGTCCAAATGCTGTAAAGATAGGTTTGACAGGGTAAAGAGCCGATTGCATTACAATTTCTTCTGGCTTATATTTGCCTTGTTCTACTAGTAAGTTTAGTGCCGTGATAATACGTCCAAATGGAAACTTTTGTGTTCCCAGCGGGACAAATAATTTAATTTTTCCCATAATTGTTTCAGAATATCAAAGAACGAAGTTGCCTCGTGTCAAGACAAGATACAACAACTATTAATAAACGGTTCCGCTATAAATTCCCTTGGGATAAACTTTTTTCATTTCCGGCCACTGCACAAAGAAATAATCGGCAAATGGATATACCATTTTGCCTGTAACGGATTCACTGTCCAGCTTTGCAAAACTTTCCACATAGATAATCCTTCGCTTGAATATTCGCGCAAACAGGCAAGTCGGATAAGAAGCTCCAGCACCGGTTGTTATGACGGTGGTTGGTTGCTCTGTTAAAAAATAGATGAATGAAAGCAGAATGTTCCATCCGAACTTAAAGATGAAACTGATACCTTCACGCTCTTGCTGCACCAAATAGTGATGTGGATGTCTTTCAACAGCCCCTGTAGAAGCTACGTTTTTTTCCGTAATGATGTAATATTGTTTACCTTGTACTAATGGAAGCAGTTGCATCAGTTCCATGAAGTGACCACCACAGGAACTGACAAGACAAACTTTTGGTTTTCTATGATTCATAAATATTAATTTTAATTAATTAAGTAAGGTAACTTAAAGAATATTGTTAGCGTCCAATTTTGACGTGTAGTATAGGGAAAGCCGCTTTTTAGCGGTTTCC
>ERZ780149.1151-NODE-1151-length-30428-cov-3.526718_pt1 | contig 30428 bp, 27 predicted proteins | sample MGYA00511367_ERZ780149 | MGnify/ENA primary metagenome ERZ780149 (study PRJEB29588, sample SAMEA2153852) | human gut metagenome | biome: human gut; feature: human-associated habitat; material: faeces | place: Denmark | collected 2008/2010 ... | reverse complement strand
CACGTGCGCTACCGGACTGCGCTACACCCCGATGTAAGCGGCACTCGCTTTCCGCGACCTTAACAATATACAACACTGGTGAAAAATTGTCAACAGCGAAATCAAAAAAATTGAAGCTGGATGGAGAAAGTTGGGAGCGTGCCGCCTGGAGCAGCCCGCCTGAGGAAGGTAAAATTCTGTTTGTCGTTTTGGACGATTTGCCTTATAATGATCATGAGAAAATAATGGGGTTTTATGTGTATGCAAGAGATGACGTTATGCGCACAGCGCTTGCGCACCTATCATATTGAAACGTACGGCTGCCAGATGAACGTCCGCGACAGCGAGACAATTGCCGGCATGCTGGAGGAAATGGGGTTGCGCCGTGCAGCAAACATGCAGGAAGCAGGCCTGATTCTCTTTAATACCTGTTGCGTGCGCGATCACGCAGAGCGCCGGGTGTTCGGCAATGTGGGGTTTGTGCGGTTGATGAAAGACGAGCGGCCGGAAACGGTCGTTGCCGTTTGCGGCTGCATGATGCAGCAGGATGGCGTTGCGGAACGTCTGTTTCGGCGGTTTCCATTTGTTGACCTGGTATTTGGCACACATGTGCTGCATCGCCTGCCGCAAATGCTCGAAGCCGTCATGCACGGCGAACGGCTTTGCGTGACCTCTGAAGAAGACGGCCAGATCGTGGAAGGCCTTCCTTCCAAGCGGCAGGAGGGGCAGTCGGCGTTTGTCAATATCATGTTTGGCTGCAACAACTATTGTACCTACTGTATCGTTCCTTACGTGCGGGGGCACGAGCGTTCACGCATGCCAGAGGCCATCCGGGAAGAGGTTCGCGCGCTTGCGGCGCAGGGTTACACCGAGATCACACTGCTGGGTCAGAATGTCAATTCTTATGGGCGCGGTCTGCCGTGCGACGTCGACTTTCCCGACCTGCTGCATCTGCTTAACGATGTGGACGGCATTCGCCGCATTCGGTTTATGACGTCGCATCCGAAAGATCTTTCTCCGAAACTCATCGATGCCATGGCGTCGCTCTCCAAGGTGTGCCATCACATCCACCTGCCGTTACAGTCCGGTTCCAACCGGGTGCTGCAAGCCATGAACCGCCGGTATACGCGCGAGCAGTATCTGCATCTGGTGGAGGAGCTTCGCGCGGCTGTGCCGGATGTGGAATTGACGACGGATGTCATCGTTGGATTTCCGGGCGAGACAGAGCAGGACTTTCTGGACACGATGGATATGATGCGCCGCGTAGGCTTTGCCGCCGCCTATACGTTCCAGTATTCGCCCCGCGCCGGCACCAAGGCGGCCAGTATGGAAGATCAGGTGCTACCGGAGTCCAAAAGCCGCCGCTTACAGGCACTTAACGCGTTACAGACGGAACTGACCGAGCAGAACAACCGGAAGTACCTGGGACACAGCGGTGAGATCCTTGTGGAAGGAGCTGGTCAGCGCGATGGTACGCCCATCGCCTTTGGCAAGCTTTCCAACTTCAAAATGGTCTATTTCCCTGGCAATGCAGCCTTGATTGGCAGCTATTTGCCGGTGCGCATTACAGAGATCAGGAGCAACTCCCTGTTTGGGGAGAGAGAGGAGACCCAACATGAATACGATTGACAAGGCGCGGGAGCTTGGTGTGGCGCTTGCGAATTCGCCGGAGTTTATGCGCCTTTCTGAGGCTCGCGAGCGCGTAGATGCGAACGCCGCAGTAACCGATCTGATACAGGAATTCCGCAATAAGGAAAGCGAGATCGTCTCCATGATGGAGGAGGACGACGTCGACCGGGAGGGTGTGGTCATCTTGACGAGCGACATCGAGCGGATCAAAGAACAGCTGTTGACCAACCAGCTGTTTACGGAGCTGGTTGAGGCGCAGCAGGCATTTTCCAATCTGCTGTCTGCCGTCAATCGCGAAATCAACGTCTGTATCGGCATAGAGGAGCCGGAGGAGACCGCTTGCAGCGGTTCCTGCGACGGCTGCAGGGGTTGCGCACACTGAGAAACGACGAGGAAACGGGGAGCGATGGCGAACAATTTGACGCCCATGATGCGGCAATATCTGGATTTAAAAGAGAAGTATGGCGACTGCCTGCTGTTTTTCCGCCTGGGCGACTTTTACGAGATGTTTTTTGAGGACGCAAAGACCGCGTCGCGCGAACTCGAGCTTGTGCTGACGGGGCGCGATTGCGGCCTGCCGGAGCGCGCGCCCATGTGCGGCGTCCCGTATCATTCCGTGGATGTCTACATCAATAAGCTGATCAGCCGCGGCTACAAAGTGGCCATCTGCGAGCAGCTGGAGGATCCAGCGCTCGCCAAGGGACTGGTGCAGCGCGACGTCATTCGCATCATCACGCCCGGCACCGTCATCGAGGAACGGATGCTGGACGAGGGCAAAAACAACTATATTGTCAGCCTCTTTTTTGGACAGGCGTCCATTGGTATTGCCTATGCCGATGTTTCCACGGGCGGCTTTTTCGTGTGTGAATTGGTGGGGGAGCGGGCGCTCGTGCAGATGAATGAGGAGCTAGCACGATTGCAGCCAACGCAGATCATCGCCGGCGAAACGCTGTTTTCGCAGCCGCTGATCGTCAAGCGGCTCTCGAGCCAGTATTATCTGGAGCGTTATCAGGACAAGGCGTTTCAGCTGACGTCCGCGCGCGATCGGCTGCTGCGGCACTTTCGTGTCAACTCGCTCCAGGGTTACGGCTGCGAGGGACTGCCGGCAGCGGTCAGTGCCGCCGGCGCGCTGATGCAATATTTGGAGGAGACGCAAAAGAACACGCTCAGCCACATCCATACTATCCGGGTGTTGAATCGCTCGTCCTACATGAATTTGGACGTCGCTACGCGCCGCAACCTTGAACTGACGGAACCGCTGCAACATGGCGGCAGCAGAAAATATACGTTATTGTACCTGCTGGACAGGACGCAGACAGCCATGGGACGCCGGATGCTGCGCGAATGGATCGATTGCCCGCTGCAGGCTCTTGAGAGCATTCAGGCACGGCAAGAGGCCGTACAGGCACTGTTTCAAGACATGGCCAGTCGAAAGACGCTTGAACAGCTCCTGTCCACGGTCTATGACATGGAGCGCCTTTGCAGCCGGATCGTATACGGAAGCGTCAACGGACGCGACTGCGTGGCGCTGGCGCGTTCCCTGGCAAAGATTCCGGAGATTCAGCGGCAGTTGCAACCTTTTGACGAGCGCGCGCTTTCCAATATTCGTGAGGCGCTCGATCCGATGGAACACATTGCCACATTGCTCACCGCTGCCATTTGCGACGAGCCGCCGGCCGGCGTCAAAGATGGAGGCATCATTCGGGACGGATACCATGCCGAGGTCGACGAGCTTCGAGCCATTCAACACGGTAGCCGGCAATGGCTGGTGGATTTTGAAGCATCAGAGCGGGAGCGCACCGGTATCAAAAACCTGAAGGTCGGTTTTAACCGCGTATTCGGCTACTATATTGAGATCACAAAATCCAATTTGTCGCAAGCGCCATACGACTATGAGCGCAAGCAGACGCTGACGAATGCGGAACGGTTTGTGACGCCGGAACTCAAGGAGATGGAGCAGAAGATCCTGGGTGCAGGAGAACGGCTGATCGCCCTCGAATATGAGCTGTTCCTGCAGATACGGGACGAACTGCTCGCCGTGACCGACCGGCTGCAGCGCAATGCCGCACTGTTGGCTGAACTGGATGTATATCAATCACTTGCCGAAGTGGCGGCTTGCAACCGGTATTGCAGGCCGCAGATGAATGACGACGGCGTCATCCGCATCCTCAACGGCCGTCATCCGGTTGTGGAACGTTCTCTGCAGGGCGACTTTGTGCCAAACGACGTGACGCTTGACAACGATGAAAACCGCCTGCTGATCATCACCGGACCCAACATGGCCGGCAAGAGCACTTATATGCGTCAGGTTGCGCTCATCACGCTGATGGCGCACATCGGTTCCTTTGTGCCGGCGACGGAGGCGCAGATTTCGCTGGTCGACCGCATTTTCACGCGCATTGGCGCCAGCGACGACCTGTCAGCCGGGCAAAGCACGTTCATGGTAGAGATGAGCGAAGTGGCGAACATCTTAAACAACGCAACACAGCACAGCCTGCTCATTCTGGATGAAATCGGCCGTGGAACGAGTACGTTTGACGGATTGAGTATTGCGTGGGCGGTGCTCGAGTACATCTGCGATCCGGCGCTCTGTGGCGCAAAGGCGCTGTTTGCCACGCACTACCATGAGCTGACGGAGTTCGAAGGCAAGCTGCCGGGAGTCAAAAACTATCGCGTGTCCGTCAAGGAAATTGGCGATGACATTCTCTTTTTGCGAAAGATCGTGCGTGGCGGCGGCGACAAAAGCTTTGGCATTCAGGTTGCACGTCTTGCCGGGCTGCCGGAAGCCGTGCTTTCGCGCGCCAAGCAGATCCTGTCCGATTTGGAGAATGCAGATATTGCACAGGCACGTCCCTCGCAGCCCCCGGAGAGCGCGGTGCAAGGCTCGCTGTTTGAAACCACACCGGAAGAGACGGCGATCCGGATGCTGCGGGAAATCGACCTGGATCATCTCACACCGCTGGAGGCGCTGAACCAGCTCTATACACTGCGGGCCATGTTGCAGTAAAAGAGGGGGGAGATTTTCCAATGGCACAAATCCACGTTCTTTCCCCGCATGTCGCCAACCAGATTGCTGCAGGCGAGGTTGTGGAGCGCCCGGCTTCTGTCGTCAAAGAACTGGTGGAGAACGCGCTTGACGCGGGCGCCAGATCAATTACTGTCGAGCTTGTAAATGGTGGCTTGGACCTCATTCGTGTAAGCGACGATGGGAAGGGCATTGCTCCGGAGGACTGCCGGACGGCGTTTCTGCGCCACGCGACGAGCAAGATTGCCACCTCAGAGGATTTGACGCATATTGTGACGCTCGGCTTTCGGGGGGAGGCGCTGGCCTCCATTGCTGCTGTGGCGGAGGTGACCATGCGCACCCGGATGAAAGATGCAGAATGCGGAACGCTGCTCCGTATTTCTGCCGGGGAAGTACAGGAGGAAGCGCCATGTGCCTGTACAGCCGGCACCACGTTAGAGGTGCGCAATCTGTTCGCCAACGTGCCCGCACGCCTGAAGTTTTTAAAGACTGTGCGTACCGAGGCCGGTTATGTTGGGGACTATGTGTCCCGTATGATTATGGCTGTGCCGTCAGCGGCGTTTCACTTTGTACACAATGGCAAAACCGTATACCGTTCATTTGGAGACGGCAAGCTGCAAAATGCCATGCTGTGTGTCTACGGTGCAGAGATTTTGCCGCACCTGCGCGAAGTTGCGTTTGACGACGGGTATCTGGCTATTCATGGATATGTGGGTACGGAACAGCTGTCCAGGCCCAACCGGCTGCAGCAATCGTTTTTCCTGAACGGCAGGTATATTCGCTCATACTCCCTTTCTTCCGCCCTGCAGCGTGCATTTGACACGCGCATGATGGTGGGTCGGTTTCCGTTTGCCGTGTTGGCCATGCGGATTGCCGGTAGCGAAGTGGACGTCAATGTGCATCCATCCAAAATGGAAGTGCGCTTTGTCGATGAACAGCGCGTCATTCGTTCTGTGACGGCGGCTTGTCACCGCTCGCTTTTGCTTGCGCCAAAGGCGGAGCAGACGAAGGATTTGTCTGCAGCAGATGTACCGTCGCCTGCCCCGCACGCTCCCAGCCATGCTGACCCGGGCCAGGCCATCGATTTGCGGCGTCCCGTGCCGCCTGCAGCGGCTACCATCCGTGAATCGTGGAAACATTGGACGGGCACTTACGGTCATACGCAGGTGCAGCGGCCGGCTACATTCTGGTCAGATGCTGCGCCGGTGTATTCTGCCCGGAAGGCCGATGTTCAGGAGCAGCCAGAAGATGATGCGACCATGCTGTCGGGAGCACAGCTGCGTTTGGTTGCTTCCCTGCCATACACGATTCTTGGAGCTGCGTTTCAAACGTATTGGATCGTACAGCAGGGGGAAACACTCTTTTTCATTGACCAGCATGCGGCGCATGAGCGGCGTCTATACGAACTGCTGATGCATAGTCCGGATGCCGCCGCAGCACAGACGCTGTTGACGCCGCTGCCTGTGTCGCTTTCTGCTGCGGAACTCGTGACGCTGGAGGAAAACCGGGAGGCGTTGGAAGCGCTCGGCTTTGCTTTTGATTTTCATGAGGATGGAACTCTGCTCCTGAACAGCGTCCCCCAGATACTGGGCGAGCCTCTGCCGGTCGCCTATTTGCACGATGCCCTGGAGCAGCTGTCGACACAGGGAAAGACTTCATCCAGGGAACTGCGCCGGGAGCGCATCATACAGACGGCCTGCAAGCATGCAGTTAAAGCTGGAGAGCAACTGGACAAAAAGGAAATTGCTGAATTGCTCGATACGTTTGAGCGCGAGGGCATACCGCTGACCTGTCCGCATGGGCGTCCGGTGATGATCACTCTCACCAAGCGAGAAATTGAGAAGCTGTTTAAGCGCGTACTGTAGGGTTGATACATGCCGCAAATGGAAAGCATGACGATACACAGGCCACAAATTGCATGTATTGTTGGCCCAACGGCCTCCGGCAAAACTGCGCTGTCCATCCGCGTAGCGCAGATGACCGGTGCGGAAATTGTCTCTGCCGATTCCGTGCAGGTCTATTGCGGCATGGACATCGGTTCGGCTAAGCCCACGCCGGAAGAGCGGCAGGGAATTCCACACTATATGATAGACTGCGTGCAAATCGACAGACCGGGTTTCTCTGTCTCTGCATACCGCGACATGGCTGTCGAGGCCATCGGCGCTATCGAGCGAAATGGGCACTTGCCGCTGGTGGTTGGCGGCAGCGGCCTGTATGTCAATTCTCTGATCTATCCGCTCAATTTTGCCGTCCCGTCCGATGCCTCCATACGCGCGCGGCTCGAGATGAAATATCCGGCAGGGCAGACGGCGTCCGCCTGGGAAGCGCTGCAGAAAGCCGATCCGGTGACGGCGGCGCGGCTGCACCCAAACGATCGCAAACGGATCCTGCGTGCCCTGGAGGTGTTGTCGTGCAGCGGGCAGCCGCTCTCTGCGTTTGGCAACGATTTTGCAAACACTGCAGGAGCAGACGCCCCCTGCGATGCCATACTCTTTGGATTGACCATGGACCGTGCGCTGTTGTACCGTCGTATCGACGCCCGTGTGGATCAGATGCTGTCATATGGCCTGTTGGATGAGGCGCGCCGGATTGCAGCGTTGGGGTTACCGCGCACGCTTCCTGCCATGCAGTCGATCGGGTATCGTCAGTTATTTTCATATCTGGATGGAGATTGCACCTATGACGAGGCGGTGGAACGCATAAAGAGAGATACGCGCCGGTACGCAAAGCGGCAGCTTTCTTGGTTTGGACGCGACCGCCGCATTCGCTGGTTTGACGTTGGGAATAGCCCGCCAGAGGATGTAGCACAGTCGATCGTAAAGCAGATTCGGCAATGGAAAAACGGTGGATAAGGGAGATCAATATGAAAATCAGTGACCAGGCAAGGGAGTTTATTTGGGACTGCGAGCGCGGATTGAACGAAGCGTTTCGCCGCATTGATGCGGTAGAAGCCGTCGTACAGGCGCGCGTGCTTGCGTCGTTCCAGGAGCACCAGGTTGCAGCACGTCATTTTGCACCTTCCACGGGCTATGGATATGACGATATTGGCCGCGACACCCTCGACCTGGTGTTCGCCGGTGCGGTACAGGCGGAAGCTGCGCTGGTGCGGCCGCACTTTGTCAACGGCACGCACGCAATTTTTCTGGCGCTTGCAGGGCTTGCAGAACCTGGAGACCAGATTCTGACCATCACCGGTCGCCCATATGACACGCTCGAGGAGGCGATTGGCATCCGCGGCAACGCCCCGCAGTCACTACGCCGCTTTGGCATTGGCTTTGAACAGGTGCCGCTTCGTACGGATGGAGAAATTGATCTGGATACGGTCATGCAGCTGTTGCAGGAGAGGCCCAGGCGTATCGTCTATGTACAGCGCTCCCGTGGATATGGGTGGCGCAACTCTTTGCGTCCGGACCAGATGCAGAAAGCGTTTTCGCAGATCATGGCCTGCGCGCCTGACTCTGTCATCGTCGTGGATAACTGTTATGGCGAATTTACCTGCGCCCAGGAGCCTACCGCATTTGGCGCACACATACTGGCAGGTTCCTTGATCAAGAACCCGGGCGGCGGGCTTGCGCCCACCGGCGGATACGTGGCTGGTCGCGCCGATTTGGTAGAGCGTATTGCGCAGCGCCTGACCGTTCCTGGCATGGGCAGGGAAGTGGGGTCCTATGCAGGCGACTATCGCCCGTTTTACCAGGGATTGTTTTTGGCGCCTCACACCGTGGCACAGTGCGTCAAAAGCGCAGTGCTGTTTGCGCGGCTGTTTGAACGCCTTGGCATGGAGACCCTGCCAGCCAGTACTGCGGTGCGATCCGACATCATTCAGTCGGTACGTTTTTCGAGCGCAGAACAGCTGATCCGGTTTTGTCAGAGTGTGCAAGCAGCATCACCTGTGGACAGTTTTGCGGTGCCCCAGCCGTGGGACATGCCCGGATATGCCGATCAAGTCATCATGGCGGCGGGAACATTTGTGCAGGGGGCAACGACAGAGCTGAGTGCAGATGGCCCTGTGTGTCCGCCTTATACAGCCTATCTACAGGGCGCACTAACCTATGCACACGGCAGAATTGCGGCTATGCTGGCGTATGACGCGTTGCAGGCTGTTCAGTAACGGCGCATCAACCCGGTCACCTTGCCCACGACTTCAACATCTGTCGCAGGCAACAGAATGGGAGGGTAGAGGTCGTTTTCCGGTGGGAGACGAACCATATCGCCCTGCGGAAAAATACGCTTGACGGTAGCCGTCTCTTCCGCTGTTCTGGCAACGACGATGTCGCCGCTGACATAGCCAAGCTCACGGTCTACCACGATGTAATCTCCGTCGCGAATGCCGGCATTGACCATGCTGTCGCCCACCACGCGCAACAAAAAGACGCCCTCATGCCTGGGGCCGTGCGTGAGCAGTTCCGGCACGGAAAATGTGCCTTCTATATTGTCCACGGCAAGGATAGGCATGCCGGCGGCCACGCGGCCGATCAGTGGGATGCGTGCCTGAAATTCCGGAACAGCAACTGCTTCGTTTTGTGGTACGACATGTATGGAACGCTGTTTGTTGTGGTCACGGCGAATGAGACCTGCCTGTTCCATGTTCCTCAGGTGCGTATGCACTGTGGCGGGCGACTTGAGTCCCACTGCGTCGCAGATTTCGCGAACTGAGGGAGGATAGGCGTTTTCCTGGCTATAGCTGAGAATGTATTCGTAGATTTTTTGCTGCGGATTATCCAGCTTTTTCATGAAAATGCGCTCCCTTGTTCGCTTTGATGCGAACATTATAGCACAGAAAAAATTGTTTTGCAAACAAATGTTCGTTAAATCTGGTCGATTTTTGTCGAATAAGAGGGGAGGACGGGACAGAAAAATGGAAATTAAATGGTGTGTATTGCAGCCGAACAAGGTCTGCGACGGTTGCAATCGCTGCAACCGTTGTGATTTGGACCCGAATAAACTGTGTGACAATTGTTTTCGATGTCTGGATATGGAAAACCGTCAGTACGCAGAAATCCCAATCTCGCACATCTTTATGGAGACAGATCCCAATATGTTTGAGTTGAGCAGTGAACAATGGCCAGACGATGCAGGCCATGTGCTGTGTACGACGCTGCGCGGCGTCCACGCCCGCCGGCGTAAACGGCGGTAACGCCAGCGATAAAGCGGCTTAAAAGCAGCTTTTCAGAGTGTCAGTTTTTTCGCAGATGGATTTTTTGCGCCGCAATGCGGGAGTGTTCTTCCGATTGCGCAGCGTAGTGTTTCCTCGTCGTGTTGACATCCTTATGTCCCAACACGTCTGCAACCAGATAGATATCCTGGGTTTCGTGGTAGAGCATCGTACCGTAGGTACTGCGCAGTTTGTGCGGCGTGATTTTCTTGAGCGGCGTTGTAACCGCCGCATATTTTTTTACCAGGTTCTCCACAGCGCGCGCGGTAATTCTGCGCCGCTGCAGCGACAGGAAAAAGGCCTGCTCGTGGCCTTCCTGCGCCTCAATTGTATCGCGCTGCTCCCGATAATTCCACAGTGCTGTTCTGACCTCTTCGCCAAAGGAAAGGATGCTCTGCTTGCCGCCCTTTCTCGTGACCAAAAAGGTATTGTTATCAAAATCAATGTCGTTGCGGTCGATGCCAATCAGCTCGCTGATGCGGATGCCCGTACCCAAGAACAACGTCAGGATTGCCAAGTCGCGCACTTGCGTGGCAGCGTGGTATTGCTGTTGGCGCGCAGTCAGGCCATCGCCATGTTCGGCCCGATCCAGCAGATTGGCCACCTCGTTTGGCTCCAGGCGTAATATGGCCTTCTCGTGTTGCTTTGGCATTTCGACGAGCGCAGCGACATTGGCGGAAATCAGTTCCTGCTTGAACATAAACTTGAAAAAGGTGCGCAGTGTTGCCAGCTTACGCGCTTTTGCCCGTTCACGATTGGTAATTTCCCGCTCACCCTTCTGATAGAGCGACTGCTGCTCGAGATACAGCTCGATATGGTAGGCGCGGACCTGCTCGAGATCTTTTGCCGTCAAGCTCTGAATGTCCCGGCCGAGCAGAATATCCGACTCCGTCACCAGATAGCGAAAAAAGCTGCGAAGATCAATGGCGTAGGCGTAGCGAGTGAGAGTGGAGGTATGGTTCTCCAACGCCCGCAAAAATGTGCCTGCAAACAGCGGCAGTTCTTTCTGAATTTCCCGAATCTTTTTGGTATAAACCTTTTCTTTTTCAATCTGATACGTATTGGGCATTCCAATCTTCCTTTCCGCACGTGCCTGACCCAGTTTATGCCCAGGCTGCTTTTGCACATCGCTGTCGCACGCTACAAGCACACTCCAAACAGACAAAGCTCCTGAATCTCCGGAGAAAAGGGGATTCGGACGACTTTCATACACTATGTTTATTATAAAACAACTATTCGTTAAAGACAAGTTTAACGAAGAGTTATTTGCAAATTTTTCATGTTTTAGCTATGACTATTGCTGCTGACCGGCCTGAATGGCCGCACGGGCAAGCTCGTCGCAACGGTTGTTCATCGCGTTGTCTGCATGCCCCTTTACTTTGTAAAACGTGACCTGATGCGGCTGCATGGCCGTCAATAGGGACCTCCAAAGTGATTGGTTTTCTACGGATTTTTTAGAAGCCGTCTTCCAGCCGTTGCGTTGCCAGTTGTCGATCCAGTGTTGGCGAAACGCATTGCACACATATGTGCTGTCGGTATAGACATCTACCTTACAGGGCTCCTTCAGCGCTTGTAGCGCGGCGATAACGGCAAATAGTTCCATGCGGTTGTTCGTCGTTTCCGGCGAATAGCCGGACATTTCCCGCCGTTGTTCATGGTATTGTAAAATGGCGCCCCAGCCACCCGGGCCGGGGTTACCAGAGCACGCGCCATCTGTATAAATTGTAACATGTTTCATCATAATATATAATATATTATTTTGACAGTTCCCGCGATTTTTCCGCGCAAGCCTGTACTGCGGCCATTACTGCAGCACGCAACCCGTTGGCCTCCAAGGCCGCCACCGCTTCAATTGTCGTGCCACCGGGCGAACAGACGTTATCCTTCAGCTTTCCCGGGTGCTCTCCAGTTTTCAGCAGCATCTGCGCCCCGCCAAGCAACGTCTGCGCCGCCAACTCATAAGCCAAGGCGCGCGGAAGTCCCTCCCTTACCCCGCCATCGGCGAGCGATTCCAGAAAAAGGTACGCATAAGCCGGCCCGCTGCCGCTGACTGCGGTGACCGCGTCCATCAGGCGCGGCTCTACCTCCGTCACGCGGCCGATCGCAGAAAACAAGCGGATGGCAAAGGCCTTTTCCTCTTCTTGCAGTGTATTGCCGGCTTCCAGCACGCTCATGCCGCAGCCAACCAACGCCGGCGTGTTGGGCATGACGCGCAAAATCCGGACGGACGGCAGTAACGACGCGGCCAGGCGCGCCTGTGACCAACCTGCTGCAATGGAGATCAGTGCCTTGCCTTTCAATAAATCCTTGATCTCGGCCAGTACACCAGGACAGACATGTGGCTTTACGGCAAGCAACACTAAATCAGATTTTGTAACCAGTTGGGCTATGCTGTCGGCGCTGTTGATGCCGAGTTCCGCCTGCAGAGCACCTACTTTATCCGTGTTAGTGTCAAACGCGGCAATTTCAGCAGGGGGCACTACGCCGCCGCGCAGAGCGCCCCGCAGAATTGCCTCTCCCATGTTTCCGACGCCGATAAAACCGATTTTCATATTGCACAACCTCTCGACTTTGGATTATGAATGGTCTTCCGGTCAGGTAGACTGCCGCTCTACAATTTCAGAATAAATCATCATCTTCTTGTTGACGCGCTGATTCTTCAGCAAAGCGATCAGGTTTCGGGCTGCCGTCAGGCTCAGATCATACAACATGTTGTCTAGTGACGTCAAGGTCGGCACGCAAATTTCTGCATACTGCGAATTATTAATGCCAATGACGGCTACTTGATCTGGAACGGCGAGGTGCATCTCTACAAGAGCACGAATGCCGGCAGCAGCTAAAAAATCTTCGGAAAACACAATCCCATCTGTTTCCGGGTGTTGGCGCATCAAGGCCTGTGTCGTGTTATATATCTCCTGGATAGAAGTGCCGGACTCCAAAATGAGGCCCACTTCCCCGCCACAATACTGCTGCACACCTGTTTCAAAGCCGATTTGCTTGAGACGGTTACTTGGCGTATAATGATTGACGATAAACGCCAAATGACGGCGATTCTTTTCAGACAGCAATTTGACGCAGTTCATAACGCCGTTCTGTTCATCGGCAATCAGCCCATAGATATTGGGAGAATCCAAATAGCCATTGCAGATGACCACAGGAGTGGTGGGAAGATATGTCTCGATTGCTTTTTGGACGGTTTCCGTCTGGTAGATGGAGCCCATCAAGACTGCAGCGTCAACCTTGCGCTGGCTGAGCATCTGGATGGAACGCGCCTGCTCCTGCTCCGCAACGCCGGTGTTGTAGATGAGGCAGGAATATCCCTGTTTGGACAGTTCGCGTTCAATATAGTAGACGCCATCTGTATGATGTGTCGTGCGAATATCAGAGATGAGAATACCGATCATGCGCGACGACTGGTTGACCAGGCCGCGCGCCGTTTCGTTTGGTACGTAGTGATACTCCTCCAGAAGCTTCAGCACACGCGTACGAGTGGCCTTTTTGACGTATGGATAGTTGTTGATGACCCGGGAAACCGTGCTGGCAGATACGCCGGCCATCTCAGCAATGTCGTAAATGGTCACTTCCTGCAAAATCCGTTCTCCTCTCGATTAGGATTGAAACCGCTCTCATATTTAATAGTATAGGTATTGTTTCAAACCACGTCAATACAAATTTCAATGGATTTCAGAAAATTGCTCGGGCCGAAAAGCAAGCTGCAGATGGTCGTGATGCGAAACGAGATCTTTGCTGTACGGTAGGGCGACGAATGGAGCGTGTTAAGTTTTTGTAATTTATATACGATAGGCAGCGAACATGAGCCAAATTTGAAATTGGCGCTCTTCCTAGAGCCTGCTTTCGTCATCCTCTCGGCCGGTCTGACCGCTCATCAACAACTTGCTGAAACGCTGGAGCGGACGGATATTCCATACGGGCTATTCCACATGGAGTTTTTTGACGACTATCTGTATTTGCTGAAAAGTTTTACGAACATCACCGGGCGGCAGGATCTATAACAGCAGAACGGCCTCGATGTAAAAGCGGAATTGACGACATGTTGGAAACTGCTGGCAACCGGTTTGTCGGACAGAGCGTGCTGTATGTGCGCGCTTACAGCACCAGCAGTAAAGCTGAAGGCGAGGATGTGATGGCGGGTGCAATGCTGGGCGATTTGGGCTTGGAAAACATCGTCTCAAAGTATGAAACCCTGCTGGAAACGCTGAGCATGGGGGCGATTATCGCAGCGGATCCCGATTACATCTTTGTTGCCACGATGGGAAGCGACGAGGCCGCGCCGGAATACTTTGCGGAAGCGTATGAGAGTAATTCTGTGTGGGCCGGTCTCTCGGCCATACAAAACGGCTGGTTCTTTATATTGCCGAAAGACCTGTTTCACTACAAGACAAACGCACGGTGAGCCGATTCCTGTCAATATCTGCTGGATTTGCTCGATAGCAGCATGCCGGAGGCTTGACGAAACGCTTCCCTCTCTTCCCCCGCCTACGCGCACGGATCTTTCTAACGTCAACGCCCGGCGCAACTCCATCACTGTTATGCAATACGGGCAGCAGATTCAGCCTCTGCTGCCCGTTGTAAATTTTCGGGTGGAGCGCACCTGCGGATCAAACGCGGCGCTGCAGCGCTTCCCATTCAAACAGGCCGCGCAACACAATGGCAGCATGGTCGAAAGCAATATCGCCTGCGTTTATGACGGAGATGTTGTAAATTCGGCCACAGGGCGCATCATACACCTCTGCCCGGAGCTCGGCCACGAGCTGGATGTCTCCACAGGCGAGTGTCAACTGTACGTTCGGCAGTGTTCCAGCACGGGAAAGCCGGAACCAACGCGCATCAGCGGCATCGTCGCCCGCCTGAACAGGCAACGACTGCCTGTCTGTCACAGCAAGATAGGCTTCTGAAATGGTCCAGGCCCGCGGATCTCTTCCGGGGGCGCTGCTGAGAACCAACGGCCGAAGCGGCAAACAGGACACGTGCGTCTCCTCCTCCAGCTCGCGGGCTGCGGCCGCATCCACGCTCTCTTTCGGGCCAACAAAGCCCCCGGGCAGCGCCCAGCAACCAAGAAACGGGTGCCCACCGCGCCGAATGAGCAAGGCCTCCACCCCCTCCTTCGCCGGCGACAACAGCACAATGTCTGCCGTCATGGAGGGCCTTGGGTATTTGTCCGCGCGGTAGTTCTTCAAAAACTCCTGTTCCGTCAGCCCGTGCTTGTCGCGCAATTCCATATCAATCTCCTTGTGTGATTGCGGTGTGGACTTGCCGCAATTTTTAAATATTATATGCTTGGTAAGCGGCAAAAGGCAATCCCTCAAACGCACAAGAGTCCTTGCCACTTTTGGGGCCAAGACTTATAATGAGCATACAGTAAGTTATGAGGGGGACTGCGCTATGGCAACCTATATGATGGCGCTCGACGCAGGAACGACGAGCAATCGCTGCATTCTGTTTGACCGGCAGGGACGAATGTGCAGCATCGCGCAGCAAGAATTCCCCCAATACTATCCAGCACCAGGCTGGGTGGAACACGACGCCAACGAGATTTGGGAGACACAGCTTGCGGTTGCGCGCGAGGCCATGACGCAGGTCGGGGCTATGCCGGACGATATTGCGGCAATTGGCATTACCAATCAGAGAGAAACGACGATTGTGTGGGACAGGCGCACCGGCGAACCGGTTGCGCCCGCTATCGTATGGCAGTGCCGTCGTACGGCGGCGTATTGCGACGCGCTCAAGGTGTCAGGCTTGTCGGACACGATCCGTGCCAAGACCGGACTGCTGCTGGATGCCTATTTCTCCGGTACAAAGCTACGGTGGATTTTGGAAAATATCCCGGGTGCACGAATCCGGGCTGAGCGCGGCGAGCTCCTCTTTGGAACGGTAGACAGCTGGTTAATCTGGAAGCTGACGGGTGGTCGTGTCCACGTAACGGACTATTCCAACGCCTCGCGCACGATGCTGTTCAACATCCATTCGCTTCAGTGGGATGAGGATTTACTGCGGGAGTTGCAGATCCCCCGCTGCATGTTGCCGGAAGTACGCCCCTCTTCCGGCGTGTATGGGGAGACCGACCCTGCCCTGTTTGGCGCATCAATACCGATTGCCGGTGCGGCGGGCGACCAGCAGTCCGCCCTGTTCGGACAGACGTGCTTTTCTTCTGGTGAAGCTAAAAATACGTATGGCACGGGTTGCTTTCTGCTCATGAACACGGGCGAAACGCCCATCGTCTCTCAGCACGGGCTAGTAACCACCATTGCCTGGGGAATAGACGGGCGCGTGCAATATGCGCTCGAAGGCTCTGTGTTTATTGCTGGCGCCGCCATCCAATGGCTTCGGGACGAGATGCAACTCATCCGCACGGCTGGCGAGTCGGAAGACTGTGCAAGGCGCGTCCCGGACACAGCGGGGTGTTTCGTCGTGCCGGCATTTGTCGGCCTTGGCGCGCCGCACTGGGATCAATATGCACGCGGCTGCATTGTAGGATTGACACGCGGTGTGAACCGAGATCACATCGTGCGCGCCACGCTGGAGTCGCTCGCCTATCAAACGGGCGATGTGCTACGTGCCATGCAGGAAGACTCCGGCATTCGTCTTGCGGCGCTCCGCGCGGACGGTGGCGCCAGCGCCAACAATTTTCTCATGCAGTTTCAGGCAGACATCATCGGCGCGCCGGTTCTCCGTCCCGCCTGTACGGAGACGACGGCACTGGGAGCGGCATATTTGGCCGGATTTGCTGTTGGCTTCTGGAGCGGCTTTGACGCGTTGCGGCGCAACATTGAGACGCCGCGCGTCTTTGAACCAGTTATGGGGGATGCGGAGCGCAGTGAACGGATCTATGGCTGGGAAAAGGCGGTTCGTTGTGCCTATGGCTGGGCACATGCATAAGCCGCGGTTTGATTTGGGAAAATAGTCAGGCGGCGCCGGTAAATCTGGCGTGCCGGGAAGGACCCCCACCGGGGGATCGGTGTGATATGCTGGATGTAATCATCATTGGCGGCGGCGTGGTCGGCTGTGCGGTGGCGCGGGAACTTTCGCGCTATTGCGCCGACATATTGCTGCTGGAAAAGACTGCCGACATCTGCAACGGGCAGAGTAAGGCGAATACAGCGATTGTGCACGGTGGTTATGACGCCTTGCCGGGCACAAACAAGGCAAAGTACAACGTACAGGGCAACCGCATGTATCCTGAAATCTGCGGTGAACTGGACGTCCCGTTTCTGCGCAACACTTCGCTCGTCGTATCCTTTTCACCGGAGGGGCATGAGACCCTGGAAATGCTGCTGGCCCGCGGCCGGACCAATGGCGTACAGGGACTTTCTCTCATCGGCCGCGACGAACTGCGCCGAAGGGAACCAAATCTGAGTTCGGAGGCGTGCGAGGCGCTGCTCGTGGAGGCGGGTGGCATCTGTTGCCCGTATGAACTGACGCAGGCATATGCCGAAAATGCTGCGCACAACGGCGTACGCTTTCTGCGAAATGCCTGCGTGACGGACATCTGCCGCAGTTCCGACGGCGTCAACTGGCGTGTGTCCAGCAGCCGTGGCGAGTTTTTTGCGCGCGCCATTGTGAATTGTGCGGGCGTTTACTCGGACGTGTTGCACAACCTGGTCTCCGCTGACCGCTTGGAGATCCGGCCGCGGCGCGGGGAATATTACCTGCTGGACAAGAGCTATCAAAACACGTTTCACGCAACAGTGTTTCAGCTGCCGACTCAAATGGGCAAGGGCGTGGTCGTCACACCCACGGTGGAAGGCACGATGCTGATCGGTCCGACGGCCGACGACATCGAGGACAAGACCGATACGCGCACCACTGCGGACGGGCTGTCCCGCGTGTTGTCTGCCGCCAGGCGTACCTGGCCGGAGCTTCCTGTGCGCGGCGCGATCACGACGTTTGCGGGTTTGCGTGCACACTGCGACAGGGATGACTTTGTGCTTGGAGAAGTTGCGGATGCGGAGCGTTTTTTCGACGCTGCGGGGATCGAATCGCCCGGACTGTCAAGCGCGCCGGCTATTGGCCGGTTGCTGGCAGAAGAGATTGCGGACCGCCTGCGTCTGCCGCAAAACCCCGCCTTCTCACCGTTGCGCACCGCCATTCCAAAATTCCGCTCGCTCAGCAATGCGGCACGCGCGCAGTTGATTGCGCAAGACCCTGCGTATGGGCAAATTGTATGCCGTTGCGAAATGGTGACGGAGGCGGAAATTCGTGAGGCGATTCGCCGCCCGGTGGGCGCACGCACGCTGGACGGGGTTAAGCGCCGCACGCGCGCAGGAATGGGACGATGTCAGGCAGGTTTCTGTCTGCCGCGTACATTGGAAATCCTGGCAGAAGAACTGGGGGTTTCCCCGCTGGAAATTACAAAATGCGGCGGTGACTCCCGTCTACTGGAGCACTATCTCTTTGAACAGGAGGACGAGCCGGATGCGTGAAGTCGATCTGGTCGTCATTGGCGGTGGCCCCGCGGGGCTGGCAGCGGCTTTGGCCGCACGGGACGCGGGATGCAAAAATCTGCTCATTTTGGAGAGGGAACCGCATTTGGGCGGCATTTTGCGTCAGTGCATTCACAGTGGCTTTGGCCTGCATACGTTCCAGGAAGAGTTGACCGGCCCCGAGTATGCACAGCGGTTCATCGATCGCGTCATAGACGCCGACATTCCCGTTCAGTGTGGCACGACGGTGTTATCTCTTTCACGCGAGCGCACACTGACCTGCGTCTCCAGGGACAGGGGCCTGGAACAGTTGCAGGCAAAGGCTGTCGTGCTGGCCATGGGCTGCCGCGAACGTCCGCGCGGCGCGTTGGGAACGCCCGGCTGGCGCTGTGCAGGCATCTATACGGCGGGCACGGCGCAACGATTGGTGAATCTGGAGGGGCTCATGCCGGGCAGGCGCGTCGTCATCCTGGGCAGCGGGGACATTGGTCTCATCATGGCCCGCCGCATGACGTTTGTGGGCGCCGAAGTGAAAGCCTGCGTCGAACTGATGCCATATTCTGCCGGGCTCAAGCGCAACATTGTGCAGTGCCTGGATGATTTTGATATCCCTCTGTTGCTGCGCCATACCGTCACCGACATCCATGGACGTGAACGACTGGAAGGGGTGACGATTGCGGAGGTAGATGATGCCCGCCGCCCGATTGCCGGGAGCGAGCGCTACATCGCCTGCGATACGTTGCTGCTTTCGGTCGGACTGATTCCGGAAAATGAGCTCTCCGTTATGGCGGGCGTCACGTTGTCCCCTGCCACCGGCGGCGCCGTCGTCGACGAACGGTTGCAGACTGTGGTACCCGGTATCTTCTCCTGTGGCAACGTGCTGCATGTTCACGATCTGGTGGATCACGTCTCGAAAGAAGCTGCCTTGGCCGGCAAGAATGCCGCACGCTTTGCGTTGGGGGCGCTGCCGCCAAGCGGCCGTGTGCTGCCCGTGCGCGCTGGCTTGGGCGTTTCCGCAATAGTTCCGCAGGTGGTTTCCGCAGAACCGGAAGGCGATGTTTCGCTGATGTTTCGCCCGAGCGGCGTGTATCGTGACGCCAGCGTATTGGTGCGCTCCGGCGCGCAGACGCTTCAGCAGAAGAAAGCGCGGATTTTCACGCCGGGAGAAATGGTCACGCTGAAGCTTGCAAAAGAAGCCTTCATGGCGCTGCCGGATGCAGCGGAGATCTGTGTAACGATGGAAGGGAAAGATGCATGAAACGGGAATTGACCTGCATTGGCTGCCCGATGGGTTGCCGCATTACTGCCGAATGGAACGATGGCGCCGTCACGGACGTAGAGGGATATTCCTGCAACGTCGGGCTTCGTTATGCCAAGGAGGAATTGACCGCGCCAAAGCGAATGGTGACAGCGCTCTGCCCGGTGGCTGGATCCCGCGTGCCGCTCGCCGTCAAAACAAGCCGCCCTATTGACAAGCGGCTCATCTTTGCATGTCTGTCTGAAATTGCAGCGCATACCGTCATCCCTCCGGTTCACGTCGGGCAGACGGTGCTCAACGGCGTTTGCGGCACGGACGTGGACATTCTGGCTACACAGGAGCGAACAGTTTAGTTGGTTCCCCGTCACCCGTTACCAGCAAAACCGAAAGGACGACCGGTGCAGGTATCGCTCTCCGGCACGCAGTAGTGGAGAGGGAAATGCGGGTACCTGTATGGCGTTTGGGTACCGCTGGGTTTCCAGACAGATGCCTGAAAATGGTCCATATCCGGCGCCGTGTTTCCCGGGGCGCTGCGCAAGGCCGCCAGCCGTATACAGCTGTACGCTGTCCATATTGGTGCGAACCGTTAAAGATACGCCGGTGCGCGGGCAGCACAGGTTCGCGACCGAACGATCGCCGCTTCCGCACAGCGCGTACGCGTGATCGTAATCGCCCGGGCGCAATACCAGCGCGCCGTCTGTGCGACTTCCAATGGCGTGCGGCTCCAAAAAATCCAACGCCGTTCCGGTCACAGGCGCAAGTAGCCCAATTGGGATCTTTTCCGCATCGACCGGAAGGAACTGCGTTGCTGCCGGCATTTGAAGAATATGGTCTAGAACGGTGCCGTTGCCATGGCCCGCAAGGTTAAAATAGCTATGGTTTGTCAGGTTGACAAGCGTGTCGCGGTCGGTCTCGGCCGCATATTCGATTGCAAATCCGTCGTCAAGCAGCTGGTAGGTGACTGAGGCCTGCACCGTCCCGGGATATCCCTCCTCCCCGTCCGGCGACACGCGCGAAAAGCGCACAGCGTCCTCCAGTATTTCGAACTCCCACAGATGTGCGTGGAAGCCGCGATAGCCGCCGTGCAACTGGTTGCGCCCTTCATTGCTTGTGAGGCGGAATCTGTGCCCATCCAGTTCCATCCATGCTCCGCCAATGCGGTTACTGTTCCGGCCAATCGTAGCCCCCAGATAGCCGTCGCTTGTTCGGTACGCATCCAATGTGTCATACCCCAGGCACACATCCAAGCCGCTTGGCAGCACAAATGAGCGCAAAGTCGCGCCATAGGCAAGTAGCTGCATGCTGCACTGCGCACTATTTTTAAGGGTAATTTGTTCTACCGGCCGTCCATCCAACTCTCCGAATGGCTCGACCTTCCAATTCATTGGCCCCCCGTTCCTTTCCCGGAATGTTGTGCACAGCGGCGATGTCGCGCTACCGCCACGCCGTCCTCAGCTTTCGTATGTTTTTATGACGCTCTCCGCCACCTCGCGGCGCGACGTACGCGTGTCCATTGCCTGCCGTTCGATGTAATGATGCGCCTGCGCTTCGTCCATCTTCAGCTGCGTAATCAACACCCACTTTGCTCGGTTGACGATGCGGATTTCATCCATCTTTGCACGCAGACTCTCATTTTTTCGCTCCAAAGCGCGCAGACGTACCCGCACGGCCAGAAGCATGTGCAACCCCTGGCTCAGTTGCTGCGCATGGATGGGCTTTGGCAGCGTCAACACGCCATATTCTTCCACCCGAAATGCGATCTGTTCATAGTGCTCGCTCTTGACCAGCAACATAATGCCGGCGCCCGTGTTGCCGGACAGGTCCAGGGCCAGCTGTGTTCCAAACTCATCGGACAATGGCGTGTTGATGATAATGATATCATATGACGTTTGCAGGCATAGGCGTTTGGCCTCTCCCGCACTGCTGACGGACACCGTATCCCGACATCGCAGTGAGGCGAGCAGCCCGGAGAACAGTCCGGCGCTCTTTTCCGAGCCGGACGCAATCAATACGCGCTGCGGCGATCTGTCGATCAGCATCCCCTACCCCTTTCATCCGTTGCACGCAGAGTGTGTCGGCGCTTCACTGGTCGACGCCATATGCGCGCAGCAACTCGGACGGTAAAAGACCGGCGAGCCATTCGCTCTGTGACGCGGCAAGGCGCGCTTCCTCCAGGGTTTCCGGCAGCATGCTCAGCTGATCGGTGAAGGAGCGTTCGGCGCGATACAGGTTGAGGTTGGTTGGAGGCGGCGGGCAGAGTCCGCGGCGTATACCATCCAATCCGGCGTGGATAAGCAGGGCGTAGGTCAGATAGGAGTTGGCGAGCGCGTCGGGTGACCGCAGCTCAATGCGTCGATATTCGCCCTTTGCCGCCGGAATGCGGATCAGTTGGGACCGGTTTTCGGGCGACCAGGTGATGTATTTCGGTGCCTTCTGTTCCCCCAGCCTGCGATAGGACTCAGCGGTACGGTTGAAGAACACCGTCAGTTCCCGCACGTGCGCCAAAATGCCGGCCATAAACGCATCGCGTGTGTGCTCCGCCCCGCTTTTGTCGTGCAAGGAGATGTTGACGTGCATGCCGTTGCCGCTGTGATCCGGCAAGGGTTTGGGATCAAAGGAGGCGTACAGACCATTGCGCGCTGCGAGCGTGCGAACCACCGAGCGGAACGTGACGGCGTTGTCCGCAGCACTGAGCGGATCGCTGTAACGGAAGTCAATTTCATGTTGCCCCGGACCTTCTTCGTGATGAGAGCTTTCAGGATGAATGCCCATCTCAGAAAGCGTCAGACAGATTTCCCTGCGCACGTTTTCGCCGCGGTCAAGCGGTGCAATGTCCATATATCCGGCTCGATCAAAGGGCACGTCGGTCGGTTCTCCCATTTCGTCAGTTCGGAACAGGTAAAACTCGAATTCCGCGCCAAAGTCACAGGCGTATCCTGCATCGCGCACGGTATCCGCCGCTTGTTTTAAAATGCGGCGGCCGTCGAGCTCAAATGTCGTACCGTCGGGCCGGCGAATGTCGCAGAACAGCCGCACAACCCGGCCCTGCGCAGGGCGCCAGGGCAACACGCACAGCGTGGAGGTATCGGGAAACAGCAGCAGATCGGATTTTTCTTCGCTTCCAAAGCCTGCGATTGCAGATGCATCAAAAGAAATACCGTCCTCAAACGCGCGCTGCAGTTCTTCGGGCATGATGGAGATGTTTTTCTGCTCGCCAAACACGTCGCAAAATGCGAGTCGTAGAAACTTTACATCTTCTGCCTGTACATACTCCATGACCTCTTGCGCCGTATACATCGATCTCCGCCTTTCTCAGTTCGCAACATAAAGCTGATGGTATGGGTTTTGCGTGTTCGGCGTCAGCAGGAAAAAGCGCTTCCCGTCGTCTTGCGGAATGCTCTGGCCAAACAGAGCCGAATAGCGCTTGAGGTACGGCTCAATCGAGCGCACCGCTGCTTCGTCCGCCGGTTCGGCGCGCACCTGCGCCGGTAAACTCTTTTGAAGTTCGCCACAGCGGACAAAAATCCTGCCGCCATGCATGCCGGTTCCGCAAAAATACCCAAATACATCGTCTTCGCAGCCCAGTCCAAGCACGATGATATCCCCGCCCGCCTGGTATTCGCCGAGAAAACTGCCCGCCTTGCCGCCGATCACCAGGACTGGCGATTTTTCGCGGTAGGCCTTCATGTGTATGCCTGCGCGGTAGCCTGCGTCGTTGCGCACATAAATTGACCCGCCGCGCATGGCGTAGCCGGCTGCGTCGCCGGTACTTCCATAAATGACGATCTCGCCAGCATTCATCGTGTCTCCTGTCGCATCCTGTGCGTTGCCATGCACAGTGATAGACGCGCCATTGAGGTACGCGCCGAGCGCGTTGCCTGGCGTTCCGTGGATCACAATGGAGCAGCCGCTCTGCCCGCTTCCGATAAAGCGTTGCCCGAGACAGCCGTCGATTTCGATGATATTATCCTGTGCTGCACGGTATGCGCGAATCTGTTCGTTGATCTGCCTGTGATCCAGTCCATTTGCATGAATGACGCTCATACTGCACCTCCCAGTTTCTTTTTCCGATCGGCTTTAGAAAATGCCATCAGGCCGGGTTTCTCACAGATTAGGGAAAAGTCGATGGTGTCCAGCGGCGTCTGTTCGCGAATCAGCGCGGTGTAGATGCCTGCCTGATTGACATCGCCGATCATGATATACCCCTTGAGCACGCCATCGGCATAGAACAATTTCTTGTAGTTCTGCTCGTCCACATGGACATACGCTTCCCCGGTATAGGTACCGGCGGTGATCAGATGCAGGCCAAAAAAGCCAATTGCATTCATCGGGATTGCGCCGGTATATGCCTGTTCTCCGCCGGCCATATCTATGCCGGCGGATTCGCCTTGCCGATAGGCATTTGGCAGCAGCGCAAGCACACGATGGCTGCCCGTCGAGACGTCATAGCTTTCCGTGCAGTCCCCAGCCGCATAGACGTCCGGCAGGCTGGTGCGCTGATGGTCATCTGTCACGACGCCGCGCTGCACCTGCGCGCCTGCCTGCTCAAGCAGTGCGGTGTTTGGCCGAACGCCCACGGCAACGACCACGATATCAAAGGGCAGCACGGCATCATTGCTCAAGCGCGCCTGCGCTTTTTCAAACGCCGTGACGGAGCAACCGAGATGAAACGATATGCCATGTGCTTCGAGGTGTTTTTGCACGCGTGCCGCGCCATCCGCATCTAGAATGCTGGAGAGGATGCGATCGGACAACTCCACCACATCCACGGAGGATACGCGCTGTGCGATGCCTTCCGCACACTTTAGACCGATCAGACCCGCGCCCACGATCAACACGCGGCTATCCTGCCGAAGCGCCGCTTCCAGTTGCAGGGCGTCTTCCAACGAGCCGAATCCGAAGCGCCGCTCCACCTGTTCGAGCCCGTCCATCTTTGGGACAAATGGGACGGAGCCGGTTGCCACCAGGAGCTTTTCATATGTGAAAATCCGTCCGTCCTGCAGGAAGACATGCTTCTGCTTCGGATCGATTGCCATTGCCTCTACGCCCAAAACCGCCGTGCAGCCGTGATCTGCATAAAACGTATCGGGCCGGTATTTCATGCGCTCACGGTCTGTCTTTCCCTGCAGCAGATAGGAGATCAGAGGACGCGAATAGGTGTGGTATGGTTCCTTTGAAATCACGGCGATTTGGCCTTGCATATCCACCTGGCGAATGCCCTCCACCGCGCCTACGGCAGCCGCTGAATTGCCAATGATGACATATCGGAATGTGTTTTCCTGTTTCATAATTCACCGCTCCTCATAGACGATTGCGCCGTTCGGGCACCCCTTTACGCACTGCGGAACGCCCTCGCGTGTCTTCATGCACAATTCGCACTTTTGCATCGCCCCATCCGCTGAAGGCGAGAGCGCGCCATAGCCGCAGACCAGCACACAGGTATAGCAGCCAACGCACTTGTCATGGTCGATTGAAATCACGCCATCCTTTCGCGTCAGCGCTCCCGTGATGCAGCTCTTGACGCAGACCGGGTCTTCGCAATGACGGCATGACACCGCGAAAGACACGCCGTCTTTCTCTTCGATGTGGATCCGCGGATGGATGACAAGGTGCTTGAGCGCCTTTGCCATGTCCTTTTCGCCCGACGCTGCGAAAGCGCAGTAGTATTCACAAAGATGGCAACCGAGACACCACTGCTCATTGACATAGATCCGTTTCATGTGGCCGATACCTCCTTCACTCGCCTGCATGAGAGATGCCGAGGATTGACAACTCCTTTTCGTTCAGACCCACGCCGCGCAGCATGAGCCGGTTCCCACGCAAGGCCTCGATGGAATTGATGCCCATGCCCCCCATGAATTCCTTGATCTCGTGATTCCAGGCTGTCATGAGGTTTACCAGACGGCGGTACCCCTGTTCAGGATTCAAACGTTTGACGAGGTCCGGCCGTTGCGTGGCAATGCCCCAGTTGCATTTGCCGGTCTGGCAGCTCCGGCACAGATGGCAACCGAGCGCCAATAACGCTGCCGTGGCGACATAGACCGCATCCGCGCCGAGCGCAATGGCCTTTACGACGTCTGCGCTGTTGCGGACGCTTCCGCCTACGACAAGGGACACGTCGTTGCGGATGCCTTCTTCGCGCAAACGTGCGTCGACACTGGCAAGTGCGAGCTCAATGGGGATGCCGACGTTGTCGCGGATGCGGGTGGGCGCGGCGCCGGTGCCGCCGCGAAAGCCGTCAATCGCGATGATGTCTGCGCCGCTGCGGGCTATGCCGCTGGCGATGGCCGCGATGTTGTGCACGGCGGCGACTTTGACGATGACAGGCTTTTGGTAGGCAGTCGCCTCCTTGAGCGAATACACAAGCTGCCGCAAGTCTTCAATGGAGTAAATGTCGTGATGCGGCGCGGGTGAGATCGCGTCCGTACCTTCCGGAATCATGCGTGTCTTGGAAATGTCACCGACGATCTTGGCCCCCGGCAGGTGTCCGCCGATCCCCGGCTTTGCGCCCTGTCCCATTTTAATCTCGATGGCTGCACCCGCGTGGAGATAGTCCGGGTGTACGCCAAAGCGGCCAGAGGCTACCTGCACGATGGTGTGCGCCCCATAGCGATAGAAATCCTCATGCAAGCCGCCCTCGCCAGTGTTATAATAGATCCCCAACTCCTGTGCGGCGCGCGCGAGGCTTTCGTGCGCATTGTAGCTGATGGAACCATAGGACATAGCGGAAAACATCACAGGCATGGACAGCTCGAGTTGTGGAGGCAGATTGTTAATCAGCTTGCCGTCCTCCCCTCTGGCAATGTTGCGCGGCTTCTTGCCCAGGTAGACGCGCGTCTCCATCGGCTCGCGTAGCGGGTCGATGGAGGGATTGGTTACCTGCGACGCGTTGATGAGCATTTTGTCCCAATAGACCGGGAACGGATTGGGATTGCCCATGGAGGAGAGCAGCACGCCGCCGCTTCCGGCCTGCAGATACGCTTCACGGATGGCGGCGCCGCTCCAGTTGGCGTTTTGCCGGAAGGTATGATCCGTTTTTACAATTTTCAGCGCTCGCGTCGGGCAAAGCGACACGCACCGGTGGCAATTGACACACTTGGACTCGTCGCTCTCCATGCAGCCAGTCTCCGGATCGAACCGGTGCACCTCGTTGGCGCATTGCCGTTCGCATGCGCGGCAGGCGATGCAGCGGCGCTCGTTTCTGATGACTTCATATTCCGGATACAAAAAGTTGATTGCCATTACAGTTCGCCTCCCTTAAGACGGACGATTACGGGCTCTCCCCCACGTGGCGCCCAGATGCGGTCTACATTCGGTTCCATACAGCGGATGGCGCACTCTTCGCTGGCGATATACACCGTGCTGCCCTTTTCACCTACCACCATGGACCGTAGCTTCAGCCGGTCATTGAGCGCCATGAGCCCGCCGGTAAAGCCCAGCAGGATGGAAAATGGGCCAGTGATCAGCAGGCTGCTGAAGACGTTCCGAAGATAGGTCAGGCGTTGACGTTCTTCCTGCGGCCGGCTTTCGATCGTGCTCCAAAACGGCGCGGCAATCACGTTTGCCACTTCTTCCAGCGTCAGCCCCTGATGGCGAAGCAGAAAATCCACAATGTAAGTGATGACTTCCGTATCGGTCAGCAGCGTGCACTTGTAGCCAAACATCTCGATGAAACGCCGGTTGGCGTCGTAGGAGGAGATCTCGCCGTTGTGGACGATCGAATAGTCCAACATGGCGAAGGGGTGCGCGCCGCCCCACCAGCCGGGCGTATTGGTGGGATAGCGCCCGTGCGCCGTCCAGCTGTATCCTTCATATTCGTCCAAGCGGTAAAACGCGCCAATATCTTCCGGATAGCCGACGCCCTTAAAGACACCCATGTTTTTTCCGCTGGAAAACACGTAGGCGCCGTCATACTCCGTATTGATGCGGATGACGGAGCGCGCCACATACTCTTTTTCGTCCAGCTGACTATCGACCAGCTTGTTGTGATGCGGCGTCACGAAATACCGCCAGATCAACGGCTCATTTGTGACCTTTGGGGATTTCCGGATCGGTATTTTGGATAGATTGACCACCTCAAAATGCCGGTCGATGAAGCGCTCGCAGGTCTCCTTTGCGGAGGTACTGTCATAAAACACGTGCAGCGCATATAGATCTTTGTACTGCGGGTAGATGCCATATCCCGCAAAGCCGCCTCCAAGGCCATTGGAACGATCGTGCATGGTTGCAATGGAGCGCATCATGACGTCGCCGCAGATTGGGGTCCCGTCCCGGTTGATGACACCGGCAATGGCACAGCCTGACGGAATGCGTACCTGACCTTCCCTTTGTTGCATAGCCGTTTTTTCCTCTCCAAACAAAATCAATGGCGTTCGGGATCTGGCGGAACTTCCGTCAAATCCTCGAACGCCATTGTTCGCACTCAAAGTCTACGACAAAAACAAAATGTTGTCAATTGTTTTGCAATAATTTTTTTTACATACTGCAAATTTAAATGCGCCATGCAGGAATATATGCGAAAAATCTTATGCAGTGCTTATAACATGCATGATTTTGCACCAACTCCTGCAAAAGTGTTATGCGCGTGCTGAAAACTGTTTGCCAAGTTTGTATTGACAAGGCGATATGGCGGGTGTATAATGCCCACATCGCAACGGCAAAGGCGCCGCAGACTGGTTCTGTGGCGCCTTTTTTCGTTGGATCGATTCGTTCTACTATTTGGAGAACGGATGAAAACGGATCTATTTTCTTTCGGGAGGATAACAGGATGAGCACGGTATCTGAGTTGTTCGGCAGCATGGTGTTCAACGACACCGTCATGAAAGAACGGCTGCCCAAAGAGACCTATCGCGCCATGCAGCAGGCCATTCGCGATGGGAGAAGGCTGGACGCGGAAGTGGCAAATGTCGTTGCCAACGCAATGAAGGATTGGGCCATTGAAAAGGGCGCCACACATTTTACGCACTGGTTTCAGCCCATGACCGGCATTACCGCAGAAAAGCATGACAGTTTCATCTCGCCTACGGACAACGGCCAGGTCATCATGGAGTTTTCTGGCAAGGAGCTGGTTCGCGGAGAACCGGACGCGTCCAGCTTCCCTTCGGGCGGCTTGCGCGCGACTTTTGAGGCGCGGGGCTACACAGCCTGGGATCCGACGTCCTATGCGTTTATCAAGGATAATTCGCTCTGCATTCCAACGGCATTTTGTTCATACGGCGGGGAGGCGCTGGATAAAAAGACGCCTCTGCTTCGCTCCATGCAGGCGATCAACCGGCAGGCCATGCGCGTGCTGAAGCTCTTTGGGAACGAGAACGTGACTTCCGTCAAGACGACCGTGGGGCCAGAGCAGGAGTATTTTCTGGTCGATCAGGCGCTGTACGACAAGCGGAAGGACCTGGTCTATACGGGAAGGACGCTCTATGGCGCAAAGCCGCCCAAGGGTCAGGAACTGGATGACCACTATTTTGGGTCGATCAAGCCGCGCGTCAGCGCCTACATGCGGGAGCTAAATGCCGAACTCTGGAAGCTCGGCATTCTGGCCAAGACCGAGCACAATGAGGTCGCGCCGGCTCAGCATGAGCTTGCGCCAATCTTTACCACCACAAACATCGCTACAGATCATAATCAGCTGACGATGGAGATCATGCAAAAGGTCGCCAAAAAGCATGGCCTCGTCTGCCTCCTGCACGAAAAGCCGTTTGCGGGGGTAAACGGCAGTGGAAAGCACAACAACTGGTCAATTTCCACGAACACCGGCGCCAACCTGCTTGAGCCGGGCGACACGCCCTATGCCAACGCGCAGTTTCTGTTGTTCCTTTGCGCGGTGATTAAGGCGGTTGACGAATACCAGGACCTGCTCCGCATCAGCGTAGCAAGTGCTGGAAACGACCACCGCCTCGGCGCGAACGAGGCGCCGCCGGCCGTGGTATCCATGTTCCTGGGAGATGAGCTACAGCGCGTGCTCGACGCCATTGAGACGGATACGCCGTATGATTCCACGGAAAAGGAGCAGATGAAGGTTGGGGTCCACGTGTTGCCGCGCTTCCCAAAAGACACCACGGACCGCAACCGCACCTCCCCGTTCGCCTTTACGGGCAACAAGTTTGAATTCCGCATGGTGCCGTCCTCCGGCTGCATCGCCGATGCGAACACCGTGCTCAACACCATCGCGGCCGAGGCCTTCGGCGCATTTGCCGACGAGCTGGAAAAGGCGGAGGATTTTGAAGCCGCGCTGCACGCGCTCATCCGCCGCGAAATGACCGCGCACCAGCGCATCATCTTCAACGGCAACGGCTATACCGACGAGTGGGTGGCCGAAGCGACGCGGCGCGGCCTGCCGAATCTGAGGAGCATGGTGGATGCGGTGCCGGAGCTGGTGAAACCCGCTTCCGTCGCGCTGTTCGCGCATCAGGGCGTGTTCACCGAGAAGGAGCTGCGCGCCCGCGCGGACGTATCCTACGAGCTGTACGCCAAGACGATCAACATCGAGGCGCTGACGATGATCGACATGGCGGGCAAGGATATCGTTCCGGCCGTTGCGGAATACGGCGGAAAACTGGCCTGGTCGGCCAATCAGGCGATGCAGGCCGGCATGGATGTTTCGGTGCAGCGGGAGATGCTCGCCCGCGTGAACGTGCTGCTGCGGCAGACGAGCGACGCGCTCGCCGATCTGCGCGCCAAGCAGGAAAAGATGGCGGCGCTTTCCGGGCAGGAGCAGGCGCGCTATGCGCACGACGTCATCTGCCCGGCGATGGAGGTGCTCCGCGCCCCGGTCGATCATCTGGAAATGATTGTAGACGGCAGACTCTGGCCGATGCCGACCTACGGCGACTTGCTGTTTAACGTGTAAGGAGGGTTCAATATGTGTGGAATTGTCGGTTATGTGGGCGTGAAACAGGCGGCCCCGATTTTGCTTGCCGGGCTGTCGAAGCTCGAATATCG
>ERZ780149.1146-NODE-1146-length-30487-cov-4.058524_pt1 | contig 30487 bp, 8 predicted proteins | sample MGYA00511367_ERZ780149 | MGnify/ENA primary metagenome ERZ780149 (study PRJEB29588, sample SAMEA2153852) | human gut metagenome | biome: human gut; feature: human-associated habitat; material: faeces | place: Denmark | collected 2008/2010 ... | reverse complement strand
GTCATCGGCGGGCAGAACATGACCATCGTGCACAACGAGGAACATCTGCGGCGCTATATGCGGCGAATCCTGCAGAACGGAATTGAGAACCCCGTGCTGGTGGACAAGTACATGATGGGCTCCGAGCTGGAGGTGGACGTCATCTCCGACGGCAGGGACGTGCTCATTCCCGGCGTGATGCAGCACATCGAGCGGGCAGGCGTGCACAGCGGGGACTCCATTGCCGTGTACCCGCCCTACAACATCAGCGACATCATGATGCACCGCATCATCGAATGCTCCGAAAAGCTGGCGCTCTCGCTCGGCACCAAGGGGCTGGTGAATATCCAGTATCTGATCTGGCAGAACGAGCTTTATGTCATCGAAGTAAACCCCCGCGCCTCCCGCACGGTCCCCTACATCAGCAAAGTAACCGGTGTCCCGATGGTGGATCTTGCCACGCAGGTCATGACCGGAACTGCGGTCAGGGATCTCGGCTTCGGAACCGGGCTTTGCAAAGCCCCGCCGTATTTTGCCGTCAAGGTGCCGGTATTCTCATTTGAAAAGCTGACCGATGCCAATTCCTACCTGGGACCGGAAATGAAATCCACCGGGGAGGTGCTCGGCATCGGAAGAACGCTGAACGAAGCGCTGTTCAAGGGACTGACGGCGGCAGGACTCTCCCTCGCCGCACCAACGCCCGGAAAAGAAACCGGCGTCCTGCTCAGTGTGGAAGAACACGACCGCACGGAGGTGCTTGCCCTCGCGGAAAAGCTGGAGATGCTCGGAATGCGCCTGTATGCCACACCGGATACCGCTGCGGCAATCGGATCGCTCGGCATGGATGTCACGGTTGTTCCTTCCATCGCCGAGGGGGACGGCGTCCCCGCGCTGCTGGACAGCGGAAAGATCGGCTATATCGTTTATACAGGCGCGGCATATGACTCCACCGTGGATCTTTATGTCAGTCTGCACCGCCATGCCATGCAGGCGGGAGTTCCCTGCTTCACCTCGCTGGACACCGCCAACGCGGTAGCGGACATCATCGCGGCGGGCTACCGGTGCGACAACACGGAGCTGGTGGATCTGAACCATATGCGGACCGAACGCGCATGGCTCCGCTTTGCCAAAATGGAAGCCACCGGAGACGATTATATCTTTGCGGAGAATTTTGACGGCAGCATCACCTGCCCGGAATCCCTGAGCATCACCCTGTGCGACCGGCATTACGGGATCGGTGCTTTCGGGCTGGTGCTCCTGGAGAAAAGCCCGGTTGCGGATTGCCGGATGCGGGTCTTCAACCGGGACGGAAGCCGCGGACAGATTGCAGGAAACAGCCTGCGCAACGTCGGAAAATACCTGCATGACGCAGGCTATGTTTCGGGAGACACGGTCCGCGTGGAGACCGACGGCGGCGTGCGCCGGCTGAAGCTCTATCTCACCGACGGGGCGGTATCCTCCGTCACCGTTGACATGGGGCGCGCGGTGCTGACCCCTGCGGCACTTCCCTGCACCTTTCCCGGAGAAACAGCGGTCAACGTACCGCTCACGGTTCTGGGGAAGGAATACCGCGTTACCTGCGTTTCCATGGGCAACCCGCACTGCGTCACCTTCTGTGACCGCATCGATACGCTCCCGCTCCGGGAGCTCGGTCCCGCGTTTGAAAACGCACCGGAGTTTCCGGAGCGGGTCAACACCGAATTCGTGCGGGTTGTCAATCCCGTGACGCTGAAAATGCGCGTGTTTGAGCGCGGCAACGGCGAAACCTTTGCCTGCGGCAGCGGCGCGTGTGCCGCCGTGGTCGCGGCGGTGGAAAACGGGTATTGCGAAAAGGACAGGGATATCACGGTCAAGGTTCGGGGCGGAATCCTGACTGTCCGCTATACTACGGACGGAGTCGTGACCTTGACGGGCGATGCGAAACTGATTTTCACCGGCGAGGTGCGGTACTGATTGACACAAACCAACACGGCGCCTCCGGGAATATTCCCGGAGGCGCCGCTTGGTTTTTCATCGGATTTCCGATGATTCAGGCTTCCTCTTTTGCGTTTGCTTCCGCAGTCACGGTCGCAACGCCGTCGGTCACCTTAACCGTGTAGGTATAATCGTTGGTTGCCTTGAGGGTGTAAACACCGGTTTCGCCATCATACGTGCACTCCGCAATCAGAATGGAGTTGTATGCCGGCTTGCCGTCCACATCCTTGGAGGCTCTCTGTGCCATCAGGAGGACCTTGTTTCCGGGGAGAATATCCACATAGTAACCGGCATCCGCCGTATAAACCGTGGTTGCCTCGGTCTTTGTGACCGTTGCGCTCTCGTATACGGGAAGCGGCTGATCCTCTTTCTTGTCTTCTCCGCCGATGATCTCGGAACTCTTTTCCTTCAGATCCAGCTGATAGTATGCGGTGGATGTAACCTTTCCGTTCTCATCCTTCTCCCGGACAACATAGTAGAGCTTTCCGTCATTGAGCATGACGTTGTCGGCATTCAAAGCCTCCCCGTCCTTGGAAAGTCCGAAGGAGAAGTACGCACCGGAGGAAACGTTCATATCCGACGCGATGACACGGTTGACCGTTACCTGATAGCCGTCGTTTGCCTCCACCGTCTCCTCCCGGAGCAGGGCATAAACGCTGTAGCCGTAGGTCTGGAAGACAGAGAATGCGCGGCGGGTAAGGATGACGGAATACGTGTAGTTGTCCTTTCCCTTGAAGGTTGCGCGGTAATAGTTGTTGCCGAGCGAAACCAGTTCTGCATGATCCACCTCGGACATCCTCGTTCCGTCGCTCTCCAGATACTTGGAGTTCTCCCCGAAGGTTGCGTTGAGATAGCTGGAAGTTGCCTTTCCGTCCTCACCGTACTCGGTGCAGAGTGTGACGGTTCCGTAGGTGTTGGGGAACTGACTTGCGGCACTGGAGCCCATCATCTGGTAGATGTAGTAGAGGTAGTACAGGTAGTTGTACGAAGGCATGGTCATCACATAGGACAGGCCCGTGACCGCATAGGTGCTCTCCGAGCTGTTTCCAATGCCCGTTCCCTGGTAGCTGATGGTAATGTCAAAGCGGAAATAACCGATGGTCAGGTAGGTTTCCGTTTTTCCGTCCGTTACCTTTCTGACAACATTGCAGGAGTAGTTCTTTCCGTTGATGACAACAGTTCCCGAAACGGAGAATTCGTCACTGCCGGAAGGCGCAAAGGTCAGCTTTTCAATCGGTGCGTACAACTCTTTCTGGGAATCCACCAACACAGGATACAGCCCCTTGGTTGCTTCCGCACGGACAAAGCTGATGGCAAATCCGTCGTTCTTGTAGTAGGTTTTGTTGTTGTACTCCTTGATGTCCGAGAGCTTTCCGAAGTTCTCCTCGATGTAACCGTACCGGTTCTTGTCCGTAGCGGTTTCGTCCAGATGGAAGAGCGTTACGTTGTCGTCATCATCAATCGTATAGTAGTATCTGACGTTGTTGTTGAAGATGGCAAATCCGTACTTGGAGAACAGGAGAGATTCCAGTTCCTTGGTGTAATACGCGATGGACGTATAGGAGCGCGGGGTTGCGGTTCCCTTTTCCGCATCGTAGACATAGATGAATGCATCCGTTGCGGCATCGTTGACGTAGTAGAGCAGCGACTCGGTGATCAGCGAATAGGTACCGGTTTCCTTCTTTCCGTCCATGAGGTACTTGGTGGCGGTTCCGTCGCTGTTCAGCAGGAGTACCGACCAGTCATCCTCATTGACATAGGTGTGAACAACCTCCTCGTGAAGCACGTGGAACGCATTGTAGGCATTGCTTCCGATCTTCATGGAACCGACCTTGCAGTTGAGCGTATGCTCGGTGGAACCGTCCTTGTAGGTCAGAAGGATGTAGCCGTCCTTCAGCGTGTAGGTTGCGTTTGCATCAATGTTGATGGTTTTCGGATCGGTTCCGGTTTCGTCCGATCCCATCCGGAACACGGTCGCGCCGCCAAGACCGTCCAACGTTGCATAAATGCCCTCGAACACCTGGTTGTCCGCGATCAGATAGGTCTTTCCGTACTCTTCGCTCCGCAGATAGCAGGTGCCGTACTGCACGAGGAAGTTATAGATCCCTTCCGACATGGAAATCTGCACGTTGTCGCCGTTCTTCTGATACAAACCGACGATCTCTCTGCCGTCATCGTCGGTATAGGTTGCGGCAAAGCCGAATCCGTCCAGCTTCAGAATCCCGTTCTTGGTATTTGCAGAAGCGAAGCTCCCTTCATATTCCTTGTCATAAAGGAACAGATAATTCTTACCGGACGCGGTACGCGCCAGTGCCTCAAAGCGGACTGCCGGCTCATCCGTGTACTCCTTCTCCTCTTCGGAAACGAAGACGTAAATCGGGAAACCGGTGAGAGAGGTTCTGCCGGTTTCGGCAAAGGTGCCCTCGTAGGTCTTGACCGTCTGCGTCTCGCCGTCGACCGTGACAACGTTGTACGTTGCGCCGGTCTTCGGGTTCACAACCAGGTACAGCTGACGGTTGATCGTGCCGTCCTTTTCCACCACATAATAAACCGTTGTGGTCGTTTTGTACACAACGAAGGACTTAATCACATCGTTCAGATCAAAATACAGCGTCCGGTCTGCGAATGCAACGGTTGCAAGCCCGTCCTCCACTGAGCAGGTGCCAAGGGATTTCTTTCCGTCAGCCTCATACAGTGCAAGTCCGGCAACAATCGTCAGCTTGTCACCGTCTTTTCCGGTGTAGGTCATCGTGTTGTCAACCGTTTCGACCTCATCCGTGTACGTCAGCCAGAAATGGATGCTGTAGGAGGTCGCAGTCGAATCCAGCATCAGGATGCAGGATTTCAGCTTGGAGAAATCAATCGGTGTGTTGAATACCTCCACACCCTCCGGCAGCTTGATGTGATCGGTCAGGGTAAAGGTGTAGGTATCGGTTGCGCTGTTGTAGGTCATGGTGCCGACTGCAATCTTATGAAACTCCTTGCTCTGATTGTAGCCGTACACCGTCACCGTGCTGTAATCCTTGCCGTCAAAGACGAAGAGCGGTGCATAGTAAGTACCCTTCACATCCTTGTAATAGTACTCTGTATAAACCGCAGACAGCACCTCCACCGTGGTAACCTGTTCCTGCTTGGTGTCGCCGTCGGGGTTGGTGGGATCCACCAGAACATCCTTCGTTGTCACGGTAATCATGAAGTTGTGCAGAACGCCGTCCGCATCCGTAAAGGACAGGATGGTTCCGCCCAGAGCAGACTTCTTTTCGGAGAAGAAACCGGAAACGGTCTTGCCTCCCTTGGTATAGGTCACGGTGCGGATTCCGTCCAGCTTCAGCACGGAGCCGTCCGCCAGCGTATAGCTGACATCAGCGGAAGCGTTGTAGATCATATACCCGAGCTTGCCGTCAATCTCCATCAGACGGAGCACACCTGCCACGGATCCCTGCGAATCCATCAGTGTGATGGTCCGGTTCTCTGCATCGTAGGTATAGTAGAAGGAAGCGGTCGAGCCACCCTTGTTGTAGGAAGCAACGCCGAAGCCGTTGAGCGTCAGATCTCCGACAGGATTCCCGTTATCGTCAACGTTGACCACAATCCTGTTTCCGTTTACCGTGAAGCAGAGAATCTGTCCAAGTGCGATTTCGTTCTCATTCCGGATCTGGAATGCCAGTCTCTTCTGGCTCTCCACCGTGATGTTTCCGAGTACAAAAGTAATCTTCTGCCCCTTCATCTCGCCCTCGGTGAAGGTTGCCACCATGTATCCGTCCTCGTCAAAGTAGAACTCACCCTTGGAGTCGGAGGTCGCCGTATCCGCTTCATCCTTTTTGACGGAATAGGTGATGCCGTTTGCCCGGTCCAGATAAACCTTAATCAGTTCGTTCAGTCCCTTCCCTGCTCCCATCTCATAGAGCGTTGCCGCAACTTCCTCACGGGAAACGTCGCAGAACAGGAAGGTCTCGCCGTCGGAGTTCAGTCTGCCCTCCGGGAACTCCATGCCGGCATCCGGGAACAGGATCACGTTCTTGTTCAGGATTCCTTTGAAATAAATATCCGCGCGGCACAGGTATACCGTATTCTTCTCCATATTGGATACGTACAAAATGTCGCTTCCGCCGAAGAGGTCGGTATATCCCTTGCTCCAGACCGCATACAGCGTTATATCGCCGTCCACTGTCAACTCCTCGACAGCAGGCGCGGTTCCGTTATAGAGATGTCCGTCCATCAGATGGGAGGAATATTTGACCTCGCCGTCTGCGCTCAGCGCCCAGCCCTCCAGGAAGTACCCGTCCATGTCAAAAGTGACAAGGGGCAGTGCCGTTTTGATGCCGTAAACCAGACGCTCGGTCTTTCTCTGCTCGCCGGAGCCGTCCGGGAAGTTGGAAACGAAGGTCAGCGAATAGAAATTCCGGTTAAAGTAAAGCCGGAATACGTTTTTGGCGGCATCGTCCGCAATGACCAGCTTGGAAACGCTGTCAGCGGTATCTGTTACCGTATATCCGGAGATTTCCTCGGAAGCGGTGAATTCCTCGCCGACGTATGCGTAATTCTCTTTTACCTCGGGGGTTTCCGCATAGCCGTCCAGCGTTTCATTTTGCAGGAACACATGGACATAATACTTGGTCTGATATCTTGCAACCAGCGTCATATCCGCGCTTCCCATAACGGCATCCGCGCCCAACTCCTCTCCGGCAAGAAGCCACATACCGAACCGGTAGTTCTCCTTGGTGGGCGTCAGCGATGCGAGCCGGTCGGCAAGCTTTTCACCCGCCTTCAGCTCCAGCTTGGTGGTGGAAAGCGTTCCGCCGTTTGGATCCAGCGTCAGGGTATACAGCTTGTCCCACTTCGCATAAACAGACAGATCCGCGTCCGGCTTGACCTCGGTGACTGCGTCTCCGCTGAAGTCCTCCTTCAGATACCAACCGGAAAAGGCATACCCGCTCCGGGTGGGGGTCGGAAGCGTGTAGGACTGGTTCTTTTCAATCTCTTCAATAGTTGCCTCGCTACCGTCGTTGGCAACCAGCGTCAGCTTGACCTGCTCCCCCGGCGTCGGATTGTCCGGGTTTTTCCTGCACGCCACCGCCATCATTCCAATGGTAAGAGCCAAAACGCACAGCAACAGAAAAATACGAAACTTTTTCATGGCACTCCTCTTTGCTTTTTACCAAAAGCCTTTGTTTGGACATTTGATTTGTCATGTGTTTACGGACGTAAGATCCGGATACGGTGCCAAACCGCACCGCCCGGATCTTTTGTCATTCCTCCCGGACCCAGACCGCAGTCAGAAGCGTTCCCGCCGGCATTCCGGAAATCTGCCCGGTTGTGATCTGCGTTCCGTCCTCGCGGCTCCAGCCCGCAAAGGTATAGCCCGCGCGCGTGGGATCCGCAATCGGCGTGATCTGATCGGACAGATAGGTTCCGTTCTTCACCGTTCCCTCTCCGGTTGTAAGGGATGCCGCATAGCCTCCCTCATCGGCAAGCCGGACGCCGGATACCACCGGTCGGTTGGAGGAATTCCAGCGCCGATTCCATTCCGAGGTGTCCGCGCCCTCCTCAATATAGAAGGTTGCGTTGCTGCAGCCGTAGAATGCGTTTCCGGCGACCGTTGCAACCTCCTTCGGAATGACCAGCGCGGTAAGCGAATTCAGTCCTTTGAACGCATACTTTCCGATCTGTTTCAGCGTTCCGGGCAGAACCAGCGATCCGATTCCGCTGTCGTTGTAAAACGCAAAGTCTCCGATCCGCTCCAGCGAATTTCCGAGCGTCAGCGTTGCCAGGGACACGCACTGGTAAAACGCGCTTTTTCCGACGGTTCTGACCGAATCGGGAAGCACAACCTCAGACAGTCCCGCACATTTGTAAAACGCTTTATCCCCGATTGAGGTCACGCCCGAACCGAGTTTCAGCGTAACGAGTGCAGAACAATTCGCAAATGCATGCTCCGGAACTGCCGTCACGGTATCCGGAAGCTCGACCGCTGTCAGCGTCGAGCAGTTTTTGAAGGAATATCTGCCAAGTCCGGTCAGATTTTCGCCGAATGTAACCGTTTCCAGATTGGAACAGCCGTAGAAAGCAAAGTCTCCGACAGAGGCAAACACGGCAGATTCGGAAAAGTCCAGCGTCTTCAGATTGGAACAGCCGTAGAATGCCGATCTGCCGACGGACCGCAGCATGGTCGGGACGGAAACACGGAACAGAGATTTGCACTTATAAAAGGTATACGCCTCAACGGTCTCCAGCCTTGGGTTCAGGCTGACGGTCTCCAGTGCCGTGCATTCATAGAAAGCTGCCGTGCCGATGTAGGCACATTTGCTCAGATTCTTCAAAGAGGTCAGCGTCCCGCATTGGAAAAATGCATTGTCCGCAATACCGACCACACTGTCCTTCAGCTCCGCCGCGCCGAGTTTGGCGTTCTCCGCAAAGCCGACGACCCAGTTTCCGGCATAAATGATATTGTTCTCCGGCTTTCCCCACAGCATCGTCTGCATGAAAGCATACGCGCCGATGCGTTTGACCGACTGCGGAATGATGCTGTTGCCGTCCAACGAGTTATTGTCCAGCGTGGAGCAACCGTAAAATGCGTATGCGCCGATTTCCTGAAGCGACCGGTTCAGCAACAGCACGTAAAGCCCGGTACAGTTGGCGAACGCGCCTTCCTGAAGCACCTCCAGATTTTTGCCGGCTTCAAAGCGAACCAGCGTTTCGATGCCCGAAAAGGCATACTGTCCGACAATCCGAACGGAATCCGGCAATTGCACCGCCTCCAGAATCGGCGCCTTATAGAAGCAGTTGTCAATGATTCCGACCGTCCCCTGCTTCAGATCCAGCTTGGTAACGGTCTTATGAAGTTCCTGATTCTTGACCGCAACCAGCCAGCTGTCCACATAAACATAGTCGGTTTCTTCATTAGTATAAAGCTTGGTTGCGTTGAACGCATACGTCCCGACATGACGAACCGTCGAGGGAATGTTCACCCGTTCCAGCGCCTCACAGCGATAGAAGCAGCGGGCACCGATATCCGTCACCGTTTCGGGAAGGGTGATCTCCTGCAGGGACGGGATTGCCGCAAAGCAGGATTCTCCGAGCGTTTCCAGCACGCTCCCCTCGGCGAACGTCACCTTCTGCAGCTTCGGAAGGTCATAGAAAGCGGTTTTTCCGATGGAAACGACGCCCTTCCCGATGACAACCTCCGTCAGTTCCCCGGCAGTCGTAAACGCATTCTCGCCAATGGTCTTCACGCTGTCCGGAATCCGGACTGCGGTCAGTGCGGCACCGTTGAAAGCGCTTTCTTCGATACTCAGGATGTTCTCACCGAGGGAAATTTCCGAAAGGGAGCGGCAGTATGCGAAGCAATACGCCGGTACCGAAGCAACTCCCGCCGGAATATTGACCTTTTTCAGTTCCCGGCATCCCTGAAAAGCAGAGTCTCCGATGGAGGTGACGCCGTCCGGAATGGTAACCGACTCCAGCACCGAGCAGTTGTAAAATGCATTTTCCGCAATGGTACGGATGTTTTCACCCAGGATAATATCCTTCACATTCCGGTTTCCCTTGAAGGCGCTCTCGCCGATCTCGGTTACCGGTTTCCCGCGGTACGTGGCTTCAATTGTCACGGTTCCGGACGCGCTTCCGCCCCGTTTGATCCGGTATTCGGTGTTGCCGTTGAACAGCTCATACACGCAGCCGGTCTCATAGTCTCTGTGAAAATACAGTGCCTCGGACCACACGGAGGTCTGGTCGTTCTGCGCACCACCGGTTGCCCTGACGCGGATCTCATAGTCTCCGACCTCCAGATCCGAAAGAGAATAGGAGGTTTTTCGCGTGGTTTTGCTGAGAACCGCTTCCCCGCTCTCATTTTTCACTTCCACAAGATAGGAGCGCGCAGACTCCACAGTGTCCCATGAAAGCTGATTGTCGATGTCAATTTCCAGTGACTGCGGGGGTTCCAGCCTGCCTGACGTCCCGCAGGACGTCAGCCCCAAGAGCAGGAGGAACGCCGCAACCGGAAAGAGCCATTTCAGAAATCTTTTCACGAGGATGTCCCTCCTTTCTTATCCTTCCGTTTGTCCTTAAAAGCCCGGACGATCTCATGCGGCCATTTGAACTTGAACTTGCGTACCGCCACATCGGTCAGGAACAGCACCAATGCGAGAATCATGAACAGGTAGCGGGGATCAAACGATTTCGGAATAGAAGTCACGAAGTTGGCAAATACCTCCATCGGATCCTCATTGTCCGCAATCAGCTTCCCGTTGGCGGCTTCGGCAAGATTCTGCAGATTTTCCGTCAGCGTCAGATCGGTAATCTCCTGATTGTTGTCATATTCCTCCGAATAGGAGAAGGTCCGATAGGTCTGATATTCGGCAAGCGTCTCCCCGTCTGCGTTCACCTTTTTGAGTGTCAACCGGTAAACGCCGCCCTTTTTGATCACAAATCTGCAACGGCTGTAGTTGCTGGAAGCATCCAATGCCGAGGTGATGTAACAATCCAGTGCGGACAGGCGGGTTCCCTCTGCGGCAACCGTTGCGCTCCCCAGCGGAAGCGGTGTTGCCGCCGGATCGGTCAGGTTCAGAAGCTCACCGGTGATTGACTCACCTTCGCCGAGATTCGTGAAAACACTGAGGCTGTTGGTGTAGTTGTCCTGCTTGACCGTAATGGAAATCTCGTTTTCCCGGACGGACTCCGTCGGCATCAGCGCCGACACCACATTGAGAATGAACGTCGCGCCCGATCCGTCTCCCGACAGGAAGTCGGAGGACCATACGCCGTTTAGATCGCACATGAAGCTTCCGACCATGCCTTTTCCAAAGCGCCACTGCGCATAAATCGGAACATCATAGTCGCCGATCAGCAAAAGCTCCGCGCCGGATTTCGCCCGGACTCCGAAAAATCCGTCCAGCGACACCGTCATTTTGGCATTCGTCTTTCCTTCCTCTACCTCCGTAAAGGAAATTCCGGAGAAGACAGAGGAAAGCGTATCGGTCGCGGCAGGATAGAACTTCTCGTAATTGACTTCCTTGATTTCGGGTGCGTTCAGCTCCTCCCGCATCCGTGCCGAGGTTTCTTTTGCATCAACAAACGCCTGCAGCCGTCCGCCGCCGAGGTCACAGATGTTCTTCATCTTTTTTCCGGCGTCCTCGGTCTCCCGCAGCCCGATTCCGACCACCGAATAGGTGATTCCGTTGTTCTCGTGATATTGCTTGATATGCGGCAGATAATCCTCTTCTTTGTCTCCCGGCATACCGTCGGTGACGATGATTACGTGACGTCTTGCAACGTTGACGGAAAGGAGTGCACGGCTGGCACGCTCAATGGTGGCTGCAAATTTGGTTCCGCCTGTGGCACCGAGCTCTCTTGCATTGTTGATCGCTTCCAGAATTTTGGACTCCTGTGTACGGGGTGTCAGCGGCAGGAGTGTATCATAATCTTCATCCAAAGTCATCAGTCCGATGTAGTCTCTTGCCGACAGCGCATTCAGGCAGGACACCGCACCTGTCAGTGCGAGATCGTATTTGCTTCCGCCCGTGGTATCATCCACCGCCGACATGGAACCGGAGCGGTCAACGACAATCATTACGGCAACCGGCGGTGTGTAGTTGATCGCCTGAACCGGAAGAATGTCCTGGAACAGGGTGTTCAGCATATCGTCCCGGTTATAAGCGTGTGCAATATACTTGTCATTCTCATCCGTTGCGTTCGGATTGATATCCGCCCCACCGACGGTGAACAGACCGCCGCCGCATTCGTTGACGTAGCGGTACAACAGCTCGTCAAATCCCGCCGGCAGGTCGCTGTTTGCAATGTTGTTGAGCAGGATCTGATCGTACTGACGCAGTTCCGCCAGCGTCTTGGGAAACTCCTCGTCTCCCGACAGATTTTTGACGGTGACGTTGTACCCGGCGTTCTCCGCAGTCAGAATCTCTTTGATCTTCTCCGACTCACCCGCTTTGTGCTCCAGAACCAGGATCTTGTTGAAATTCTCCAGATTCAGATAGGTGTAATAGGTGTTGTTTTCCGACAGCAGGTCTTTTTCCGGTTCCAGTACAAAGGAAATCTCGTGAATTCCGTACGCTTCAAAGGTATGCGGGAAGGTCACATTCTGCATTCCGGGAGTCGTGGTGATGGGCTGTGTTGCAACCAGTTTCCCGTTGTCATACAGCTTCACCGAAGCGCTTCCCTCCGTCTTGGAATACACCGTGACCGAGAGCTTGCACTGCGCGCCGGGTTTCAGGTGGTAATCCGGAAGCTCGGAATCCATCAGCTGCATATCGTCCCCGTCATAGGCGGTGGAAATATTGGCAATATCCACGCGGATGCCCTTTGCCGCCACCGTCCGGATGACCGCCGAGGCTTCCTCGTCGGTTTCTTTTCCGTCGGTGACAAGCACAATCTTTGCGCTTTCCGGATTCTGAAAGAGCGTGGATGTGTAGGTAAGCGCCGCCGCAATGTCGGTTGCACTGGTGTCCGGTTTTTCCGCGGCTTGATAGCACTCCATGATTTCACCGACCTTGTCGGTCAGCTTCACCGCATAAACCTGATCGTAACCGAAGGTCACAACACCGATGCTGTAGCCGTCATACTGCCCCATGTTCAAAATCGTTTCCATGAAGCGCTCGCGCTCTCTTGCGGACTGCTCTGTCGTATCCGAAACGTCCACAAGCAGGATAATCTGGTTTTCTTTGTTGGGAATTTCGTAGGTGAACATCGTACCGGCAAGAGTCAGCGCCGCCAACGCCAGCACAATCAGATGCAAAACAATCGACGTAATCCGATTCCTGTTTTTCCGGTACTTTTTGGAAAGCCGGAAATACAGCAAAGCCGTCATGACTGCGCCGAACAGGAAAACCAGCAACAGCAGAGGATACGAAAAGTGAATTCTGAAATGAACCATTTGCGTGCCTCCTTAAATGCTACTTTCCTTGTGCTGCAGATACCACTCAAGCAGGAGCAGGAAAACCAAGGCACCGGCAAGATACAGCAACAGATCCTGATAATAATCGCTCTCATCCACCTCGTAGTACGGACCGGTAATCACTCCCTCCTCCGCGAAGATATCGCTCTCCGCTCTCGGAACCCGGACATAAACGGTCGTGGAAACCGCTTTTCCGGCACGTGTCGTTTGCGACAGCCGGTAGGATCCGGGCAGACTCAGCTTCAGCTGTGCCGGGAACTGGGTCAGGGTAAGATCGGTATCATAGCCCTTAACCGTCAGTTCGTCTCCGCGACAGTTGACGGAAACGGTCTGCTCCGTCTCGAAGGAATTGCCGTCAACAGTGGACGGAAAGAAATATTCAAACAGGTTGCGCATCATCAGGGGGAAGTCCTTCAGAAGCGGGAGGTTGGAATAATGCAGAGAGAAGCACATCACGGCAACCTGCGCATCCTCATCGTTTCTGACAAGGAGCAACGGATCTCCCGCATAGGAGAGCAGCATACTGTACTCCGGATCATACGAAACCTTCAGATACCGGCTGACGGTGATGTTGGTCGCCTCGATATTGTTCAGGATCGGATGCGTTTCCTCCTGCGCAAGATAGACGCTCTTCTTGCTCATATCAACGAGGTTTTCCACCCGGAAGCCGGCACCGCTCGGTGTGCCCAATGGGTCCACCAACAGGATAACGCCGTCTGCGGGCAGCTTCTCCGGCATCGAATGCTCAAAGATGTAGAAATCGTACCCTTCCAAGGCAGGCGCCTGACCGCGCTTGACTTCGGTAATGTCAAAATCCCACTTTGCCTCGTAGTTCTTCTTCAGAGCCGCGAGAACCTCCTGGAAGAACACGTTCGGTCCCAGCTTCTCACCGGACAGCGGATCCTGTCCGGAGCTGCAATACTGAATCCGGATCCGTTCCTTCAATCCGTCATAAATATCGAAGCTGTTGTCCAAAGAAACCGAGTCCTCCACGGCGTCTCCATTCACCGAAAGACTGATATGTACGGACTGGTAGGAGGTGATTCCCTCTCCGGAGCCGAGCAGATGGAACACCGCATTCTCAGGCAGGGTCTTTTCATACGCTTCCACCGCGTCCGTATAGTTTTCATCCGGGAAGTACTTGAAAATCAGGGTATACGCCTGATCGGAAGCGCAGGGAACACTCTCATCCAGGGAAAGATTTCCCGCAGTGGTATCATCGCTGCTTGCGGCATTCACGCCGAAAACCTCCAGATTGACACCAAGGTCAAGATCCCGCCCATAGCAGACAACTTCAATCCGGAAGGTGTAATAGTTATCTTCAAAATCAGCGGTTGCGCTGAGAATGGCTGCATTCCATTCGGACCGATCGGCAACGTTGACCAGCTCCACGTTGTTTTTCTGCGCATAATTCTTGTCGGTGTAAACATACGTTTTTGCCGACGGATTGATGCTGAGAATCCGGTCGGAAAGCGCAACGGCAGAGGAAAGATCCGAAGAAGAGTAGGTGCACTCGGTTTCCCCGTCCAACAGGGCTCTCAAATCTCCGACGACGCTGTCCCGGCTGTCCGCATAGGCTCTCTCCACCAGAAACCGATTATCGTTTCCTGCAAGAATCACGGAAACAATTCCGTCCCGATCAAAGGTCTCCCCCGCCTGCCTGACCGCCGCCTCAACCGCACGCTCATAGCGCGTGGACTCTTCGGTTCCGGCGCGCATACTGGCGGAGGAATCGATGACGAGCACCACTTCCGGCTGCATAACCTTCTCCTTGAGGACATGGATTGTTTTTGCGAGAATCGCCGCAATGGCGGTAATAATCAGCACCTGACACGCAATCAGCAGAATGTTGCGGAGCCTGCTGAGCGGAATTTTCTTCTTTTTGAATTTCAGGCTCAGTCTCCAGAGGAAGGTACTGGAGAGCAGCTTCTGCTGGAAATTCGGCTTGATAATGTAAATGAGAATCAAAGCGACAATTCCAAGCAAGCCGAGAAGCCCTAACGGAATGAGAAATTTCACGTTCACGACACGGTACCTCTTTTCAGCAGTTCGGAGAACAGCGCTTTTTCAATCGGCTCTTCGCAATCCAAAGATATAAATCCCGCATCTCTGCGCCTGCAGAAATCCTGAATGTCGTCATAGAAAGCCGTCACTGCTTCCTTAAATGCCTGCTGCATGGATTTATTGATCCTGATCTTCAAATTTCTTGCGTCCGCCATGTCGGTGGACTCCGAATCAATCAGGTTGATCCGGTCGGTATAAGACGGATCCAATTCGTCCGGGGAGTGTATCTGAACCAAAAGCACCTGCTTTTTCTTATACACCAGATAATCCACGCCTTTTTTCCAGTCGCTGTCCGAATAGAAATCGGAGATAATTACGGTCATCCCATCCCCGGTGCCCATATCCGGCGTACTGACAATGGCAGGAGAAATCTCCGCCTCATCCGCAAACTCCGTCTGATCCAGCGTATTCATCGCACGGAAAAAAGCGTTTTTCCCAACGATGGTACCGAACGGATTTTCCGCCCGGTCCCCCCTGACGAGGTGATAGGACACCTTATCCATGTTATGGATGGCAAGGTAGCCGATTGCCGCCGCAACAGCAACGGCGTATGCGCCCTTCCGGGGGTTCACTTTTCCCATCGATCCGGAGCAGTCCAGATAAATCTGCACGTGCATCTGCCGCTCATCGGTAAACAGCTTGATAAAGTATTTCTCAAAACGGCTGTACAGATTCCAGTCGATCCGGCGGATATCATCGCCCAGCATATACTCTCTGTAATCCGCAAACTCTACGGTTTGCCCGTAGGTGCTGACCAGATGTTTGCCGCCGAAGAATCCGCCGAGATCCTTGCGCAGATTAAACGCAAGGCTCTCCAACCGACTGAAGAACTCGTCGTTTAAGTAAGAATCTTTCATTTGTTTTTCTTATTCGCTCCTGCGGAATTTACGTTCGAACCTTCGTTTCCGAGACGGACATTGCACTTCTTTGCCACTTCGGCAAGGATCATGCCGATGACCGTATCCGGCGAAACCCGTTCCGCAATCGCTTCAAAGTTCATCTTCATACGGTGACGGAGCACCGGATATGCCAGAGCAGCGACATCGGCATAAGAAACGTTGAATCTGCCGTTCATCAGCGCTCTGACTTTCGCCGCCGAAATCAGCGCCTGACCTCCACGCGGAGAAGAACCGAGACGTACGTACTTCTTCGCCGCCTCGGATGCGCATTCACTGTCCGGATGTGTTGCGGAAATCAGCGTCATTGCAAAATTCAGCACTTCGTCCGCTACGGGAATCTGATTTGCGGTCTCCCGCATCTGCAGAAGCTGCTCTGCGTTGCACGCCTCGTTTGCAACCTCGCCCATCGTCTTCTGCGTCATGGTTACAATCCCCTTCAGTTCTTCCAGAGACGGGTTGTTCACCACCAGTTTGAACATGAAACGGTCCATCTGCGCTTCCGGCAACGGATAAGTACCGTCCTGCTCAACCGGGTTCTGTGTTGCCAGAACGAAGAACGGCTCGTTCATCTTTCTGGAAACGCCCATGACCGTAACGGTGTGCTCCTGCATGGCTTCCAGCAGAGCGGACTGGGTCTTCGGCGTTGCACGGTTGATTTCGTCCGCCAGAATCAGGTTTGCGAAAATCGGACCGGGCTCAAAGCGGAAAGCAGAGTTTCCCTTCTCATCCTTGGTGATGATGTTGGTACCCGTCACGTCGGCAGGCATCAGGTCAGGGGTAAACTGAATCCGGGAGAACGGAAGATTGAAAACGCGGCTGAGCGTTCTCACCAGACGCGTCTTTCCGACGCCGGGCACGCCCTCCAACAACACGTTTCCTCCGGCGATCAGCGCAATGATGGTGTCCTCGACAACCTCAGACTGACCGATCATATCCTTGCCGGTTTCCTCAAAAATACGACTGCACTGTTCGCTGAACTGCTTGATGCTCTCTTCTGTAACCATTTTTTTGTTTCTCTTTCTTGTTTTCTATGAATTGCCGAACCGGGAAACGTGTTCCCGGTTCGAAAAGCTGATTTATCTGAATTATTTCTGGATATTGTGGAAATAGTCGCCGATGACGCCCTTCTCGTCTCCGGACAGATTGCTGTCGGAGTTCATGGAATCCTGCGCGTCGGAAAGACTGCCGCTGTATTCGTCCCCGTAATAGGTCGAGCCGTCAATCACCTGATTGGAAGCTGCGTCAGCACCTGCTCCTGCACCGTCGCCGGCTTCGTCGCTGCTGTCGGAACCGTCGCTGGGATCTCCGGGTTGCGGCTGGCCGTCGCTGTTACTGCCGTTGCCCTGCTCGCCTTCGCCTTTTTCCTCGACCGTCTCGTCATCTTCCTCGTTGTCTTCGATCTCCACGAACACGGCGTTTACGGTTAGATCCTTCTTCACATCCGCGTCCGTGCGGGTAGCGTCCACATAGCCGTCCGTCCAACCGACGAAAACATACCCGTCGTCGGCAACCGCCTGCACGGTCTTTCCGGCTTCTCCGCCCTTAACGGTCTGTTCCAACTCGCCGTCCACTCTGCCGCCCACGCTGTCTTTGACGCCGTAGGTCAGGTGGAAGGTATTCTCGATCGCATCCTTTCCCTCCTGCTTTTCGCGGATCAGATCCATAAGGGATTTATCCGCCACAGCGGACACCGTGGTTGCGCCAACGCCGAGCACCAGCGTCACACAGCAAGCCACCACCATCGAAGCGGAAACAGCGATCTTGATGAAGGACGAATTGACGCTCTTGAGCGCGTTTATCGCGTCTTCTCTCTGGCGGCGTGCGATATAGGAATCGTCATTTTCAAACTGCGTCATGGTCAGGATTCTCTCCTCCAACCCGAGCATATCGACGCGGGAAGCGACCTGACGGCGGGAGCTTTTGAATCTGCAGAAATAGAACAGCGGCGTTGCGATTGCGGTTACCGCCGCAAAGACAAGAATGCAGATCCAGAACAGCTTGATGCCGAAAACCCAGAAAGCAGTTGCGCAGAGAATATCGGCACTGAACCCAACAGACATACCGCAAAGAGCAGCTTTCAGCCATCCTTCTTTTGCAAGACGGGATTTGTAATTCTTCAGCAAATCCTGCGGCGTTTCGTTCTGACTTACGTTCTTACGCATCTTAAAGTCCTCCTTATATTATGAATAGATAAATTATATCATTTTCTTGCCGTTTTGTAAAGAGTAATCTTGCATAAAAGTGTAAATAATTTTGCAAAAAACCGCGCAAAACAGACAAGAAAGCCAAAAAGGGACGCAAACTGACGGAAAGCAGCTTGCATTTTTCATTTCAGAAATGCCCCGGAGTCGAAAATCCGACTCCGGGGCGGGTCAATGATAAAACTGTTTTCAGGTCGATTCCTTACGGATTATGCCTCCGTCGAGGGGGTGTAGTCCCACACAATTGTCGCTTCGCAACCGTTTTTCCATGAGATGGTAAAGACAGTCGAATCGCTCTCGGAGCACATGAACTTAATGGTCTGATCTGCCGTCCAACCGTCAAAGGTGCTCATACCGACCGAAGACACTGCCATCGGGATGATAATCTCTTTGATAGACGTGCAGTTTGCAAAGGCGCTCGAAGTGATCGTCGTGATGGTGGAAGCAAGCTTCACGGACTTGAGGTTCTCGCAACCGCTGAACATCGAGCCGGTAACCGTTTCGCAACCCTCTTCAAAGACAACCGTCTCAAGTCTCTTGCAGTCCTTGAACGGAGAGGAACTGAACTTTATCAACTTTGCAGTCACCGTCAGCGATTTAATGCCGCTGTTCTCGAACGCAGACGAGCCGAGCGAGGTAACCGATGCGGGGAATGCAATGCCTTCCAGCGCAACGCAGTTGATAAAGGTTTTGCTCGGAATTTCCGCCAAAGATTCGGAAAGTTTCACGGATTTGAGCTGTGCGCAGTCGGCGAACACCTCAGTTCCAAGCGTCTTGACCGAATCCGGCATCACAACGGATTCCAGACCGGTGTTCTTGAATGCCTGATTGCCGATCTTCACAAGCTGGCTTGTTCCCTCAAAGATGACCGCTTTCAGATTGACGCAATCCTGGAATGCGCAGGCTCCGATCTCCGTTACCGTCGAAGGAATCACGATGGTCTCCAGCGCGTCGCATCCAAAGAAGGCGTAACTGTTGATGCACTCCAGACCCTCATGCAGGATAACGGTTTTCAGCGACTTGCAGTTCCGGAACGTATAGCCGCTCCCCGTCGTAGTGGAAGAGGACACATAGAGGGACTTCAGTCCTGCCGGAATCTCGATGGTTTCGAGCCCGGATTCCTCAAACGCATCAGATCCGAGTACGGTTACCGTTTCGGGAATGGTGAAGCTCTTCAGTGCCGTGCAACCTTCAAATGCGTTGGGGTTGATCGCCACCAACTCGCCAAGGAAGGTAACCGAGGAGAGCTGTTTGCAGTTCTTGAACGTGTACGATGCAATATAATCCGTGCTTCCGAGTCTTACGATACCGGCAGGAAGTTCGATGGACTGAATTGCCGTCCCCTCAAACACGTGCGTTCCGAGCTCCACCAGTTGAGAACCGTCCTCAAAGGTAATGGAAGCAAGGTTTTCACTGTCGCAGAATGCATAGTTGCCAATCGTCGTAACCGCAGCGGGAATGACAATGGACGTAATGGAAGAATCAGCGAACGCATAGTTGCCGATTTCGGTCACCGTCGAAGGAATGACAACCGACGTAACCTTGGAGAAGCGGAACGCATTCGCCTCGATCTTTGTCGTGCCTTCCGGAAGAATGACCTGCGTAATGCCGCTCATGCCGTTCAGCGCATATCCGCCGAGAACCGTTCCTTCCGGAACAGTCAGAACGCCCTTGAGACCGCAGGGAAGCGCGATGATCTTGGAAACGCCGCCGGAAATCTCTACCAGAGCGCCGATGTTAACGCCGTACTTGGTGTTGCCTGCCTCCACATTGAAGGTGGCGAGGCTGCCGCATCCGGCAAAGACATTTTCGGCAATGGAGGTCGTTGCCTTCGGAATGGTAATGCTCTCCAATCCGGAGTTGAGGAACGCGTCCGAACCGATTTTGGTAAGCGTTGCGGGCAGCGTCACGGATTTGAGCGCTTTGGTCCCGTTGAAAGCGCCGTTGCCGATCGAGGTAACCTTGTTGAACGTAATGTTCTCCAGTGCGCTGTCATAGCGGAAAGCATAGTTCGGAAGCGCTTTGACGCGATCCGGAAGCGCAATGGAAGTCAGAGCCGTGCAGCTTTCAAACACGCCCGTACCGAGCGTCAGCGTTGCGGTTCCGGCTGCGAAGTCAACGGTCGTCAGGTTCGCGCATCCGTTGAATGCATTGCTGTCAATCTTGGTGGTTCCCTTCGGGATGGTCACCGACGCAATTGCGGTGTTCTTGAACGCGTTAGACCCAATGATAAGCGCTCCGGAGGAGTTGATGGTCACTGTCTTGAGAGCGGTGCAGTCCAGGAAACTGGAGTTACCAATCGTCGTTACCGATGCAGGGATGTCGATGGATTCCAGCGCCTCGCAGCCTTGGAAAACGTATCCGCAGATCACTTCCAGCTTGCCCTTGAACTCTACGCTCTTCAGGCTCTTGCAGTCGAGGAACTGCTTTCCGCTGGAGCTTACATTGGTGGAATAGGACGAACCGTAGCCGAACTTTGTGAAGCTTGCGGGCAGGACAATCGATTCCAGTCCGCTCTCGGCAAAGCAGCTTTCTCCGATCTTGGTCACCTGCGAATTCTCGCCGAAGTTGACCGTCTTGAGTGCAGTGCAGCCCTTGAAGCACTCTGCACCGATCATGGTTACGGTATCCGGAATGTTGATGGTTTCCAATGCCGTGCAACCCTTGAACATCTGCTTTGCAAGGAAGGTGGTCTTAGAGCCGAAGGTCACGCTCGTCAGATTGACGCAATCCTGGAACAGGGTATTGGAAGTGGTTACTTTCGGCGATTTCACCGTGGTAAAGGTGGTCACACCCTCCGGGAAGGTAATGCTCACAATGCCGGATGCCTTGAAGGTGGAAGAGCCGACCGAAGTCAGCGCAGAACCTTCCTCAAAGATAACCGACTTCAGAGAAGTGCAGTTCTCAAAATCGTTGTTGCCGAGCGTGGTAACGCTCTTCGGAACGGTAAAGGTTTCGATCAGCGGGCAGTTTGCGATCAGAGAAGTACCGAAGGACTTGATCTGCGTCCCCGCTTCGAACGTGAAGGAAACGAGCGCGGGGTTGCAAGAGAACGAATTGTTTCCGATGGAAGTCACGGACTTCGGAATCTCAATTGTCGGGAAGCACTGATACTTGAACGCAACGTTGCCGATGGTCTTGAGCGCCGTAGAACCGTCCGCTTCTTTCTCAAAGGTCACGGAAGCAAGCTTCCCTTCGTCTTTTCTGGCTTCAAACGCATAGTTTCCGATCGTCTGAACCGTTGCGGGAATCGACACGCTTCTGAGAGACGTGTAGCCGAACGCGTCCTGACCGATGCTTGTAACGCCGTAAGGAATCACAATCGTTTCCAGCGACGAGCATTGATAGAACATCTGGTTCGGGATCACCGTAATGTTCGCCGGAAGCGTCACATACTTCAAAGCCGTGCAACCCCTGAACAGGTTTGTTCCGTACGAATCATCCTGCGTCAGCTGGCTGGGTCTGTCGGTAGAGTGCTCGAAGATCACAGTCTCCAGAAGCACACAGCCTTCAAACGCATTGTCCCCGATGGTCTGCATCGAGCGCGGGATCACGATCTTGGTGATTCCGAGCTGCCCCTTGAACACGTTGTCTCCGATGGAAGTGACACCTTCGGGAATCACGTACTCGCCGGCAGGAAGCTGTCCGCAGATGTACTTATAGGCAGTGCCGTTTAAGTTGTAAAGAATCGGGCTGCCGGGCCGGGAGGAGAAGTTCATGTTCCCATCTTCTACCGTGAAGTTGCTGATGCTGTAGCAGTTCGCAAACGCGTTGCCGATCTCGGCAACGGACTTGGAAAGTCCGACCGTCTGCAGTTTCATGCAGGAACTGAAGATGGAGTCGCCGATCTTCAGCGTATTCGTGCCTTCCAATGTCGGGAAGGTAAAGCTTGTAATGGCGGTCTTGGAGAACGCATTGTTTCCGATGCTGTTGACATTCGAATAGTACTTGCCGTCCTTTTCGTAGGTGGCAAAGGTGATCTTAGCAAGGCTCTTGCAGCTGTCAAAAGCGCTCGGTCCGATGGTTTTGACCGTTGTGGGAATCGTCACGGAGGTCAGATTGCCGCACCCCTGGAACATATAGTTGCTGATCGTATCCAACCCTTCCGGCAACGTCACGCCGGAAATAGCGGTGTAAGAGAACAGGCTCGTTCCGCATTGCGGGTTTGCGCCCGCTTCGAAGGTAACCGTTGCAAGCGACGTGCAGCGGTTGAATACGTTGTTGCCGAGCATGCCGACCGCCTTCGGAATGACAATTTCCGTCAGACCCGACCAAGCGAATGCGTTGTTACCGATGCTGTAAGTCATTTCCGGATCTGCCGAGGTCGGAAGCACAATCGAAGTCAAAGAATTGCAGTAATAGAAAGCCATCGTCCCGATCGAGAAGGTCTTGCCGTCGCAGGCGTCCGCAAAGGTCGTGCCGGGAGCAAAGGTTACGGATTTGAGATTTCTCGCATTCTGGAACGCATATTCATGAATCTCTTTCAGCGTAGAAGGAAGCGAAATGCTCTCGATTGCCGTCACATAGGTCTCACCGTACATACCGGATACCAATCCGCCAAATGCAAATCTGCCGATTACGGTCAGACGCTCGGGAAGAACAACATGCTTCAGGCTTGTGCAGCCGTAGAAGGGGGACTTGGTATAATTGGTGCTTCCGGAAGGAGTATCCAGAATGACCAGTTCCACAGGGGTCTGTCCCTCCGGCGTAGCGGAGAAGGTCAGAGTCTCCAGTTTGGAGCAGCCGTAGAACGCCTGATTTCCGATGGACTTCACCGTGCTCGGAATGACAATCTCCTCAAGCGTCTGGCACAGGAAGAACATGGAAGCGGGGATTTCGTCGAGGCCTTCCGGCAGAGCGATCTTCGCAAGCACGGCACAGCTGCCGAACGCCTGGTTACCAACGGTAAGCGTATCGCCCTTTTTCAGTGTACCGAACCGGATTTCGGTTACCACCTGGTTATAGAAAAATGCGTTTGCGGCAACGTTCGTCACCGTGTCGGGAACCGTCACCGTGGTGCTTCCCGCCTTTCTCTGCGGGCAGAAGAGCAGAGTGGAAATGACGTTCTCCGTTGTTTCCTTCCCTTCTGCGTCAAGCACCTTGTTTCCGTCTGCGTCAAGAACCGGCTTATCGGTTCTCTGATACAGGACATTCTCAATGGCAACAAAATTGGCGCTGTCGCTTGCGACCGTAATCTTTTCGAGCTTCGGGCAGGCAGAGAATATCGTAAACTCGCCCTTCTCGTTCAGATCCAACGTCTTGAGCGACTTCGGAAGAGAAATCTCGGTCAGCACGGAGCAGGATGCAAACGCGCCGGAACCGATGTGGGTCACGCCTTCCGGAATGGTCAGGCTGGAAAGCTTGCGGCAGGATGCGAATGCGTTCGCTCCGATGTCCGTAAGATGTGCGGGAAGCTGAATTTCCTCCATGACGGAGCAGCCGTTGAATGCGTCATCCGCGATGGTCAGCTCCACGGTGCTGTCCGCGAACCGGACGTACACCAGCTTGTTGCAGCTCTTGAATGCGCCGACGCCGATGGACTTGACATTCTTGCCGATGGTGATACCGGTCAGACCGGTCTTACCCTGGAACACACGGTCGCCGATTTCGGTAATCGTTTCGGGCAGCGTATAATCGCCGGTACGGTCGGTCGGATAGTAGACAACCTTGGTTACCGCCTTATCAAAGAGCACGCCGTCGATTGCGGTGTAGTTCTGGTTTTTCTCGTCAACCTTCACGCTTTCGATCTTCTGACCGAACACGCCGGTGACCTCAAATTCGGGAACATCCGCACCCAGTTCCACATACGTCACGTAGAAGTTTGTCGTTGCGGTGGAAGAGGCCGGAATACTGCCGAACGCGTTGGTTGCAAAATCAACGGTTCTCTTGCCGTCCTCGCCTGCGGCAACACCCGCAGAGTTGACGATAACGCTTGTCAGTTTGGAAGTGTAGCCAAACGCGTTGGCTTCCATCTTAACCAGACGCTTCGGAAGCGTCACGGAGGTCAGACCGGAGCAGCTGTAGAAAGCGCTCTCGCGGATGGTAAGTGCGTAGCCCTCTTCTGTCAGGTCAATTTCTTCCAGACCGGAGCAGGACTTGAACGCTTCCTTCTGAATCTCGGTCACAAAGCCGGGAATCGTCACCTTGCTCAGCTTGTTGCAGCCTTGGAAAGCATTCGCGGCAATGGTTGTAATGCCGTTCGGCACAGTGAACTCGCCGGTCATTCCCTTCGGGCAGAAGATGATGGTGTCACCTGCCGCATTGCAAAGCACCTTACGGCCTGCCTCGCCCTTTGCGGTGTAATTTCCGCCTGTTCCGGCAACGTCAATGGAGGACAGTGCGGAGCAGCTGTAAATGGTATTGACGCCAAACGAGGTCAGCCGTGCGGGAAGGGTGACCGATTCCAGCTTGGAGCAGGAATAAATCGCCTTGTCCTTGACGGTCAGCGGAACTTCCGCAACGTCTTCGGGCGCAACAAGGAACGTGATCTTCGTCAGGTTGGAGCAGCTCTGGAACGCGTTTGCGTGAATCTCCGTCACGGTGTGCGGTACAAGCACTTCGGTGAACTTCGCGTACTTGAATGCGCCCGTCGGAATGATCGTCGTACCCTCTTCGATCTCCAAAGCGCCCGTCTTTGCGTACGGATATGCCTTGATTTCCATACCGGTGAACTCGTTGTCGTAGTAAAGAACGCCGTCTACCGAATGATAGCGAATGTCCTTTGCGCCCTCCACCGGATAAATGGTGATCGCCCGCAGGTTGTTACAACTCTGGAACGCAGAACCGACGCCGTTGATACCCTCCGAGCCGATCTCAATCAGCTTGATGGTATTCGGAATCCGGATTTCCCGCAACGTGTTGCAGGAAACGAACGCGGAAGCTTCCACCGTGGTAACGGGAAGTCCCTTATAAGAGGTCGGAATGGTGATTGTGGTCAGCGATCCGATACCGTAATCGCCCTGCGACACCGCATATGCAGTTCCGTTATCAATGGAGGTGAACTTCAGAGTCTCCGCGAAATACGCATACAGCGTGGTTTCGGAAGGCAGATTCCAACGAATCAGCGCGTCGCCGTTCTCATCGGTATAACGGATGCCAACGCCGTTCGGCTCGGAGAACCAACCGATGAAGAGCTTTGTGGGGTCGGAGTTGACGGCAACAGGCAGTTTGTTGTACAGACCGTAAGTGACCGACGCCGTCTCGGAATCCACAGTTCCGCCCTCACCGGGAGTCAGGGTGACGCTGTATTTCTTTGCGGACCAGCCGGCATAGAGCACGGTGTCGCTGTTGCCCTCAAAACGGACATTGTCAAATCTCTTTCCGCCGGAAAGCCCCGCAGGAGAGGTGAACCATCCCGCGAAATCATAGCCGTCGCGGCTGGTTTCCGGCAGGCTGATCCCGTCGCCGAATGCCACGTAGACCGTCTTGACCGCCGCGCCGCCGCGGACGTCGAATTCAATACCGTAAACGTCTACCGTAATGGTCTTGCGCGCGGATTCATCCCCGTTTTCATTGATGAAGGAAACGGAAATGTCCGTTGTGCCGGCTTCCAGGAAGGTCACTTTGAACGTGTTGTTCTTCCCGTCCACCGTGTAGGTCTTTGTTCCGATTTTTACGCTGTATCTGCTTGCCGTAATGACCGGAGTCCAACGGAGAACGCCGTTTTCATACACGACATCGCCCATGCCGGCGTAATTGACCGAAGCGGTCTCGGAATACGGAGAGTTGTTTGCTGCGTCGGTAGCCACCGCCTGCACGGATACCGAATACACGAGGGTTCCGGCGCTCATCATCTCTTCGGTAATGGTAAAGGTTGCGTCGGTCACGTCATAAACCGTGCCGTTGACGCTCACCTTATAACCGGTTGCGCCCTCAACCTTGTTCCAACGGATCACATTTCCCGTAGCGGCAATGCCGTCCGGACGTGCCAGCGTGGTCTTGGTAAAGCCGACTGCTTCGGCAGGCGCGCTGTAATAGCCGGCGCTGACCGGAGTCACCTTCACGGAAAGCACACCCGCATCCAGATCCGCAATGCTGTAGGAAGTTCCGCTGGTCACATATGCGTTTTTCAGGATCGAACCGCCCTTGGAAATCTCCACATAGTAGGCAGTGGCATTTTCCACCGGATACCATGTAATGTTTCCGTTGTCAACCGTAACGCCCGTTACCGCATCCAGGCCAAGGTAGTATGTATAGGAAGCAACAGACTCCATATACCCATCTGCCTTCGCCATCACAACGAACACGATACCGTCCGCCGGCATATCGCAGTTTGCAAAAACATAGTTGGTGGAATTTCCGTTGTTGACTGCGACGTGCGTATGGTCTGCATTCGCACATCTGACCGTGATCAGGTAGTTCTGAGCATTCGCCACAGGGTCAAACACCAGAACGCTTCCGGATACCACGCGGAAGTTGGACACACGGTCCAACGCCTTATTCTTATAGTATGCGGTAGCGGATTTTCCGTCACAGGACACGGTAACGGTATACTCGCCCGCCGCCCGATTGGAAAAATCAAACTTGAATTCGTTTGCACCGACGTTCTTGTCCTCCAGCACCTTGTCCCCCATCTTGACGGTGACGCGGTAGCTTGCCGTAGGACCAAGTGCGTTCCAGCTGATCTTTTCCGCATCAACGGAAACGTTCGGAACGCCGGAGGTCTTGAAGACCGCAAACAGAATCGTATCCTCGGTCAGCTTCTGACCGGTGTACTGATAGGTCAGTTTGTCGCCGGACTGATAGTCACTGACCCACCAGCCTGCAAACTCCGCCCCTTCCTTCACGGGAGTGGGAAGCCGATAAGCAACTCCGTTGACCGTGCGGATCGGGTCGTAAACAGCACCGTCGCAGGCGAAGGAAACCTGATACTCCGGCTTTCCTGCCGCGTGCTCCTCAAAGCGCGCATACACCGTTGTATCTCCGCTGATGACCGTGGTGTCGAAAGCGAACGCGTTTTTGTACTCTTTATCGGTATACCATCCGATAAACGCATACCCGTCCTTGGACGAATCCGCCGGCTTTGCGGCGGTATCGCCGTTGAGAACCTTCTGCGACTCGACCGCGCTTCCGCCGTCCACGTCAAAGCTGACGGTGTAGTAAGTTCTCAGCACCAGACGGTAAGTTCCGCCGTTATAGGTCAGCTTCAGCACGCCGTCCTCCAGAGTGGCGGACGCCTGTGTGTCGTCCCCCTCCTTGAACGTGAGCGTCAGCTCGCCGTCTGCATAAACAAACTTACCGGTCTGCTCCCCGTTGAATCCGGAGAGCAGGAAGGAATCCCCTGTAATGGTGAACAGGTATTCTTTTCCGTCATCCTTTGCATAGTAGACGTTGTCTATCCCGTAATCCGTCTTACCGTCATCGGTCTGTGTCGGATCGTCCGGTTGCTTCTTCTTGCCGCATGCGGGCAGAAGAATCAGGGAGAGACAGAAAATTGCAAGCAATACTACGAACAATTTTCTTTTGTGTGTTTTCATAAGTCTTCCTCCTCATTTTTATTATATAAAAGGATGCATATAGTATAGCAGAGAAGCGCCGAAATTGCAAGATCTTTTTTCAAAAAATTTCATTTTATCCGTTGTGGATAAAAAGTCATGCATCAAAACCCGGTTTTATTTGTCACAATCACAACAAAAAACCGTCACAGTCCCGTTTTTTCATCAACACTTAAATTTGATTCGCAAGAGAACCTATATGAGAATTGCAAATAAGCGTCATAAAAACGGTCTTCCGTCCATCGTTTCGGTATGCTTTTCCCGGCTTTTTGAATCGGAACGAGAAAAATCTTGCATTCACATTTCCCACAGAACAGGAAAAGCGCCCACGCCTCGGCATGCACGCTTTTCGTCTTTCGTCTGAGGGAAGACGACGTTTTTTGCCGTCTCCCCTGCTTGTGGGAACTCAATTGTTGATTTCGTAAATCTGCTTGTCGTAGCTGTCCCAGTAAGGTGCCTGCCGATAGAAGGATGCGCCGTACACATAGATTGCCGGCACTTCAATGCCTTCAAACACGTTGTACGAAACCTGATCCTCGGAGGGCTGATACTGCACAAGCGTCGGAACATCGGCGGCATTTGTCACAATTTTGTAAATCGTAACGCGGTTCAATGCCGTACATCCGACAAAGCAAGCCCCTCCGATCTGCGCCAGTGCAGAGCCTTCGGTTTTGTTTCCGAATGTGACGCTTGTAAGCTGGCGGCAGTTTGCAAAGCAGAGTTCTCCGAGCGTCCGCAGAGACGCAGGCAGATTCATCGTCTTGATTGCCGACATATAGAAGGCATTCTTCCCGATTTCGGTCAGTGCGTTTCCGGGAGTCATCACGAACTTCAGATCCGTAAACCGGGTGCTGTTCGCACCGGAGGTAACGGTTCCCGCATAAGCAAACGCAAGATCACCGATCTTTACCAGTGTGGAAGGCAGATACAGCTCCTCCAGCGCAGAGGAATAGGTCGTGTTGCCCGTAGTCCGATCATACGACGAATACGGATAGCACACCGCATTCGGAATGACCGTGACGCCTTCCTCAAAGCGGAGCACCTTCAGGTTTCTGTTTTCATAGAAAGCGGCAGTACCGAGTCCGGCGCCGACGCTGCCCGAAACCGTAACCGATTCCAGCGCGTCCATGGAGGCAAACGCATAATTACCGACCTTTTTCACGGTGGAAGGAATCACGACCTCCTTCAGACCCGTGTTATAAAAACCGTACATTCCGATGCTTTCCACATCTCCGGTGAGGACAAACTCCTCCACATTCTCCAGATATGCAAATGCAAAATCCGGAATTGCCGTGACAGAACCGGTGACGGTCAGCTTTCGGAGGGATGCAGGACCCGCACCGGAGTTGCTGACGCGGTATTCGGTCTCACCGTCCGTCTCCGTCTCGATGATAGTACCCCCGAAAATATAGAGCATATAGGTGTTTTCCGTTGCAGAACCGCCGATGAAAGGCACGGTAAGCGCTTCCAGACTGTCTGCGTTCGCAAACGCGGACGCCGCGATTTCCGTCACGCTGTCCGGAACGACCACGTTTCCGACGCAGCTCTTGAAGAATGCGCCCGCCGCAATCTTACGGACACCCGAATGGAATTCAATGGTCTCCTTCTGTCTCGGTACAATCAGAAGTTCGGCGTAACTCTTGCTGTAAAGGCATCCGTCATAAACCGAATACGACGGGTTACCCGCTTCCGTTTCAAATGCCGAAAGCTTTTCGCAACGGCTGAACGCGCCTTCGCCGATCGCCGTAACGCCGGCAGGCAGTTTCAGCGTTTCCAGTGCGGTATATGCGAACGCATACGCCCCGATGGAACGGATTTTGGAGATTCCCTCCACGGTCTTCAACCCGGTGCAGCCGTAGAACGCATAGTCGGCAAGCGCGGTCGGTTCTGTGCGGAAGACAACCTTTTCGAGCGTGGACGGAACAAAAATTCCGGTCGCTCCGTTTGCCGAGCCGTTGGCAGCTCCGAAATAGTACGCAAGATACGGGTGCGCCGCAGGCAGGCGGTCGATCGTCAGATCCCGCACACTCCGGAGTCCCGCGAGAGATCCCGCTTCCAGAGAATAGCCGGCAAGATTGACGGTGGTCAGGTTGGTGTTTCCGTAGAAGGCGTTTGCGCCGATTGCGGTCACACCGCTGGGCAGGCTCAGCGTCGTCTCATCCGGACTGCCGGGGAGATATTTGAGCAGTTTTTCCGCATTTCTTCCCGTCCGGCAATAGAGACTGCCGCCAATGGTATGGTAGGTATCGTTTCCTCCCGTAACGGTCAGCGTGGATGCGCATCCGATCAGCACGCCGTTGCCGAACGATTCAAGCTTTGCGGGAAGATGGAATTCGGTAAGCGCCGCGCAGTCGGAGAAAGCATATTCGCCGATAGCGGTAATCCGATCCCCGAGGGCAACGGTCTTCAGAGACTGACAGCCGGAAAACGCATATGCCCCGACCGTTGTCACCGCCGCCGACAGATCGACCTCCGTCAGGCTCGCACAACCGAGGAAAGTCCCCTCCCCGATTGCGGGCAGCGATTCGAAGCTGCCGACTTCCGCCAGACGTCCGCATCCGCTGAAGGCATACGCGCCAACCGTCCCGCAGGCTGCGGTAAGATTGATCTTTGCAAGCTTCGCGCAGTCGGCAAACGCCGATACGCCGACGCTCCCGATCCCTTCCGGCAGACGGACGGTCTGCACCGTAAGGTTTCCTTTGAAAGCGCTGTCACCGATTGCCGTAACGTTTTCCCCGTCCCACTTTGCCGGCACAATCACGTGCTTGGCTTCGCCGGTATAGGAAATAACCGTTCCGTCGCGGATCTCAAGACCGGCGCTGTAAGCAATGCCGTAGAGTCGGACGGATTCGTTCACTGCCGCCGAAAAATCATACGGGACAGTCATCGCGCTGTCGGTATACCACAGGTAGCTGTATTCGCCGTCCGGAGAAAGCGGCTTTACGGTTTCTCCTTTTTTTACGACGGCGG
>ERZ780149.1140-NODE-1140-length-30591-cov-23.359641_pt1 | contig 30591 bp, 25 predicted proteins | sample MGYA00511367_ERZ780149 | MGnify/ENA primary metagenome ERZ780149 (study PRJEB29588, sample SAMEA2153852) | human gut metagenome | biome: human gut; feature: human-associated habitat; material: faeces | place: Denmark | collected 2008/2010 ... | reverse complement strand
GGATTGCGGTGCGCAAACGCCGAAGTCCAAACACCGTGAGGAAGGGGGAAAGTTGCATTTTATATTGTTTCTTTATTATTTATAACTCTATTTATATATAGTTCACTCTTGTTTTATGCTGTTTAAGGTGAGTTCGACAAGTTTTCCGGCAAGGCGGGCTTTTCTTACGAGTTCGTCCGTGACGATATCGCCTTTTTGGGCAATTGGAGCGTTTGTATACGTGTATAGGTCTTGTCCGAGCACTCTGCCGAGAAGAAATTCATAATCGCATATAACGCGCGTAGGCGTGTGTGTATCCTCGTATTCGCTCTCCTCTCCGACGATTGCGTCAAAAGCGTCCTTTGTAAAGAGAGGGGAATTGCCCGACACGAAAACTGCGGGCGGAGCAGTGTGCAAAATCGCATTTTGCATAATATAGTCGGTTTTGACCTCCGTTGCGGTTTTTGCGATTTGAGTATCTGCCTGCGTATCGTTTGCCGTACCGTCGGAGTTATCGTTTTGTGCGCCTACGAAAATATCCCTTGTCATATTCGCCTTTGCGGTAGCGTTGTGTACGGATAGATTGTCGGTTTCTATCACGGCAAGCGTTTCGATGCTCGGACGAGGGATTTTGGCGGGTTTTGCTTTCGGAGTTTTGGGCGCGCCTTTTAATATTATCGCATTTCCTACCGATAGTATGGAGGTCGGTGAAAACTGCTCTGTTTCCGTGCATATTTTGCTCACTTTTCCGCTTTGAAAAAACTCGATTTCGCTCACGTTGCCTTTAAGTATGCCTGCTTGCGTATATATCGGCATATCCATAAGCCCCGTCGTAAAGGCGGTGAAGTCTATATCTTGCGCGCTTTTGAAGTTTACGGAATTTTGCACGACGATTGCATCCTTAAAAGACAAAACGTCGTCAAACGGGATAAGCGTTTCTTCTCCGTTTTTGCAATTATTCATAACCAAATATACAATACATTTGCATCCTTGAGAAAAATATGCATTTTTTATGCGTCCGACGATATTGGACGATTCTCTTTCAAGCACGGGTTTGTTTTGCAATTGAGAAAATTGGGTCATAATTTACACCTCGAAAAAGCGTATGCGAATATCTTTTGCGATATGACGAGAGAGAATGAAAAACGCGTTGTGATAGATTTGCGAAAATTGTCGAATTGCGCCGAAAAGAGTGCGCAGAATACCGCAAAAACCTCATTAAAAAAGCGGTGTTCTAACGAGGTGAAAATTTTGTCGAAAACGGGGTTATCCACCGAGTTGTCCACAATTTAAGGGCAAAATGTGGATAACTTTGTGGAAAAGCACGTATTTTTATGCCATTGTGAATATAATTGCTTTTGTAACTATATGCGTGTCGAAAAGAGTCGAAACAAAAAAGAATATTCAAAAATCATTGCAATCCTTTTGGCGGGGCTTTTGGTATCGTATTGCGCCTCCGCACCCTTTATAATCAACGCCGTGAATACCGAAAAAGCGCACGAGTCCACAATAGTGATAGACGCAGGGCACGGCGGGATAGACTCGGGGGTAACGGGAGTCAAAACGGGCGTAGAAGAGAAGGTTGTCAACCTCAAAATAGCAATCTACTTGGGCGAAATTCTAAAAGCGCGCGGATTTGCCGTTATCTACACTCGGCGCAACGACGCAATGCACGAGTTTGAGGGGATAAATAACAACAAAAAGCGTGCGGATATGTTTAAGCGCGGAGAGATTATCAACGACGCAAAGCCGTTTGCGGTGGTCAGCATACATCAAAATTTTTATTCCGCACCCACCCGCCGAGGCGCGCAAGTGTTTTTCAACAAGAAAAGCGAGGACGGCGCAAGGCTTGCAAACGTTTTGCAATCGATTCTCAACGCAAAAATCAATCTTGCGGACGGCGGACGGGAATACGCTCCGCTATGTGCGCAAAAGTATCTTCTCGAATGTAGTCCTTATCCGTCCGTCATTATAGAATGCGGGTTTTTGAGTAATTTCGCCGACGAAAGGAACTTGGTTTTGCCCGAGTATCAGTATAGAATGGCAAGCGTTATTGCGGACGGAATATGCCGTTTTGCCTCTCAATTCTAAATTTTGGATAGCGCAAATAATCGTAAATGTTCAATACGCCTTGATTTATAAACTATTTTAGTTTATAATATTAACCATTATGACGAACGCATTTGCATTTCCGTGCCAGAAAGTCCTCAAAAAGCACAGCGACGATCCCGAGATAGCCGCAATCATAAAGGACATCGAAAACGCCAAACAAGGCGTTATGACATTCTCCAAAGAGGTCAAGAAGTATATGCTTCAATTTATTCACGCGCGTTACGACGACAACGAAGAGGTCAATGCGCTCATCAACGTGCTTAAACATTGGAGCAAATACGAGTCTTTCAGTTTTCTCGAAATTTTCCAACTTCAAGACGAGTGTTATTTTTGGTACGACTTTTTGCACGCGTACGGAGCGTGGAAGGTTATCGGCAAAACTTATGGTTTTAAGGACGAAAACGACGCTCTAACCGTGCTTATACGCCTCGTTAAGTTGGACGAGACCGTCTTTAAGGAATATCCGGAACTGTGAGCGTTTGAATAAGACGAAAGAGGATAGCAACGCAAAAGTATTGCCCTGCGAACTAAAAATGGCTAAACAAGTACATGAAGGTCACCGCGAACGTATGCGTGCGCGCATACGCAAAAGTGGCATAGCAACTTTGGAAGAACACGAGATTTTGGAATATCTTTTGTACGCGTTCGTGCCCAGAAAAGACACAAACGAGATAGCGCACGCGCTTATTGACAAATTCGGCTCATTGGCGGGCGTTCTCAACGCCGACGAAAAGAGGTTGAGCGAAGTTGCGGGAATGACGCAAAACGCATCGTTGTTTATTGCGTGTTTGCCTGAGATTTTGCGTAGATATATGCAAGATTGTGAGGGCGAAAAGCAAACGCTAAAAGGCAGGGGAGAGATACGCAAGTTTCTCGGCAACAAGTTTTACGGCTTGCGCGAAGAGGAATTATACGCAATCGCACTTGACTCCAGAGACGGCTTGATAGACGCAAGATGCCTCGCAAAAGGCAGTGCGGACGCAGTGGAACTCAACGTGAGAGTCATTGTCGATTTCGCACTCAAAAACAAAGCGTGCAATGTGGTTATCGCACACAATCACCCCAGCGGAAATCCGTCACCGTCTCAAAAGGACGTGGACGTAACGCAAGAACTATATACGACGCTCTCGGCAATGGGGATTGCGCTTCTTGACCACTATGTGTTTAGCGGCGCAAACTATTATTCGTTTGAAGAGCAAGGTATGCTCGACAAAATCAAAAATGTAAAGAACTGTTTGAAAGAAGGTATAAATTTTTATGAGTAACACGGTTAGAACTAGATTTGCACCGTCCCCGACGGGATTTATGCACATTGGCAATCTCCGCACGGGATTGTATGCGTTTTTGTTTGCACGCAAGAGGGGCGGTAAGTTTATCTTGCGTATAGAGGACACCGACCAAGAAAGAAAGGTTGAAGGCGCGGTAGAGATGGTGTATCGCACGCTTGCGACAGCGGGTATCACCTACGACGAAGGTCCCGACAAAGACGGCGGATACGGCCCTTACGTGCAAACCGAGCGTATGGGAATATACAAAGAGTACGCCGAAAAGCTCGTCGAACTCGGCGGTGCGTACTATTGCTTCTGCGACAAAGAGAGACTCGAAAGCCTCAAAGACGCCAACGGCGTGCACACCTACGACAAGCATTGTCGCAATCTTTCCAAAGAGGAAGTGCAAAGACGTCTTGCGGCAGGTGAACCCTATGTCATAAGACAAAAAGTGCCCGAGGGCGTAGTGTCCAGCTACACGGATATGGTCTTTGGCGAGATAAGCGTCGACAGTGCGGATATCGAAGACGGCGTTCTTCTCAAGAGCGACGGACTTCCCACTTACAATTTTGCAAACGTCGTTGACGACCACCTTATGGGCATCACGCACGTCATCAGAGGCACCGAATATTTGAGCTCCACACCCAAATATAACCTCATTTACGACGCGTTTGGATGGGAAAGACCTATGTATATGCACCTTCCGCCCATTATGAAAGACGCTACGCGCAAGCTTTCCAAGCGTTTCGGCGATGCCAACTTCGAGGATTTTATCGCAAAAGGATACCTTCCCGAAGCGGTCGTAAACTACATTGCGCTTTTGGGCTGGTGTCCAAAAAACAACAAAGAGAAAATGACAATGCAAGAGATGATAGAGGAGTTCGATACGGACGGCATCTCTCATAGCAGTTCCATTTTCGACGAGGCAAAGATGCGTTGGCTCAACGGAGAATACCTTAAAGCAATGACTCCCGAAGAGTTTGAAAAGGTCGCGACGAGCTGGATTGAAAAGGCAATCGACGGCAAAGATTACGACGTGAAAGAACTTGCTTCGCTTATGCAAACGAGAGTGGATATTTTGAGTGAAATTCCCGAAAAACTTGCTTTCCTCAATCAATTCGGAGAGTATGACCTCGCACTTTACGAGCATCAAAAGATGAAAGTCAACAAGGACGTTGCAAAAGTCGCGGTCAAGACCGCAATCGACGCACTCAAAGACTTCGAAGATTGGAACGCTGACGCTATCAAAGAGCGTATCAAGACGTATTCCGAACAAGTCGGTGTCAAGAGCGGACAAGTTATGTTCTCTATGCGCGTTGCGCTCACAGGCGCGCCTGTAACCCCCGGCGGTGCTATCGAAATGGCGGTAGTGCTCAAAAAAGACGAGACGATGCGCCGTCTTGCGTATTCGCTCGACTTGCTCGAAAAGGCGTAACCCAAAATGAAACTTACTCTTGCAAATAAGAGAATAATTGAGATAATAGCGGTGCTTGTCATATTGGCAAGCGTGCTTTCTGCCGTGCTTATTCCCGCTTCGTCCGTTGCGTGTGCGACGAATTGGGGCGGAAAAGACACGGCAAATTTGTCCTATTACAAGGACGGATTTTTGGATGTACAAGGCGCAAAAGCCGTCGTGGATACCTGGGATTTTAGCCGTATGGACAAGCCTATCGTCATTGCCGTGATAGATACGGGTATCGATACCGCGCACGAGCTTTTTGACGGCGTACTTGCCAAAAACGAGAAAGGTGAAGTGCTCGGATACAACACGAGTGGCATAAACCCCGACGGAAGCGTGGATATCTCAGACAATTCCACCAAGCACGGCTCCGAAATCGCGGGCGTTATCGCAATGCTTATAAAAGAGTTCGGTCTTGAAGATTATATCAAGATTTACCCCATAAAAGCGGACAAGGGCGACAACAACTTCACCATTGCAAGCCTTACGAAGGCGGTGGAGTGGGCGCAAAGCAACGCAAAAGTCGACGTTATAAACATGTCGCTCGGTTTTCCGCAAAAGAATTATATTCAAAACGGCGCGTCCTTGCGCAACGCCTTTGAAATGGCGGTGTCCAAGGCAAGCGAAACGTCCGTAATCGTGGCGGCGGCCGGCAACAAACAATCGAGTGCCGACAGCCGAAATCAAGCGTTCTATCCCGCTTCTTTGCCAAACGTGATATCCGTTGCCAACCAAGGCAGCGACGGCAATCTTTACTCTTCGTCTTTCTATCACGATACGACGGACATCTGCGCCCCGGGACAAGATATCTATACCTCAAAAGGCTACGACGGCGTGAAAAAAAATAGTTTGTACGGCGACGCAAAGGGCACCAGCCTTTCGGCGGCAAGCGTGAGTTTTGCAAGCGCGCTTTTGAAACTCCGCCTGAAAGTACAAGCAAGAGATGCCGATGCAAGAAAGATTGCAAGACTCGTTTGCAAAATGAATTATCCCAAGACCGTGAGTGTAAGCGCGACTTCCACGAGTTCCGCATACACTTTCCCCGCGCTCAACCTTTTGACGGTCGCAAGCGCAAATCTCGACGACGTAAACCTTGGATATTCGACTCCTACCGAAATGACGCTCGTTCACAACGGCACGTTGGGTGAGGGCGATTATACCGATATGGTTTATATGCGCGCGGACGCAATAACCCCCGTAGAGTTGTACGTGCAACTTGCGCCTCTCGGCAAGGTAGATCCCGCAATAGAGGATAGCGTGGAGTGGGTTGCGCAAAAGATAAAAACCGCGAACGATACCACCGTTATTGACGAGTATTCTCTCGGCAAAGGCAAAAGCGCAACTTTTGTCGCAAACGGCGGCGGAGATTATATCGTCAAGGCAAACTTGCCTTATTACAATCTCGAAGCTTATCAACAAGTGCACGTAGAATACGGCAAATATTACGTTGGGGAAGTGCGCGTCACGTTTGCAGACAGAGCGGGTGATGACGTATCGATCGCCCCCTCGAGCGCAACGCTTTACACCACCGAAACGACGTCCTTTGCGCTTACTGGCGTAAAATATCTTGATCCGAATACCGAGACCAAGTGGTACGTCAACGGCGAGTACGCGGCGTCGGGCGCGACCTTTGATTTCACACCCGAGAAAGCGGGCACATATTATATCACGGCGCGCTTCGGCGACAATTCGATTGTGGATTTCCAATACAAATTCACCGCCACCGTCAAGCCGTTTATACTTCGTCCGCTTGATTTGTCAATGCTTATCGTAGGACTTACGATTGCGCTTGCTACAATAATCACCGTAGTCGTGATAGTCGTAAAAAAGAGAAAGCCGATGCTTATCGACGAGCCTCAAAACGATACGGAAGAGTAAAAGCAATATCGACAATAGGCCGCAATTGTGGTTAATATCTAAAAAACTAAATAGCACGAATAATTATATAAGCAAAAGACCGTCACTCGTGACGGTCTTTTGCTTGATAAGGGGAAGTATTATGAGGAGCGAAAGCCAATGGTTTTCGTCTTTTGGGGCTTTATTTCAAAATCGATACGTTTTGCGTAGATTTTGCATTTTTATATTTCGATTATTTCCAAAATCTATTTTCTTATACACAAATATCGTTATTTATATGAATAATATACAACAATTCGATTTTCAGTCTTTGCGAGGCAGGAACAGAACGTTTTTGGTGTGCACGTCGCAGTAGGAAAATGTGCGATTTTGTCCGTCGTCGGATTTGACGGTGAACACTGCGGGGAATACCGCCGTAACTTCGCCTTTGAGAAGAGTGGATTTGCCTCTTCCTACGTTGATTTTCATAAGCACGGGTATGCCCACGAGTTTTTGCACTCTTTCTTTTGCGCCTGCGATTGATTGTCCGATTTCTCTCATACGATAATTTTTGCCGATAATTTGAATTTTATTCGTCATATCGCAAGACTTTTGAGAATATGTTTTTGTGAAACGGAGGAGTATATGTTCAATTTTGAGAAAATAAGTGCAAGCAAATTTTACACCGCGCCGTCCGTCGAGAGAGTGGTTGAGTTTTCACCGCAAGACGTTGATATGAGCAACGTCGCAAAGGTGTTGTCGCTTGCGGTTGACGCAAAAAGCACGACCGTAGAAGCGCACGACGGATACGTGCAAGTAAGCGGACGAACCAATTTCCGACTTATCTACATCGACAAAGAGGGCGTGGCAAGAGGCGTAGATTACAACGCCGATTTTGAAGTGAGAGTGGACGGAGAATTTGCGGAGGGTGACAACGCTCGTTGCGACATATACGTCACTGAAGCGGACGTAGGCGCAACGGACAGATTGTCTTTGACCGCCGTCCTCGACATAAGAGCAAGCGCAATCAAGCGTGACGAAATAGAGATGCTTACCTCTTGCGAGAACTGCTATACCGTCACAAAAGAAATTTTCGTGCCGTCCTTTATCGCAACCAAAACGTCGTCCGTACCCTTTGACGACGAGGCGAACGTAGGCGGTGAAATAAGCGCGGTGCTCGGGCTCAATACCGTGTGTATCGCAAAGCAGTCCGTCGCCACCGACGGCGGCGCGAAAACCAAATTCCAAGTGATTGCCAACGTAACTTACGTCGAAAACAGCGAGATTAAGCAACGCGCTTTCAATATCCCTATCGAGGATGAATTTAGTCTCGACGGCGTTACCCTGTCGGACGCAATCAAAGTCGAAGCGTGCATAAAGACGGCAAAAGTCGTGCTCCAAGGCGTGACAGACGACAATATTATAAGAGTCGAAGGAGAGGTGCAAATCAAAGTCGGCGCATTTAGATGCTCAAAAACGGAAATCGTGAGCGACCTTTTCATGCTCTCCAACGAGACGGAAATCGAGCGCAAGAGCGCAAATTATCAATGCTTTGACGGGTGCGGATACTTCGTTCAAGGTGTGAGCGGAACGGCAATGCTCGGCGACAACAAGCCCGCCGCTCTTCAAGTGTGCGCGATGCCGTACGCAAGGTGTTATACCACTCGCTCGTACGTAACCGAGGACAACAGACTCGTGGCAGAAGGCGTCGTCAACACCGATATTATTTACACCGACGAAAACGGCTACAACGCGGTGCGTGCGGAAATCCCGTTTGCGGTGGCGGTTGCAAGCGAAATTCCGTTCTCAAAAGAGGTCATAGTGCATTGCGACGTGCAAAGAATAGACGCAAATGTCGTGAGAGAAAGAGAATTCGATATCGTTATGGATATAGCGGTCAAGGCTTGCGGATATTCCGACCTGCAAGCAGACTATATATCCGCCGTCACGGTTGGCGAGGCAAGAGTAACCAACACGTCCGCATTGTCCGTATACGTGGCTTCCGAGGGGGAGGAAATGCTCGATATTTGCAAGGCGCTATCCGCAATGCCGGGCGACGTAATTGCGCAAAATCCGACGCTCGAAACGCCGACGAAAGAAGGAGATAAGATAGTTTATTTCAGAGCGTTGAAACAATAAGTATCTTGAGAATATGAAAAAGCGTGCATCTAATGCACGCTTTTTCACATAGGGGTATAAAAGGTTTCAAGCATTGCTTGACAAAATTAAACTCGATTTTTACTGTCGTCTTTGCGACTTTCTTTTATTGAGAGAATATAGTCGATTGCGTCGTTTACGGCTTTTTCTTTTGCTTTGTTGAAGAGTTGAAGTGCGTCGTCAAAAGCGGATTTTGCACTTGAAAACTCCTCTTTTATTTTCGCTTCGTCCTCTTCGGTGAGTGCCATCTCGTTTTTTGCAGATTGCACAAAATCATTGAGGGAAGCGATTGCTCTATCTATGCCGGAATAATCGTCGTAGTCCACGTTTTCGGGCTTGCATTGACCGAGAATATTGTCGACGTCTAAGCCCGCAAGATTGAGCATAAGCGTTATTTGAGGCGTTGAAAGGGTGGTTTTTATTGCGAGTATGCGCTTGTTTACGTCGTCGATTGAGAATTGCATGTCCTCTTCGTCCTTGTCGGCGGTTACGAGATACTTGTTGCAAACGTTTTCGTACACGCTTGCAAGGCGCGTCTTTTCTTGCTCGCTTGCGTTGCGATAGAGTTTGTCGACAAAGAATGCAAGTGCGGATTTTGATATCTTAACGCTGTTTTTTTCAGTAGTAGCGTCGACGGCTTTTTTAAATTCGTCCGTCGATACGCCCAAGTCGTCGGCAATTTCGGATATTACGATTTGCGACACGGTATATATCGGGTTTGCCAAACAGCTTGCAAATCTCGTCTGATAGTAGGTGAGGGAAAGCAAATACGCATTTGTCGCGGTGTACTTGATTGCGCTTGACATTTTTGCAAGGTTTGCCATTGCTTCGGTATAATTTGCGTTAGAATACGCGTCGAGTGCGTTGGTAACAAAGTGTTTTACGTAGAAAGTACCTTCAAGCGTTTGCACCGTGTTATTGTACACGAGTTTGGCTTTGTCCACTTGCTTTTTGCACGCGTCACCGTACGTTGCGTCGGCATTGTTTTGCAAAACGGAAGCGATTGACAACAGTTCTTCCGTGCTTTTTCCCGCCAACGCTTCGTAGTTTTGGGACGGATCGGATTCCATAGCACGTTTTACAAGCTTGAAGTTGCCCACGGACAAAGATTGAATATTTTTATCCGTCGAATATTGCGATTTGAGTTTTGCAAGTTCTGTGTTTAGAGAAAGGCTGATTCCGTTTGCGATAGACACGCTCAAAGACTTGTTTTGCTCTTGCACGCCTTTTGCGAAAGAGTCCGATATCGATTTGAAGAGTTTGTTTTGCTTATCGTCCGATGAGGATACAACGCACAAGTCGACGGTTGAGTTTTCCTCTTTGAGATATCCGTAATCCACCGCAAGCGATGCAATATTTTCAATTGCGACGTTCACCTTTGCGCCGACGATGCCGTCTTCTCTAAACAAGAGTACTCTTGCGTCCTCGTTTGCACCCGTGACGCTCATAACTTCGTCGTGCTGGTCAAGCACGAGTTCTATGGACGGATTGATATCGACGCTGACGTAAGAGGTTGCTTTCGGAGTGAACGAAATAATGTCGGGAGCAAGAGAATTGCACGCAATTAAACACACGGCACAAAGCACCGTGAACGCAAGGCACAAAGCCAACAAAATTGACGTTTTTTTATAATTGCGCATACGCTTTCCTCTATTTTATATATAGATAATATACCCAAAATATAAAAACACAATAAAAGCAACATTAAGATAATCAAAAGAATATCCAAAAATCGCCGATATTTGCAAAATTTGCATACGATATCGAGCAAATGCACGATAAAACGCAATCCGCGTCGCATTGAATAAAGAATGTTGAGATATCTTGACTTGTGTGTTAAAATATAATTATGACCAAGCAAGAATTGGACAGAGAAATGCTCGAATTGCAACAAGGCAACGAAACCGCGTTTGAAAATATCTACAACGATACCAAGCGCGGACTTTTCGCGTTCCTCTTGTCTATGACTCGCGATTATCACCTTGCAGAGGATATGATGCAGACCTCGTATATAAGGCTTAGAACCACCATATCGCAATATCGCGCAGGCTCAAACGCATACGCTTGGCTATACACCATCGCAAAGAATGTAACCATAAACGAGATAAATCGTCGCAAACGCGAAAGCGTGACGGACACCACCGATGACGACGGACGGTTCGGCTCGTACGATATGGAAGAAGAGGACTCGCCCGTCACCAAAGCGATGAACAAAGTGCTCAGCGACGAGGAAAGACAGATAGTCACCTTGCACGTCATATCGGGATTTAAGCACAGAGAGATAGCCGAGACGCTCGAAAAACCGCTCGGAACGGTGCTGTGGACATACAACAACGCGCTTGCAAAAATAAAGAAAGAATTGCAAAAGGAGGGGAAAGATGAAGATTAGGGATATCAAAAACAATCTCAAAAACGAACACGACGAAAAGTCGGTGCCCGACGTCTTTTCCCGAGCAAAGAAAGCTCCGATAAACAGACTTTTGACGGGCGAAGAGCCTTTGCGCGCTTTTGACAAAACCACGGCGGTACGCCTATTGTGGATTGCGCTTGCGCTTTTGTTGGTGTGCGCGCTTGCGTTTTCCGCACTTGCGCTTATGCAAGACAATAAGCCCGCGCCCTCTCAAAGTTATGTGAGATTGAGCGTCGAAAGCGAGGGCAAAACGATTGTTTACGGTTTTGTTATAAGCGACGAAAGTGTGACCGTTTGCACGTTGGAGCGCGACGGTGAGAATACGCCTTTTAGCAACGTCGGCAAACAAGGTGAAAATATTAAATACGCAATAAACGAGGTTTATCGGGTTAAAAACGATGATAAAGTGCGCGTTTGTGTGATTGGGGAAGATAGAAGCACTACGTTGCGACTTGCAACCGCGCTCGTTTCGGCAATTCGCGACGGTATGCAAAGCGGGGTGGAAGCGGTGGTATCTTACGCAGTAAACGACGCCTCCGTAACGAGCGAACTTACTGCCTTGCTCTCGCTTGAACAAAATGCAACCGCCGACCAAATTGCAAAAACATATTTTGAGAAATTTGCATAAAAATTATAATACGCGCCTTAAATACGAGTTAAAAACGCTTCGGCGACAAAAACTTGTTGAAAAAGGCGCGCTTTATATGTATAATATAATTTATCTATCTATTCATACTAATCATAATAGCGCGGGCGCGCATATTATCGCGCCTTCGCTCGGAGAACTTATATGAAGAAAATTCTCACTCTCACTTGCGCGATTTTGCTCGTCGTTCTTCTTTGTTCGGTGTGCGTTGCTTGCAACAGAACGGACAGAAACGACGACGGAAATAATAACGGTGGCAACAACCAATACGAAGTTGCAAAGTACACCGTTACTTTCAATACGTTGAGCAATTATACTTTTGAAAACAACGTTTTGACGGGCGTCGTTGCAGGCTCGAAGATTAAAGCACCGACCAACGATAAGGGTGAAAAAATTATCCCCACCAAGACGGGATATACTTTCCGATACTGGACGGAAGACGGCAAAAAAGAGTTTGATTTCAATACGCAAACCATCAACAAAAACACCACGCTTTCGGCGTATTATTCTCCAAACGAGTTCAATCACAACTATGTTCTCGGTGCGACGTACACTTACAACGAGGACGGCACGATAACCGTCAACGAGGGCGAGTATAAGAATTTGACGGGCTACGATATGACTATCGGTGCGGACGCAAAAGTCAAATCCGTATACAACAGCAAGACCAACCTCGATTGCCCAGTGGCGGAAAACGATACGTTCTGCTTCTGGTTCTATCTTGACAAAGACAACAAACCCGTGCGTTTTACGGCACTTTTGACAAGCGACAAGGACACCAACGTTGCGTCTTTGTATGATTACACGCTCACGTATAACACGTCCGACGTGTTGACGCTCTATCCTATGTTCCGCTCCACGCTCCCCGTGGTTACGTTGCAATATCTTGCAAAAGACGGTAGCGTGCTCAAAGAAAGCCCGATGCGCTCTATCGACAAGATTGCGGAAAGCGACAAATTTATCCCCGAAAACATCTCGGGTTACAAGTTTAGCAAATGGTATTACGAGACCGTCAATTCAAACAAAGAAACGGTCAAAAACGATATCAAATACGAAAACGCCGAGCAAACGGGTACGCGCGTTTTTGCAATTGGTGACTTCGACAACTATTTCGAGGGCGGTACGGTAAAGATTTATTCCAAATGGATAAAACAAATCGCAATCTCTTCCGTAGAACAATATAATAGCGTTTACGACGTTCTGCATAAGGAAAATCCCACCGATGAGGAAAAAGTCGCAATAGAGGAAATTCTCGACGCCGATATTAAGTTTTCGGGCACGATAAACTTTGGCACGAACGTGTTTAAACCGCTTTTCGACGCGTCCCACGTTTTTATCGGCACGATTGACGGCGGTGAAAACGGTGCAACGATTAGCGGCGGAACGTTTGCGGATACTACGCACGCTTCCGTTTTCGGTTACGTAGGCGGAACGCTTGAAAACCTCACTTTTGAAAATATCACGCTCTCAATCGTCAAAGACGGTGAAAGTTATGCGAGCAACGTGCGCGTCGGAGTCGTGGCAACCGTCAACAGCGGTAGAATTTACGGCATGGCGGTGAAGTCGGCAACGTTCAATCTTAACGAGCTCGACAAAGTTACGGTCGGCGGTATCGTAGCGGTCAACCAAGGCGTTGCGAGCGACATAAACAAGGGTTATATCGGCGGTAGCACGGTTGGAAGCAACGGCGGAAATATCGTCGTGACGACCAACTGCACGTCTCTTATATTCGGCGGTATCGTCGGCGAAAACAAGGCTTCTTCCACTATCGCGGACGGCAAAGTGTTCGTAACTCTCAACGAAATACGTTGCGACGCGTTCAAAATCGGCGGTGTCGCAGGCACCAACGGTGGTCAGGTATCTCAATGCGAAGCGGTCGTTGCTTCCGAAAACAACGTCACAGCAACGAGCACGGCGTACTTCGGCGGTGCGGTTGCGGACAATGCGGCGGCGGTTGAACAAGTCGCGGTCAAGGCGTCTTTCGGTTCAAACGGTTGTCCTGCAATCGTCGGCGGAACGCTTTCGCAATCAATAAATATCGGCGGTATCGTCGGCAAGAATGAGGGCTATGTGAGAAACTCTTACGTCGACGCCAACTTGCACGTAATTCTCAATAAATCGGCAAGCATCGTTGCAATCGGCGGTATAGTCGGCAACAATTTCAGCGGAAAATCGCAATCGGGCACGTCCACGACGGGCGTCGGCGCAATCAACTATTGCTACTCCACGGGTACGATTGACGTAACCGTCGATAGAGATACGAACAACGTCAGACTTTATACTGCCGGCATTGCGGGCAGAAACTCGCAAAAGGCAATCTCCTCTAGCTTCACGCTTGTGAATATCGCGGTTGACAACACCGCCAACGACGAGGCGGGTGAGCTTAAAAACAACGATACAAACACGCTCTTCCTCGGCTTCGGCTTCGGCAGTATGGAAAACAATTCGACCGTAACCAAGTGTTGGTACGCGCCTCAAAACACGCTTTCGCTCAACGGTGAACTTTATGCGGTCAGTGTGGTTGACGGCGAGGACGTAGAGAACTTTGCAATCACCAAAACGGGCAATCTCAAAGCGACCGACCCCGACTCGACAAGTTCTTTCCGCTCCGAAACGTGGTTTACGGACAACACCGGCTTTGACTTCAAGGACGTGTGGACGATAGAAGAAGGCAAACTTCCCACGCTTCGATTTTTGGTTAAATAATTGCAAAAAAAATATAAAAACGGCGCATTTAATGTGTGTTGTTATAGGAAGCGGACAATAATCAAGTTTAAGTGTAATTTTTGGTAATACGGTAAAATAAAAACCCCTCGGATTTCCGAGGGGTTTTTGATACGCTATGCGGAATTATTCTTCCGTATAAGACGCTGCCTTTTTGAGGTAGAACGCACGTTTCTTTGCGGCATCTTCTTCGTTCTTTGCGAACAAGACTTTTGCCGCGTCCGGATTCATCTTTGCCAAGGACGCATATCTCGTTTCGTTCATAAGGAACGCTTGATAATCGTCGGTCGGCTCTTTGCTGTCGATTGCGAGAGGAGCTTTGTCCGTTCCCACCAACGTCGGGTTGTAACGGAAGAGTTGCCAATAACCGCAGTCAACTGCTTTCTTCATTTCCATTTGCGAATTGTCCATACCGCCTTTGATGCCGTGGTTGATGCACGGTGCGTAAGCGATGATGATGGACGGTCCGTGATATGCCTCTGCCTCTGCAAACGCTTTGACGACTTGGTTCATATCCGCGCCCATAGAAACTTGTGCGACGTACACGTAACCGTAGTCCATTGCAAGAAGTGCAAGGTCTTTCTTTTTGGTGCGTTTACCCGTTGCCGCGAATTTTGCGATTGCGCCGGTCGGGGTAGACTTGGACGCTTGTCCGCCCGTGTTGGAGTACACTTCGGTGTCGAGGACGAGGATATTGACGTCTTCACCGCTTGCGAGAACGTGGTCAACGCCGTTGTAACCGATATCGTACGCCCAGCCGTCACCACCGACTATCCATACGGATTTCTTGATGAGGCAATCTTCTCTTGCTTCGATGTTTTGCAACAGTTCGAGGCTCACGCCGTTTGCATTCTTCTTTTCTTCGGGGAGAAGTGCGAGAATTGCGTTGGCGGCTTCTTCGCTCTTTGCGGCGTCTTCTTTGTTTTCAAGCCACGCGTTGAGAGCGTTTGTCATATCGGTGGAAATCGTGCCGAGACCGATAAGGTTGGTAATCGTGTTTGCAAGCACGTTGCGACGAGTGTCGTAAGCGAGGTGCATACCGTAACCGAACTCTGCGTTGTCCTCGAACAAGGAGTTTGCCCAAGCAGGACCGCGACCTTTGTCGTTTTTGGTGTAGGGGCAAGTCGGTGCGCTACCGCCGTAAATGGAGGAGCAACCCGTTGCGTTTGCGATGAGCATTCTGTCACCGAAGAGTTGCGTCATAAGTTTGACGTACGGAGTTTCGCCGCAACCTGCGCAAGCGCCGGAGAACTCGAAGAGCGGTTTCTTGAATTGGCTGTTCTTGACGTTGACGGATTTGAGTTCTGCGGAAGTCTCTTTGAGGTCTGCCGCATATTCCCAGTTTTCTGCCTCTTTTGCGATAGCTTCGTCAAGCGGAACCATTGTGAGAGCTTTCTCTTTTGCGGGGCATACCGCAACGCAGTTGGAGCAACCCGTGCAGTCGTACGGACTTACTTGCATACGGAATTCATAACCCTTTACGCCGATAGCCGGTTTGGTTTCGAAGGTTTCGGGTTTGTTTGCAAGTTCTTCTGCGGTTGCGAGCGTCGGACGGATGGTCGCGTGCGGGCAAACGAGAGCGCAGCGGTTGCATTGTATACATTTGTCTTTGTCCCACATAGGAACGGAAACTGCGATACCGCGTTTTTCAAACTTGGTCGTGCCGGTGGGTACGAAGCCGTTGGGATTGAATGCGGAAACGGGAAGTTTGTCGCCTTCTTGTGCGGTGATCGGAGCGATGAAGTTTTTGAAATATTCGTCGTTGGGCACTTCGAGCGGAGCTGCGCCGTTGGTCGTGGTCTCCCAGCTTTGCGGATATTTGACTTCTTTGAGATGTGCGATTGCGTTGTCCACGCAAGCGTTGTTCATTGCGACGACCGCATCACCTTTCTTGCCGTAGGACTTCTTTATCATTTCCTTCATATAACGCTCTGCGTCTTCGTAAGGAATGACGTTTGCAAGCTTGAAGAACGCCGCTTGCATAACCGTGTTGACGCCCTTCTTGGTGCCGATCTCTTGGATAACTTTGAGACCGTCGAGAGTGTAGAATTTGATGTGCTTTTTGGCAATCATATTCTTCATGGAAGCGGGGAGTTTTGCATCCATCTCTTCGGGTTCCCATTGAGAGTTGAGGAGGAACGTACCGCCTTCTTTAAGGTCGGAGAGCATGTCGTAACGGAGCACGTAAGACTCGTTGTGGCATGCCACGAAGTCCGCTTGGTCGATGAGATACGTGCTGCGGATGGGCTTGTCGCTGAAACGGAGGTGAGAAATGGTGATACCGCCGGATTTCTTGGAGTCGTATGCAAAGTACGCTTGTGCGTATTTGTCGGTGTGGTCGCCGATGATCTTGATGGAGTTCTTGTTTGCGCCGACAGTACCGTCAGAGCCGAGACCGTAGAACTTGCAAGAGATTGCGCTTGCGTCGGAAGCGTCGATCTTTTCGGTGACCGTGAGAGAGTGGAACGTCACGTCGTCGTTGATGCCGACCGTGAAGCGATCTTTTTTCTCACCGTTCATATTTTCGTAGATTGCGTTGACCATTGAAGGATTGAATTCCTTGCTGCCGAGGCCGTAACGTCCGCAGAGAACTTCTTTCTTGATGCCTTTCTCGTTGAGAGCGGATACGACGTCGAGGTAGAGAGGTTCGCCTTGTGCGCCCGGTTCTTTGGTTCTGTCCATGACGGTGATGGTCTTGACAGTTTCGGGAAGAGCGGCGACGAATGCGTCCATCGGGAACGGACGATAAAGTCTGACCTTGAGAAGACCGACCTTTTGTCCTCTTGCGTTGAGGTAGTCAACGGTCTCTTCAACCGCTTCCGCACCTGAACCCATAATGACGATTACGCGGTCTGCGTCTTTTGCACCGTAGTAGTCGACGAGGTTGTATTTTCTGCCGGTGAGCTTGCTGACTTTGTCCATTTCCGCTTGAACGATTGCGGGGACTGCGTCGTAGTATTTGTTGCTTGCTTCTCTGTTTTGGAAGTAGATATCGGGGTTTTGAGCCGTGCCTTGTTGGTGCGGGTGCTCGGGGTTGAGTGCGCGAGCGCGGAATTCGTCAATCTTTTTGAAGTTTACGAGGTCCTTGATTTCGTCGTAGTCGATGACGTCGATCTTGTCAACTTCGTGAGAGGTGCGGAAACCGTCGAAGAAGTTGAGGAAGGGGACGCTGGATTCGATTGTGGAAAGGTAGGAAACCAAAGTCAAATCCATAACCTCTTGTACACTGTTGGATGCGAGCATAGCAAAGCCCGTTTGACGGCAAGCCATAACGTCGGAGTGATCTCCGAAAATGTTGAGGGCATGTCCTGCAACGCTACGTGCGGAGACGTTGAATACGCAAGGAAGCAACTCGCCTGCGATTTTGTACATGTTCGGAATCATAAGGAGCAAACCTTGGCTTGCCGTAAACGTGCTAGTCAATGCGCCTGCTGCCAAAGAGCCGTGTACTGCGCCTGCCGCGCCGGCTTCGGATTGCATTTCGGCAATTTTAAGAACGTTGCCGAAAAGATTCTTTCTTCCTTGACCTGCCCAGTCGTCACAGTTCTCTGCCATCGGAGATGACGGAGTGATAGGGTAAATAGCCGCAACGTCGGAAAAAGCATAAGCAATATGCGCCGCAGCGGTGTTACCGTCAATGGTCATTTTTTTCATATCGGGAATTCCTCCAATAAAGTATCTTCAAGTAATATTTTTGCGTATGCGCGCGATGCGCATAATCATTAGATATTATATATTGATAAAAATTTTAAGTCAATATTTTTTAAGAATTAATAATTAATAGTTAATAATTAATAATTTCGGAAGGCGTAGCCTTATCCGACGCAAACTTATTCAAGGCGTACTTATAAACGGAATGTGTATATTCGGAGCGTACTTATTAACGGTATGTGTTTATACGAAGCGTGGAGGCGCAAGGCGCCGACCGTACCGAGCGCCAAGCTTGACGGTTGTACAAGTGAGCCAACGAGTGTTGTTCTTTTCGTTGGCGAACGAGTGATATAACAAGGGGACGATATCTATCTATGCGCGTGCCGAGTGTGTCCCCCTGCGGAGCAGTTCCGTGGGTTCCCTCAAACGAAGTGCAGAGGGGGAACGGAATAGGGGAAACACCGTGAGGAAGGGGGAGAGTTGCATTTAATTTTAGCAATGTCGGCGTGTCTGGAAAGAGGGGGTAATTGCATTAAAGGAGTTACAACGTACTTTATTATTGCTGGTGGAATATTCTAAAACCATGATATCACTGTTTCGCGGGTGGGCTGTACCCACACCCGAAATTTTTCATAATATCCACAATAAACGTTATAAGATTGCAAATCTAAATGCTCTGTGCTATAATCGCGGTATGTCGCAAATTGTCCTCAAAGGAGTAAGTTATAGCTACTCATTAGGGGAGGGCCACAGTCTAAAAGCCCTCAAAAACCTGTCTTTTTCCGTTGAGAAAGGCCAATTTGTCGCGCTCGTCGGTATGAACGGTAGCGGCAAATCCACGCTTGCAAAACTTCTCAACGGTCTTTTTATACCGTCGAGCGGAGAAGTGCTTATCGACGGTCTTTCCACGTCCGACGAAAAAAACACTTTTGAAATCCGCAAAAAAGCGGGTATGGTTTTTCAAAATCCCGACAACCAGACCGTTGCAACCATTGTCGAGGACGACGTAGCGTTCGGACCCGAAAATATCGGTTTGCCTCGCGAAGAAATCGTGGAAAGAGTGAATTACGCTCTCGATGCCGTGGGAATGAGCGAATATCGCAATCGTTCCGCATCCAAATTGAGCGGAGGACAAAAACAACGAGTGGCAATCGCGGGTGTGCTTGCAATGCGCCCCGATATCCTCATTTTGGACGAGTCCACCTCTATGCTTGACCCAAACGGGCGCAAAGAGATTATGGACATTGCCGGCACTCTAAACAAGCAAGGTATCACCGTAGTCAACATCACTCACAATATGGAAGAAGCAGTGCTTGCGGACAGAATAATCGTGCTTCGCAAGGGCAGAATTGCCGTTGACGGCACTCCGGAAGAAGTGTTTTCGTCGGGACTTTTGGAAGCGTGCGGACTTACGCTTCCGCCCGTATCGCAATTGTCCGAAAAACTCAAAAGCAAAGGTTTCGTCTTTGACGCGCCAATCGTGAGCAAAGACAAACTCGTGGAGGAAGTATGTCGGCAATTGAGATAAAGCATTTGACGTATATTTACTCGCGCAAGACGCCGTACGAGAAAAAAGCACTCGACGACGTCAATCTTTGCATAGAAGAGGACAGTTTCGTGGGTATAGTCGGCGCGACGGGAAGCGGAAAATCCACTCTTATCCAACACCTCAACGGTCTTATCAAAGTGCAAGACAAAAAAACGTCGAGCGTCGTGGTGCAAGGTATGTCCGCAACGGACAAAAAGACGCTCAAAAACTTGCGTTTTAAGGTGGGTATGGTGTTTCAATACCCCGAATACCAACTTTTTGCCGATACGGTGGAGAAGGACGTTGCTTTCGGCCCTAAAAACATGAAATTGTCCAAAGAGGAAATCGACGCGAGAGTGCGCAAAGCAATGGACGTGGTCGGGCTCGATTACGACCAATTCGCATCTCGCAGTCCTTTCGATTTGAGCGGCGGAGAAAAGAGAAGAGCGGCAATTGCGGGCGTTATCGCAATGCAACCCGAGATTCTCGTCCTCGACGAACCCGTTGCGGGACTCGACCCCGCGGGCAGAGAAGAGATACTCGCGCTCGTAAAAAAACTTCAAAAAGAAGTGTCTCCCACCATAATTTTGGTGTCTCACAATATGGACGATATTGCGGTTATGGCGGATAGAATAATCGCACTCGAAGACGGGAAAGTTGTCATGGACGGCACTCCGAAAGAGGTTTTTTCGGACAGAAAACACGTTGAGGAAATAGGGCTCGACGTGCCTTTTGCAACCTCTCTTTCGGACGAGTTTATAGCAAGGGGATACAACCTTCCGAAAGATATAATAAGTCTTGACGAGCTTGCCGACGCGCTCTCGAAAATAAGAAAAAACGAGGGGGTAAAAGCCGATGTTTAAAGACGTTGCTTTCGGTCAATATTACCCCGCGGATTCAATTATACACCGCCTCGACGCAAGAGTGAAAATGCTTGTCACGTTGCTTTTCGTGATTGCGATTTTCTTTATCAAATCTTATTTCGGATTTATGCTTACGGCGGTTATTTTGATAGGCATAGTATTGCTTGCAAAATTGCCTATGATGTCCGTTTTGAAGAGCGTCAAAGGCGTGATGTTCATCATTTTATTCACGGCAATACTCAACTTGTTTCTAATCAAAAAAGGTGAAGTTTTGTGGTCGTGGAAAATCTTTACAATCACCAAAGACGGGGTTCATACAACCATAAAGATGGTTTTAAGGCTCGTTTTGTTGATTTCGGGCGCGTCTTTGCTTTCGCTCACCACGACTCCCGTCGCACTTGCCGACGGCGTGGAAAGCCTCATGTCGCCACTCAAACTCATCAAGGTTCCCGTACGCGATATCGCAATGATTATGAGCATTGCGCTTCGCTTTATCCCCACGCTTTTCGAGGAGACGAACAAGATTATTTCCGCACAAAAAGCAAGAGGCGCAAGCTTCGATACGGGCGGACTTTTCGCAAGGGCAAAGGCAATGCTTCCCGTGCTTATTCCGCTTTTCGTCAACTCGTTCAGACGTGCGGACGAACTTGCTTTCGCAATGGACGCAAGATGCTATAACGCAACGGATAATCGCACCAAAATGAAGAAGGCAAAATTCGGCGTAGGGGACGCTTTCGCGCTCTTGTTTATAATCTCTTATTTCGTGCTGATTTTGCTTGAAAGATACTATTTCCCGACTGTGGGTATAAATATCGACCAAATGATTTTCGGAGGGCTCGTATGAGATATCGCGCGATAATTTCGTATTGCGGAACGAGGTACGTCGGTTGGCAACGCCAACTCAACGGTCTTTCCGTGCAAGAAGTCCTCGAAAAAGCACTCTCCAAAACGTTCGGCACGCCCACGAGCGCAACCGCAAGCGGACGAACGGACGCAGGTGTACACGCCGAGGGACAAGTGGTGCATTTCGACGCGACGACGTCCATACCCGCCGACAAAATACCTTTTGCCGTAAACACGGAGTTGCCCGATGACGTGAGTATGCTCTATTGCGAAGTTGCGGACGACAATTTCAACGCAAGGTTCAACGCCAAGCGCAAGACGTATTGCTACAAAATGTATCTTTCAAAACATCGTTTGCCGATGTTGGAAGCCACGCACGAACACGTCGTCGTTCCGCTCAACCTCAAAACGATGCAAGAGGCGGCGAAAATCATTGAAGGAACGCACGATTTCAAGTGCTTCGAAGCAAGCGGCAGCGTGGTGAAAAACACCGTCCGCACGGTGTATTCCGTAGATATTCAAACGCGCGAACTTTCCTATGCTTCGTCGATATCAGACGATGCCAAAAATCAACATCTAAACGGCTCAAATCCCGATTATATCTACGATAGCGAGATAAACATATACGTCACGGGCAACGGGTTTTTGTACAATATGGTGCGCATAATCGCAGGCACTTTGTTGTACGTCGGAATAGGTAAACTCTCCGTTGACGACGTAAGGGATATTCTCGAAAAAGGCGACCGCAAAAAGGCGGGCAAAACGCTTTCGGCAAAGGGTTTGCACCTTATCAAAGTGGTTTATTGATAAAAAAATTCAAAAAATTTGAAAAATTTGTATTCGAGTTTGCGCTTTACATTATTGACATAAAAGCGTTTTAGTCTTATCATTAAATATAATAATTTTATTTACGCGCAATATGCGTGCGTGCCTGCACACCGTCGCGCAAAGGCTATACCTAAATGGAAGACAATTCAAGAAACTTTATTGAAGAATTTATCGACGAAGACCTCGCGAGCGGAAAGGTGAACAAGATTATCACTCGTTTTCCGCCCGAACCCAACGGATATTTGCATATCGGACACGCAAAAGCACTTTGCATCAACTTCGGTATGAAAGAAAAGTATCACGGCGCGTGCAATTTGCGCTTTGACGATACCAACCCCGCAAAAGAGGACGTCGAATATATGGAAAGCATCAAAGCCGACATCAAATGGCTCGGCTTCGATTGGGACGAACTCCACAACGCAAGCGATTATTTCGAGAAAATGTACGAGTGCGCCGTCAAACTCATCAAAGAGGGCAAAGCGTACGTCTGCGATTTGAGCGCGGAAGAGATAAGCGCAACGAGAGGCAATTTCAACACCCCCGGCACCGAAAGCCCGTACAGAAACAGGAGTGTCGAGGAAAACCTCGATTTGTTCGAGCGTATGAGAAAAGGGGAATTTGCCGACGGCGAAAAAGTCTTGCGCGCAAAAATAGATATGGCGTCACCCAACATCAATATGCGTGACCCCGTCATCTATCGTATTTGCCACGCAACTCACCCGCACACGGGCGACAAATGGGTTATTTATCCGATGTACGACTTTGCGCACCCCATTGAGGACGCAATCGAGGGTATTACGCACTCTCTTTGCTCGCTTGAATTTGAAAATCATCGTCCGCTTTACGACTGGGTTACGCTCAACTGCGGTTTTAATCCCAGACCTCGTCAAATAGAGTTTGCAAGACTCAATCTCACGCACACGGTTATGAGCAAGCGTTTTATCAAGCGTTTGGTCGACGAAAAAATCGTGTGGGGCTGGGACGATCCGAGATTATCCACTCTTTCGGGTATCAGAGAGAGAGGTTACACGCCCGAGTCTATCAGAGATTTCTGTTCTCGCATAGGCGTATCCAAGGCGGACAGCGAAGTGGATATTTCTATTTTGGAACACTGCGTCAGAGAGGACTTGAACGCACACGCACAAAGAGCGATGGTCGTCACCAAGCCCTTGAAGCTTATCATCGACAACTATCCCGAAGGTAAGAGCGAGCCCGTGTATATCGAAAACAACCCGCAACAAGACGGTGCGGGCGTACACGAGACGACGTTCGGCAGAGAACTGTACATAGAACAAGACGATTTCTCGCTCAATCCTCCGCCCAAATACTTCCGCTTAAAGCCCGACGGAATAGTGCGTCTTAAAGGCGCGTATATCATCAAATACGTAGGTTGCGAACAAGATGCGGACGGCAACGTCACTGCGGTGCACGCCGAGTATCTCGAAGGTACGAAGTCGGGTGAAGAGGGTGCGAATATGAAGGTCAAAGGCACGATACATTTCGTCAATGCCAACGACTGCGTGGACGTCACGCTCAATATGTTCGATTACCTCATCAACGACGGAGACGGGGACTATATGGACAGAGTCAATCCCGATTCGCTCACCGTTCTCCACGGCAAGGCGGAGAAAATCGTCGGAGACGCACCCGTCCATACGAGATTCCAATTTTTGCGTGAAGGTTACTTCATCAAGCGCAACGATAAGAATGAATTCAACAGCATAGTCGGCCTCAAAGACAGTTTCAAACCCAAGGCGTGACTTAACGATAAACATTTTGTAGGTGAAATATGTTTGTTTGTAAAATATGCGGAAACGAAGTAAAGCCCGGACAGGCGTTTTGCGCAACGTGCGGAGCGGACGTAGTTGAAAATTACGAGACCGTTTGCCCCGTATGCCACGCAAAGAACAGTGCGGGAAGCAGATATTGCGCCAAGTGCGGAGGCATCTTGTCCGTTATGCGCAAACCTATTTGCGCCGTATGCGGAACAAAGAACTTGCCGGGTGCAAAATTTTGCGTATCTTGCGGTGCTCCCATCGTAGCGGAAAGCGAAACGCACTGCGACGCGGATATCCTCGACGCGCGCAAGACCAAATTGCGCCTTGACAATATGGAGCGCGAGAGAATGGCGGCGGTGGACAAAGAGATTGCCGAAAAACGCCAAAAGACCGCGGAAGAGAGAGAAACCGCTTTATTGCAAGTAGAAGATTACCGCAAAAAGAGCGAGGAAGAATACGAGAAAAAGGCAAACGTGCTCGAATGTTACAGACAAAAACTCAACGAACTCGGCTCGGAAGACGTGGCTCTTCTCAAAAAGATGTCCGTTGCGCTTCAATCTTACGCCAAGTATTACGCAGACCCGTATTCTCAAATAGATGAAGACGACATAGAGGGTGAAACCTACGTTTGCCCTGCGTGCGGAACTATCAATCCGCTCGACGCTACCGCTTGCACACACTGCGGTCGTGACAAGGCGCGTGCGCTTTTACTCCTTGCGAAAAACAAAATTAAGCAATGCCCGCCCGTCAAGCGCAAACAAAAAATCGTACCCCCTCCGCAAGCGGATCTCGAAGTGGAAAAGACGCCCACTTTGGACGAGTTTATAGACAAAATCAATGCGCCCAAAAAAGAGCAAGTCGCACCGTCCAAGACGGAAGAGAAGAAGGAAGAACAAGCGGACTTTTCAGGTCCCAATCAGGCGCATTTCGGAGCATATCCTCCTTATCCTTATCCCTATCCGCCGTATCCGTATCCGTACGCGCCTCCGGCGGCGGCACAACCTTATCCCCAACAAGCGAGCGCACCGCAAAACCAACCCGCATTCTATATGGGAGCTGACGGCAAACCCTATCAAATGCCTCCCATCGTGCAACCCGTGGCGTTCGTGCCTTACGTGACGCAAGAGCAGCCGCTTATGCAGTATTCACCCGTAGTGGAGGAAAAACGCACGGTGCAAAAACCCGTAGTAGCAACCCCGAGCAAAGGTTCAAACAAGAAAAACTAACGGCGCATTATGGCAGATACAAAAAACAATAAACCCAGAATAAAAGGCGTTGACGACGCGGGCATAAGGCTCGCGCCTCCCCCCGCGCCCAATTCGGGATATCACGTGATGCCCACCGTGATGCAAGAGTTCGTTATCGAGCCTCACCTCGTGACGGAAGAACGCTCGCAAGAGGGCGACTCCGCACGTGCTCAATCCACTGTCAACGACTTCCAACCCAAAAAGGAAGACGCTAATAAGAAGTGGAAAAGAGGCAAGCGAGCAAAGAATATGACGGCGGGTATAATCGCGTTTCTTGCTTCGGTCGCAGTGCTTTTGCCCTATATTTTGTCGGCGGTAAATACGGAAGCAAAGGTGCCGTTCGTGCTCGTTGCGGACAGATTCAACGTCGTCGGACACTTTATCGATGCGTTCAAACGCACTGCCGAACTCGGCTGGAAAGGTGAAGCGATAGGCAAGATTTGGCTCGGTATGATACCCGATATAGTTATCACAATCGGCATTTTATCGGTTCTTATCAATATGATAAAATCCGTTTTTGCGATATTCGGCGCAATCAAACCAATCAAATACGTAAGAGGTGCAATAGTCAATCTTATATGCGTGCTTGCAATATTTGTCACGGCACTCGTGGGAGCAAATGGTATAGGCATTGCAAAGATAGATTTTATGCAAGACTTCATACACGGATATCAAACAAGCTATTTGTTTACGATGCTCGTGTTCGGCGCGGGATACGTGCTGCTTTGCGGAATATGTGCAATCGTAAACCGCGAAAAGTACGGTTATCTCAAATAACTCTTTTGGAGGAATTATGGCAAAGAAGGACAAGAATCAAGAGATAGTTTTTTCTCCGGATACTAACGACGCAAGAGTCGACGACGAGCCGTTGTTCGAGTCGGAGGCGTATGGTACTCCGCAACCCGAAGCAGGTTCTGACGTTACGGTTATGAAGCCCGTCGGCATCGGCGGTCCCGTTCCTATCGTCGCACCCAAACACAACACCATTCAGTTGCAACCCATAGTCGTTCCTCTTGCGGTCGTGCCTTATATGACGCAAGACAGCAATGTTTTGCGCACGGACGGCAAACAACAGGGCGGTTATATGCCTTCAACCGTCGAGTACGGGGACGCAACCGAGTTCGAGACCGTATCCACACAAAAGAAAATCAAGAAGCAGGCAAAAGTTCAACCGAGAGTTTTCGCAATCGTCACCTTCTTGCTTGCGGCAGTTACGGTTCTTCCGTTCATATTGTCTTACTTTATGAAGTCGATAGGCACGCTGGATATATCCAAATACAATGTCATCGGCGTGATTATGGGCTGGGTCAAGGACGGCTTTAACGCAAGACCTCTTCGCAACTTCGCATTTATCGGCGTAGCGGCAGTCGAGGCGGTGTTGGTGATAACTTCGCTTATCTCCATAATCGCGGGCAAATATCCGCGTGCGTTTACGTTTATACTTTCTCTCGGAAGCGCGGCGGCGATGCTTGCATATCTCATCAAGTTGCTCGTCAAGAAACAATTCGTTATCGGAGACGAGATTGCGCTCGTAGTGCTCGTGGCACTCACGCTTCTTAATCTCGTGCTTACCATCGTGTTCTCGTGTGCGCTCAACAAGCTCGACGACAAGGTGGAAGACAGTAACCGCGCTTCGCGTGAAATCTGATATTCGGCAAAAGTCGATATATAAACGAATTACCCTCGGCGGTAATTCGTTTAATTTTTGAAAAATTATGTCCTTGAAACTCGTATCATTGGCAAGCGGCAGCAAGGGTAACGCTACGCTTATACTTTCCAACACGACGGCAATACTCGTTGACGCCGGCATTTCGTATACGAGGATTGCCACCGAGCTTCGGGATTTCGGGCTTACTCCCGATATGATCGACGGCGTCGTGATAACTCACGAACACGCCGATCACGTTTGCGGACTTGCAAAACTTTGCGAGCATACGCAAATATACGCTCACACCCTAACTGCTCGCGCGCTTTGTGAAAAGTACGACGGTCTCAAAAACTTTGCGGATGTCGACAATTACGAGGGCGGTTTCGATATAGGCGACATCAAGGTTATGCCGTTCAGAATACCTCACGACGCTGCGTATCCGCTTGCATATTCTTTTGAGTGCGGGCATGCTCGCTGTAGCGTCGCAACCGATATCGGCACGCCTACGGTAGGCGTTCTACACAATATAAAGGACAGTAGCGTGGTGCTTTTGGAGGCAAATCACGACCTCAAAATGTTGCAAGACGGCAAATATCCCGTTTGGCTAAAACAACGCATTTTGTCGAACAACGGACACTTGTCCAACGACGCAACCGCACGAATTGCAAACCGCTTGTGCGAAGGCTCGGAAGTGCAAAGATTGCTATTGGGGCATATCAGTGAAAACAACAACACCGAAAAAATTGCTTACGACACGGTGGAAAACACGCTCAAAGAGCGTGACTCGGACATAGAATTGTACGTGGCGCATCAAAATAGGCGCAGTGAGGTTTTTGAAATCTTATGAGAAGAACGATAAGCGCGAGCGAAGGCTCTTCGATATATCTGTTGGGAATATGCGCGGGCAGTTTATTGTCCATGTTTTTGTCCTTGATTTTGCGTGCGGCGGGAGTCGCAGGCGCGTCGTTTGACGGAATGGACGTTTTCTCGTGGTGCGGATATGCGCTTATGCAAGTCGGCTTCGTATGTACGGTGCTCGTTTATTCCAAAGTGCGCAAATATGACTTGGTCTACGTCTCCAAAATGAGAGGCAAGCTCAATCCTTTGCAAATAACCGTGCTCCCGTTTATCGCAATTGCCACTATCCTCGTGTTTTTGCCTCTTGCAAATGCGTGGACGGCGTTTTTGAACGTTATCGGCTATCACGGCTCGGGCGTCGCAATGCCCGATTATTCCAACGTGGGAGTTTATTTCTTGTCCTTACTCTTGATGGCGGTTTTGCCCGCTTTCGGTGAGGAATTGCTTATAAGGGGCAATCTCTTTTCGGGATTGTCCACGCGCAATATATGGTTTGGAGTGCTCATATCCGCGCTTATGTTCAGTCTTATGCACGCAAATCCCGTGCAAACGGTGCACCAATTCGGACTCGGCGTCGTGCTTGCGCTCGTCGTCGCGATATCGGGTTCGCTATGGGCAAGCGTTATAGTGCACTTCGTCAACAATTTTATCAGCATCACGCTCACGGCGTATCTTCCGCAAGTGGATGAGATTTATGCCAAACTCGGCTATTACAACTGGCTCACAGGCTTTGCAAGCGTAGTAATAGGCTTGATTTTGCTCGTGTTCTTGCTCTACGCGTTCTATCGAGCGGGCAAAACTAAGAACGCAAGCGGAGAGGTAAAGAGCGTTTACGAAGAGGACGGTTTCACAATCGTCGCAACGTCAAACGAGACCAAAAAAGATAATTTTTTCGTCGGCTTTGGCAAATTTTTCAAATCGTTTTTCACCAAAGGCGGTTGGAAGAGGATAACATACTCGCTTGAAGAAAGCAATGCGGTCGAATATGTCGGCAAAAATCAAAATATGATAGGCGTATGGATTGCTCTCGCATTTGTGTGCGTGTATTGGCTTTACGGCTTTATCTCGGGGTTGATATGACAAAAAGACTCAACGTCGGCATCACCTATTTTATTGTCGTATTGTTGACGCTTCTTTTGAGAGTGGCGTCCGCACTCGATATATATTCCGCGCTCGGAGTCGAGGACGCCGACGCACTTTTCACGTGTATCGTGCAGATTGCGATATTCGGCTTCGTAAGTGTGTCGGGATACTTTTTGTCCGCGCACAAGAGAGGAGAGAGTGCAAAGGTTGTCGCAGGCGATTTCGGCGTGAGAAAAGTATCTTGGAAAAATTGGCTTTTGATTGTCCCGGTGTGTATTTGTGCAATTGCGGTGTCGAGCGGCATCTCACTCGTCTGGCAAATCGTGTTGCGCATGATGGGCTTTACGCACATTTCGTCGCCCACAGATTATAGCAGTGTGGGTGTGCTTTTCAAGGAACTTGTTTTGGTGGCGGTGCTTCCCGGCGTATTCGAGGAAGTGGCGCACAGAGGCTTGATTTATGCCGGGTATAAAGAAAGCAAATGGAAGTTTGTGCTCGTATCCGCGCTTTTGTTTTCGCTTATGCACCAAAACATAGTGCAGACCGGCTACACATTCTTCTTCGGCGCGACCATTGCGCTTATGATGTATTACACGGGTTCGATTTGGCCGGGCATCGTGTTGCATATTGCCAACAACGGTTTCAGCGTCATCTCGGGGTATATCGACCAAAACGGCGGAGCGTTCAGTTTCATTGCAACCATACAAAATTGGCTATATTCCTCAACGCTCGGGCTTTTAGTCGGTGCGCTTCTCGTGATAATATGCGCAGGATTGCTCGTGCTGTTCTTCTTCCTTATGCGCAAAAACTGCGTCAAGGAAGAGCGCATATCGCAAGTTCCGTTCGCACTATCCGACGATGACGTAACACCTATTCATAAAGATATCCCGTTTATCCTCACGGTGGCGGTCGGCGTGGTTGCGACGCTGTTTAGTTTTGTATGGGGTATGACGAGATGAAAATAAATATAATCGCCATCGGCAAAATCAAAGAGAAATATTTCTCCGACGCCATCAACGAGTATGTCAAGCGTTGCTCCCGTTTTGCCGAAGTAAAAATAATCGAGCTTCCCGACGCGCCTCCGTCCAAATCTCCCGACGAACAACGCAAAATCGAAAGCGAGCAATTGCTATCCAAAGCCAAAGGCTTCGTCATCGCAACGGATATGCGAGGCAAACAATTGTCAAGCGAAGGTCTTGCCGACCTCATCAAATCCAAGTGCCTCGACGGAGAAAGCGAGTTTTCCTTTTTGATAGGCGGAAGCCACGGCCACACCGACGAGTTGCGCAAAAGAGCGGACTTGCTCCTGTCATTCTCGCGGGGTACATTTCCGCATCAGTTGTTTAGAGTAATGCTGTGCGAACAAGTTTACCGTGCTTTGAGTATTAACGCCGGCACCCCCTATCATAAATGAGTGCGCTATTGAGCAAATAACTTTGGACGCGATTGACGAAAAGCGTAACAATCGCTATTCCGTCGCTTCGTTCCTTACAGACGCATTTGCCCGTCAACTCATTTACTATTAGTAAATTAGGGTTGCCGTGCAAACGCATCTTCCTTGTTCTTCATCTCAATATTGCCCTCATTACATAAAGGCGCTTTTTGTGTACTTATTAACGGTATGTGCTTATTCGGAGTTGGAGGCGCAAGGCGCCGACCGCATCGAGCGTCGA
>ERZ780149.1130-NODE-1130-length-30864-cov-3.437502_pt1 | contig 30864 bp, 31 predicted proteins | sample MGYA00511367_ERZ780149 | MGnify/ENA primary metagenome ERZ780149 (study PRJEB29588, sample SAMEA2153852) | human gut metagenome | biome: human gut; feature: human-associated habitat; material: faeces | place: Denmark | collected 2008/2010 ... | reverse complement strand
GAGAAAATGAGAGAAAATAAGAGAAAAACAAAGATTTTGATTTTTAAATTAAATTTTTGAAAAAATTGTGTTGACAAAGACTTTTGCCTGTGGTATTATATTCGGGTACTTAAATATTGAATTTTAATTTTGGAGGTTTCGGTTATGTCTACATTTATGGCAAAACCTGCCGAAGTTCAGCGCAAGTGGTACATTATTGACGCTGCAAACCGTCCGCTCGGCCGCACAGCCGCAAGAGCCGCCGATTTGCTTCGCGGTAAGCTTAAGCCCACATTCACTCCCCATGTTGACTGTGACGACCATGTTATCATAATCAATGCTGAAAAGGCAGTTTTAACAGGCAAAAAGTTAGAAAACAAGTATTATCGCCGTCATACGGGCTTTATAGGCGGTCTTAAAGAGGTTAAGTATTCAACCCTTATGAGCACCCGCCCCGAGCTTGCTATGGAGCTTGCTGTTAAGGGCATGGTTCCCGATACTACAATCGGTCGCAAGGCTCTTACCCGTTTGCACATATACAAAGGCGAAAATTATATTCAGGTTGCTCAAAAGCCTGAAAAGTATGAATTTTGAGAAGGGAGACAGAAGATATGTTTGAAGGAAAGCCTTATTTTTACGGCACCGGCAGAAGAAAAAGTTCTGTAGCCCGTGTCAGAATATATCAAGGTACAGGTAAAATCACCATCAACGAAAGAGATATTGACGATTACTTCGGCCTTGAAACCTTAAAGGTTATCGTTCGTCAGCCGCTCGTTCTTACCGAAAACGCTGACAAGTTCGATGTTGTTTGCCGCGTTTCGGGCGGCGGTGTTACCGGTCAGGCAGGCGCTATCCGCCACGGTATTGCACGCGCGCTCTTACAGGCAGACGCAGAGCTCAGACCCGAGCTTAAAAAGGCCGGCTTCCTCACTCGTGACCCGAGAATGAAGGAAAGAAAGAAATACGGTCTCAAAGGCGCACGCCGTGCACCTCAGTTCAGCAAACGTTAATCATTTGTTGTTTATACAAGCCCTGCATCGCAGGGCTTGTTTTTGTTTGAAATTTGTTTTTAAAAAATGAATATATTTATCTTTTATATTTGACTTTTATTCGGGGAAGAATTATAATATTGTTGTTGTGCTTTTAAGGCACAAGCTTGCTTTATTAAAAATGATTTTTAATTTTTTCGGGAGGATTTATTATGAATTTCATTAAAGTTGACAGTTACGAAAAATTAAGCGTTACCGCGGCAAACATTATTGCTTCGCAAATTATTATGAAGCCGAACTGCGTATTAGGTCTTGCAACGGGCTCTTCACCCGTAGGCACCTACAAGCAGCTTATTAAAAAGTACGAGGCAGGCGAGCTTGATTTTTCCGCCGTTACATCGGTTAATCTGGACGAGTATGTAGGTCTTGACGGATCTCACGACCAAAGCTACCGCTATTTTATGAACACAAATCTTTTCGACCATGTAAACATCGACAAGTCACGCACCGCCGTACCGAGCGGTATATCGAGCGACCTTGAATCGGAGGGTGCGGCTTATGACAGGCACATTGCCGATTTGGGCGGAATCGATTTGCAGCTTTTGGGTATCGGCCTTGACGGTCATATAGGTTTTAACGAGCCTGCCGATGTTTTTGTAAAAGAGACGCATGTTGTAGATTTGCACGAATCGACCATCGAAGCCAACGCCCGCTTTTTTGAAAAGATTGAAGATGTTCCGAGAAAGGCAATAACAATGGGTATGGGTGCTATTATGAACGCCAAAAAGGTTTTGCTTGTCGCCAACGGCGCCAACAAAAAGGATATAGTCGAAAAAGCATTTTTCGGCCCCATTACACCCCAAGTACCCGCTTCAATTTTGCAGCTTCACCCCGATGTAACCGTAATTTACAGTGAAAAATAATAGACACGAGGTATAAACCATGACTGATAGAGAGATCGCAATTTCAGCAGCAAAAAAATTCAATTCCGACGAAATAACCTATATTGAGCCCTACGGCGAAGGCCATATCAATTCGACATGGCTTTCGGTACATAAGTCGCCCGACGGCAAACAGACCAAAAATCTTTTGCAGAAAATAAGCACGGCCGCCTTTAAAAAGCCCGCCGAGCTTATGGAAAACATTGTGGGCGTTACCGAATTTTTGCGTGATAAGGTTAAAGAAGACGGCACACTTACCGTTATTCCCACCCTTGACGGCAAAAGCTTTTTGCTTGATGAATACGGCAATTATTGGCGTGTATATAAATTTATCGACGGTGCTACCGCATATCAAAAAATTGAAAACGATAAAGATTTTTACACCTGCGGTATTGCTTTCGGTGAGTTTCAGCAGTTGCTGTCGGAGTATCCTGCCGAAAAGCTGCATGAAACAATAGTTAATTTTCATAACACTCCGAGCCGTTTTGCAGATTTTAAAAAGGCGCTCGCCGAAGATAAAGCAGGCAGGGCTTCAAGCGTTAAAAGCGAAATCGATTTTGTGCTTTCGCACGAATGCAAGGCAGACGCCATTACATCAAAGCTTGCAAGCGGAGAGCTGCCTTGGCGTGTAACGCATAATGATACCAAGCTTAACAACATACTTATTGACGATGTCACAAAAGAAGCAAAATGCGTTATCGACCTTGACACGGTTATGCCGGGCGCTGTGGCTTATGACTTTGGTGACTGCATTCGTTTCGGTGCTTCAACAGCCTCCGAGGACGAAACCGATCTTTCAAAGGTCGAGGTAGATTTACACCTTTTCGAAGTTTTTGCAAAGGGATATCTTGCGACAGCAAACAAGTTTTTGACACCTGCCGAAAAAGACAGCCTTGTAACAGGCGCATACCTTATGACCTTAGAGTGCGGCGTGCGTTTTCTTACCGACTATCTTAACGGCGACGTTTACTTTAAGATACACCGAGAAAACCACAATCTCGACCGTTGTCGCACGCAGTTTAAGCTTGTTTCCGATATGGAAGCCAAAGAAGACAAAATGCGTGAAATCGTAAATTCAATAAAATAAAAGGTTAAAAATTATGATTACTGTTTCTAATGAATTTTTGACCGCTGTATTCAGCGAAATCGGTGCGGAGCTTAAAAGCCTCAAATGCGGCTCGCGTGAATATATCTGGAACGGCGACCCTGCCTTTTGGACCGGCTCGGCGCCCGTTCTGTTTCCAATATGCAGCGGTTTAAAGGATGACGAGTTTATCTACGGAGGCAAAACCTATTCAATGCCGAAGCACGGCTTTGCACGCCGCAGCGAATTCGAGGTTGAAAGCGTCGGGGATAACCGCGTAACCTTTTTACTCAGTTCCGACAACTGCCCTAAAGACAATTATCCGTTTAAGTATGAATTCAGAATCACATACACATTAGTGGGTAAAAAGGTTAATGTTGAATATAAAATTCGCAACCTTACCGACGGCGATATGTATTTTTCGGTGGGCGCTCATGAAGCCTATTTTTGCCCCGAGGGCATAGAAAACTACGAAATCGTATTTGAAAAGCTCGAAAATCTTGATGCGTACCAGCTTGACGGCCCGTTGCTTACCGACCGCACAAAAAGCTACGGTCAAAACACTGCCACCCTGCAGCTTGATAAATCGCTTTTTGAAAATGACTGCCTTATTTTTAAAAACTTAAATTCAAGCTCTGTTTGTTTGCACAACAAAACAACCGACCAAAACATAAAGGTTGTTTTTGAAGGCTTCGGTTATATGCTTTTGTGGACTGTACCCGGTGCTAACTATATTTGTATTGAGCCCTGGTGCGGAATTACCGACAATGTTAATACAAATAAACAACTGTGCGAAAAAGAGGGTATAGAAAAAATCGAAAAGGGCGGCGAATTTTACCGCCTGCACAGCTTTGAAATAATTTAATACGAGGGTATTTATATGGACTTTCCGAAATGTTTTATAAAAGCTACAGAAAAATTCAACACTCCCGATGAGTTTGTTGCGGCGCCATATTTCAGAAAAGTCTTTACCGTAAACGATGCCGCAGACGCTCAAATAAAAATTGCCGTCTGTGGCTTTTATAAGCTTTTTTTAAACGGCAAAGACATTACCAAGGGAGCGCTTGCGCCGTATATAAGCAACCCCGATGATTTTATTTATTGCGATTGCTATACTGTAAACTTAAAACGCGGCAAAAATGTTATAGGCGTATTGCTCGGCAACGGCTTTGTTAACAATCCCGGCGGCTGGGTGTGGGAGTTTGACAGGGCAAAATACCGTTCGGCTCCGCATTTTGCATTACAGCTTGTTTGCGGCGATTTGGTAATTGAAAGCGATGAAAGCTTTAAAACCGCTCCGTCTCCAATTACCTTTGACGATTACCGTTACGGTGAACATTACGACGCAAGATTACAGCTTGACGGTTGGAGCACGCCCGAATTTGACGACAGCAAATGGGGCAACGCGCTGACAGCGCCCACACCGCGCGGCGAAATTCGTATTTGCGAAGCAGAGCCTATTGTTGTAAAAAAAGAGTTAAAGCCCGTAAACATTACAAAGCTTGAAAACGGTTATTTGTATGATTTCGGTCAGAACGGTGCGGGTGTATGCCGCCTTACCGTAAAAGGCGACGCGGGTCAGCGCATAGAAATGCGGCACGGCGAAATGCTTGTTGACGGAAAATTAGATTTAGAATATATATGGTTTCCTTATAATGAAAACGGCGTGCACTGGGCGTTTGACAAAGAAAATGTTCACAAAGACATATACACCTGCCGCGGAGATGGGCTTGAAACCTATACGCCTTCATTTACATATCACGGTTTTCAGTATGTAATGGTGACGGGTATTAAAGAGAGCCAAGCCACGCCCGAACTGCTTACATACCTTGTGATGAATTCGGATCTTGCCCCTTGCGGAAATTTCACTTCAAGCAACAAAACCGTTTCGGCACTGTATGATATGACAGTTCGTTCCGATCTTGCAAACTTTTACTATTTTCCGACCGACTGCCCTCAACGAGAGAAGAACGGCTGGACAGCCGACGCGGCGCTCTCGGCAGAACAGTTGCTTTTAAAGTTTGACGCAACCGCAAGCTACAAGGAATGGCTGCGCAATATTTGCAAGGCTCAGAACACTCAGGGTGCTCTGCCCGGTATTGTGCCGACAGGCGGTTGGGGCTTTGATTGGGGTAACGGCCCCGCATGGGACTGTGTGCTGGCGGTTTTGCCCTACTTTATCTACAAATACCGCGGCGACAAGCAACCTATAACCGAATGTGCACCGTCATTTGTAAAATATTTACATTACCTTACAACCCGTAACGACCCTGACGGTTTGCTTCATATAGGGCTTGGCGACTGGTGCCCCGTAGGCGAGCGCTACGCCAAACCTAAAGCTCCGCTTATTGTCACCGATACAATTATGGCAATCGATATTGCCGATAAAATGGCTCTGCTTTTTGACGCTGTAAATATGAACGCGCAGGCAGATTTTGCGCGGGCTGTAGCGGCGAAATACCGCAGGTCATTCAGAGCAAAGCTTATAGATTTTGACACTATGACCGTAAGCGGCGAATGTCAGACAAGTCAGGCAATGGCGATATATTATAATATATTTGAAAAGGGCGAAAAGGCTGCCGCTTTCTCACGGTTGCTTGATTTTATAAAACAAGCCGATAACCATATAGATCTCGGCGTTTTGGGTGCAAGGGTTATTTTTGATGTGCTGTCCGACTTCGGTTATGCCGACTTGGCGCTTAAAATGATTATCCGTCCCGACTTTCCCTCGCTCGGTTATATGGCAGAGCGCGGTTATAACTCCCTGTGGGAGCAAATAACCGAGGGCCCGTTTGATTCGGTAAATCATCATTTTTGGGGCAGTTTTACCGCTTGGTTTGTAAAGGCGCTTGCCGGTATAGACTACAACCCCGACGCCGACGATTTAAGACGCGTTGATATAAAGCCGCATATTGTGCAAGAGCTGAACGATGTTGCCGCCTATTATGACTGTATTTACGGCAAAATCGAAGTCGCGTGGGTAAAAGAAAACGGCGCCGTAACGCTTACCGTCAGCGTGCCCGACGGTATGACGGGTGTGATAGAGCCGAAAAATAATTATATTTTCAACGACGGCGACCGTCAAAAGCCGTTGTCAAGCGGTAAATACACCCTTATAAAACAATAAACTCGGCACAAAAGCCAAAAGCGTTATCAACAGCGCTTTTGGCTTTTTATTATTAAAGGTATTGCTTTTATGCAAAGGGCAATTTTGATAACCGAAGCCGAGAAAAAAACAAAATACACAAGACCGCCCAAACGGTAGAACAGATTGCCTGCCGAAAACGCGCTTACGGCATAAAAATACGGAAAATCGTAATCGGTTGCAAAACCCAAAACAGCTATGCTTTGAATAAGCACCGCAAAGATATTAAACAGTCCCAATGCGGTGCCGCAGAGCATATTTAATGTTCTTGCTCTGCCGTTTGTCAGTGTAACAAAAGCCGTCGCTGCCAAAAGGGGTGAAAAATATTTTATAAAATATTTTAGTGACCCCTTAATATCAAAGCCCGTAATATTTATATCGAATTTTATTTCGCCAAAATCAAACAGCTTTACCGACGCGGCAAAAAGCAACATCAAGGCACCCTGCGACAGCACCGCCAAAAAAAGCCCTGTTTTTAAAACCGCTTCATTCTTGCATTTAATGAATACTGCACACAACAAAAGCAACACAACAGTCGTTAAGACGGCGTCGGTTTTGGGCATTTGTATCTCTTTAACAAAAGACACATAATCAAAAACGGCGGATACAGCGCCGTAAAAAGCCGCCGTTATCACCAATGCGACCACAATACCTCTTACCGCTTTTTTAAAAAAACCGTCTTTATACCCAAACGCAAAGTTTGTAACCGGAACACAAAGCAAAACAAAAAGCAATGTTAAAACCGAACTCACCAAAAAGACAGGCAACGGGTTTTCGGTTTTATAAAAAGGTAGGGTTATAACGGCGTTACCCGCAATAAAAAGTGCAACAGAGCCTAAAATATGACTTTTATAATTGTATTTTCTCATCTTTATTTCACTCTAAAATCAAAGTATCATTTTTAACATTCACTAAAGGCAGATGGTCGGTCGACCCGCCCTCATAACGCTTTCTGATATTGTAAAGCTGATTTTCGGCGTTATCATAGCTGCCTGAGTTTTTTATAAGCTCTATAATACTGTAACCTACACTTTTATAAGCCGTCTCTGTTTCAAACAACGCCGCAGCGTTATCGGTGCGCACAACATAAACATCTATATTAAGCGTTTCAAGGTCATTACAAAAATCTAATATTTCGCTGATTTCATTCTCCGTAAAGCCGTTGTCTGCCGCTATAACGCCGCAGTGCTCAAAATAAAGCGATTTTACCAGACTCTTTTTTATATTTCCGTATGCGTTGCTCAAGCTTTCACCCTCGCCGTATAAAATTTTAACGCTTTCACTGCCGGGTTCTCTGTCAGAAGCTGAGAGTGTTTCTAAAATAATCTGAATTTTGTTTTCTCGCTCTTGTATTCCAACGGCGGTTACAAAATATCCGCGTTCGATTTCGCGGTAGCCCGTACTGCAACCGCAGCACAGAATCAACAACAAAGTTGCAAGCGCCGATAACACCTTTTTCACTGCTCATCACCCTTTCTTATACGGTTTTTGTTAAACATAGGGCGGGTCAGCATTTTTGTCCAAGACGTGCGTATAAAAATGTCCTTTAAATGCTGTGAGTCGGGACGTGAAAAAGATACTGTATAATCTACGCCGAAAGAGCTTAAATTGAACACATAAAGCACCAATATGGTTGATACAATCAAATATCCGTAAATGCCAAGTGCGGCGCAGGCTATTACATTTATAAGCCTTAAATAAATGACAGCGCCCGAAAGCCGAGGCACCATAAGTCCCGAAATTGCGCTGAGCGATACCGCAATCAGCATAGGCGCGCTTATAATGCCGGCTTCAACTGCGGCTTGTCCGACAACAAGACCGCCTACTACGCTTAAAGCGTGGCCTAAATTTTGCGGCATGCGAAGACCTGATTCTTTTAAAATTTCAAAAGCACCAAGCAACGCCAGACATTCGGCGGTGCTGTTAAGCGGCACGCCTGTGCGAAGACGGGACACCGATATTACAAAATTTGTAGGCAGTAAATCAAAATGATGCGTTATAAGCGCCAAAAACACGCCCGGTACGCTGACGGCTATAAAAAAGCACAACCAGCGTAACATTCTTGAAAGTGAAGCCAGTGTAAAATTAACATAATAGTCTTCGTCTGACTGAAAATTTTCAGAAAACAGATAGGGCACCGTGAGCACTACGGGCGTTCCTTCGACAACCAAGGCTATTCTGCCCTCAAGCAATCGCGCAGCTACGATATCGGGTTTTTCTGTAGCACCCGTTGTTTTTAAAATGCTGTGTCGGTAATCGCGTATGTTTTCGGCAATGTAATTGCTGTCAAGTATTCCGTCAATATCTATTTTGCAAAGTCTGTGTTTTAGTTTTTTAACGGTTGCAGGGTCGGCAAGCGAGCCCAGATAGCAAACAAACACGGGGGTATCACTGCGGCGGCCTATGCGCATCATCTCTATACATAGGTCGGGGGTTAACAGCTTTCGCCTTATTAAAGCGAGGTTAGACATAGCCGATTCTTCAAACCCCTCGCGCGGACCCTGAAGCACGCGTTCGCTGTCGGGCTCGTTTATGCCGCGCGTTTTCCAACCCTTTGTGTCAATAGTAAGCGCCGACTTGTTGTTTTGCGCAATTAAAACGGTATCGCCGCAAAGTATAGCGCGCAGCATATCGGTAAGCTTGTCGGTTTCGGAAATCTCATTAGCGTAAAGTATATTTTTTGAGATGTAGTCACAATTAAGCGCGGTGTTTTCGGGCAGAGCATATTTAACCAAAGCTTCAATTACCGTTTCACCCTGCTGCAGCGAATCGACCATACCGTCAATGTATATAAGACAGCACCGCCAAACACCCGCTATGCGTACCTCTCTTATGCGAACAACATCGTCACGGCTGAAAATAGTTTTAAAAAGCGTTATATCTTTATCTATATTTCCGCTTAAACATACATTTTCGTAATCGTTTACTCCGCCCGACAACCTAATCACCTAAAATCTTTTTTTGTATTATCTTTTACAACAAATTAAGATTTATGAATTATTACCCGAAATTAAAAAATTGTACTGCTGGGCTATGGTATTCCAAGTAACAGGGCCTACAGCGCCGTTAGGCGGAATACCGAAGGCGTTTTGAAAAGCGGTTACGGCCTCACGCGTTTGAGAGCCGTAATAACCGGTTACGGGTATTTCGGGTATAGAGTCGTAATTTCTGCCTATAAGCGACAGATATGTTTGCAGGTCGCGCACATTCTCGCCGCTCATACCCTCGCTTAAAAAATAGCCGGGGTAAAGCTTTGCAAATTCACCCGAATAGCCCTCGGGCAAAAACTCAACCGTTTCGGAATAAACGCGGTTAAGCACATTCCATGTTGCGGTATTCATAACGCCGGTTACGGGCAGGCCGTAATACCTTTGAAATTGCTTTACGGCGGCTGTGGTTTCGGGACCGTAAATTCCGTCAAGCGGCAACGGCAGCAAAGCGCCGTTAAAGTATGCAAGTATATTCAAATAATACTGAATAGTTCGCACTCCTATGCCCTGCGAGCCCTCTCGCAGCTGTGTAGGAAAAGGTACCTGCGCCTCGCTTATAGAAACGCCTTCTCCTACCAAGTCCGACAGATTTTTAACCCCCACATAATATCGCTTGATTTTGTACCATGTTGATTTATCAACCTCGCCCGTCGGGTCAAGACCGAAAACCTCTTGAAATTTACGAACAGCCGCCTGTGTATCAACACCGAAAACGCCGTTTTCTTCGGCAATTTTCGGTATGGCAGGGTAGTTTTGCGATATGCGGTTAAGCTCGGTTTGTATTATTTTTACATTGTTGCCCGAATCACCGAGCCTCAGCGGAACGCCGGGGTATGACTCTTCTATTTCGGCAATCGGAGCGTTTTCAACAATGCCTATGTTGGGCCCGTAATAGCTTTGCAAAATTTCATAGGCGGTAAGACCCGACTCGGCAAGGTCAACCGTACCCCACTGCGAAAGGCCTGCGCACTGTGATGTTGTGCCGTTGCAAAACTGGGTAAACAGCGGCTGAACCTCGCCCTGACGGACAACATAATTGTTAAAAATTTCATCGACTATACGGCTTATGTTTTGGAATATCTCACGGTTGGGAACAAACGCCTGGTCAAAGGCAGTTGAGTTTGTTATATCAAAATCATACCCGCGTGAAGGATACCATTCGGTATAAATGCGGTTAAGCGCAAAACTGATAATGGCGTAAATGTTTGCGCGAAGCGCCTCCTCGGGCCATGTAGGGTATATTTCACTTGAAGCGACATTTTTTATGTAATCTACAAAATTTACCGTTACATTTTCTGCCGATGAACTCGGCGGACCCAAATGCACGGTTATATTCTGCGGTATTACGGGCGTTAATGTTTCAGGCATCAAATCTCCCCTTTATAAATTATAATTGTTTCCTTCGTTTATAATTTGTGTCGATGTGTGGCCGCCTGCGGCAGAAATCGGCAATAGGTCTATGCCCTGAACCGATAACACCCCCGAAAAAACGGGCACATTCATTGCAATCTGCTCTACATAACCGTCGGAACGCACTGAAACATTATATTTTGCGTATGCGGCGGTACCGTCGGCGTCATACTGCTGTGACTGAGATTTCAGCGGTGTTTTCAAATTAAACACCCCGCTTTGCCCGCTTTCATCGGTTGTGTCTGTTTCAATCACCGTCATATTGTCGGGCGCGCCCGTAAACACCGTTATAAGCGCACCCTTTACGGGATAAAGCCTTTGCAGTGTTGTAACATTTAACTGCAAACCGCCTGTGCCGTCCTCAAACACCGTTTCACTTGCTTGCTCGGCAGGCGGCATATCGAGATTTGATGTTTCGACGGCACCGGTTAGCAGGGCAGTTTGTTGTTCGGAATTTGCACGGTACATTTCAATAAGCTCTCGCGCATAATCTTGCGGGGTTTTTTCACTCATAATATCACCTTATAATAATTTTTTTATTACATTTTATGATTTTAAAACTTCAAATATAAATAAAAAAATAACCCTTTACGGCGCTTACCGTAAAAGGTTATTTTAAATTTTATTCAAGCGAACAGAGCGCCCACCCCGTAGGTTGCAAAGGTGACTATTACCGCGGCTCCGACTACGCCCAGCAATATTGCGGGAAAAGCACGGCTCAGTCGCATATCAAGCATTGCTGCGACCAACGCACCCGTCCAGGCACCCGTTCCCGGAAGTGGAATTGCCACAAGTATAAAAAGCCCCCAAAAAGCGTATTTTTGCACCACATCGGATTTTTTTGCGGCTCTTTGCTCAAGGCGTGTTACAAGCCCGTCGAGTTTTGAGCTCCATTTTCGCATAAGGGCAAAAATTTTTCTGATAAACAAAATAATAAACGGCACGGGAACAAGGTTGCCTATTACAGAAACCGCAATAGCCACCCAAAAATTAAGTCCGTTTGCAACGGCAATGGGTATTGCGCCGCGCAGTTCAAGCACCGGCACCATTGATATTAAAAATGTCATTATAATTTTGCCGAAAGTACTGCTCCACAAACTCATTGCACGACTCCTTTTTTAAAGTAATGAATTATTGCTCGACGCGCTGAAAATCTGTTTTAAATAATCGCCCGTGGAAATTCCCATGGTATAGGGCTTTAAAATCACAAAATAAACAAGCGACAAAACGGCAAGCAACAGAATAAGAACAAGAACTACTATTGATATGTCCATAGCTTTGAATTTTCTTTTGGGTTTTTCGGGTTCTTCTTCGGTTTTTGCAATGAACATATCGTCTTCACCCGACGGCGTATAACCGTAGCCGTAGTCTTGGTCTTCGGGCTCGGTCTCGATATACATATCATCAAAGGTGTCATCGACTGTAGGCAGTGATAAAGGCTCGGTTTCTTCTTCCGTCGGCCCACCGTCAGGGCTTTCATCCATTATAAAATCTATATTGTGCTCATTTTGCGGCTCAAATTCAATTTCAGCACCGTCGGCACTGTAGGCAGGTTTTTCGTTGCCGTAATCGGTGTCGGGCTCGGTTAAATAATCCTCGCTCGGGGCAACCTCCTGCTGTGCAATATCGGGTGTGTCTGCCCTTTGAATGGGTATGTAGCTTATTTCTTCAACATACGGATGAATTAAATTTTGCATTATTGTTTTACGGAAGCCTCGGTTTTCGGTAAGCAGAATAATGGTTTGCGGACCGCTTTCTATTATACAACCGCCGAAATATCCGTCGGGCGTAACAAGCGGGGTAGAGCCGTTTATAATATCTATCTGCTCCTCACCCGAAATTCCGTATGTAGAATTGTCGCATAAAACGGTTTTGCTTCCGATTGCCGCGGCAACCGTTTTTATAAGCCCATCGGCACCGAAAAGAGGACCGCAGGCAATTATAACACGGCTTCGAGATACCGCGCGTGCCAACGCTTTTATAAAGGTTTTTTTGTCGGTTGTTTTATCATTTAAAAGCCGCATTCTGCAACAACCGCACAAGTTAAATTCCATTTCAAAATCCGAGGGGGTCAGATGATAAATAATGTCCACCTTTAAGTTCTGTACCATTTTCTTTTCCCTTTCTTTTTTTAATATGGGTATTTCAAACCGCGCTGTTCGTACCACGCTTTAGGATACTTAATTTTAGGATTAACGCGCGCTCCCGCAAAATCGGTTTTGGCAACTTGCTGTTCGGTACTTTTTTTTGCCGTCACCACAAGACGCGCACCGTCAAAGTCGTCTGCTACGGTAACCAACGACAGCATTTCGTCGCCGTATTCTACACTGACATTTGTGTTTATTAAACTGCGCTGCACCGTTTCGTTATACCATTCATTAAATTCACTGTCATTTTCAAAATAACTTTTTGAAGGATTATAATTTTCGTTTTCTTCGGCAGATGAACCGATTAACATAACCGCAAAAATTATATATTTTTCGGCATTTTCTTTGTAATACAGATTTATTACGGGATTTTGTTTATAAAAATTCAAATTTCGGTATTTTTTTAAGGTGCCGAACATCAAACCGTCTTTCATATTATTGCCGTAAATAACAATATTTTTATCGCCGTTTCTTTCAAAAGTGTCATTTGATGACAGAAACAATGCTCCGTATCGGCTTTTTTTACCTTCTTGATTATGATTTATATAATAACTGTCATTATCGCTTTGACACACGGCTGAATTTATTTCGGTGTTTTCTATTTTAACCCAGCCCTTTATATCGGCATTATCCGCCGCCAGCATTACAAGCCCCTCATCATACGAAGCGGCATTCTCAAAAATGTCTGACGCGTCTGACATAAGCTTTGCCTGCACCTTGCCGGGAATAAAGTACGCCGCAACAAAAGTGAGCGACAAGGCAAGAGACATTGCCGTTGCCGAAATTATTATTTTAAAAGGAAGCGATATTGTTTTGTTTTGAACACTTTTAAAAGCAACAACACTTTTGCTTCTTTTTTCAAAAAGTTTCTTTGAATGTTTTCCTGCCATATTTTCCCACACTAAATATTATTCTATATAGGAATATTCTATTCCTGCTATGGCTCGCTCAATAAGCGGCTCTATATCGAGATTTTTTTCGGCTTCCTCGCACTGACCGGGCTTTGGTTTTGTGTGCGGATGCTTCGGTGTGAACACAGTGCAACAGTCTTCATAAGGTAAAATAGATGTTTCAAATGCGTCTATTTTTTTAGAAATTGCAATGATTTCTTCCTTGTCCATACCTATAAGAGGACGGAGAACCGGAATATTGCAAACTTCGTCTGTAGCGGCGATAGCCGGTAAGGTCTGACTTGCAACCTGACCTAAGCTTTCTCCCGTTATAAGACCTAAACAACCGTCGTTTTCGGAAACGCGGCAGGCAATACGCATCATCATCCGGCGCATTATAAGGGTAAAATAATCTTCGGGGCAGTGTCTGCCGATTTCCTCCTGAATTTCGGTAAAGGGCACTACCGCCAGCTTTATAACTCCGCTGTAAACCGCCACCTTTGAAAGCAGGTCTTTTACCTTTTGCTCGGCACGAACACTTGTGTATGGCGGTGACGCAAAGTGAATGGCGTTAAGCACCAAGCCTCGCTTTGCCATTGTATATGCCGCCACGGGGCTGTCTATTCCTCCCGATATTAGCACCTGTGCTCGCCCTGCCGTGCCTACGGGCAGGCCGCCTGCGCCCTTTATTTGCCCGCAACGGATATACGCCGCATAATCACGCACCTCGACGGTAATTACCTCGTCTGGGTTATGAACATCTACACGCAAATGAGGAAAAGCGCGCAACATTGCAGCACCTACCTCTCGGCTTATTTCGGGCGAGGTAAGCGGAAACGACTTGTCGGCACGCTTTGCCTCAACCTTAAAGGTTTTAATGTTTTTAATAGTGTCGGCAAGATATTCGGGCGCTTTTGCCAAAATATCCTCTACTGTTTTTTCGCAAACGCACGCACGGCTGAATGCCGCAATGCCGAAAATTTTGCCCATGCGGTCAAGCGCCTCGGTAAAATCAAAGTCGTCATCATGCGGTTTAATGTATATTGTCGACTGCGCGCGTTCGACTGTCACCTTGCCTAAGCCCCTGAGTCTGCGACGAATGGTCGCAACCATTTTGTCTTCAAAATTTCGGCGGTTAAGCCCTTTAAGCGACAGCTCGCCGTCTTTTATAAGTATAATTTCTTTCATCAATTTGCCTTTCTCAACCTTTGTGTTGCCTGTATGAGTGCTGATTTTAAAATATCAATGTCTTCTTTCGTGTTATAACGCGAAAAGCTTATTCTCAAAGCGCTGTCTACACGGCGGGGATTAAGACCCATTTCACCGAGCACATGACTTCCCTTGCCCTTTGAGCACGCGCTTCCCGACGAAACATAAACACCCTGCGCTTCAAGAAAATGCAACAGTGTTTCGGAACGGTATCCCTCGACCGAAATATTTAAAATATAGGGCAAAACCTCATCTGCGGAATTTATTGTAACAAATCCCGTATCAAGCAGGGTGTTTTTGGCGTAAAGCCATAAGTCTTTTTGCCTTTTAAGATTTTCACTTATGTTGCCAAGCTCATCTACCGCGCCTGCAAGGCCGTAAATCAAAGGCACCGATTCCGTGCCCGAGCGCATACCCCTCTCTTGACCGCCGCCCGTAATCAGCGGCTTTACGGTGACACCTTTTTTGATATAAAGAATACCAATGCCTTTGGGTCCGTGAATTTTATGTCCGCTGGCAGAAAATAAATCTACGCCCATATCCGAAAGATTTATCGGCATTTTACCGAATGCCTGTACGCCGTCACAATGCAAAAGAGCAGGGGCCCCGATTTGCTTTATAATTTGCGCCGCCTCTTTCACAGGCTGAACCGCGCCCGTTTCATTATTTACAAGCATCATACTTACAAGTATTGTATTGCGGTTTATTGAATTTTTTAAATCATCGACCGATACACTGCCGTTTGCCTGCGGCTTTAAATATATAACCTCAAAACCGTCAGACTCAAGCCGCTTTACCGTTTCTAAAACCGACGGGTGCTCAATAGCGGTTGTAACAATTCGGTTGCCGCGCTTTTTTCTCGCCTGTGCGGCGCCTAAAATGCTTGTATTGTTTGCCTCGGTTCCCGAGCCTGCAAAGTATATTTCATCATCACGGCATTTAAGCGTCGCCGCAGTCGCTTTGCGTGCGGCGTCAACAAGCTGTTGCGCTTTAAAGCCTAAATCATAAAGACTTGACGGATTTCCCCAAGCTTGATTAAGGGCTATATTTATGTTTTGAATTGCCTTTTCGCAGGGCTTTGTTGTTGCGCTGTTGTCTAAATATGCGATTTTGTTCAAAACCTACACCCTTTCGGATAATATACACTTTTATTATACATTATATCAAAAAAATAAACAATACCGAATGTGCTGATTTTTATATAAAAATTTTTATGTAAACCCTTGAAATGTAACACACAAGACATTATAATGTTAAATATAACTTTACTTGGGGGACTTTTTTTATGTTCAAAAAGATTTTGGCAGCCGCTTGCTGTCTTATGCTTATTTTTGCAGTAGGCTGTGATAAAACCGTTGTATATGACAACCTTTCAGACTACGAAACCGAATCTGAAACTGAGGTTACGGCAAATAATTTTTCGACAAATCCGCTCACCGGCACCGAGGTAAGCAAAGAAATTGCTGCAAGGCGCCCTGTTGCTATAATGGTAAACAATGTTAAAACCGCGCAAAAGGTTCAAACCGGTGTTGCAAAGGCCGACATTGTTTACGAAACAGAGGTTGAAGGCGGAATTACACGCCTTATGGCAGTTTATCAGGATATTTCGGACATTGACAAGATAGGCAGTGTTCGCTCTGCCCGTTACCCGTATGTTGATTTGGCCCTCGGCCACGATGCGATTTATGTTCACTGCGGTCAGGACCCGACTTACTGCGCGCCGCACCTTAAAGATATTGACGATTTGAGCATCGATACCAACTCAAAGGGTGCAAAACGAATTTCAAACGGCCTTTCAAGCGAACACACCCTGTACGCTTTGGGCGGTGATTTATGGAAAAATCTGTCGGGTAGTTTTAAAACAGACGCAACCCGCACGGGCAATTGGGCAAACTTTACCGACGAACAGCTCGCTCTTGACGGCGGTGCCGCCGCAAGTGTTTCGGTACCGTTTCCCACGCAAACCGAAAGTTTTACATACGATGCGGCTTCGGGGCTTTATACACGCGTTATAGGCGGCACGGTGCTCAACGACTATTTTACCGGCGATCAGGTTCAAATTAAAAATGTTTTCATTTTGCTCACTTCGATTTCAAACTATCCCGACGGAAAACACCGCAAGGTAGACCTTATAGGCGGCGACGGTTATTATATAACCAACGGTACCGTTCAGTTTATAAAATGGTCTAAAGGCGACGCTAAAAACGGACTTTCGTTTACCGACACAAACGGCAACGAAATAAAAGTAAGCGCCGGTAAATCTTGGGTTTGCATAGCAGACAAAACAACCTGCAACCCCACCTTTCAGTAAAGAAGTGAAATTATGATACAAAAAGAAATTAAAAAGCTTGTATGCTACGGGCTTGAAAAGGGACTTTTTTCAAAGCGTGACGAAATATATGTAACAAACCTGCTTATAGATGCGTTGCGCCTTGATGAATTCAGCTGTGAAGAAGACTTTAACAATGTTGATTTAGAATCTACTCTTGCCGCAATACTTGATTACGCGGTCCAAAACGGCATTATTGATGACAGCATTACCGCCCGCGATTTGTTCGACACAAAGCTTATGGGGCTTATGATGCCGCGACCCTCAGAGGTTGAAGCCGAGTTTTTTAACCGTTACAAAACATCGCCCGAGGCGGCGACCGACTATTATCACAAGCTGTCAAAGGACAGCGATTATATTCGCACATACCGCATTAAAAAAGATATTAAATGGGTATCGCCCACAGAATACGGCGACCTTGACATTACAATAAATCTTTCAAAGCCCGAAAAAAGCCTTAAAGAGATTATGGCGGCCAAAAACGCCCCTCAGTCGGGCTACCCAAAATGCCTGCTTTGCAAGGAATGTGAGGGCTATGCCGGCAGAGTTAATTTTCCGGCAAGGCAAAATCATCGGCTAATACCGCTCACCTTGACCGATGAAGCTTGGTTTATGCAGTATTCACCCTATGTTTATTACCCAGAGCACTGTATAGTTTTCAACAGCAGCCACACGCCTATGCTTGTCGACAAAAAGGCGTTTTGCAAGCTGTTTGATTTTGTTAAAATGTTTCCGCACTACTTTATAGGCTCTAACGCCGGCTTGCCTATTGTCGGCGGCTCGATTTTAAGTCACGAGCATTTTCAGGGCGGTCGCTACACCTTTGCCATGGAAAAGGCACCCATTGAAAAGCCGATTGTGTTTGACGGCTTTGAAGATGTTACCGCAGGCATAGTAAAATGGCCTATGTCGGTAATCAGACTCACCGCCGACAGCGCCGAGCGCATAATCGACCTTGCCGACAAAATATTTACAACTTGGCAGCATTATACCGACGAAAGTGTTTTTGTGTTTGCCGAAACCGACGGCGAGCCGCACAACGCCGTAACGCCGATTGCGCGTATGCGCGGCGAAAAATATGAGCTTGATTTAGTGCTTCGCAACAACATTACAACTGAGGAATATCCCTTGGGTTATTTCCACCCGCATAACGAACTGCACCACATCAAAAAAGAAAACATCGGTCTTATCGAGGTTATGGGTCTTGCCGTTTTACCGTCGCGACTAAAAGACGAAATGGCTACGCTTACCGACGCAATTTTAAACGACAAGGATATCCGCTTGATTGAAAGCATTGAAAAACACGCCGATTGGGCTGATGAAATAAAGGCAAAATACAATGATATAAACGCCGACAATATTGATAAAATACTAAAAGACGAAATAGGAATTGTATTTTCAAAGGTTCTTGAAGACGCCGGCGTGTTCAAGCGCGACAAGCAGGGTCAGGACGCCTTTATTAAATTTATAAATACCGTTAATTCTTAAAACTATACAGTAAACCCTCTGCCGGAAAAGCAGAGGGTTTTGTTTTACAGCAGCTGCTGATTATTTATAACAAGCTTAAAACGCAGACCTAATTTTTCGGCGGCCTTTCGGCATAAAATCATACGCTGCATAAATATTTCAAAGTAGTCCATTACCGAACTGTATTCGGTGTCTATTGTAAGGTTAAGCTCGATTTGGGTTTTGTCTTGGTTTATTTGCAGATTTGCGCTTGTAACCGAATAATTAACGCGATCGTGTATATCAAATGTAGATATATCCTGATTGCGCACGCGGTTGCGGCGAACGTCCGACTTGTCGGCTAAAATGAGCGCCGCGGCAAACTCGCTTACGGGAACGCCCGTGCCCTCGTCGTGATTGCCTATCGCAGTTACAATATCGGCTATTTCCTCTGAATTAAAGCCTAACTTGTCTAAAATTCTGAAAGCCATAACGGCGCCGCTTTGACTGTGGTCCACGCGGTTCACAAGATTGCCTATATCGTGCAGATAACCGGCTATTTTAACAAGCTCTACCGTGCGCTCGCTGTAACCGAGCGTCGACAGAATGTATCCTGCTTTTTCGGCAACCGCGCCCACATGCGCAAAGCTGTGCTCGGTGTAGCCGAGTGCCGAAAGCGACGCGTCGGCGGCGGTTATATAATTATGAATTGCCTTGTTTTTCTTTATTTCATTGTAGGTCATAATTTTTTCCTTTTTAAAATTTGAATTTTGCGGCAAAGCGCGGAAACAGGTCAACCGTTTCAAAATATTTGTCGAATAATCTTGAGAAAAAGCCTATCAGCTCGCCGTTTATAAGGGCTATTACTACGGTGCCCCACTTAATTCCGACAAATCTTTTGAAGAAAACAAGCGTCAGCATTACTGACACGGCAAGGCCGCACAAATCGAAAATCTTTTTGAATTTGTTTATGTCGATATTATATCTTTTGCTCATACCCTTGACAAAAAATTCGGTCACAAGCGGATAGATATAACTTTTAAAGAAAAGCGCCACCATAGCCGCATTAAGCAACTCACCGAACACAAAAAGTATTATGCGAACGGCAATCGGCATACTGCCGGGCGCCGTGATTTCGGGGTTAAGAATGGGTATCACGGCGCGCCACACATCAAGTATTGTGCCGTAAATCACACAGGTTAAAAACGACATAAGATAGGTCAACCGAAATTTTTTCATACACAAGCACAGCACAATAAACAATAAGCCCTGTATCAGATAGTCCCACTGACCGAAGGTAAAAACGCTGAATTTTTGACTTATTATATATGAGGGTGCCACTATCATCGAAAGTCCGAAATCGGCGGCTGCCATTACTGCCACGGCAAAGGTAAGTCCAAACTGCGCTATTATGTAGACAACCTCGCTGTATATTTTAATTTTTTTCACAGATGTCAATCTCCAAAAACTGTAAACATAACACTCACCGATCATTTTATATCAAATACCCAAAACAGTCAATAGTCCGTATCTGTTAAAAAACGGTGTTTTCTTTTGTTGTGTAAATTATTATTTTAACCTTAATCCTTTGGGATAATGGTTTTTTGCAACTCCGCCCGACACCTTTGCGCCGCCGAGCGCCACGCCGCACACCGTAACCGCCGCCCAGCCGTTTACACAGTCGGTTTTTATTTCTTCGCCGTGCAAATATTTTATTATATCTTCGCCGTTTGGGTCAAGGTCGATTTTTCGTTTAAACTGTGACCCGAAAGCACTGAAAAACTGGTGGTGAGGTAAAACATAGTTCTTTTTTATTTCACCTATTGTTACGCCGCACATAAAAGCAGTTCCTTTTTGAATTTCAATATCTCCACTGTAAAAGACCGGCGTATCACCGTAAAATACAATATCATCTTGGTTGTAGCTTTCGAGCGTGTCATCAAGAAACGCAAGCAAAACAGGGTTGGTTTTTTGGGGCTGGTTTTTTCGTATGCAAAGTTCTGACATTTTTTCGCCCTTGTGGTGTAAAACCGCCATAAACTGACCCTCACCCGCATTTTTGTGCGGATAAAACCGACGCGCGAAGTGTATATTCTCACAAGTGCAGCCGTCAAATTTTATGCCGTCGCAGGTGGCGTTACGCACCTCTTGCTTTACGGGTATTATTTCAAAATCGGGGTGCGATTTTAAAAAGGCGTCTACCGTCATTTCGTTTTCTTCTAACGAAAAGGTACAGGTAGAATAAATTATTGTACCTCCGCTTTTAATGCATTTTACGGCGTTTTCCAAAATATCTTTTTGTCTTGCGGCGCATTTTTTTACATTTTCTATGCTCCACTCATCAATCGCCGCTTGCTCTTTGCGGAACATTCCCTCGCCCGAGCATGGGGCGTCTACCATAACAATGTCGAAGGTGTTTGAAAATATTTCGGCAAGACGCGCTGTTTCCATGCAGGTTGTGACGCAGTTTTTAAGGCCCAGTCGCTCGATGTTGCCCGTAAGAATTTTGCACCTTGACGGTATGATTTCGTTGGCCACAAGCACCCCGCCGTCGCCCAGTTTATTTTTTAGCTGTGTGCTTTTGCCGCCGGGGGCGGCGCACATATCAAGAATTTTGCTGTCGGGTGCAATATCAATACACTCGGCAGGTGCCATAGCGGCAGGCTCCTGCACATAAATCATGCCCGCGTGATGAAACGGGTGATTGCCCGCCTTTTCGTAATCGAGGTAATATCCGTTTTGAACATAGCTTATTTTTTGGTTGCCGAAGGGATTGATTTTTTCAAAATCGGACACACTTATTTTGTCGGTATTAACCCGAAAAGCCTTAACGGGCGGCTCATTTATGGCTTTTTCATAGTCACCGTACCCGTCGCCCAGCATTGCTTTCATTCGTTTTATAAATTCTGTCGGTAATTGTTTCATATTATTAAAGTTCCGTTTCACTGTAAAGCATGCACATGGCTACTGCCGTTATTGCGGCGGTTTCGGTGCGCAAAATGCGACTGCCCAGCGATATTATTTTTCCGCCCGACTGAATTGCGGCTTCAATCTCGTTTTGGTCAAAGCCGCCCTCTGGACCTATTATAATGCCTACCGACATACCGCTTTTTATTTCTTTTAAAGCCTGTTTGGTTGCACCCATTCCGTCGGCGCATTCATAAGGCACTAAAAGCAAATCCAATTGCTTTGCCGACTCTAACATTTTGCTGTAAGGCACGACATCGCAAATTTGCGGTATTTTATTGCGTTTGCTCTGTTTTGCCGCTGCCTCGGCAATGGCCTGCCAGCGCTGTGTTTTGGTCTTAATCTTTTTTTCGTCTATTTTTACAATGCTTCGTTTCATTGCAACGGGCGTTACGCTTGTAACACCCAATTCTACCGCTTTTTGAATAATAAGCTCTAATTTATCGCTTTTCGGCAGACCCTGAAAAAGGTGAATTTCTATCGGCAGATTGGTGTTTTTGTAGTTCTTTTCGACTATTTCGGCAACAACCGTATCGCTTTCAAACAAGATTATTTTGCAAAGGTCGCTCGAATTGTTACAGCTTACAAGCAATGTGTCGCCGACATTCATTCTCAAAACATTTTTTATATGGTTAAAGTCAGCGCCGCTTATAAAATATTTATCGTTTTTTCGGTTGTCGCCGTCAACAAAAAAGTTAAACATATAAAACCCACCTTTTACGGTATTATATCAAAAAAATGCGTAATTTACAAGATTGACTATCAAAAGGCTTTATGTTAAAATCTTTTTTGTGTTCACGCTTATCGCTTGCGCACAAAGGCAAAAAACAGACAAAGGATTGTATTTATGAAAAAGGTTTTAGGATTTTTCCCCGGAATAATCGCGGCGGGAATTATTGCGGCAGTGGCTGTGTTTATTGAGAATCTGTTACCCGTTCACATTATAGGCGGCGCGGTTATTGCAATGTTTTTGGGCATGCTCTTTAATCCGCTTATTAAAAAAATGGGGGTTTTCGGCTCGGGGCTCAAATTCACTTCAAAAACCGTGCTTAAATTTGCGATAATTATTTTAGGTCTGTCGCTTAATATAAACAATGTTTTAAATGTGGGTCAAAAAACACTGCTTGTTATGTTTTTTACACTGCTGACCTGCTTCGGCGGCGGATATTTTATAGGCAAGGCGTTGGGCCTTAACTGGAAGCTTTCTAACCTTATATCAGCGGGCACGGGTATTTGCGGCGGCTCTGCAATAGCGGCAATAGCGCCTACAATTGACGCCGAGGATAATGATATTGCCTACGCCATGTCGGCAACCTTTTTGTTTGATATGGCTATGATAATTCTGTTTCCGATTATGGGCAGAGCTATCGGAATGAGTGATGAGGCATTCGGCATTTGGGCAGGCACTGCGGTAAACGACACGTCCTCGGTTGTGGCAACCGGCTATGCGTTTTCGGAGCTTGCAGGCGACTACGCAACTATGGTAAAGCTTACCCGCACACTGTCGATTATACCAACAGTTATAGTGTTTGCCTTTGTAAATCTGCGCCTTAAAAGAAAAGAATTTGTAAAACAGCAAAAAGACGGCACTGCGCTTAAAGCAAATTTCGGAATAAAAAAGATTTTTCCTTGGTTTATTTTGGGCTTTTTAGCGCTGTCGATTGTTGCAAGCGTATTCAATATACCAAATGCCGTGGTTTCAAACACAAAATCAATCAGCAAATTTTTAATGGTTTGCGCACTTGCCGCGATAGGTCTTAACACCTCGTTTTCAGATATGAAAAAGGCGGGTATAAGGCCCATGATTCACGGATTTATAATTTCGGCATTGGTTGTAATTGTAGCCTTGGTTGTAGAAATTTGTATGGGACTTGTATAAATTATAAATTATCGGGGTGCCTGCCGCACCCCGATTTTTTATTTACCCCAAGGTCTTTTTTGAAGTAAGCCTTATGCGACGACGACTCTACCAAGCGTTTATTGATAAATTTTAAAAATTTTTATATAATTACCCTTGAGGTGATAATATGAATTGTGTTAAGGTAGGCGAGGTTATTCGCTTGTTGCGCAGTGAAAAGGGTATGACCCAAAAACAGCTTGCCGAGAAAATGAATTTAAGCGACAAATCGGTATCCAAGTGGGAGCGTGGGCTCGGTTGCCCCGATGTTTCGCTGCTTACCGAGCTTTCGAAAATTCTTGATGTGGATATAAGCACCCTGCTGTCGGGCGAGCTTTCGGCAGATGACTTTACGGGAGGAAATATGAAAAACACAAAATTTTATGTTTGTCCGCAATGCGGCAATGTTACACTTTGCACCGGAAATGCGGACGTGGTATGCTGTGGCAGAAAGCTTGAACCGCTCGCGGCGAAAAAGGCCGACGGCGCACATTTGCTATCTACAGAAAATGTTGAAGACGAGCGTTTTATTACAAGCAGTCACCCAATGCAAAAGGACCACTATATATCGTTTATTGCGCTGGCATCGGGTGAGAAGGTGCAAATTTTTAAGCAATATCCCGAATGGAATATTCAACTTAGATTGCCTAAATCGGAACACGGAAAATTACTGTGGTACTGTACCGAGCACGGCTTATACTTTACCGATATTTAAAGCAAAAAGCACGAATAGCCTTCGTGCTTTTTTATGTTTTAAGTTCGAAATAGGTTCCTTCTTTTCTGCCGAAAAGGTCTTTGGGCTGTGACGGATTTACCGCGAAAATCTTTTTTGATTTATAAAGCAGAGCAAAGCTTACATCATTGCCCATTTTTTGTGACAGCTCGGCTTTAATTTTTTTATAAAGCGGGTCTTTGACTTTAAGGCTGTTCGGTATGTGCTTTCCCGCGCCGCAGCAAAGCAGATCGCAAACAATTTTTTCACGCAGAATGTCGCTGTCGCACCTATCTTTATAAAACTCGAAAAATTTTTGCGCATACAACGAAAGCGCAATTTTGTCGCCGTTTACGGCATTTCCGAAATCAAAGAACAGTCGAAAAGGCTGTATGCCCGCGTCATTTATCAAATAGTCAAGCGCAAGCAAAAATCTGCCGCTGTTATAGAGCCTTTCGAGCGCGTCCTCACAGTTTTTAAGAGCCGATATTTCGTCGGCCGTAAGCCACGGGGTAGACACAACCTCATAAGGCGGCTTTTCGCTGTATTCGCAGGGGTATTTGTCGCGGTTTTCCCGCATATCCGAGCCGTAAAGAAGCTTTAAAAACCCCATTTGCAGCATGTGTGCATGAAGCCTGTAACCCGTATTAAAGCTCAATTCAAAGCTTTGCATATCCTCACCTGTAAGCCCTGCAATCAGGTCAATATGAACATGCATATTTTTAAAGCTTAAAAGTGTTTTTATGTTTTGGATAAGCTTTTTTGTGTCGGTTTTGCGGTTTATAAGCTTTAGTGTTTCTTCATTAAACGACTGCATACCTATTTCAAGCTGAACTGCGCCCACAGGCATTTGCGATAAAATTTCAAGTGTTTGCCCGCTTAAAATATCGCCCGCAATTTCAAAGTGAAAGCATACGCCCTGCGGTATTTTGGCGCCGTAATTATCCTTAATAAAATTCAAAATCAGGTTTGCTCTGCAACTGTTTGCGTTAAAGGTTCGGTCGACAAATTTAACGGTTTCGGTGCCGCTGTTTGCAAGCAGCAAAATGTTTTCTTTCACCTTGTCAATATCAAAAAAACGCAGTCCCGAGCACCTGCCCGACAGGCAAAACGCACATCGGTAAGGGCAACCGCGGCTTGTTTCTATGTAGCATATTCTGCCGCCCAGACTGTCAAAAAACTCTTTGCAATAAGGGCTTGGCGGCGTTACGGAGTATTCGGCTTCGGGCACCGACAAAATATTGCCGTTTTCTCTGTAAGTAAGCCCGTCAACCGAATTTAAGGGCAAGGATAAATTAAGCGCATCAATAAGCTTCGGAAAATTAAATTCCCCCTCGCCCGACAGCACAAAATCAATGTAAGAATAAGCTTTTAAAACATCGGCCGCGCGGTATGCAACCTCGGGACCGCCTAAAATAATTTTACTCCCAAAGTTTTCTTTGAGCCTTTTGCACACATAAAGCGTTTGCTCTATATTCCATATATAACACGAAAAGGCGAAAACATCAGCCTTGCCGATATTTTTAACAAAATCATCAAGGTCGGCATTTATTGTGCTTTCTGTCACGCGGGCTTCGACATCTGATTTTGAAAACTCTCTCACACCTGCCAAAAGACACCACGGCGCCAATGAAGCGTGAATGTATTTTGAATTAAGACAACATATTGTAAGCTTCAAGCCGCATCACCGCCCAATGTGATTTTTAATCATTATAAACTATTTTTTTGTTTTGCACAACAAAAATTAAAACCGTGCGCCTTGACCTGCCGGTTTCGGTGTGATATAATCGTAAAATAAAGGCGGTGCTAATATGAAAATATCAACAGAAATAGATTCGGCTTCTAAAATTATCGGTGAAGAAAAAGCGGTAGAATTGTTTGCAAAAGCAGGCTTTGACGCTTGGGATTTTTCTATGTTTTCGATGTGCAAATACAACTATTCTACCCAAAGCCTGTCAGAAAACAGCCACCCTCTTGCAAAAGAAAACTATTTGGCGTTTGCGCGCCGACTAAAGCAAATAGGCCTTGACAACGGCATAGTCTGCAATCAGTCGCACGCGCCGTTTCCCGTAAGCTGTAAAGAAATTCGTTCTTATTTAAAAAGAGCCATTGAATGCACCGCAGAGGCAGGCGGAAAAATTTGCGTAATACACCCCGACAACAACAAATCTGCCGCCGAAAATGCCGAAATGTATCGTGAACTGTTGCCCTTTGCAAAAGAGCATGGCGTTAAAATAGCCACCGAAAATATGTGGAACTGGGATAAAGCCCTTGACCGCTCATGCTTTGCGGCGTGCGCCACGCCCAAAAGCTTTTGCGAACATCTTGAAGCCGTAAGCGATGATTCTTTTGTAGCCTGCCTTGATATAGCTCACGCCGAAATGAAGGGCAGTGACACCACGGCGGTAGAGATGATTAAAGCGTTAGGTTCAAAATTACAGGCGCTTCATATTCACGATAACGACAAATGGCACGATTCGCACCAAATACCTTTTTCTATGAGCATTGATTTTTACGCCGTATTAAATGCGTTAAAACAGATAGGCTATAACGGTTACTTCACATTAGAGGCCGACCGATATTTAAACGCCTACACCGCCGAAAATATATTTTCCGGCATTAAAAATCTTGCCGAGTCGGCAAAAAAGCTTGCTCAAATGTATGATGCTATAACAATTTGAAGTTGTAACCTAAAACGGTGAGCGTAGGTTTTTATACCTTACGCTCACCGTTGCTTATACTTTTTTAATTTTAATTTATATATTCGCACATAGAGGTGTATGAAAAATACACATGCCCTAAAACCTGTGGGTTTTCTTTGCACAGCTGTATCTGCCTGTCAATAACCCGTACGCCGTTTGCCCACTCTGCCCTGTCGGGCTCGTTCTCGGTATTTATTTTATAGCTCGCAAGCCCGATTAAAAGCCTTGTGTCGGTATTTTTTGTAATCCTTTGCCAGCTTTCAAGCAGACCGTCAAATCTGAAATCGGCATCGGGGTACTCAAAACCGAAGTAAAGCTGAGGTATAATGTAATCAACGCATCGGCTTTCTATCCAAAGCTTTATGTCGGCATAATATTTGTTGTAATTCTGTTCAACCGAAGCAGAAGGACTGATGCTGAAAACAATATCGGAGCTTATAAACTTAATTGCGGTATAACTGCCGCTTATAAGCGCGTTTACATTAGCCCGCCGCCACCCGTCAAGCGACAGCGGATTTTTATTTTTATTACAGTATTCTCCGTAGGATAATGCGTCAAATTCCTCGCTTTGGGTAGGGTAAAAATAATCGTCGAAATGTATGCCGTCAACGGCATAATTGCCCGCAATTTCTCGTATTCCGTCTATTACCAATCTGCGCACCTCGTCCGACGCGGGATTTAGGTATATGCCGTTACTAAAACAGATGTTACCGTCGTTTGAAGCGTCTGTATCTTCAATCCATTTTCTTGCGGGACTTTCGGCGGAAAGATTTTGAATATCGCCGTCGGCGGTACGCACGCGGTAGGGATTAAGCCATGCGTGAAACCTTATGCCGTTTTCATGACAACTTGAAATCATAAATTCAAGTATATCGAAATCATAGCCCGCGGCACTCTCGCGCAAAGGAAAATACTTTGAGGGATACAAAGAATCGCAAAAAGCCCTTGTATGCACAAAAGCATCGGTTATTCCGCGTTGTTTACAGTCGGCAAGCGCGTTTTCAAAGCAATTTTTAAAGTCGCCCGATTTAAGCATAGTGTCAAGCTCGGCGTATGAAATCCACACTCCTGTTATGTAGGATTTAGTTGAATCGGCAGGATTGTTCTGCTTTTTTACGGGCGTGCAACCGGCAAGCATTATTAAGACTGTTATTACACACAAAATTTTTTTCATTATTATTTCTCTTTCAATTTAATACGGTAATATATATTCTAATTCAAACATAAAAATTCGTCAAGCGGGGCTTTTTTGCTTGCGTTTGATAATGTTGTATTGTATAATGCTTTAAAGAGGTGTTACCTATGAGTGACTGCAAAAAATCGGTTAAAACAACCTATATTATAATTAACATATCAATTTTTTTGCTTTTTGCTTTGGCGGCGTCATTGCCGTGGCTTGTAACATGGTATGTTGAAGTCAGACACAAGGACGCAGGTCTTCCCGCACTTGTGATGCTTATTTGTTACCCGTGTCTGCCCTTTGCGGCGGTTGCTCTTTTTTCGATAAGAGCCATTCTTAAAAACACTTTAAACGGACTTGTTTTCGGCGACCGAAATATAACGCACCTTAAAAGAACGGTTTTTTGCTGCGTGGGCGGCGCCGTTATCACCTTTGCGGCAGGCTTTTTTTATCTTCCGTTTTTTGTTGTAAGCATTGCGTCCGCAGGCTGTGCCGTTATTGTTAATGTAATAAAAGATATTTTTGCCGCCGAGCTTGAAAGCAGGCGTGAAGAATTATATAACTCTGTGAGGGATGAATTATGAAAAAAACAGTTATATCTGTAATAGGCAAAGACACCGTAGGCATTACGGCAAAGGTAAGCGCGGCTTGCGCCGAGCATAATGTAAATATTATAGATATTACCCAATCGGTTTTGCAGGATATGTTTGTAATGGTAATGCTTACCGATATTTCGGCGCTTGACTGCCCGTTTAACAGCTTTTCCGAAAGCATGAGCAGCTTGGGCGAACAGTCGGGTCTTGAAATCCGTATTATGCACGAGGATATATTTAATTCAATGCACAGAATTTAAGGTGAAAATATGCTTAACCTAAACGATATTTTAGAAACCATAAATATGATACGGCACGAAAACCTTGATATACGCACCATAACAATGGGTATATCTCTGCTCGACTGCGCCGACAGCGATATTGATGTTTCGTGCAAAAAGGTGTATGACAAAATTGTTCGCCTTGCCGGCAATCTTGTTAAAACAGGCTGTGATATTGAGGCAGAATACGGCATTCCGATTATAAATAAGCGAATATCGGTTACACCTGTTTCAATGCTTGCGGCAGTTTCGGGCGGAGACCCCGTAAAATATGCGCACGCACTTCAACGCGCCGCCGACACGGTAGGCGTAAACTTTATAGGCGGGTATTCGGCGCTTGTTCAAAAGGGCTTTTCGGCAGGTGATATTGAGCTTATTAAATCTATTCCGCGTGCGCTCAGCGAAACCTCAAATATATGCTCTTCGGTAAACATAGGCTCCACAAAAGCCGGCATAAATATGGACGCCGTTAAGCTTATGGGTGAAATTGTGCGCGAAAGCGCGCTGCTTACCGCCGATCGCGACTGCATAGGCCCTGCAAAATTGGTGGTATTTTGCAATGCGCCAGAGGATAATCCCTTTATGGCGGGCGCTTTTCACGGTGTGGGCGAGCCCGACTGCGTTATACATGTCGGCGTATCGGGCCCAGGCGTTGTTCACGCGGCTCTTAAAAAGTGCGACGGCGACCTCGGCAGTGTGGCAGAAACCATTAAGCGTACCGCCTTTAAAATTACCCGCGTGGGTCAGCTTGTTGGCACCGAGGCGGCAAAACGGTTGGGCGTGCCTTTCGGTATAGTTGACCTGTCGCTTGCTCCGACACCCGCCGTGGGCGACTCGGTAGCGCGTATTCTTGAAGAAATGGGGCTTGAAAGGTGCGGAACTCACGGCACGACAGCGGCGCTTGCAATGCTTAACGACGCAGTCAAAAAGGGCGGCGTTATGGCGTGCAATTCGGTGGGCGGACTTTCGGGCGCGTTTATACCCGTGTCTGAAGACGAAGGCATGATAGCCGCGGCACGAAGCGGCGACCTTAAAATCGAAAAGCTTGAAGCCATGACCGCCGTTTGCTCGGTAGGTCTTGACATGGTTGTAATACCCGGCGATACGCCGCCCGAGGTAATTTCGGCAATTATTGCAGATGAAGCGGCAATAGGTATGGTAAATTCAAAACCCACCGCCGTGCGTGTAATTCCCGCAATAGGCAAATCGGCGGGCGAGGAATTAAACTTCGGCGGTCTGCTGGGCGAAGGGCCTATAATGAAGGTGAATTCAGGCGCCGGCCCCAAAAAATTCATAGACCGAGGCGGCAGAATACCCGCACCCATGCAAAGCCTTAAAAACTAAAACGGTATTTTAAACGGGGGATGTAAAAAACTGTGTTTTTTACATCCCCCGTTTCAGCAACTTTCATTCTGTCAAAAAGGGTGTACTTACAACAATTTGCGGATTCGCCTTTATATAAGAAATATCTGTTTTCAATCTACCTTCGGAAGTTTTTCGCGGTAAGCTTCGAGTTCCTCATCAGTGGGAATATAATCACTCATTTCGCCGTCGTGGAATTTTTCATAAGCTACCATATCGAAATAGCCGGTACCGGTAAGACCAAACACAATGGTCTTTTCTTCACCGATTTCTTTGCATTTAAGGGCTTCGTCGATAGCCACACGGATAGCGTGTGAACTTTCGGGAGCAGGCAAAATACCTTCGACTCTCGCAAAATATTCTGCCGCTTCAAATACATCTGTCTGCTTTACACTCACAGCTTCCATAAGCCCTTGATCGTAAAGCTCAGAAAGCAATACAGGGGACGGTTCTCTGTCTTCTTATAATTAAATCAAGGCGAAGCCTTGTATGTAATCATTTCGAAGAAATGTATGTAATCCACCGTAGGTGGTATGTAATCAATCCGAAGGAAAGGAACATACAAGTCTTGCGACTTGATGACATACCGTTTGCACGGCAAACGGATTACA
>ERZ780149.1113-NODE-1113-length-31222-cov-4.831713_pt1 | contig 31222 bp, 13 predicted proteins | sample MGYA00511367_ERZ780149 | MGnify/ENA primary metagenome ERZ780149 (study PRJEB29588, sample SAMEA2153852) | human gut metagenome | biome: human gut; feature: human-associated habitat; material: faeces | place: Denmark | collected 2008/2010 ... | reverse complement strand
CTCGCCGCCGACGTCATCGACCCGGCCGACGGACAGACCGTGCTGTACAAGCGCGACGACGCCCTGTCCATGGACGTGCTCAACGACCTCGTGGCCCACGGCGTCGAGGAAGTCAAGTGCCGTTCCGTGCTGACCTGCGAGTCCAAGCGCGGCGTGTGCGCCAAGTGCTACGGCTGGTCCCTGGCCACCAACAAGCTGGTCGATGTCGGCGAGACCGTCGGTATCGTCGCCGCCCAGTCCATCGGTGAGCCTGGTACCCAGCTGACGCTGCGTTCCTTCCACTCCGGTGGTGTGGCCGCGGCCTCCGATATCACCCAGGGTCTTCCCCGTGTCACCGAGCTTTTCGAGGCCCGCACCCCGAAGGGTGAGGCCCCGATCACCGAGTTCGCCGGCAGCATCAAGATCGTGGAGAACGATCGCGGTCGCCAGATCATCCTGACCCCGGACGCCGATTCCGGCGCACCGAAGGAAGACGGCGTGATCAAGCCGATCACCTACCAGGTCTCCAAGCGCGTGCCGCTCAAGGTTGCCGACGGCGACCACATCAAGGTCGGCACCCAGCTGGTCGAAGGTTCTGTGGACCCCAAGAAGATCCTCACCATCCTCGGCAAGCGCGCCGCCCAGGTCAACATCGTGGAGGAAGTGCACACCGTGTACCGCTCCCAGGGTGTGGATATCCACGACAAGCACATCGAGGTCATCGTGCACCAGATGACCCGTCGCGTGACCATCATCGACTCCGGCGACACCGACCTGCTGCCGGGTGAGCTGGTGGACAACGCCCGCTTCCGCGAGATCAACCGCAACATCGTCAAGAACGGTGGCCGTCCGGCCGTCGGTCGTCCGGCGCTTATGGGTATCACCAAGGCGTCGCTGGCCACCGACTCCTGGCTGTCCGCCGCATCCTTCCAGGAGACCACCCGCGTGCTCACCGAAGCCGCCCTCTCCGAGAAGGTCGACGACCTCAAGGGCCTCAAGGAGAACGTCATCATCGGTAAGCTCATCCCGGCCGGTACGGGCCTCGCGCGCTACCGCAACGCCGTGGTCGAGCCTGACAAGGCCATCCGCGACACCATCTACCCGAACTTCGGTCTGGGCGGCGATGGCGATCTCGGCGACGCGAGCTTCTCCGACGCCGACCTGTCTGACCTGAACTTCTCGAACCTCGAGTTCGGCGATCTGAAGCTCGGCGACGACTTCAACCCGGATGATTTCTACTCCGATCAGGGCGGTCAGCCTGACATCGAGGAGTAAGTGAGAAGGTCCTAGAAAGGATGCCCCTTCTAGGACTCAGATCTTGCGTTAATCGCAATAAGATGGCCCGGAACTATATCAGTTCCGGGCCATCCGTATATTTGCCATTGTGATTTTCCTGTTGAACAAGAGCAGGCAGCCGCTCGTTGCTTGATTACTCAAGCCTGTTTTTCGGTGAACTGGAAGAACTGGTCTCCGATACGCACCGTGGCAGGCGCGCTGAGCTTGAGCGGTGTGCCCTTGGTGACTTGTGTCTCTTGGCCATTGGTGATGATGTAGGTGCCGTTCAACGAGCCGTAGTCCTCGATCCACAGCGCGCCATCGGTGTCGATGCTGATGGCGGCATGGTTGCGGGATGTGGTGCGGGTCGGGTCTACGATACGCACCGCCTTGGCACCCTGCGGCACATCCATGGAAGGCTTGCGGCCCAGCAACGTGCTCTTATCGATCACGATGGTCTGGCCGGTGACATCGTTATGCAGCAGGTACGTCTTCTTCGGTGCCTTGGACGTGAACGAGGAGGAGAGCACGGTGCTGTCCCAATCCTCGATGTCGTTTTCGGCGGCGTGCGGTGTGGTGTCTGCCGGAGCGGTGGCAGCGGGCTCAGCGGCGGCGGCCGTGGCGGCAGGCTCTGCGGTAAAAGCGGTATTGGTTGCCGCTTCCGCGGTACTGGGCTGCCCGTAGTCGTTCTGCGGTTCGGCTGTGCCAACTGCGGAATCCGGGGTGCCTTCCACCGGATCGTCAGAATACCAACCCAGTTCAGGTGCTGGAGGGTAGGGAAGTTTGGCCATGATGATGCCGTCCTTTCACTGACGGGAAGCCAGAGCGGCGTTGATTGCCGGGTCGCCGAGCTGGCCCAGCCATTCGATCAGTGCCGGATAGGTGTTGGGATTACGTGCGATGCAGGCGCGTAGTTCAGGCGCGTACTGGGCAATCTGGGCGATTTGCATCTGGTCGGTGGTGGTCAGGGCCTGTTCGGCGGTGAAACCGTAAGGATTGGTGGCCACAGGCTCCTCGAATGCCGCCTGAGCCGCGGGCTGCTGGGCCGCCTGTGCCGTGGCTTTCTGATCCTGAACCGGGCCGCCGAATGCCTCGGCGGTGAACCCGTATTGTGTCAGGGTTTCGCGGGCACGCTCATCGCCGAATTCGGCGATCCAACGCTTCAAGCCGGGATAGCAACGCGGATTCACGGCGACGTTTGCGCCGAATTCCGGATTCTCGTAGGCGATTTTTGCCAACAGAATCGGGTCCGCGTTCGGATCCTGTACGGCAGCGACCGCAGCATCATAATCAACCATGGGATTACCTCCTTATGTTCGCTCGGTTATGCCGAACGTATGGTCCGTAGTGTTTGCAGTGTTGCGTCTTCAATGGCGCCAATGTCCTCGCCCTCGTCCAGTTTAAAAGCGCTGAACGCGTGATGTTCGGGTTCGGTCAGTGGCATATCGGCCACAATCACAGTGATATTGTCGGTTCCGCCCGCATCAAGAGCGGCCGCCACCAAGGCGTCCACGGCTTCCTGCGGACTGGAATGCGCTGCGGCGATGGCCGCAATCTGTTCGTCTGACACTTCACCGTGCAATCCATCCGAACAGATGATGAAACGGCCGGTCAGATCGGCAACATATACGTCGGGCACTATGCCGTCCGGATCGCCCAGGCATTGAGTGATGATGTTGCGTGGAATGGTCGCCTCCGCCTCTTCCGGCAGCATCTGACCGGAATCGATAGCCTCCTGGCGTTGGGAATGATCCCGCGTGATGCGGGTCAGCGAGGAGGCGTCCCACACGGGGATGATATCCGTGGCGGGGGCATCGGCATCCGGCAGCGGGCTGAGATGGTAGGTTCGGGAATCGCCGACATTGACCACATAGGTCTGGTCCGAGAAATCCGGGGAGTCGGCGTCGTCAAACGGAGCTGCGCTGTGGGCATTGATGGCATCTGCGTAAGGCTGGGGCAAAACCAGGCCGGAGCAGGTCGTACCGGCCACGCCGCCGAGACGGTCACCCAAATCGAGAATGTCGTGCTGAGCCTGTGCCAGGGTGTCGTCGATGTCATGGCGGGTGCGCGAGGGCATGGAAGCCAGCTGCGCGAAATGCTGGGCAGCCAACTGGCTTGCTTGCTCGCCGCCTTTGCCGCCGCCCATGCCGTCGCAGACCATGAACACGCCCTGTTGGGCGAATCCGGTGTCTTGGTTGTTCTTGCGCCTAAGACCCACGTCACTGGTCATCGCGATACGGATGGAGCCTGTGGTCATGACGTCTTCCCCTTCTTACGCGCGCGTTTGACTCGCGCTGTATGCGGCTTTGCTGCGTGTCTATTTGCCAATATAGACACGCTTTTCAGCGAAAGCCGTGTACGTATCCTCCTGAAACGCGGCAAAGAAGCGAGCATTGCCTTGCGTAACCGGTCGACTCCATTCCAATATGTGGTGGCTTGGCCCGATGCAATGTCTTGCCCCGAGAACGTGGCGTAGTCGGCTTCTCGACCGAGTTGAATCAGTGCCTGATCGTCCGTGCCGAGCTGACGGGCGATTGCGCCGGCCTGATCGCGACGAGTGCCCTTGGCTGTGATGCCGCTTTGCTCGGCAAGTAGGTGTATGGCATTCCACCCCGCTGCCACACGGGCTTTCGGACTGCCGTGCCGTCGTGCACGTGCCAGCAATGCAGCTTTAAATATCAGGATTAGTCCGCAAACGATGAGCAGAGTCCACAGGGGGCTTCCATAGATGGCTACCGCACGAGTAACTCGCCAGAACCGCGCCCAGAACAGGTTGGTCGGCGAATCATCGGCGTCGGCGCCGGCCAATGAGCTTTGGCCCTTGGCTTGCGTCTGATCGCGCAGCGGATCGGTCAACGGCACTGGTGGTTGCCGGACCAGCGTCTGCGGATTCGGCGGCGTCAGGTTCTGGTTTTCATCAGGCATCTTGGTCTCCTTGGGCGTCGGATAGAACGCCACCCATCCCAGGCCCTGCAATTTGATTTCCACCCAAGCGGTGACATCGTTGCCGGTGAATTCGATTTTGGTGCCATTGCCCGAGGTCTTCTCCGTGCGGGCATCGGTGATTTCGCCATCCTCGTTTTTCGGCAGGAAGCCCAGGACCACACGGGAGGGCAGTCCCAGATCACGAGCCATCAGTGCCATGGCGGAGGCATATTGCTCGGAGTCGCCCACCATGGCCGTGCCTGCCAGCAGCTTGTTGATGCGGTAGTTGCCATGGCCGGCATCGGAGGGATGGTCGCCTTCAAGTCCATGAGAGAACCATCCGGAGTCTTTCAATGTGTCAGCCAACGCCGTGGCTGCGGCACCGCCCGAGGACTGCCCGCCGGCAATGGACGTGGCCAGTTTGCTGGCCGAATCGGGAACATCCTGGGCTTCTGGTTGGGTGATGCGGGCCGCAGCCGCACTGCTGATCTGCTTATCGGTGGGCTTGCGGGCGATAATGCCGGATTCGGTATAGGTGAGGCCTTTACGCGTGCCGGCGGGAATAATGGCGGAATCGGTATCCGTGTTGTAGTAAAACGTGTCATTGCCGTTGTCGGCATCGTTGGCGAAGCTCACGCCAGTGGCCGCTCCCGCCAGCGGCAGCCAGGTGTCGGTCAGTTCCTGATCGACGGTGAAGGTCGCAGTGAAGGATTTACCCTGCTCATCCGCCTTGATCGTGGTGCCCACGCGATGATAATTCGAGGAGTCCGTGGCTTCGGAAGAATCGGACAGGTTCCATACTGTGCCATCGAATCGATCCATCACCGCAAGTTTGACCGGTGTTCCGGCCGGCAGATTATGAACGGTCAGCAACACGTCTTTTTTGTGGTCCTTGATATAGGATCGCATGCCGCTGAGCGGGCTGGTGTAATCGTAGGGGCTTAACGGCGGATCGTAGCGGTCACGCAGCACGAAACGGTCCTGTGGCACCAGCAACGTGCCCCCGAAAGCAAGGCCGGCAGCGAGCACGACGATGATCAGCGCGGATATCCAGCGCCCCCCTTCCAGCAGTTCAAGACGCCAAGACAGCCAGATAATCAGCAGCAAGGCAAAGGCAATACCGCAGATGGCGCGTTGCCAGCCGCTGTCTGTGCCCAGCAGGGCACATACGGCCACGGCCGCCGCAAGGGGCAGCACTCCCACCAGAGACAACCATGCGTTGGCATTAATGGCAAACACGCCGGTGAAGAACGTAAGCCACAGGCCGATGGTCCATACCGCCATCAGCACGCCGTCTTGCGTGCCCAGAGGCGGATCGACGGAAATAATGTACTTGAACGAGCCAAACGTCATTTCCCAACCTGAACTCAAGGTCTTCAAGGTGGGAATCACGTAATGGGACGTAGTGGAACTCAGCGTTACCACCGGGCCGATGATGAATTGGGCAAACGCCAGAAACACGATTTGCCACCACAGTCGCAACGCCGGCAACATGCCCGCCAGAGCGATGATCGCGCCCAGCAAGGTGGCCGGTACAGCGGCAATCGCCCAAGTGGCCACGCCGCCGTACACGTCGATGAGATTGGCTTGCGCCAGCAACATCATCGCCGCTATGAGTACGAGGCTGGCGATTCGTTTGCCCCACGGCTGGCGACTGAGGCCCATGCCGCGAAGCACATTGCCTCTGGTCATCCAGATAACCGAATGTGTGGAGTCGGCCCAGGAGCCGGTGGTGGTGGAGGTCCCGGTGTACGTGCCGGAGGAAGTGCCGGTGTATGTGCCGCTCGATCCGGCGTACGCAGCGGTATTGGTATTGGTGATACTGGACTGGTCGAAGGTCATGCGAGCACCCCCATGATCAGCGGGAGATCATCGAGGTCGCCGATGGTGGCCAATGTGAAGTTGGCGAATCTTCTGATGCCGCGATTGGCGCCGGCGCTGGCCTGCAATACCACGCAGCTGGCCGATCGGGGCAAGGCCAAGGTCATGCGCTTGATTTGCTCGATGTCTTTCAGCGATCCAACAGTGAAAAAATAGAACGAAGCATCAGGACTGTGCTTCAGCGTGCCCTCGGCGAGATTCGGATTATCCTCACGATCAGGCTCTATGGCACTGGCGTTGTCGAGGAACTCCATGGCGTTGCGCGGCTGGCCGTGCGCGTTGCCCGCGTGGCAGAACAATGGACGATCCTGCAGCAGGCATTTGACGCCGATGGAGGAGTGGATGGACACCGCCATCTCGAATTCCTCGCCGTTGACGTATTCGTCCGGGTTCACGCTGATGGTCACCGAGGTGTCGGTGCGGCGCGTGGCCTCATATTGGCGAATCATCAACGTGCCGGTTTTCGCGGAGCTCAGCCAGTGGACGTTACGCACGTCGTCGCCCGGCTCGTATTCGCGCAATCCGTAGAAGTCGAGATCATCATCCACGATCTGGCCGGATGGTTGGCCTTCCAGGTCGCGGGGCACGCCGGCATTCAGAGTATCGAGACGCACGGTACGAGGGTGGATGAATACGGTGATGCGGTCGGCCAGCTCCTTTTCGTGACGCACCAGACCGAACGGGTCTCCCTTGCGGATGCGCAATGGGCCGATGGGCAGTATTGCGCGCGATACGGTACGGAACTCCACATCGGTTTGCTTGGATTGCCCGGGAGCCAGCATGGGGATGTTGAATCGTTCATGCGCATCGCCGATTGGCAGATATCCGCGTGCCGTGGTCGTCGGCGTTCTGCCGGTGTTGTCGATGCCGACGATAACGGATACGGTGTCTCCCACGGTCACGCGATGATTGGATACGACGATGGACGCGTGGAAGCGTGTGTTGCCGAGGGAAAGCACGATTGCCGCGAGCATCATCACCATCGCCACGATGCCGAATACGAGCAGCTCATACCAGCCCAGAAACGGGAACGCAATAAGGCATGCGATGCCTGCGCCCGTTACCGCCCAGCCCAAGGGCGAGACGTAGGATGCGAAGAACCGTCTGATGCGTCTTACCGCGCGCTTGAACATGCGTTCAGCGCGCCGGCGACGGCGTAATGCGGCGGATGTAGATGCCATGGTCGGATACCTTTCCGGGCCCTATCAGGAACCGATGGTGGGGGAGGGAACGTCTTCGAGCACCTGTGCGATCAGGCTTTCCGGAGTCGCGCCATCGAAGGTGGCTTCCGGAGTCAGCGTGATACGGTGTGCGAGCACGGCCACTGCAAGGTCCTTGACGTCATCCGGCACCACGTAGGCACGGCCATCGGCCGCGGCCCAGATACGGGCGCATCGGGTCAGTGCCAAAGCGCCACGCATGGAGGAGCCGACCGTGATCTTCTCGTTGTGGCGGGTCGCCTCGACGAGCCTGACGATGTATTCACGAATCGCATCATCCACATAGATTTCGGTGGCCACCTGACGCAGCCGCATGACATCGTCACCGCTCAGCACCGGGGAAATGGTCTGCGCACGGTCGGTGATATCGACCTGCTTGAGGATATCGACGGACACATCATGGCCCGGGTAGCCGATTGACGTCTTGATAAGGAATCGGTCCATCTGCGCCTCAGGCAGCTTATAGGTACCGAGCTGCTCGATGGGGTTCTGGGTTGCGATCACGATAAACGGCTGCGGCACATCATGTGTGACGCCGTCAACGGTGACTTTCTGCTCTTCCATAACCTCCAGAAGTGCGGACTGCGTCTTCGGCGATGCACGGTTGATCTCATCGGCCAGCACGATGGAGGCGAAAATCGGGCCTTCGCGGAACTCAAATTCTCCGCGCTTCTGATCGTAGAAAGTCACACCCACCACATCCGAAGGCAGCAGATCGGGCGTGAACTGAACACGCTTGAAACCGGTGGAAATGGAATTGGCCAAGCCTCGGGCCAACTGGGTCTTACCGGTGCCGGGGTTGTCTTCAAGCAGAATATGGCCACCGACCATCAGTGCGGTGACGCATTGCTTGATAGGGATGGTCTTGCCGATAACCACCTTGGAGACATTTTCGACCAGCGCATTGAAGGACTGCTGGAAATCCCGGACCTGAGCCGTGGGCTGGGGCAGTAGTCCGGAATTGATGCTGGCGGGCAGTGCCGATGCGGCTGCTTGCGCGGCTTTGCTCGACTGACGCTGCGGCTGGGATTGCGCGGTGGCCTGCTGCGGGATGGCTGGCGTCGATCCCTTGCGCGGCTTGAGCACGGTGCTGTCATCGCCCGCAGGAATGGAGGCGGCATCAGTAGTAGGAGACGGCTTTTCTGACGGCGCTTGTGACGGCCGCTGCGGCAGGTTAGGCAGCGCAACGGACTGCGGCGCCGACTCGGTGCTTGGGGTCGTGCCGGTGTGTGGTGCGGATGCCAGGTGCGTGGCGTCGGACAAGTGCGTGCTGTCGGATAGCTGCGTGCTGTCGGACAGACGGGTCGTGTCAGACAACTGCGTCGCGTCATCGATGTTCTCGCTCATGGATGTTCTCCTACTGCTTGTGAATGGTGGTTGACGATATTGGGGTATTGCCGAAACCAAGAATCCAGGGGTTCTTGGCCAAAGTGGTGACATCGGTACCGGATTTGAGCGACTTGGTCCCCTCCGAGGAGTCAGAGGGACGTGTGCCCGCGACGCTGCCTCCGTCCGCAGTGTTGTCGAGACCGGAGTATCCCGGCCCGCCGGTGACTTTGACGCTCCACGCGTAGTTGCCATCGGCGGCCACGGCCAAGTCGGTGACATCCAATGGCTGGCCGGAGTTCCACGTGAACGGTTGGCCATTGATGATGATTTGTACAGTGGCCGACTTGCCATAGACATCAACCGAACCGCCGGTGACGTTAATGACGTGAGCGTTGTCTGACCAGCGCAGCTCCTGCGGTTTGTTGATTACAGCCTTCTTCTCATAGGTGTAAGGAGCGCCATTGTGCGGGCCTCCGGTGACGGCGTCGCTGGTAGCGCCGTTGAACACCTGTTGCACCGATGCGGTGTTGCATTTGGCCCAAGGACTCATTCGGAAGTCGAGTGAGTTCCGGTTAGTAGCTGTACCGGAATCGATGCCATCGGCAGTCACGCTGTAGGACTGCGCATGTCCCTGCTTGGTCCAATGCACGGTGCATGTACTGCCGGATCCGGTGGTGTAGACGTCAGTGGGCGGCTGGACCTTGTACTGCGGGACAAAGCTGCTCTTGCCCGTGCCGGAGGAAGCATCGCGCTGCGGCACCACGGTGGCCGTTACGGTGATTTCCCGGGTGTTCAAATCGTTCTCATTGATATCGAACGTAGCGCCACTGTCACTGCAATCGATGGTGTCCTTGACGTCTCCTCCCAAGGAAATTCGCCGGCAGCCGGCATTGCGGTTATTGCCGAGAGTGACTTTCGCCGTTACCGTGGTGTCGTCGTTCGACAACGCAATGTTCGGCGCATCCGGGTCTCCCCAGATCTTCTCTGACGGCGATGCGGCGGACTCGGCACTCCAATTGATTTTGTTATGGGCTTTGACGGTCGCCGTAATGGCGGTGCCATCGGAAATGTCGTTGTTGTTGAACGTAAACGACAGCTCGGTGGCCGTATTGCCGGTTTCCTTGGTCTGCGGAGCACCTGCACCGGTGACGGTCACTGAATAGTTGTCGACGGCGCTGAAATCACCGCTCGGCGCTTTCCACGTCACCTTGGCGGTTTTATTGCCACCTGTGACCGTAACATCGGTGGGAGCGGACGGCACCTTGTCCGGTGTGGCTTCGACGGCGGTGGACGGCTTGGACCAGCCGACGTCATTTCGCGCGGCGACGGTGAAGGAATAGGTTTTGCCGTTCTTCAGACCAGTGACCTGGCATGAGGTGACGGTACCGCAATCCTTCTCTCCGGTGACGGCACCGGTCCAACTGACCTTGTAGTTGGTGATCGGGCTGCCATTGGCGGCACCGGGCGTCCATGTGAGGCTGACCGCGCTGTCCTGCGGTTCCCCGGCTACGGGAGAGAGCAGTGGCGGCTCGGGCTTGTCGATCACGGACACGGTAATCGATGCGGTGACTTCACGATCCTTGGACTTGGTGCCGTCTTGCACGGTGACGAGCACGGTGTTCGTGGAAGCACCTACATCGGATGCGACGGCGATGGTGATGTTTCCGGAGGCATCGCATCCGGCGATGGTGAGTTTGGTGGCGTCATCCGCCTTGCAGCTGATGACGGTCAGTGAGGAATCGGGGAACGGATTGTACGCGCCGGTAAGCACGTTCACGGCATCGCTGGCACCGGCCTTGATCTTCAACGTCTTGTTGCCGACGCGTGTCAGCGGACGGGTCGAAGACACTACGCGCACGGTCACACCGGCATTCACGGTGCCCGCGCCGTATGCGATTTGCACGGGAATGGACGCGGTGGTGCCAGGAGCGGCATCCTTGGTGGCGGAAACCTGCAAGCTACCGGAACGGGACAGGTTTGCGGTGATTTGCCTGGACGATGAGCTTCCGCCGGAATACGTGTATTGCTTTTCGTCGTCATACACGCCGGACGGTGCATGGGTGAGCGCCGCCAGATCAACGGTCTTGGGGTCCGCGCCCGCCTCGACATCAATAGTGGAGGACGAGAACGTGGGCGGCGGCACATCGCGGCCTATCACCGTGATCTGGAGAGTGATCACTGCGGAATTGATGATCTTGGTCTTATCCGATCCCTGCTTGCCATCCACAGCGGTAAAGGTAATGGAGGCGGGGCCTGCGTAGTCTTTTGCAGCAGTGAACTTCAGGGTCTTGTCGTTCACGTAGAAATCGGAGTTGGAAGCCTTGGTGGCGCTGACGGAATCAGCGCTTTCGATATACGGTTCCTTGCCGGCGCCGACGCGGACATAGTCATTGATGTTGATTTCAATGGTTTCGCGCGAATTGACCTTCAATTCCGGTGCCTTGGGGCGCAACGTGGGCGGAAAGACACCATAGGCCGGTACCTGGATGAACGCGGTGGAGGTGATGTTGTATTTCGTATTGGTCACCGTGTAAGGCACGGCTCGCGCCTGTGACGTCAGGTCGACGGTGATGGTGGTCGAATGCTCGCCGCCCTTGACGTGAGCGTGAGCGCTGGCGGAGGGATGCACGCCGACCTTGAGCTCATTGGCTGTGCCGGAAGGATTGGCGATCCACTGGGAAACATCCACATCCACGGACTTCTTATCGATGGTGGCGGCGGACGGCACACGATAGTCGTAGGCGGTAGGCGGCTCGATGGCGGCATTCGGATCCACGTTTACCGTGAGGGTGGCCGTATCGGACAAGCCGGCCTTGTCTTTGACCGTGTAGGCGATATAGGCGGTGGTGGCGTTGCCGGGCGTGGTGAAGGAGAGCATATTGTCTTTCACGCTCACCCCGTCGAGACCTTGGACCTCGACATGCTTGTCGACGGTCAGATTGGTGTTGTCGCCGGAGATGTCGTTCTGCGCGACCGGCACGGTTGCGGCCGTATTGGGCCTCAACGTGATTTCGTCATCCCTGGCGTATACGCCGGAGTCGGACGATCCTTGGAATACGCCCACGCGGATCTGCGCCTGTGCGCGCTGACCGGTCCAATCCTCCACGGCATAGGAGAAGGTGTCGGTGCCGGACGAATCCGGATACGCTTCATAGACCAAGTAGTCGGAACCGACTTCGGATATGCGGCCCAGCGTGGGTGCCTTGTTGCCCAGACCCAACAGCTGATCGTCGTCGCCATCCGTGTCTATGCCGGTCAGTGTGATGGGGATGCGGACCTTCTGCCCGGCGGCAACCTGCGCTTCGGCGTCATGCGGGGTTGGCGCGGCCTTGCTCGCTGCGTCGCTCTTATGCACGGTAATGGTGATATTGGCGGAAGCCACATTACCCAGATTGTCTTCAACCGTATAGGTGATGGGGAAGTTGCCGGTCTCGCTGGATGCTTGGTAGCGGACCGTGTCTCCAGAGACGAAGGCCAGACCCTTGAACGTCCCCTTGTCGTATTGCAGGTTGTTCTTGAGTTTGACCGTGGTGCCATCCGAGTAGGCCACATGGTCAAGCACATCCACGGACACGATGCCGTCGGTACGCACCTGGGCATTGATATTGCTGGCCTTGGGCACTGAATTCGAGGTGGCCAGAGCCGGCGGCTGCAACACGATGGTGCCCTTGGCGGTTCCGGAGGCGTTGGCCACGGTGTAGGTAAGGGCGACGGGCTTCGTGGGCACCTGACGCGCGGTGATATACACGCGCTTATGGCTGACGAGACCAACCTTGATGCCGGAGTCGGCCGGTGCGCTCACCGTGGTGACGGACAGCACACCGCCCATCGGATCGACGTCATTGGTGAGCGGCTCCACAATGGCGGTATTATCCGCGCCAAGCAGGGCGACATCGTTGGCGGCAACCGGTTTGGCGGCCTCGCCGGTGGCGGGCTGCACCTCGACTCGAGCCAATCCGGTGGCCGGAATCGAACCTTGAGTAATGATGTAGGGCACATAATAGGTGCCGGGATTGGTGGCCTTGAACGTCAACGACATATCCGCCGCATTGGTGGTCGTCGAAGCGCCGTTGGGCGTATCCACCTGAGTCAGTTGTGCCGGCTGCAAGGAAGTGCCATGCACATAAGAGGACAGCTTGACGACGGTATCCGTGTTGGGAACGGTGGTTTTCGCTACCGGGTCGATGACCGCGGCCAAGGTGTTCGCGGGCTTGACCGAGAAATACACCATGCCGGTGCCGGTTGCCGTGCCGTCGGAGACGGTGACCTCGACGCCCACACGTCCCGACGCCAGCGCACCGGTGTTGAACGTAAGCTGGCCGTCGGCTCGGGTGGACACCTGCACCTGGTCGGTGTTCTGGGCCACAGCGGAGACCAGAGTGAGCGGGTCTCCATCCGGATCGTTGAAGCTGCTCAGCGCATTGGCGGTATAACTGGCTCCCTGCTCCACATCGATCTCGGGAGGAGTGTCGAACTGTACGGGAGCGTGGTTGCCTCCATCATTCAGGGTTACGGTCACCGTGGCGGAAGAGGTCTGGCCGCGACCATCGGAAATATCGTAAGTAAAGGTAACGGTGCCTGCGGATGCGGCGGAGGCATCGAGTTGCAGATACCGGCCGTCGTAAATCGGCGAAATGGTGACGTCTTTGTTGTTTGGTGCGCCAACCTTGGTGATTTTCAGTACGGAACAATCGGTCTGCTCGTCATTGCGCAGCGCGTCGAGAATCTGTTCCGAACCGGCTCGTGCGCCGATTTCATCATCCTCGGCTTTGATTTGGCCGGATTGTGCGGAACAGGTCTTGGAGAAGTCGTGGTGGTTGTTGGCCGAGTCGTTGTTCTGCTGTTCTTTCTCGGTCTGCTCGGTCTGTATTTTGTTCCACTGTATTTTGATGACTTTGGTGGAATCCTCAGGGTCCCACACATTGCCGTTAACCGTGTCGTTGAGCACCACAAGGCGATGGTTGGTGCGGAACACCAATTCGGAAGTAGTATTGACGGATTCGAGGGTTTGCGGCTTGACGCTGGTATCCGTGGGGGAGCAGGCGCGAATGTAGTTGCTGGCCTTCTGGCTCCAAGCCGAGTACACGCAGCCCTTGGACGATACCGGTCGTGCTGGATTCGCCTTGCCCCCGTTGGCTATGAAATTCGCCTTGGCATTGGACTTCAACGGGATAAGCGCAAGGCCTCTCGGTGATGCCGCGGCCACCCAATCGGACTGTATGTCATCGGTGGGAGGCTCCTGAAGGGTGAGGGTGCCGGTCGTGTCGACATCGACGCGGCCGCCCTTGAATATGACGGTTTTGCCGGTTGCGATTACCGGCGTGCTCCCGATGACGGTAAAGCTTTCAACGGTCTGCTGCTTGCCGTCGGTCAGCGATTCGAGGGTTTTGGCCTTGGCGCTGCTGGGATTGTCAAGACGCAGCACCATACCGTCGGATGGACGGTATCCGTAGACCTTGCCATCGTGGGTTACTGCGATGCGCCCGCCCTCGCCCAGCTTTATTTTCGGATCGGAAGTGGTGGGGGTCACGGAATCAAGGTTTTCCGACAAGCCGGTCCACACATTGCCGGTCTTCTCGTTGATCAGGGCTGCGGTATCCCCGCCGACCACAGTGGTGGTGTTGGCTTTGATGTCGGTCTTGACACCGGTGCTGACCGTGGATGCCTTGATGGTGGAGGCTTTGGTCGTTTCGGTCAGGATGGTGTCGCCATTATGCTGTGCGATGTCGAATCGTGGGGCGGAGGAGGAGACGCCGGCGTCGGCCTCCTTGTTCTTTACGTTGAATCGTGCGGCCTTCTGGTTTTTCAGCGAAGTGACCCATACGGTGCCATCGTCCAGTTGCACATGGCGGCGCGTGACGGTGCTCATGATCACCGCGCCGGCAACAAGTCCCAGAAGCAGCAGGAGCGTGATTACGGGAACCGTCCACGTATGCCCTCCGGAGGGCATAAGGCGGCGCAAAGCCGCGCTGATGCGTCGGCGACGATCGTATGACTGGGACGATGTGGCCATCTGAACTCCCTGACCCCTGTTTTCTCTGGTTGCTGGTGTAATGACAACGCTTTACGGTTCCAATACCTGCCGTTCCTGTTGTCCATTTGGTGAATTCGCCGCTGCTGGGCGCACGTCTGATGCGATACGCAATGCCAGGGTGGCATGCCCGGCAGTGGCGAGCGGATCATTCTTGCGGCTTGGCCGCACAGGCGATGGCGGGGCTGACGGACATCTGGCGGTTCTTGCGCACAATGGACACCTGAATGCAGGTCTGCGAGCCTTCCTGCGCGTTGACGGTCACCGTGGGATCTGACGTTGTGACGGTTTGCGCGCTCTGGTCGGTATTGCTGCCCTGCACTATGGCCCACGCATAGGTATCACCGCTTTGCGGGTCTGGATTCGTCCAGGTGAACGTCACGGATGACCCATCCGCCGCATAGGTGCCGTTCAGATTCTCCGGGGAAGGAATCTGGGCGTTCGCGGTATCGGTGATCACGTCATCCTGATTATTGCGGTTGTTGTCATCATCCTTGGTGCCGGGCGTCGCCACCTGTTTGGTATCTGATCCGGTGGCGCTGTCCATGCGGGGAACGACCACGAAGGCGAATATCAGTGCCGCTGCGGTGATCGCCGCAAGTATACCGACGGTAATACCCACCGGTTTGACCCATCGCCGTGACGAACGGGTGATCTGATCTCGCTGGTCCGTGGCCCGGCGCCGACGCTCGATGTCTTTGGGATAGGCCGGCATCCCTTCCACGGTAACGGGAGTGGCATGCCCGAAATATGCGAATTGCACACGCTGCATGGCACGTGCGAACTCCAACGCGGAGTAGTACCGCTGGTCGGGGTCCTTGTTCAGGGCCCGGCGCAGCACCGCTTCCACATCGGCCGGCACGTCGGGGCGGTTGAGGCGAGGCAATGGCTGGTTGACGATCAGCGAAATCAGTTCCGATTGCGAACGCGGGTGATAATCGTGCTGGAATGGCGAGCAGCCGACGAACATGGCGTACAAGGTGGCCGCCAGTGAATAGATGTCGGCGGCTTCCGAACCATTGGTCAGATGCTGAAGCACCTCAGGCGGTGCCCACGGCGGCGAGAATCCGGTTTCGGTGCGGTCATACACATCGGTGGAGATACCGAAATCACCCAGAACAGGCAAGCCCTGCGAGGTGATGAGAATGTTGCTGGGCTTGATGTCGTGATGGATGATATTGCTGCGATGCGCGGTGAACAGCGCGCTTGACAGCTTGATGCCGAGGTCGAGTACCTGCTCGCAGGTCATGGACCGGGCCTTCATGATGCTGTTGTAGGTGCCGCCCGGCGCATATTCGATGACGATGTAGCCATGGCCATCGGAGGTGACGCCGGCACCATATACCGGCAGAATGTACGGGTGGGATGACAGCTTGGCCATGAAGTTGGCCTCGCGGTTGAACAGGGCAGCGGCCCGTGGGTCAAGGGTTTTGGCGCTGGCCTTTACCGCCACCGGGCGTGCGGGCATACGCTGGTTATATAGGTACACCGTGGCGGTGGCACCGCTTCCCAACATCTGGACGAAATCATATCCGGGCAGCTTCGGCGGTCTCATCGGAATGTTGTCCATCTGTTCCCTCCCTCCTTGGAAAATGCGCTCTCCCTGCATTCGTTCTACAGGATACCGTCAAGGGTACGATTCTTCGTCGGGTTCGGTAAAATTTTTCCCTCTGTGACGGTCGGGTTTAGGCTGGAGCCATGATGACGAGACTTGAACCTGGAACAGTGCTGGACGGCATCGACCGTGATGGAGCGGCGAGGCTGATTGTCGGCACGCCTGGAAGCGGCAAAACTGAATTCGCCTTATCGGTGTTGATGGCGGGGCTGCGCCGCTACGGTGGCACGCAGGCGGTGATGGCCGTATCCGGCCGTGTGGCCGCCGACGCATTGGGCAATCGGGTGATTCGTGAGCTCGGGTTTTCCGTGCAGGCCAGGCCGGTCACCACGCTGGGTGCCGTGGCATTCCGGGCCATATCGGCTTCGCGCGAGGGAACTGGATTGCCGTCGCCTCGATTGCTGAACGGTGCGGAACAGGATGCTTTGCTGCGTCAAGTCATGGCCGTGCATCTGCGCCATGCCGTAGCGGGAGATGATTGCGGCACCTGTGATTTGCTGCGCGTCTACTTTGCCCAGGATGACTGGGCGAGACTCATACGCGATGCCGGTGCCGGCGAGATGCCCGGCTCGGCCGCTTCCGCACAATCAAGCCTCTCGCAACAAGGGTCGGATTCGCCGTCTCCGACGTCGGCAGGCGGCTCGACCAGCGCGGATAGGTTCACGCGAGGTATTTCAGATGCGTTTATCAGCCAGTTGCGCGATATGCTGGCCCGATTGGATGAGCTCGGTGTAGGCGTTCACGAAGAGCCACGTCTCTTGGACGCCGTGACGGAGGACGCGCGATTGTCGGTGCAATGGCGTTTGGCTTTCGCGTTGCGCCGTGAATATATTGCAGCCCAAAGCGCGGTATATCCGGGGCAATACCGTTTGGATGCCTCGTATTTGCTGGTGGCAGGCGCTCGTGTGGTGCGTGAGGCATTCGCCGCCGATCACGCGGATGATTCCGACCGGCCTATGTGTGTGGAGGCGTTGGGCTTGCCCCGGCTGCTGGTTGTGGATGATGTTCAAGACACCACGCTGGCCGGCATGCGCTTCTTGGAGGAGTTGGGGAATGCCGGCGTCAAGTTGGTGCTGGTCGGCAACCCGGATGAATCGGTGCAGACCTTCCGCGGATCGTATCCGGAATATCTGATGCGCCGTGCCGTGGAAGGGCGGCTGAAGGCCAAGGAAGAACAGCTGGTTGGCGGCAGTGCCGTCGCTGATCAGTCGCACATGACGATGGCTGATGTGATCGCGTCTCGTATTTCGCTGTCGATTCCCTCGCCGGAAGACGAGCCGCTGCCTCCGGCCGAGCGTCCCGGCAAGCTGACCGCCATACTGGGCGGAGTCGATGCAGCGAATTATCAGGCGGACGGCACGGTGACCGCCGGCCTGTACCGATCCTCACGTGAGGAGCTGGATGATGTGGTCTGGCGCATCAAGCGGGCGCATCTTGACCGGCATATTCGGTGGAACGACATGGCGGTCATCACCCACGACAATGCCGCCGTGCGGCTGTTCGGCGAACGACTGCGCCGAGATGGTGTACCGGTGCGGTATTCGTCGGTCACCCGTCCTTTGAAGGACGAGACTTTCGTGCAGGGATTGTTCGCGCTTGTGGAGCTTGCCCGATTGCGTGCCGAGGGGATGGCGGAATGCCAGATGACGTTGGCTTCCTGCGCGGCATATATAAGGACTAGAGTGGCCACGTTGATGAACGGCCCGTTGGTGAGTGCCGGGGCCAAACCCGGTCAGGGGCGTCCCGCAAGGCTTGCGCCGATCGAATCGGCCATGGGGTCGTTGGAGTCGCTGGCGCATCTCGCCACGGATGATGCCATGCTGACCTCTCTGACGACGGCATGGGAAACATTGCGTGAAACATACCATGAAACACGGCGTGAAACAGGTCGTGAAACATCCTCGTCAGTGGTTTCGACGTCAGCGGTTTCGTCGTCAGTGACTTCGTTGCCAGTGTCTGTCGAAATACTCGGTGAACCGTCCGGCGATGACTTGGCCTTTGGCGTTGACGCGCTGTACGTGATGCTTGCCATTGATGATGCCGCCGCGCCGGCGCAGGCTGCGCTCGCATCCATCCACGCGGTGCTCGGCAACGACCCTCAGGCCCGCGCTTTTGCGAACCTGTGGCATCTGGTGGGCAGCGTTGCTTCCGGCTTGGAGCGGCTGCCGGCAAGCCAGCGCGTACAGCCGCGCTATGCGCTGTCTGTTGCGTGGAACGCCACCGGTCTGGCACCGGTCTGGCAGCGTGCGGCATTATTCAACACGGCAGAGGGGCGTACGGCCAATGACCGGCTGGACGCGGCAATGCGCCTGTTCCAGTTCGCCGATGATTCCACCGCCAGTCGAGACATCACGTCATTCATGGCACAGGTTCGGGGCATGGAAGTGCAGGCCGATTCCTTGGCCCACATAGGACCGGTGGAAGACGCGGTGACATTGACTACGCCGGCAGGCGCGGCCGGACGCCACTGGGAATATGCGTGGATACCGGTGGTCCAGCAAGACGTGTGGCCGAACCTCGCCGGGCGCAACACCATGTTCGGTGGTGAAGACCTTGCCGAGCTCGTGCTGAGGGGAGCGCTTGAAGAAAGCGACAAAACCGGGCATGATCCGCGGTTCGCGGCTGTATTGTCGGGCGAGAAGAAGAGTTTCCTGGTCGCGCTGACCCGTGCACGGCGAATCATGATCAGCGCGGTATGGAACGACAGCATGAGCCCCTCGGACTTTCTCTTCGGGTATCTGCCGGAATACTATCCGCGCAACCGGCAACAGGCGCCTTTCACCACAGTGGGGGCACATGCGGGATTCGCCGAATATGATCTGGCCGGATTGGACGCCGACCCACGTGGGTTGGTCAGCGCCGCCCGCGCGGTTCTGGCCACTGCTCAACCGCAGCAGGCTGCCGCAAAGGACGCCGCGATTGCGTTGACACTCCTGTTAGAGCATGGTGTGCGCGCCGCAAATCCGCAGAGCTGGGCGTTTGTGGAATCGCCGGCCCAATCGGATAGCGCGTCATCTGGCGGTGCGTCATCTGGCGGTGCGTCATCTGGCGATACCTCATCTGACAGTGCCTCATCCGACAGCGCGTCATCTGGTGGTGTACAGCCTGACGGTATCCAAACAGGGAAAGGCAAGACGGATGCGCAGGCCGCGCCCATGGTCACCTTATCTCCATCGGCGGTCGACAGCCTATGGGCGTGCCCGGTGTGCTGGATGCTGGAGAACCGGTTCGCCGGTCCTCGCCCCAGCTCCGTGGCCACCAGTTTCGGAACCCTCATCCATGCGGTTGCGCAGCAAGGCAGCGAGGAAGGGCTGGACCATCTTTCCCACAATGCCCAGGCGTTGGCCGCACTGGGCTTGGACTCCACGGCCGGCACGGAACGTCGCATCGAGGCTGTCTCGGCACGGCTTAATGCCATCTATCAGAGCAAACGTCCTGATCCGAATGCCATAGCCGACACCCGGAACCGCTATGAGGCCACCCGTAAGGACGAGTCCGCGGCGGATACCCTGCGCAACATCGCCGATTACTTTGTGCGCAGCGACGCCGATCCGGAAACGTATCTTGGCAAGAACTCCAGCAACTTCAGCATTGGCGCATTGGCCGGTGCCGAATGCGAACGGGAGTTTGCCGCACGATTCGATGTGCGTGACATACTCGACGCATACAATGCCGTGCCCGGCCTGCACCCAATCGGTCGGAACACGCTGGTCCGTCTGATGGGAGCACTGGTCGGAGGGTGGCCGGAAGGCATGGACGAGCATCTGACCGTGAGACTGTCCGGGCGCATCGACCGTATGGAAACCCGCGTACTCGCAGACGGCGGCGAATGCATTCGCCTCATTGACTACAAAACAGGCAGAACGCCCACGGTCAAACAGATTTTCAATGATTTGCAGCTCGTGTGCTATCAGCTTGGCCTCGTGTTCCCCGAAGACGGGCCGCGCGGTGCCAAGGCACTTGCCGCAATGCCGCATATCAGCCAAAGCGTGCTATTCCATGTCGGGCAGAATGCGGCACCAGCCAGAAGCTACGCTCCGGAAGGTGCCTTCCAGCCGCCGCTGTTCACTGATGGCTCGTTGAATGCCGAACCGTTCACGCCCCGATACTGGTATAAAGACCCCAACCGTTTCTTCGACATACCCGCCATAGATCCGGCTACTCCTCCCGAAGGTGTGAGTGCCGAAGCATGGGCGCAATTCGCCGCGCTCGCCGGTACGCAGACGTTATGGTCGCTGACCATGATCGCCCGCGTATTCTATGCCGCGGCGGCCAGCAGATCAGCCATCATCGAGGCCCATCCGCAAGACACCCATATCGGATTCTGCCGTATGAAGAACGTCTGCCCTGCCTGTGCAGGCCAGATCGACACGATTTTCGAAACGAGGCAAGCATGAGCACGTTCACTCCCAGTGCGGAACAGGCCGCCATCATCGATGCGCCAGTCGATGCTGACGTATTGGTGGTTGCCGGTGCCGGTTCCGGCAAAACCTTTACGATGACCCAACGCATCATCGCGCTTATCAATCGAGGTGTGGCACCTGAACGCATCCTTGGCCTGACCTTCACACGCAAGGCCGCAGGCGAACTGCTGGAACGCGTCTCCGCCGCAGTGGCCGGTGATATGGCGGGCTCTACGACCGCCACGGTGTCTGATCGGGCATTCCTCAAGCCGGCCATTTTCACGTATGACGCCTTCTTCCAGACCATCGTGCGCCAATATGGACTGCTTGTCGGATTCGATCAGAACACGCAACCATTGAGCGCAGCCGGAGCGCTTCAACTGGCCACCGAAGTCATCGACAGTCACATGGATCTGGCGTTCAGTGAGGATTTTGGCGCCTTCTCCAGTTTGGCGAACCGTGTTCTGGCGTTGTCGGATGCCATTGGCAGTGCCATGATCGGTGCCGGCTGCACCAGCTTCGATGATGCGATCAATCGAGTACGGCAATGGGATTCGGCATTCATCAATCGATTGCAACAAGCCGTTGCAGACGAACCCATGCCCGAGGACGAGCCGAAAATCCCCAAGATCAAACGACTGAAGAAAGATACCGACGCCAGCTGGCAAGCCAAGCTCGATGACCGTGCCGAACATTTGCGCGCCCGCTGCACCTATCATTGCGGTGCGCTGCTGGAGACCACACGCAAACGCGATATTCTGCTCCAGCTGGTGGAGGCCTATGCCCAAGCCAAGCGGGAACGCAATATGGCCGAATTCTCCGACTTCACCATTGCCGCGTATCAGCTTATCGAGCGCTTCCCCTCCATCGGAGAGCGTACGCGCCGCAGGTACAGCCACGTGCTGCTCGACGAATATCAGGACACCTCCACCACGCAGGCCGCTCTGCTGGCAGCACTGTTCCACGTGGATGCGTCACAGAGGTCCGCCGTCAACGCGGTGGGTGATCCGTTCCAGTCGATTTACGCATGGCGTGGTGCCAGCCCTGGTGCATTCCGTATGTTCCAGCAAGATTTCCACCTGTCTGCCGGATACAAGCCATTCCCGCTGTCCGTCACCAGGCGAAACAGCCGTATAGTGCTCGAAGCCGCCAATAATCTCACGCTGCCGTTGCGCTCCAATCCGTCGCGTCCTTCCAGCTCATTGATGCGTGAGGTCGATGTCTCATCGCTCGACCCCATGCCTGATGCCCCCGAAGGAACATTGGGAGTACTGGGCTTCGCCACGGCCGGGCAGGAGATCGACGCCGTAGTGCGTTTCTGCAAGACGGCCATCGCACGGCACCGTTCCGCAGCCGAACAACAGGAACAGATGCCGGGCGAACAGAAAGCGCCGGTCGCCGTGCTGTTTCGGTCCAAATCACATATGCCCGAATATCAGGCGGCATTGGAACAGGCCGGATTGACCACATTCGTGGTCGGCTATTCCGCGCTGTTGGAACGTCCGGAAATCCGCGATCTGATGGCGTTGCTGCACGTGGCCGCCGACCACACCGATACGGGATCGCTGATGCGCTTGCTGGCCACGCCACGATTCACCATGTCCGCAGCGGATTTGACCATGTTGGCCCGTTTTGCTGAAGAACAGAACACGGAACAACGCTTCCAAGCATTGGTGCAGGCCGGCCTTGCCCAACCGGATACACCAGCGAATGAATGGGCGGCTGTGGTGCGTGAGTACCGCGATCAGGTGGCCAATGCGGTATTCCTGCCAGACGTATTGCTACGCGGCGACCTGGTAAAACTGCTTGAACGGTTGAGCGCACACGGGCGCAACGCCATAACCCGGGCCGCGGTGATGCTCCGTCAGGTGCATGATGCCGTCGGGCGGCCACTGGGCGACGTGATTCGCGCCGGCATAGAAGCGTTGGATCTTGACATCGACACCGTATTGGCCGGTGTGCTGCATAATCCGCAGCACCGCGCCAATCCCGCTTTGGCGCATATGCCTATGGATGCGATTGTGGATTTGGTGGATACGTACACGCAAGAGATTGCCGCTGAGCAAACTCCCTCGTTGCATGGGTTCATCACATGGGTGGATCATCTGGCTTCGGTGGAGGATGAAGCCGCCAGTCTCCCTGACGCTCCGGTGGATGTGGAACTGATGACCGTACACCAGTCCAAAGGGTTGGAATGGGATGCCGTTGCGGTAGTGGGGCTTACCGCCGTCGGATTCCCCAGCAATCAGGGCGACCATCTCAAGATCGTGCTGGACGAGCACCATACGGGAGGCACCGAGCAAGGTCACTGGACCGCACCCGAATATCATGAGACCGCCGACTCCTGGCTCACCAACCCCACCGCCGTACCCGTGCCTATGCGTGCCGATGCCGGCATTCTGCCGCGATTCCCCCATGATGCCGATGTGGAAGCCGACCCCATCGCATCGTTGGCGGCTTTGGATGATGTGGAGCTTATTGATGATGAAGTGTTCGGCTCCATGCGCGAATTCGGCGATGGCGTGGAAGAAGTGGATGCATCCGGCTGGTATTTGACGCAGGCGGAGGAATATGGGCGCCGGCTGCATGCCGACGAACGTCGATTGATGTATGTGGCGCTTACCCGTGCGCGAGAAGATGCCCTGATGACCTATTGCGCCTATACGGGCGAATCCGGGCGGGACCCGTCAGTGGTGCCCAAAGGCTCTCGCGCCGCTCAGCCATCCAATTTCTGGCTTGAAGTGCATGACGCGCTCCAAGCCCGTGAACATGCGATATCGGCTCAGGACTGTGTGGAACGGCTGCAAGCCGCCAATGCCGGGAAGCCCATGCTGATCTCGGCGCAAGGCGAAGCGATTGCCACTCCCGAAGGGTTCTTTATCGGAGAGCATGCCGCGGCATACGGTGACGCCGTGGTGGGGGAGGCATGGCAGACGCCGATTACGCAGACGGATGCCGCTGTCGAATTGCCGTGGCCGGCTACCCTCAGCGACGCAGTGCATGAACAGCTGTCACGTGGCATCGATGTTATCGCCGCAGATTCCTCGTCACTTGAGCAGCACCAAGACGCCGGTCCACTGCTGCAACGGGCGCAATTGCTGGTGGACGACGCCGATTTGATGGCCGATGCCGCCAGCGGCCAGTCGCTTGATGAGGCAGTCAAAGCCAAGGCGCAACGCGTTCTGGCTGCAGGACGCCAGAACGTGACAAGCCTGCAAGCCCGCGTAGGTGGCATGAACGAACGGGAGGAGCGCCTCTACTGGCGTAGCATTATCCGCCCGATTCCGCGCATATCGTCTCCGGCGGCCGAGGCCGGCACGCAGTTCCATGCGTGGGCTGAGCAATTCATCAATGCCGGTAAGCCGGATGAAGCGGTACTGGCATATGAAGCCGAATCAAGTATGCCGCATACAGGTCAGGATGCGGGATTCGTTTCCCGGGAAGCCATGTTGGCCGATTTGGCCGAACGGGAGCGGCAATGCCGCAAGCCATCCACACGGCAGCCCGCTGTCCCACAGCCCACGGCTCAACAATCCGCATCCGCCGTATCCGCCGCCTCCGCCACTTCCATAAGTAGCGACAATGCCACCGAGTCCAAGCTGGTGGCGTGGCAGCGCAGACTGGCCGAATCATCGTGGGCCAAGCGCATCCCGGCGTGGACGGAGCGTGCCATCGTCGTGGACGTGCCGGGCGTGGGCCTGGTCAATGGCAAACTCGATGCGGTATTCATCGGTGGACTTGACCCGTCCAGCACCACCGCACGCTTTACCGTGGTCGACTGGAAAACCGGTCGTCGGCCCACCAAGCCAGACGACATCACCCGCAAACTCGCCCAGCTCGACATGTACCGACTGCTGCTGGCAGCGGTCGAAGGTGTGGAATTGGACAGTATCGACGCCACTCTCTACTATGTCAGTGAGCCCGACGAGGGCTTGCGCGAGCTTCACGCCCGCGCGAAAACCAAACAGGAAATCCTTACCGAGTTGAGCTCCGGCATTCCCGAACAATCTGACAACGACTGAGCCCAAAGGCTCATGACCTGTACAGCATCGGACGGCCTTCACCGGCGGAGAGACCTTATGCATCGCAAGGCATCTCCGACGATGAAGACGACTGGCCACGTACCGGTCCGCGGTTGAAACGCGCCGCGTGACGTTGCTTGGGAACCGCTACCCCTCGGATGGCACGTGTGGGCGGGCGCACGTGCCGGACAACGCACCAGTAAGGAGTTATTGTGTCCACGACTCGCGCGGTTTCGAAGTCGTCCGCTGCCCACTTGCCCTATCAGCGCCTGTTCATGCTGCCCGGAGCCAAGGCGTTCTGCCTGTCCGGTGCGGTGGCACGATTGCCGATCTCCATGATGAGTCTCGGCATCGTTCTGGCGCTCAACCATCTCTACGACAATTGGACCATCGCCGGCACCATGAGCGCCGCCTATGTGCTGGCCATGAGCTGCGTCACCCCGTTCTACGCCCGCGCCTTCGACCGTTTCGGCCAAGCCCGCGTGGGCCGGCTTGCGCTCGCCGTGCAGATCGTGGCCATGCTCGCCTTCGCCTTCGCGGCGTTGGTGCGCGTGCCGATTCCGCTGCTGTTCGCTTTGGCCATCATCATGGGTCTGACGCAGTTCTCATTCGGCGCATTGGTCCGAACCCGTTGGTCCTATGCGTTGCGCGGTGTGGAAGATGGCGAACAGCTGCTCAACACGGCCTACGCCATGGAAGCCGCCATTGACGAGATCGTCTTTATTCTGGGGCCGATTCTGGCGGCTTGGCTGGCCACCTCCGTGCATCCGGTATCCCAACTGTTCGTGCCCACCGTGGCATGCGGCATCGGCGGCACCATATTCTTCTCGCTGAAATCCACCCAGCCGCCGGTCATCGTGGAACAGGTCAGCGTGGCCGCGCACGATGACGGCAGCCCCGCTGCAAGCGAAGATGCCGACCAGCTGACCCTGCGCCAACTCAAACGCAGCGGTGCCAAGCCCAAGAGTGTATTGCTCTATGCCGGCGTACTGCCGTTGCTCGCCGTGTTCATCGTGTTCAATATGAGCTTCACGTCCTTCGACGTGTCCATTACCGCCACCATGAAATCCATGGGACTTGAGCCCTTCCTCGGTCTGCAATTGGCGATGTTCGCGGTCGGCTCGTGCATCGGCGCGCTGGTGTTCGGCTCTTGCCAACTCAAAGGCTCCCATTGGGCGCATATGGTGATGTTCCTGTCGCTGCTGACCGTCGGCTACGTGTTCTTCCGGTTGTCAATGGACAATCTCATCCTGCTGGGCGTCTTCGAAATCCTCGCCGGCCTGACCGTCTCGCCGACGTTCGCCACCGGCAACCTCATCGTCAAGGATCTGGTGCCGGCGGAATCCCTGACCGAAGGACTGAGCTGGGTAACCACCGCAGGCACGGTCGGCACGTCGATCGGCTCGTCCGTGGCCGGCATTGTGCTTGACGCCTCCAACCCTCATGTGGGCATGATGCTGCCATTCATCTTCACGCTGGCGTCCGTGCCATTGGCGTTGGCCGGATGGGCCTTGGCCAAGCGGCGTGGGTGAAACGGGATCGGGCTACGCCCGATGGATGGTTGGCGGCTTCGCCGGGGTCTCTCCCTCAGTCCGCTTCGCGTCCAGCTCGAACGCAATTAATGATGGCTTTCAGCCAACTGAATTATTGCTCACTGTCGTTCGCCCTCACCTAAAAACGCCTCCGGCGTTTTCTTCACGGTTCGGCTCATCAGAGGGAGCTCGACTTCACGGTTCGGCTCGTCAGAGGGAGCTTGATTCTGTGGACGGGGTATTGGCGTGAGGGGCCTGCGGTGATAGGCTGATTGCCGATTGGAAAACGTCCCGGGTACATTGCCGGGCAGGTACGGGTAGACAGGGAAGAAGACATGATCAAGGTTTCGGTGGTCGGAGCAAAGGGCCGCATGGGCTCGCACGTGGTCGAAGCGGTGAACAACGCCGAGGATACGCAGCTGGCGCTCGCATTGGATGCCGGCGACGACCTGACCCAGATCACCACCGACAACACCGATGTGGTCATCGAATTCACCGTGCCGTCCGTCAGCCTGAACAACGTGCTGACCCTGATCGGCCAAGGCGTGGACGTGGTGGTCGGCACCACCGGCTGGACCGACGAGAAACTCGCCCAGATCAAATCCGCCATCGCCAACGGTCCGAAGCCCGAAACCCAGAAGGTCTTCATCGCACCTAACTTCGCGATCTCCGCCGTACTGGCCGACTACTTTGCCACCAAGGCCGCGAAATACTTCGAATCCGCCGAAGTCATCGAACTGCACCACCCCACCAAGGTGGACGCCCCCTCCGGCACCGCCATCCACACCGCCCACGGCATCGCCGAAGCGCGCAAGGCCGCAGGACTCGCCCCCGTGCCGGACGCCACCGAAACCGATGGCGGCTCACGCGGCCAGGTGGTCGACGGCATCCACGTGCACGCCGTGCGTCTGCGCGGCCTCAACGCCCACGAGGAAGTGCTCTTCGGCAATGCCGGCGAGCAGCTGACCATTCGGGCCGACAGCTTCGACCGCACCAGCTTCATGCCCGGCGTCCTGCTTGCCGTGCGCAAGCTCGCCGGCGACGCTCCGGCTGGCCTGACCATCGGCCTCGACCGCTTCCTCGACCTGTAATCGACCCGCAGTCGACCAGTAGTCGCCCCCGCATTTCAGGCAGGGAAGCGCGCCGGGACGCGCATCACGGCATTGCCACCGGCTCCGGCCATAATGCCACGCATTCAGCAACAATCAAGGTACGTAGTATAAGAGTCCACAATGGGAAGTACGGTGAACACTATGAGCGAGCATGACATGCACCTTCTTGATTCAGCACCTTTCGGCCGCATTCTGCCGGCTATGGTCACCCCGATGCAATCCGACGGCAGCGTCGATTTCGCCGCCGCGCAGAAGCTCGCCAAATACCTCGTCGCCGATGGCGCGGATGGTCTGGTGGTCAATGGCACCACCGGCGAATCGCCCGTCACCCATATGGATGAGAAGGTCGAGCTGGTCAGGGCCGTCAAGGAGGTCGTCGACGTTCCGGTGATTTCCGGCGCCGGCTCCAACGACACCGCACACACCGTGCGTATGGTCGAACAGACTCAGGAAGCGGGCGCCGACGCGGTGCTCGTCGTCATGCCTTACTATTCCCGCCCCTCGCAGGACGGTATCGTCGGCCACTACAAGGCCGTCGACGAATCCGCCGAAAAGCCGATCATCGTCTACGATGTTCCCGGCCGTACCGGCTTGAAGGTCAAGGTCGGAACCTACGACCGACTGGCCGAACTTGAACACGTCAAGGCTGTCAAGGACGCCACCGGCGATCTTGCAGCCGCAGTGGAGAAGCAGCAGCGCACCGGCCTCGCCTGGTATTCCGGCGATGACGGCCTGTTCCTGCCGTTCCTCTCCATCGGTGCCGTCGGCATCATTTCGGTGATTGCCCACGTCGCCTCCAACCCCATGCAGCAGCTTGTCCAGGCATTCGATCGCGGCGATATCACTACCGCCCGTCGCCTCGCCAACCAGCTCGCCCCCCTTGTCCACGCGTTGAATGGCGACGGCTATCAGGCCGTCATGGCCAAGGCTGCGCTCAAGGTCAAGGGCGTTATCCCCTCCACCACCATGCGTCTGCCGAACATCGGTCCCGACGCCACTCAGCTTGACAAGGCTGAAGAGGGCATGCGCGCTGCCGGACTGCTGTAAGCCCGAAACGCTGCATACGGGTTGCCAGCCCGCCGCCCCTGCATGACAGAGCAGAGGCACCACAACAGAAATCCCAAAAAGGTTATGGCACAAGAACAAAAGAAAACAAGCAAGAACACGAATTCTCGCCGTCGCGGTTCCGCGCGCGGCCGCAACGCCAACGGATCCAACAGCCGTACGCCGTCCCGTAAGATCAACGCCACCCGGCAGGCCACCGCACCTCAGCAGGATGCCGTGCTGATCGCCCCGCCGAAGTACCGCAAGGGCTCCATGCGCATCACGCCGCTCGGCGGCTTGGGTGAAATCGGCCGCAACATGAACGTGATCGAATACAACGGTCACCTGCTGCTCATCGACTGCGGCGTGCTCTTCCCCGAGGAGGAGCAGCCGGGCGTGGATCTCATCCTGCCCGATTTCAGCTACATCAAGAACCGTCTCGACAAGGTCGACGCCCTGGTGCTCACCCACGGCCACGAGGACCACATCGGCGGCGTGCCCTACCTGCTCAAGCTGCGCCCGGACATCCCGCTGATCGGCTCCAAGCTGACCCTCGCCTTCGTGGACGCCAAGTGCAAGGAACACCACCAGAACCCCACCAAGGTTGAGGTTGCCGGCCGTGAGAAGCTCAAGGTGGGTCCCTTCGACCTCGAATTCGTCAACGTCACCCACTCCATCCCGGACGCCCTGGCCGTCTATGTCAAGACCCCGGCCGGCTCCCTGATCGACACGGGCGATATCAAGCTCGACCAGCTGCCGCTCGACCACCGCATCACCGACCTCGTCGAATTCGGCAAGATCGGCGAAAAGGGCGTGGACCTGCTGATGATGGACTCCACCAACGCCGAGGTGCCCGGCTTCGTCAAGCCCGAGACCTCCATCGGCCCGGCCCTTGACCAAGCGTTCGCCCAGGCCACCCGCAAAATCATCGTCGCCAGCTTCTCCTCCCACGTGCATCGTGTGCAGCAGGTGGTGGACGCCGCCCACAAGTACGGCCGCAAGGTCGTGTTCGTCGGCCGTTCGATGGTGCGCAACATGTCCATCGCCGCCGACCTCGGCTACCTGCACATCCCCGAAGGCACCGTCGTGGACCTGAAGCAGGCCAACGACATTCAGGACGACAAGCTCGTCTTCATGTGCACCGGCTCCCAGGGCGAACCGATGGCCGCACTCGGCCGCATCGCCGACGGCAACCACCGCGATATCCACATCAACGAGTTCGACACCGTGATTCTCGCCAGCTCCCTGATTCCAGGCAATGAGCACGGCGTCTACAAGGTGATCAACAAGCTCGTGCAGCTCGGCGCCAAGGTCGTCAACCGCGACAACGCCGCCGTGCACGTGTCCGGCCACTGCAACGAGGGCGAGCTGCTGTACATGTACAACATCGTCAAGCCCAAGTGCGCCATGCCGATCCACGGCGAAAACCGCCATCTGGTGGCCAACGGCCTGATCGCCGTCAAGACCGGCGTGGACCCGCAGAACGTGGTTTTGGCCGAAGACGGCGATGTGGTCGACCTGTACCACGGCAGGGCCGCGGTCGTCGGCTCCGTGCCGTGTGGTTACGTGTACGTCGATGGCGATTCCGTCGGCGAGCTGACCGATGACGAGCTGGAAAAGCGCCGCATTCTCGGCACCGAGGGCTTCGTCTCCGCGTTCGTGGTGGTCGACACCGACAATCACGAGGTCGTCACCGGCCCGAAGATCTACCTGAATGCCGTGGCCGAGGACGAAAGCGAGTTCGACAAGGTTCGTCACCAGATCGTCGAACAGCTCAACGACCAGATGATGCAGGGCACGCGCGACACCTACAAGCTGCAGCAGACCATGCGCCGCACGCTCGGCAGCTGGGTTGCGCGCCAGCTGCCCCGCAAGCCGATGATCGTGCCCGTCGTGGCCGACATCGCCCAGGACGTCGAAACCGTAGAAACCAAGTAGTCCGGATTATCCAGGGACGACCGTAAGGAGTAATTGAAGTCATGCCCGGTTCTAATCTCACTCGTATTGAAGCCGAAGAACGTAAGGCCGTTATCGAAGCGCCGATTCACTATCACGTCGACCTTGACCTGACGGTCGGCGCGAAGAACTTCGGTTCCAAGTCGTTCATCTGCTTCAACGCGAAGCCTGGTTCGTCGACCTTCCTCGACCTGATCGCCGACGAAGTGACCTCCATCGACCTCAACGGCAAGTCCCTGGACCCGGCCGTGGCCTTCCAAGACAACCGCATCGAACTGACCGACCTCAAGGAGAAGAACGAGGTCACCGTCGAAGCCAGGTGCCGTTACTCCAACACTGGCGAGGGCCTGCACCGCTCGGTCGACCCGTCCGATGGCAACATCTACCTGTACTCCCAGTTCGAGGTGCCGGACGCTCGCCGCGTCTACGCCGTGTTCGACCAGCCTGACCTGAAGGCCACCTTCGACTTCAAGGTGCTCGCTCCCGCCAGCTGGATCGTCACCTCCAACATGCCGGTTGCCACCATCGAGGACGATCCGCGCGAAACCCTCGACGGCACCCTCGGCGACAAGCCGAACGAAAGCACCCGTCTGTGGGACTTCGAGCCGACCCCGGTGATGAGCTCCTACCTGACCGCCATCTGCGCCGGCCCGTACGCCGAATGGCACACCGAATACCTGAACGAAGACGGCCGTACCGTGCCAATGGCCCAGTACTGCCGACAGTCGTTGGCCAAGGCCTTCGCGAAGGACGTCGACTACCTGTTCGACATCACCAAGAAGGGCTTCGCGTTCTACGCCAAGACCTGGGGCGTGCCCTACCCGTACGCCAAGTTCGACCAGATCTACGTGCCCGAATACAACGCGGGCGCCATGGAGAACATCGGCATGGTCACCAT
>ERZ780149.1107-NODE-1107-length-31318-cov-7.406455_pt1 | contig 31318 bp, 20 predicted proteins | sample MGYA00511367_ERZ780149 | MGnify/ENA primary metagenome ERZ780149 (study PRJEB29588, sample SAMEA2153852) | human gut metagenome | biome: human gut; feature: human-associated habitat; material: faeces | place: Denmark | collected 2008/2010 ... | reverse complement strand
GAAACAGCAGCCGAATAAAACGGTTTTTAACCGTTTTATTGAAAACTAGTATCACATCTGCTTGTAATTGTTTCCTTTATTCGCTGATTTGTACACTTGATTTTTACGGATACTTCCGATATACTATTCGATGTTCAAACAAGTTTAAGAAGGTGTTGTCTTTGACGAAGTCCAAATTTGAAGAAATCTACAGAGATTTAAAGTATCATGTGGAGCAGGGAGATTATCTGTATAGCGAACTGCTTCCCTCTGAAAATAATCTGATTGGAATTTATGACTGCTCCCGCAATACTATCCGCCGGGCCATTGCCGGACTAGTGGGGGACGGTTATGTTCAGGCTGTCCACGGTAAGGGTGTGCAGGTAATTTTTCAGCCCTCGGAAAAAACCAATTTTACCGTCGGCCGCATTGAATCCTTCCAAGAAACCGCTGCCAGAAACCGGATGACCTATTGCACAAAAGTAGTTGTTTACGAAACAATTACCGTTGATGAGTCTCTGTCCCGGGAAAGCAGCTTTCCTGTAGGCAGTGAAGTACTTCATATCTGCCGTGTCCGCAGCGTGGATGACAAGCCCCTGATTTTGGACGTTAACTATTTCCTGAAATCCGCTGTTCCCGGTTTGACAAAAGAAATCGCAGAAAACTCCATCTACGCTTACCTGGAACAGGAATTAAAGATGCAGATTGTCACCAGTAAGCGAAGAATTACGGTAGAAAAGGCCACACCCCAGGACCGGGAACTGATCTTTATGGACAGTTATAACTGCCTGGCTGTGGTGACCAGCAATACCTTTAATTCTGACGGTGTGATGTTCGAATATACCCAGTCCCGGCATCAGCCGGAATACTTTTCCTTCCACGATACTGCTACCCGAAAGAAATCAGCAACTTAACAAATAAACGCCTCTGGCTTTTCTTCGCCAGAGGCGTTTTTTGTGTCAATATTTCACCAAATTATTCCAGATGTACGAACTGCAGCTCTATCAATACGCAAATTAATGATCGTGCATAATATATTAACCGGAAAATTTTTAGAGTTTTATTGAAGCGGCTGGATTCCGGGATCCAACTGCATGGTTTGGTAAGCAAGGTATGCCGTTTCTTCCAATGCAGCTGCATCCAGCTGACAAAGTTGAACTGCCGACAATCGATAAGTTTGTTGGTCATTTCTATAACGCTGCACAGCTTGAGGAGATGTTCAAGATCTTCAAAGGCGATCCAGCAGAATTTGGCGTAAATGCGCTGAGAAGGAGGGTCATATAATGGGTGAAAATAAAATTCGCAGCATTTCCTTGGACGATGGCCGTTCCTTCAAAAAAGCATTCCTTCGCTGGGAATGGATGCTGGTGCTCCTTCTGATTGCGGTAAATGTCATGAACATCGCCATATCACCCAATTATCTGAATACGAAAAATCTGGCGTCCACCATGAAAATCTTTCTGGACAAGGGCATCGTGGCCATCACCATGACCATGGTACTGTTGCTGGGCGAAATTGACATTTCCGTTGGCTCCATGATGGCTTTGTCCGGCACGATCATGGGTCTTGTCGGCAATGCTGGCGGCAATTTCCTCGAGGTTGCGCTGGCCGGGCTTCTGACCGGCACACTGTGCGGCTTTTTCAACGGCTTTCTGATTACCCGTTTTACGGAGCTTTCCTCCACCATTATCACCCTTGCCAACCAGATTTTCTTCCGTGGAATTGCGCTGGTCATTCTGGAGAATCGCGCCTATGCGGAATTCCCGGCGGGCGTGAAGTTCATGAGCTGGGGCAGCGTATTCAACGTGCCGTTTATTCTGGTGTTCTTCCTGCTGGAAGTCATCGGTATTACGTATCTGGTGCATTTTACCACCTTTGGCAGGTCGCTCTTCGCCATGGGCCGAAATATTAAGGCCAGCTATTACTCCGGCGTCAAGACGGATCAGATCAAAATCGCGGTCTTCACCATGAACGGTATGGCGGCCTCTATATCCAGCCTGTTCCTGATCTCCAAACTCGCCAGTGCGCGTGCCAACATGGCCAAGAATTATGACATGGATATCATCGCCATGGTCATTCTCGGCGGCGTATCCGTGTCCGGCGGTAAGGGCAGTGTCATCGGTACGGCGATTGCAGTGTTCATCATTGGCCTGCTTCGCTACGGTCTGGGGCTTATCAACGTCTCATCTGAAACGCTGATGATTATTGTGGGCTGCCTGCTGATCGTTCTGGTGGCAATCCCCAATCTGAAAACTCTGGGGAATGAATTCCCGCATCTTGCGAAGCTGTTCGCCCGGAAGAAGCAGAGAAAGGCATAAGGAGAAGCCTATGAAATTTGGTATCATGTCTTTGGACTTCAAGCGTCTGACGCTGGAGGAAACCTTTCAGCTGGCGCAGTCCTATGGCTTTGACGGCGTGGAAATTTACGGTTCCCGGTGCCATCTTCATCCGGATGACTTTGACGAAGCGCTGGCAAAAGCTGTCCGCACCTACGCGGAGAGAACCGGCATGGAGATCCCAATGTATACGCCTTTGGCGCTGAATCTCCCCCTCTGCATCTGCTCTCCCAACCCGGCAGAGCGTGCCGCGGGCGTGGCTTATTATCAGAAATGCGTGGATATTGCCGCTGCCATCGTCTGCCCCCGGCTGCTGGTCGTAGCGGATCACCCCGGGTATTTTACGCCCCGCAAACAAATCTGGGACTATCTGACAGATTCCATGCGTCAGATTTGCTGCTACGCACGGGGCAAGCATGTTCAGGTCACCATTGAACCGCTGACACCAATGGAGAGCCCTGTCGTTACAACAGTAGACGACTGCGTGGAGCTATTGGAGCGGGTCGATGAGCCGTGCCTGTACGCCATGCTGGACATTGTACCGCCCACCATTGTGAAGGAACCTTTGTCCAAATACTTCCGGATGCTGGGAGACCGGCTGAATTACATTCATATCTGCAACAACGATGGTGTGACCGATGCCCATCTGCGGCTTGGAAGCGGCGTGATCCCGATTCCAGATGTGCTGGATGTATTCAAGCATCATGGCTGGGAAGGCTATGTGACGACGGAACTCTACTCGGAGTGTTTTACTGACCCGGAACTGATGCTGGCCAATACCGCCCGTGAATTGCGGGACATCCGCCGGGCTTTGGAAATCTGATGCAGTCAATATACCGCTTACAATTGTGTCCCCGTGAGCCGATTCGGCTCACGGGGACACAATTGTTATGGAATTCCTTTTACTTATGCGTTTTTCCGTCCCCGAAGGCGATTTTCACGATCTGCATTTTCATCATTCCGTCGCCGACCTTCGACAGAAAGCGGAAAAATCCGCTGACCGGCAGGGGCTTCCCGTCTGTGTAGCCCAGCATATAGCCGCGGCTGGAAACGTGCAGGCGGCTGTCCCATGGAGACAACTCGGCCTTGGCGTCCGAAACCGCAAAGTACGCGCCGACATCCTTGATCTCCGCGTCCTTGATCCAGGTTTTCAGCATCAGCCTGACTGCCTCTCATTGGCCGCGTCGAAGACCAGAACGCCGCCCGGAAAGGCGTCCGCCATTTTCTGCACCAGCGTCCTGACCTGCTCCTTCAGGAAGTAATAGAACACGCCTGCGGCAAAGAATACCGCACCGCCGGAGGCGTCGATTGCCGTGGAGGTTCCCGGCGAGAATACCCGCAACGAATGGTGCGAGCCGGTTACCGACGAGGAATATGCCAGACTCAAATATACATTCTGGCAGCAAGAAGCGCAAGCCCGATGGGGCTTGCGCTTCACTGCTTTATAGAGTTACTTCTTGTGCTTTTTCTTGTACAGAACGACCAGCACTATGATACCGGCCAGGGATACGCAGAGGATGCCTGCCCACATGCCGATGTGGCTGTCGTCGCCGGTCTTCGCCGGGGAGCCGGTGGCTTGGATTGTCGCTTTCTCCACGTATTCGCAGACCTCACAGGTGCGGGTCTTTTCTCCGTCCTTTCTGGACGTCGCCTTTTTGGTGATGACCCATTTGCCGAAGGTGTGGGACTCCTTGGCTACGACCACTTCGCCGCAGCACGACCATTTCTGCTCGTGGGTGGTCTTGGTGGTCGTCCATTCCTTCTTGCCGGTGTGGTTGTCGGAATCCTTTTCGCCGTATTTGCCGCCGCAGTCGGCGCAGGTTGCTTTCTCCGTGCAGGTGGCGGTGCCGCCGGAGCAGCTGACCGTCTCCGTGTGATTCTTGTCACGTTTGCAGACGTGGGTGTGCGTACCGTCGCCGTTGGACGTCCACCTGCCCCAGTCGTGGCCGAGGGCGGGGATGGACACGTCTTTGGATGCGTCCTTTGCCCAGTCGGCTTTAAAGGAAACCTGATATCTCCCCAGGCCAGCCGCAAGGCAGGTCGGCTCGGTGATGACGGAATAGTCTCCCGTGACGGTTTCGGACTCCACGTGGGCAGGGTCATTCTTGCAGACGCGCTTCGCGGTACAGGTATAGCCGGTTTCGGTCTGCGTCCATGCATACGTTGCCGTACCCCAGGTATGGCCGATGGCGGGAAGGAGAACGTCCTTGGTCTGCGCGGGGAAGCCATACGCAGCAGAGAACGTTGCCGTATATGTGCCGGTACCTGCATTCAGGCAGGTCGGCGCCTTTTTCACAGCGTAGGTCACGGTCGCAATATCGGAGACATCGGCATCGCAGTTTTTGCACTTGCCGGATGCCACGCACATATAGCCGTCCGTAACGGCTGTCCATGTATAGCTCGGTTCATCCCAGTCATGGTCGAGAACATTGCCGGTCTCGAAGGTTTCCGTTCCCTTTTCGCCGCAGAAAGTACAGGACTTGTAGTAGACCGCCTTTGCCGTGCAGGTGGCGGCGGATTTCAGGTATTGTTCTGCGACTTTCTCTGTAAAGCTGTGTGCGCCCAGCCCGCCGTATGCGGCGCCGCAGGTCGTACAGACTGCCCTGTCCTTGCAGGTGGCCTTGCCGCCGACGTGCGCGGCTTTGTTTATGATGGCATTGCAGCAAGAATACACCTGCCAGTGCTCCTTGTCGTTTCCCTGCCACTCGTTCGGCTTAGGGGCACTGTGGTTGGTCGGATCGAGGTTACCATACTCTTTGCCGCAGGTCGTACAGACGGCTTTTTTGTTGCAATAGGCCGTGCCGCCGGTATGGACATGGGCTGCACCGTATTTCAACTCCAGCTTTTTGTCCGCATTGTATTCCACATGGCGTCCAGCGTCGTCGGAGGAGAAATAACCCGAATAGTCTGTTTCGCTTGCGGTGGAGAATACGCACAGGCCGGTTGAAATGCCGATATTCGCGCCGCCGGTAAGGGTTCCCAGTGTGATGGTCGGGAACTTACCACTATTATAAAACCCATAGGACAGATACAGGTTTTCAGTGGTCGTGGCTGAATCAGGCGTATATGTCCGGGTGTTCCCGGTAATAACGGGGGAACCGGAGATGCTGATCTTGCCGACACCGGACCATAGGTTGCTTTCCACGTATACACCGCCGCCGTGGTGGGCCTCATTTGTTCTGACCGTGTTCTTGGTGATGGTGCCGCCGTACAGATTCAATGCGCCTTTTGTGCCCACATAGATACCGCCGCCGTCACTGGTAGCTGTGTTCTCCGTGATCGTGCCGCCGTACATGTTCATCGTGCCGTTTGCTACCTCAACGCCGCCGCCGAAGCCTGTTCTATTGCCGCCTCTCAGCGTGCCGCCGTACATGTTAAAAGTGGCATTATAATTGCCAGCATCGTCAACACTGACGCAGCCTTTTGAACCGCCGGAAACCGTCCCCGTCTTTTGGGCGCTGCAATCGCACAGATAAAGCGTGCAATCCATATAGCCAACCCAAATAAAGTATTGTCCCAAATTGAGCGTATGCCCGTTCAGGCAGAGATAGAGCGTCTTTCCTCGCTGGTCGCTATCTCCCAGGATTCTCAAATCGTCGTCTAGCGTTATGTCATTCTCCAGATAAGCGTAGGCTACGTTGACTTTTTCGATGTTGAAAATCTGGCGAAGGGAGTTTGCCGTTTTGCACGCCGTATAGGTCACGTCTTGGTGGCTGGTATGATCGCCCGCGTTGACGCTGCCGCCGCAGAAGCAGTGGGTATGCGCCGCCTGCACGGCAGCGCCGCCCTCCGCGAGCTGCGGAGCAAGGGCGGACGCTTCGCCGCCTTCAGGCGTCCCGTCCTCTTCAAACGCTTCGTCGTCCTCGTCTTCGGGCGCGGGATCGTCCGCATCCGGCACTTCGGCATACAGAGCGCAGTTTTCCGGCTGCGCGCCCTCCGCGCCGCAGACGGGGCAGCCTTCGTTCACTTCTTCCGCTGTGCAGGCCGTTTCGCAGATGCACGCGGGCAGGTTTTCCCCGCCGTCCTCGGCAAAGGCTGCGGTGGGCAGCACCGACAGTGCCATGATGAGCACAAGCAGAATACTGAGCAGTCGTTTCTCCATGGTGATTCCTCGCTTTCTTCCGGCGTCTCCCGTCCCCCATGGGAGGCGCGTTGACAGAAGGGCATTGCATCGGGATCTATCCCGATGCAATGGAGTACTCCCTTGCAATACGTATCGGCTTATTTCTTCACAGGCTCTGTCAGCCCGGTGAGGGAAAATTCGTAGCGCATGGCCAGCGCCTTGAACAGCTTCTGCATCACCTGTTCGGCAATTCCCCGGATGTCCAGCCCCTCGACGAAGCGGATGACCTGCTCCACTTCCTCCTTGGGGACGCTGTACGCCTGCAGGCTCATGGTGAGAAACAGCCTTAGCTTCTTTTCCAGCGTCAGCTCCCCGTCGCAGGGGTGTGCCATATAGCCGCGCATGATGCTGGCCGAGCCGATCTCCATATCGTAAAAGTCCCGCTCTGTGGCGTCCGGCAGGTAGCTGCCAAAAATGCCGTGCAGCTCCTTCGCCGTCTCCCGGAGAATATATTCGGAGGCTTCCTTCTCCGTGTAGGCTTCGATGTAGATTTCCCGGAGATTTTCGTTCAGCTCCGTCAGGGTCATCTGGATGGCCGTCTCCACCGCGTAGACGTACACCGGCGGCAGCTTCGCCCCCGCCTCCCCCCGCGCCATGGCGAATTGGTTGGAGAACATGAATTCCACCAACTCTGTCAGAACGCCGTCCTTGGCACGGAAAATATTCTGGAAGGTGCTGTAGGAAACGTCGGCTTTTTCAATGATCTCTGCCAGCGTCGAACGTTTGTAGCCCTTTTCCAGAAAGAGCCGAACACAGACGGTGAGAATCCGTTTTTTCGCGGGCAGACTTGCGCTTGTAATGGCCATAGGGGTCACTCCTCTTATTGGATGGTATATATACCATCAGTATATCACGCTCCCTTAAGAATCGCAATCCCTTTTTTAGCGCAAATCGGGGAAACTTTTCCCGAAATGGAATCTTAAGAAACGCCGGCATCGACTTTCTTTGGCGCATGTGCTATGATGGGACAAAAAAGGCAGGTGCATGATATGCGGGAGATCTTATTGCTGGAAGACGACACGACGCTGGGCAGGGGCATTCAGCTGGCGCTGCAAGACCCGGATGTGACGATCGCCCTGACCGGGACGCTTTCTCAGGCGCGGGAAATGCTGGCGCAGAAGAAATTTGACCTGCTGATTCTGGACGTGAATCTCCCGGACGGCAGCGCTCTGGATTTGCTGCGGGAGGTGCGGCAGGGGGAAGCCGTTCCCGTGATCCTCCTGACGGCAAATGACTTGGAGATGGACGTGGTCACCGGGCTGGAATCCGGGGCGGACGACTACATCACGAAGCCCTTTTCCCTGGCAATTCTCCGGGCGCGGGTGAACGCCCAGCTTCGCCGGAGAGTGAAATTCTCCTGCGTGGAACTGGACGGCTTCCGGTTCGATTTTGAGCGGATGGCGTTCTGGAAGAACGGTGAACCCATTGAGCTGAGCAAGACGGAGCAGAAGCTCCTGCGGCTGCTGGTGGAGAACCGTGGGCAGACCGTGTCCCGGGGCGCCCTTGTTGACCGCATCTGGACGGACGGGGCGGATTTTGTGGACGAGAACGCCCTGTCCGTCACGGTGAAGCGTCTGCGGGGCAAGCTGGAGGACGACCCGTCCAGCCCCCAATACCTGAAAACGGTGTACGGCCTCGGCTACACATGGGCGGTGAAGTGATATGACGGCCTTGGGATACGGAATTCTCGCGGCGGCAATCGTCCTCTGCGCCGCCGCGGTCTGGTGTGAGCGCCGGAAGACCCGCCGGACACTGGAAAAGCTGAATGAGATGCTTACCGATGCCATGCGGGGGGACTTTACGGAGGACAGCTTCGACGAGACGCTGCTTTCCGCGCTGGAAAGCAAGCTGGCCCACTACCTCGCGGCGTCCACGGTATCCGCCCGGAACGTGAGCATGGAAAAGGAAAAGCTGAAAACCCTGATCGGGGACATTTCCCACCAGACGAAAACACCCATTGCCAACATTCTGCTCTATGCCCAGCTCCTGCGGGAGCAGCCGGGGAACACGGTGTGTCTGGACGCACTGGACGCCCAGACGAAGAAGCTGCAAAGTCTCATTGATGCGCTGGTGAAGACCTCCCGGCTGGAATCCGGGGTAATCGCTCTGCGCCCGAAGCCGGGGGCGCTTCAGGACGTTCTATCCTCGGCGGTATCCCAGCTGGAGCCGAAGGCCGGGGAAAAGAACATTTCCATCACTTTTCTTCCCACGGATGCCGAAGCGGTTTTCGACGCAAAATGGACGGAGGAAGCCGTATTTAACCTGCTGGACAACGCCGTCAAGTACACCCCCGCCGGCGGGGCGGTTCGTGTGTCCGCGTCCGCCTACCAGATGTTTTCGGCCATTCACGTGGCGGACAACGGGCCGGGGATACCGGAGGACGAGCAGCCGAAGGTATTTCAGCGCTTCTATCGGGGCTTAAGCAATCCCACGGAGGAAGGCGTGGGCATCGGGCTGTATCTGGTGCGTCAGATCGCGGAGGGGCAAGGCGGCTATGTGAAGGTCAGCTCCAGGCCGGGCGAGGGCAGCACCTTCTCCCTGTACCTCCCCCGGGAAATCTGTCAACACTGTTAGATTCCGGAAAGAATGTAGAAAGAATCCTGTAGTAAAGTCTGTAGTGTGAAAACAATACAGACTTTTCTATTTTGGAGGTTATTATGAGTATTTTGGAAACCAGAAACCTGCGCAAAATCTACGGCTCCGGGGACACGGAGGTTCGGGCGCTGGACGGCGTGAACCTGAGTGTGGACAGCGGCGAATTTGTCGCCATTGTGGGCACCTCCGGCTCCGGGAAATCCACCCTTCTGCACATGCTGGGCGGCCTTGACCGGCCCACCTCCGGCAGCGTGATCGTGGACGGGAAGGACATCTTTTCCCTGAAAGATGAAGCGCTGACCATTTTCCGCAGGCGGAAGATCGGCTTTGTCTTCCAGAGCTACAATCTGGTGCCGGTGCTGAACGCGAGGGAAAACATCGTCCTGCCCATCCAGCTGGACGGGCGGCAGGTGGACGAGGACTTTCTCGATAAAATTGTAAACACGCTGGGCCTTGAAAAGAAGCTGGGGAGCCTTCCCAGCCAGCTGTCCGGCGGTCAGCAGCAGCGGGTGGCCATCGCCCGCGCCCTTGCCGCCGCGCCCGCCATCATTCTGGCGGATGAACCTACGGGCAATCTGGATTCCAGAACCAGTCAGGACCGTGCTGAGCCTGCTGAAAGTCACCAGCCAGAAATTTGCCCAGACCATTGTCATGATCACCCACAACGAGGAGATCGCTCAGACGGCGGATCGGATCATCCGCATTGAGGACGGACGGATCGTGAGGTGAGCGGCATGAAGGTGAAAAACGGAAGCTGCATTCGCCACTTAAGCTTCAAGACCCTGATGGCCGCGAAAAAGCGGAACATCATCGCGGTGCTGGCGATCGCCCTGACCGCCCTGCTGTTCACGTCCCTCTTTACCATCGTAATGTCCATCAACGAGACGAACCAAAACTATCAGTTCCGCTCTGTCGGCGGGTATGCCCACGGTGCGTTCAAGGACGTGGACGAAGACCAGATCGCGGTGCTTTCGGCACATCCCGACGTCAAAGCCGTGGGCGTGCGGACGGTGTTGGGTCTTGCCACGCAGGGCGCTTTTGAAAAGGACTACGCCGAAGTCAGCTACATGGACGACAACAACGCCAAGTGGAGCTTTTCCCAGCCCACGGTGGGACGCACCCCGAAAAGCGGGAACGAAATTACCATGGACACCAAAGCTCTGGAGCTTCTCGGCGTAAAGCCGGAGCTGGGGGCACAGGTGAAGGTCACTTACACGCTGGCGGACAAAGAACAGATGGGCTGGGACATCACCGACACCTTTACGCTGGTAGGCTGGTGGGACTACGACGAGCTGCTGAGCGTCCACTTCCTCAACGTTTCCAAGGAATACGCCCAGAAGATCGAAAAAAAAGCCGTGGCGGGAGGCTTAAAGCCCTTCCGCACGGATTTGAGCGTCATGCTGAGAAGCTCCCTGAACATTGAAAACGACCTGACCGGAATCGGCGAGGACTGCGGCTACAGCATCGGCGAGGAGGCGGGGCAGCTTCGCATCGGCGTCAACTGGGGCTATACCGCTACCCAGATCTGGGACACGCTGGGCGTTGGGGGAATCCTCGCCATGCTCGCCGTGCTGATTCTGGTGGCGTTTACGGGATATCTGGTGATCTACAACATTTTCCAGATCTCCGTGGCTGGGGACATCCGCTACTACGGGCTGCTCAAGACCATCGGCGTCACGCCGAAGCAGCTGCGGCGGCTGATCCGCCAGCAGGCGCTGCTGCTGAGCGCGCTGGGCATTCCGGTGGGTCTGCTGCTGGGCTACGGCGTGGGCGCGGCGGCGGTTCCCATCACCATGTCCACCTCCACGATGGGAGGGCGGTACACCACAGTCAGCGTTTCCCCATGGATATTCCTGTTTTCCTCAGTGTTCGCCCTGCTGACGGTGCTGCTTTCCTGCGCCCGGCCGGGACGAATTGCCGGGAGGGTCTCCCCTGTGGAGGCGGTGTGCTACACCGAGCGGCAGTCGTCGGGGAAAACGCACCGGAAGGGCGGCAAGGTCACCCCCATCCAGATGGCCGCCGCCAACTTGGGCAGAGATAAAAAGAAGACGGCTCTCGTGATGGTGTCGCTGTCCCTGACCGTCGTTCTGCTGAATCTGCTGGTCACGTTTATCGGCGGCTTTGACATGGACAAATATCTGAGCCGGCGAAGCTGCGCGGACTTCCTCATCAGCACACCGGACTACTTTAACTATCGGGGTTTTTCCCTGACCAAAGAGGCTGTGGAACCGGTGCGGGCAAACACAGCGCACTCTCTGGAGGGCTTTGCCTATCAGACCGGCGGGGTGGGTATGTATCTGCCGGAAAGCGTCTGGCGGGATGAAGCCGCCTTCTACAGCCGGGATACGGATATGGACATCGACGCGCTTCTCGCCCAGACGCCAAGAGACGGCGACAAGGTGCAGGCGGTGTCCCAGATAGAGGGGCTTGACCCAACGCTTGGAGAAAAGCTCACGGTGATTGACGGCAGCTTGGATTCCCTCTGGGAACCGGACAGCCATGCCATCGCCATTGCCATGAATCTGGATGATTCCGGGAAGCTGCCTGACCCCGGGATTTATCCCGCCGTGGGCGAGAAAATCAAAGTCACCTATGGAAACGGCGATACTGCGTACGACGTAACCTACACCGTCTGCGCACTGGTGGACGTTCCCTACAACATGAGCAGCCGGTTCTATACCATGGGCTATGAGGCAATCCTCAGCGCGGACGCCCTGTACCGGGACGCCGGGGAAGACAACGTGTTTCCCATGCTCTACCTCTTCGACACCCCCAGTCCCGAGGCGGAGGCCGCCGCGGAAAGCTACCTTGCCCAGCTCACTTCCGACCCCGACAGTCCCCTGATGTACGAAAGCAAGGCGACCCACCGGGCATATTTTCAGGAGTTCCGGATGACCTTTGTGATTCTGGGCGGGCTGCTGTGCGCCATCATCGGCATTGTGGGTATTCTGAATTTCTTCAACGCCATGATGACCGCCATTCTGGCGCGGAGCCGGGAATTCGCGGTTTTGCAGTCGGTGGGCATGACCGGCCGTCAGCTGGAAACCATGCTTCTCTGGGAGGGGCTGCTGTACACCCTTGGTTCCGGCCTGATCGCGGGGCTTCTGTCCGCCGCGGTGAACCCGCTGGCGGGGCGGCTTCTGGAAAGCGCCTACTGGTTCTACAGCTATCACTACACCATCACCCCGGTACTGGCCATGCTGCCCGCATTTATCGTGCTTGGCTGTGCCATCCCGGCGGTCATGTACCGTCAGGCGGTGAAGCAGAGCATCGTCGAGCGGCTGAGAAGTCTGGATACGTAACTATGGAAACAGCGGGAAGCCGGTCGGCCTCCCGCTGTTTTTTGAAAATTTTTGCATTATCGTGTGTTTTACTTGAATTGGTCCGGTTTATTGGACACATCGCATTGTATAATCCTCTCAGAAACCCAAAAAAGATTATGGATGGAGGAAAAGCTATGCGTTTTACGATCAGTGGTTTTGGTGGAGCGTCCAAAGAGGGACAGGAAACTCCGGCAGTGCGGGAGGCAGAACCGGTCAGCGCCGCGCCCCGGAAGTCTGTGGTGCAGGTTTGTTTTCCGGAGACCGGAAGGTCGCTCGCCTATTACAACGACCGGTTCGACCTGAAGGCCGGCGACCGGGTCTATGTGAGCGGCAAGCTGGAAGGGGTTCTCGGCATCGTGACCAGCGTGAATTACAATTTCAGGATTCGGCTGTCCGAATATCAGAAGGTCATTTTCCAGGTAAATACCCGGGTGCACGGCAGTTTTTACATGTCCGCTTCCCATTTTATCACCTTCGACCCCGTTGCTCTCCCCGCCGCCCAAGTAACAAGCTGGTTCCGGGCACCCGTCGGCGAAGGCGAGGAATTTGCCAGCGGAAACGACGATTTCCCCTTCTCTCTGGAGCATTTGGAGGAAATGAAAGTCACCAATGCCATTGCGGAGCGGGGACACGATTACTTCATGGAGAACCGCGTCCGTTATCTCTGTCTGGATGGGACAAAGGGGTATGCAGTCGTGGAAGGGACAAAAGCATACGCCGTTGAGTTCCGCTATCACGACGGGGAAATCCGGAATTTACTGTGCGACTGCTTTTGCAGCTATCCCTGCAAGCATGAATTTGCCGCGATGCTTCAGCTTAAGGAGGCGCTGGGACACATTGCCAAGCACTATGCGCATGAGTACGAGCAGACCGGCTATTTTGCGGCTATCGCAAAGGAGACATTTTTCGCATTTGCCATCAGTAACTGTCAGGAGGGCGGTTTTTCTCTGTGACGGGGATAGATCGGCGGCCCCCGCCGGTCATTGCCTGCGCCGTTTCTCCCTGAAATTCCATTTCATTGCCCCTGCGGCTTGATCTCGACCGTCCTCCCACCCAGATTTTCATAGACGCGGTGGGAAACGGACAAAACTGTCCGCCCCTCAGAGGCGCGGCGCAGAGCTTCCAGAACGCGCTCCTCCGTCTCGGCGTCCAGATTTGCTGTGATCTCGTCCAGCAGAAGCACCGCCGGGTCCGCCGCCGCGGCGCGGGCGATGGACAGAAGCTGCCATTCGCCCTGCGAGAACATGCCCTCGGTGCATACCGTGGCGTAGCCCTCCGGCAATGCCTGAATAGCCGCGTCGATCCCGGCAAGGTGCGCCGCGTTCTTTGCCATATCTTCCGTTATCTGGGGGTCACCAAGGGTGATCTGATCCAGCACCGTCCCCGGCACGCGGGAAAAATGCTGCTCCACACAGCTGATGCAGGTGCGGCGCTCCTGATCCGAAATGGCCGAAACGTCCACGCCGCCAATGGTGATCGTACCGGCTTCCGGACGATAAAGCCCCAGCAGAAGCTTGAACACAGTGCTTTTTCCTGCGCCCGTCCGGCCTACCAGCGTGACCTGCTCGCCCTGCCTTACGGTCATGGAAAAGTCCCGCAGAACGGGCTTTTCCCCGTAGCCGAAGGTCACGTGGGACAGCGCCACGTCCCCACGGGCGGCGGTTTCCCGATGCTCCGGAATGACGCGCTCCGGCTGGCTTAAGAATGCGTCGATGCGCTTGACCCCGGCCATGGCCGACTGAATGGTCTGAATCTCCATGCCAAGGCTTTCAATGGGTGCAAAAATGCGGGATATGTAGCTGATAACGGCCACCGACGTGCCTACCGACATGCCGAACAGACGCAGGATTTCCGCATTTCCGGAGGCGGACAGCAGCATGACGATGCCCACCACCACGGCGTTCAGTAGCAGGACTACCGGCGAATAGATGGCGTCGTAAAAATTGGTCCGCTCCATGGCGGCGTAGCTGTCCCCGATGCGCTTATCGTACCGGCGCTCCATGTAATCTTCCAGCCCCAGCGCCCGGATGGTGCGGATATTGTGCAGCGTCTCCGGCACCTGACCGGACACGGCGGCGACGGCGCGGCGGTTGTTCAGCTGGGCGGCCAGCATCCGCTTCTGCACGTGGCGGGTGAACAGGGCAAACAGGGGCAGAACCAGCAGCAGAATCAGGGCGAGGCCGGTATTTTTCACCGCGATGACCGCCATGATGGACAGAATGCGGCACGCGTCCGCCACCATGCTGATGATGCCGGAGGTAAACAGCGCCTCCACCGTATCCACATCCCCGGAAAACCGGGCGGCGACCTCGCCGGGATTCTGGTCAACAAGGGTGCCTGCGGGCAGCCGGGTCAGCTTCCGGGACATTTCCGAACGCAGGGCGTGGGTCATTTTCTGGCCGAACAGCACGAGCAGGCTTTCCTGCGCGGAGGAAAGCAGTCCCTCCAGCGCAAGACTGCAAAAGTAGCCCTGTACCGCGAGAAACGTCAGTCCGCTGCCCACGGTCAGGCGATCGACCACCCGTGCCAGCAGCAGCGGCGGGAGCAGGGACGCACCCACCGACGCCGCCACGCAGAGAACCGTCCCCACCGTGAGAAGATGGTGGGTTGCTGCCGCCGTCCGCACGGCGGCAAACACACCGTTTTTATTCATGAGCCTGCCCTCCTGTCTGGCTTTCATAGAGCTGCCGGTACACCGGAACGGATGCCATCAATTCCTCGTGGGTGCCGACGGTGGTTTTGCCGTCCTCCATAAAGATTACGCTGCGCATCTGCGGGAAGTGATACAGGCGGTGAGAGATCAGGAACACGACCTTATCCTTTGCGTATTCCTGTAAATTTGCGAACACGGTATCCTCGGTATTTCTGTCCAGCGCGGAGAAGGGGTCGTCCAGAACCAGAACCGGTCTGGGGTGGGCAAGGGTTCTTGCCAGCGCCAGCCGCTGCGCCTGACCGCCGGAAAGCCGCGTGCCGCTGCTGCCAATGACAGTATCCAGCCCCGCTTCCATGGCAAGCACTTCATGATCCAGCGCCGCCGCGGCAAGATACGGCTTCGCGTTCTGATTGCTTCCGCAGAGAACATTATTCTGGATGGTGTCGGCGCTCAGCTCCGGGTCGTGCCCCAAATATCCCACGGTCGCCGCGATTTGACGGGGGGTGAGGGCGGAAAACTCGGTCTTCCCGAATTTCGCCGAGCCGCCGTAGGGCGCTTCGCAGAGGAACACCCGCCCGAAGGTGGACTTGCCGCAGGCCACCGGCCCGGTAACGCCGATGATATCCCCCGGATGGGCCGTCAGGCTCAGCCCGGAGAAAACCGGCTGGTCGCCGTAGGCAAAGGAAAGATTCTCTAGGGTCACGTCCATCGCTGACGGAACGGCGAGAGGCTCCAGCGTCTCCGGGGACTTCATCAGCGGCTGAATGCGCTTCCATGAGACCTCCGCCTTCTGCACCGAGTTGAACAGCTTCGCCACCTTGGAGGATTTCACCGTCAGCTTGGTAAAGCAGGAAAGAAACGTAGTGAACGCCGCAATATCCCATGCGCGCCACCCGGAACCGAGGACGTTTTTCGCCCCGAACCACAGAATGAACAGCACCCCCGCCTCCGACACAGCCAGGTACAGCGGCGGCAGGGCCGACTGCCACACGTTGCTGCGGACGGCAGTCTTCTCGTAGGTGTCCAGGGTATGCTCGTACTGCTCCTCCCGGGTGCTTTCACAGCCGTAAATGCGGTAGGTCACGGCGTTCTGCGCCCGATCCAGCGTGGCCGTGCTGAGGGCGCCCGCCGCTTTTTTGTAGGCGGCGCCCGCACGCTGGACGTTCCGCTTCATCCACGCCGCGCAGACGTAGGACACCGGCGTAAACAGCAAACTCAGGATCGCCAGACGCCAGTCGTATACCAGAAGCATGACGGCGTAGCCCACCAGCGCCACGCCGGTGTCGAAGACCTCGGTGGTGAATTTCCGCATTCCCTCCACGCAGTCGTCCACGTCGGAGATGGCCTTGGTCATCAGCTCGCCCGCGCCCTCCTGCTCCAGCGACGCCCGGCTTCTGCGCACCAGATTGGCGTACAGGATGCCCTTCATCCGGCGGTTGATGTTGTTGGCGAAGCGGCGGACATAGAACCGCTTGATAAACCGCGCGGCCTGCACCCCCAGCGTGACGAGAATATAGGCAAGCACCAGAACCGCCATTTTCCCGGCAGCGGCATTCCCGCCCAGAATGTCCGCAAGGCACTGCGCCAGCCGCCCTTCAAACCAGGGCATGGCAAGAAGACCGATGTTGTAGATCAGGCCGGAAAGGGTCACAAGTGCCAGCGGCAGCCACTCGACGCGGAAATACGAACCGATCCTGTCCGGGCGGAAGGCTTTTTCACGTTTCACCCCCGGTTTTCCCCCTTTGCCGCCTGAATAAAGTGCGGGAAGCCCGCCCGGCTTTCCGCCTTGGATGCCGCGTAGAGCTTGTTCAGCGCGGCGGCAAAGGCGGCGGCTTCCTCTTTCGTCAGCGTGTCCGCCAGATACTCATAAAAGGCCGCTTCGATCTCCGCTTTGGAGAATTTCAGGCTCTCCGCCTTTTCCGTGGGGTACAGCAGCTGACTGCGCCGGTCGTTGGGGGCGTCCCTGCGGACGAGGTAGCCCTTCGCTTCCAGATTTTTTGTTCTTCGGGCGATGGCGGCTTTGTCCGCGTGCAACAGCTCCGCCAGCGCCGCCTGTGTACAGCCGGGATTGTGGCGCAGGGCGTGGATCAGGTCGATCTCCGCCGTGCCGACGCCGGTTTCCCGCATGGTGCGCAGAACCAGCTTTTCCGCCTCCCGGGCGATTTTGGTGATTTTCCGTTCCGTAATGTCCATGGCAGCCTCCTGACTCGTTGTAGATACATCGTTGTATGTACAACTATTATGCCACGCGCATTCCCGGGCGTCAACAGCAAAATGCGCCCCGTTTCCCGTTTGGTGGGAAAACGGGGCGCTGTTACTCAATCCGCATCGGCTTCCAGCGTTGCACCGGACAGCTTGCCAACGACCTCCACGGACTGTATTTTATCGATGTTGATCGCACTGTTGAACATGTCGAGAAAATCACCGTGTTCAATGACCCGCTTGAACAGGGTGTTGTCTGTCACGCTGTCCACAACGACAAAGTCGGTGCCGTCCGTCATGTGGAAGATGAGGGTCTGGATATCGCTGCCCGGCTCCGCGTAACGGGAAGACCGGATGCGAACGCACAGGGAGTTTACATAAACATCCCCCTGACCAAAGGTCCGATGGGGCAGACTGCCGCCGTCCGGGAGGGAAACGCACACCATTTCGTCCATGTGGGCCTGCTCGTAGGCTCTTTCCGACAGTGTGAGGTATGCGAAGGCGGTCATCTCCTCCGTCTGGCCGGCGAAAATCTCGTCTACCAGTTCGTCTCCCCAGAGGGAACGAAGCTGTTCCACCGCTTCCTCCGGTGTCAGTTCTTCCCGTAATTTTTTCTCCAGCGCCTGACGTTCTATCTCTTCCTCGCTGAGCTGGTATGCACCGTGGGCGATGTCATATTCATGAGCGGCCAGAAAATAGTAGTCGTCATATTCTCCGGTATAGCCGCCGCTCCCGTAACCCAGCGCTTCCATTTTCTCAGCGGCTTCCTGCGGGGTAAGCTCCTGCTTCAGCCGCTCGCGAATGGCCTCTACTTCGGCGGGACGGTTTTTCTCGTATTCCTCCCATTTGGCTTCCGCCTCAAAGTCCGGGAAGGATACCAGCAGATTCGTTCCATTTTGCATATCCGCCCGGAAATAGTAGGTAAACGCCAGCTGGGTGTCCGTCGTCTTTTCGGGTATCAGATAGGCATAGCCGTACTGATTGATGTTTACGGGAACACTGCCCAGCAAACCGTTCCGGCCTGGGGACAGCTCTATCGGCGCGTCGTGGGTCAGAAGCATGGTGATAAACCCGCACTGAGTGGTGCTGTCGTAGACATAGGCATCGACCGTCAGAGTGTATCCGTCCGTAGAAATACTTTTTCCTACAGGGGAAACCCATTTTTGAAGCTCCTGAACAACGGTTTCCTCCACGGGGGACTTTTCATACCCCGGAACAGTCCATGCGGCGTTCGGCCGATCCGGGTCGGAATCTTCGAAGGGGGCGGCGCTGTCAGACCCTCCGTACAGACCGGCGATCATTTCTGCGGGACTGTCAAAAACAGTTAAGGCATAGGCCACCGCGCACCCTACCAAAAGCAGCGCCAGCGCAATGACCGCGGCGATCAGCCAGATTTTCCTTGCGGGCAGTTTCTTTGGGGCGGGTTCCTTCCGGGAATCCACCAGCTCTGCCGCCGCCAGCAGCTCCCCGTCCACGCCGGTCAGTCCCCGGAAAAGTTGATAAGCCGTCATTGTAAACCCTCCTTTTTGAGTGTGTCGGCCAACTGTTTTCTTACTTTTTGCAGGATGTACTTCACCTGATTGGAAGACAGCCCCGTCTTCCGGGCAATGTCTTCCTTCGTGCCGGCATAGTAGTACCGGAGCAGAAAGACGGTGCGGTCTTTTTCCGGGAGCTTCCGCAGAAAGCGGTTCAGCGAGGCGGTCAGCTCCTTGCGAAGCAGCTCCGTCTCCGGGCTTTCGCTTCCGGCGACGCACTCCGCCAACTCGTCCAGCAGCAGCTGGGTCTCCCCCTTCCCGCGTTTTTCAGCGGTATTTTTCCGCCAGCGGTCGATAGCCAGATTCCGGGTGAGTTTTCCTAAGAAGGTGGAAAACCGCTGGGGTCTGCGGGGCGGGATCAGCTTCCAGGCGGAGTAATAGGTATCGTTGACGCTTTCCTCAGCGTCCAGGGGGTCGGATAAAATACGTTTGGCAATACTGTAACAATAAAATCCGTATTTCTGGTCAGTCTGAACAATGGCCTGTTCCGACCGGGCGAAATACAAATCGAGAATTTCATTGTCATCCATGTCGCCGCCTCCTTTTTAAGTAGCTTCACCCTTATACACGCAGAAAAGCGCGGAATGGAAGATTTTTCTTTCTGACAGCATACTACATCCGGCTGCACATGGCAATCTTTTCTGTGCGGCACTTCCTGGATAAAGCGAAAAACCCGAACTTACTCCCCACTCGGGAATAAGTCCGGATTTTTCTGCCTGGAACAACCAGCCGATTTTGAGGACAACGTTCGGAAAAACCTGAAGGCGGACGAAGATTCCAATACCCAGTCATAACCGCTGGCCGGTGGTTATGACTGCAATATGGCTTGGTTTACTTCCTGTTCTTCCGTTTATACCATACCACCAGCGCCACGATACCGGCGAGGGATACGCAGAGGATGCCGGCCCACATGCCGATGTGGCTGTCGTCGCCGGTCTTCGGCGAAGTGCCGGTGGCAGGGATCTTCGCAGTCTCGACGTAATCGCAGACTTCACAGGTGCGGGTCTTTTCCCCGTCTTTTCTGGATGTTGCCTTTTCGGTGACGACCCATTTGCCGAAGGTATGGGCTTCTTTGGCGACGGTGATCCCGCCGCAGCAGGACCATTTCTGTTCGTGGGTGGTCTTTGTGGTCGTCCATTTCTTCGCACCGGTGTGGTTCGCGGCATCCTTTTCGCCGTACTTCCCGCCGCAGTCCTTACAGGTCGCCTGCTCCACGCAGGTCGCGGTGCCGCCGGAGCAGCTGACCGTCTCCTTGTGGGTATTGTCTCTGGTGCAGACATGGGTGTGGGTGCCGTCGCCATTGGACTGCCACTTGCCCCAGTCATGGCCGAGCGCCCTGGTTTCAAAGACCGCTTCCTCGGCGGTGTCCTTGGCGCTCAGGCCGCAGGTGGCGCAGGACCTGTAATAGACTGCCTTTTCTGTGCAGGTCGCGGCGGATTTCAGGTACTGTTCCTCCACGGTTTCCGCCGTGAAGCTGTGCGTGCCAAGCTGGCCGTATTCGTGCCTGCACACAGCGCAGACTGCCTTTGCCTGACAGGTCGCCGTACCACCGGAACAGTTGACGGTCTCCTTATGGCCGCTGTTTCTGGTGCAGATGCGGCTATGGGTATCGTTTCCGTTGGACTGCCATTTGCCCCAGTCGTGGCCGAGAATGTTGCCGACCTCAAAGGTTTCCGTTCCCTTTTCGCCGCAGACGGTGCAGGACTTGTAGTAAGTCGCCTTTTCTGTGCAGGTCGCAGCGGATTTCAGGTACTGTTTCTCCGCCACTTCCGCCGTAAAGTCGTGCGCGGCAAGCTGACCATACTCCTGACCGCAAGCAGAGCAGACCGCCTTTGCCTGACAGGTCGCCGTGCCGCCGGAACAGCTGACGATTTCCTTATGGGTTGCGTTGCGCTTGCAGATGCGGCTGTGGATACCGTTGCCGTTGGGCTGCCATTCACCCCAGTCGTGGCCGAGAATATTGCCAACCTCGAAGGTTTCCGTTCCTTTTTCGCCGCAGACGGTGCAGGACTTGTAGTAAACTGCCTTCTCCGTGCAGGTTGCGGCGGATTTCAGGTATTTTTCTTCAACCACTTCTGCCGTAAAGTCATGCGCGGCAAACTGGCCGTATGCCTGACCGCAGACAGAGCAGACCGCCTTTGCCTGACAGGTCGCCGTACCGCCGGAGCAGCTGACGGTTTCTTTATGACTGCTGTTTCTGGCGCAGACGCGGCTGTGGGTACCGTTGCCGTCGGGCGTCCAGTCGCTCCAGTCGTGGGGAATAAGCCTGACCTTGACCGTGGCCTTTAACTCCGGGACGAGCTGCTGAATAGTCGGAATATCGCCGAGATTGAGCGTGCCGGTAATGGCCTGCTCAGCAGTAGAATTCAGGTCATACGACGTCTTATCCCACGTTACGCCAATGCCTGAGTAGAACGACCCGTCCTCTGTCCGGCAGTTCACGAATGAAGGCAGCCAGAGCGCATCAAACTCCGTGCCGACCTCTTTGTTCGTGATATCCGTCGAGGGTTCGATGCTCAGGAGGGTGCGTTTGACCGCTTCAATCGGGATGGTACATTCGGCAGGCGCATAACGAACGGTATCACTCGGCGTGAAGACCACAGTCACGTTGTATGTTCCCGCTGCGCTAAACCACTTAGGCGTACCGGCCTTGAAAGAGAATGTGCCGTCGATCTTCTTGCCGCCAACCCGCGCCTCACCGCCAATAAGCGCACCGATCTCGTCAGCTTCCTCCGGGGGCGTTTCCGTTCCGATCTGGAAGGTTTCGCTGACAAAAATCTGATTGTCGCCAAGCCGGAAGTCTCCCTTTGTCCAGCGGAACGTCGGCGCGGTCACAATCACAGGTACAACCGGGTCGTACTTCAGCTTCACCTTGACGCTGACGGTGGACGCCCCTTCGGGGGGCGCAATATAATCCTTCCATGTGGACAGCACCAATCTGCCCGTAATGCGCTGCTCATATGGCGTATTCGGGTCATACTGGTTTTTATCCCAGACCACCGTGTCGCTCATGATCGTCGTTTTTTGGGGGTCACCGCGCATCACGTCCATCGAACCCGCTTCCGCCAATCCAAGTTGTTCAAACGCCGTACCAATGGGCTTGTCGGTGATGTCCTCGAAATTGGGATTGATTCTGACGATCGTGAGCGGGAGAACGTTCACGGTTACCGTGCAGGCTGCAGTTGTGTAGTTCCTGGAGTTTGTCGGCTTGAAAACGACCGTGCGTGTAAGCTGGCCGTATTTCAGCCCGATGCCGGGGTAGGCGGTGTCTCCGTACAGCAATTCGTCCTCATCAAACTCGAACGTGCCTTCGATCTCCTGACCGTTTGCCATCGCCTTTCCGCCCTTGAGACCGCTTGTCAGCGTCTCGTAACGATCCAGCGCATAGAAGGTTCCTTCAACCGTAGGCGGTGTGACAATGGTAGTCTGGAAGACCCGAGTATCCATAAGAGATACCTCAATGGTCGCTTTTACATCGGTTTCCGTAACGATTTTATCATGAAAATAGCTGTTGGCAACATCCAGCGTTCCGTAGATAGTCTGGGGTTCCAGAGAATTGGGATCATAGGCAGATGTGTCCCAAATGACCGGAATAGGGGCGAACATTGCGCCGGAGTCGGTTTTTACCGTGACGCCCTCCGTAGGGATTCCCAGCTCCGCAAGGGGCGTGCCCAGCGGTTTGTCCGTGATGGCAAACTTCGTAAGAACCTCCGTGATCGTATGCCGAATGCCGGTCACAATCACTTCACATTCCGCTGTTGTATATGCTTCCGTGTCATCGGGAGTGAAGATAACATGCAGGCGGTTTTCCCCCACAAAACTTACGCTCCCGCCATACTCTCCCTCGAATGCAAACTTACCGGGGACGACGGTATCCGTTCCCTTAACCTGCGCCACTCCGCCCTCGAGCGCTTCATCCAGAAACTGGGTGCCGACATATGTTTCGGCGGGCAGGGTTGGCAAGGTCGTGATGACGGTTTCCGAAGGCCCGCGCTTCGGGCAGCAGTCGTGTCCGTCCGCGTTGTGGGTGCAGCCGCTTACGGTGCAGTAGCCATCGGCGTCCTTTCCGTGGAGGCATTCCTCGCCGCCGTCGCAGAAGCCGTCGCCGTTACCGTCGCCGTGCGCCCTCCAGTAGGCGTAGAGGGTCATTTTCATCCCACCGTCGATGGTGACAGTATCGCCGGGCTGGTACTGCGGGCTGTCGGCTCCGGCAGTGAGCGCCCAGCCGCCGAAGTGGGCATTGTCCCGTGTCGGGATGGTGTCGGGAATCACGAAGGTGTTTGTCTCGCCGGTCATGGCAGCCGGAGCGCCGGTGCCGCCGTTGGCGTCGAAGGTGAGGGTATACTCTGTCTCGCCCGCCTCCGCGGCGAGTGTGACGGTTGCGCGAACGGAATAGATTTCGCCGTTGTTGTCAGAATTCACCGTGCAGACCAGAGGATATACGCCAGGTGTAATGTTCGTCAGAGTAAGCGTCGATCTCCAGCCCCCATTGGATGTCTGCACATCGACATTTTCCGCGGGTATGGTTCCGCAGTCCCAGGATGTGATGACAGCACCAGCGGCGGTAGCACCGCTGATCTGGTACACATCCGATCGGAACGTCACCGTTTCTCCCGCTTTTACCGTATGGGCATACCTGACGTCATACTCTTCACCGGTGCCTTTGCCCGCGCCGGTGATCTCGATGTACGAAATCGGAGCGCCAATGACACGGACATTCTGAATGCTGTCGGCCTTGCAAGCTTCATCTTTGGAACGCAGGAACACGCCGTCCTCTGTTTTATACACAATGCAACTGCCGAGAAGCGCCCCGACGTCGCCCATGTTATTCCGGATCGCGTCATATCTGCCGCCGCCTTTGCCGAGGATCGTGGCGGCATTGTTCGTAAGAGAGCCAACCGTTCCGTAATTCGATATGGTAACGCTTCCGCCGTTTATGTTGATGCCACTCACGCGGACATTTGTTCTGGCGTCGCCGATCAGGACGGTACGTTTCCCGTCTACATTGATATCGATCGTACCGTCATAGTCTCTCAGCACCATTAGAAACGTCGCGCCTTCCCGCGCTAGCGCGGCCATTGCATCGTTGTACGAGCCAAAGTACGCAGTCTCCCTGCCGCTCTGTACCAGGAAAGTGGCTACGTAGCCGCATACGTCACACACGCCATAGTCAAAGCTGTGTGCTTCCATGGGGATCGTCGTGTTGCAGCAATTGTATTTTGCCGTATGATGTACGTCGTCAGCGATATATTGCGGCGCCTGGGCATGGTTATCCTTATCCTTGGGGAGCATTATGTTCGGGATCCCCGTTGTGCCGGTGTTATCGGTAAAATACTTGTAGCACTGGCCGCAATGCCAGTATTCCACATGACCGATATCGGTACAGGTGCCAGGCAGTTCCGCGTGATAGGCACTTGCAGGGAAATAGTGTCCCTTCGCGGGAATCGCGATGGGCGCGGCAAGCTCCTTTGTGCAGTCCTCATCCGAGAATATCTTCCGGCACTTGTTGCTGTCCGCATCGCTGCCACACATCCAGTAGGATTCATAGCCCGCCTCGGTGCAGGTGGCTTCCTTTTTCGGAAAGTATTCCTTGTAGGCGATGCTCTTGTTGGAGGTCAGGGTCAGCACGATTAGATCATTGTTATTGCTGCTGCATGCCTTCCTGTAATTGGCAGTGGCGGAGACCGGCGTGTGGCAGGAATCCGAGTCGGTAAAGGTTCTTGTCTTGTTATACCGGTTCATCTCCTTCCCGCGCGGGCAGCCCGGCGTATCACATTGGAAGGAAATATCAAAATTCACCTTGATTTTCCGGTTTGCATCCCAGTCCGACAGGTCAACGCTGTTCAGGCATATATCCGTTATGGAGCCGGTATGCCCCGCCTCGCCGCACTGGTACTCGCTTGCGGACAGCGTGAATGTGGCATAGGACAGCGAATCATACAATTCGTCCGACATGGTTTCGCCGCTTTGCACGCTGATGAGATTTTCCGCGTCCAACGCGAGCGTATCCGGCGCATCTTCGGGAAGAGTCTCTTCGCCGCCCTCAATGCTTTCGGCATCATTTTCGCTCTCCGGCTGAGTCTCGTCCTTTTCAGTCTCGGGAACGACGGGCGCAGTGGTGGCTTCGGTTTCCCCGACATTCACCGGTTCGGCGGTGGGAGTGGTGGTCTCCGCCGGATTCTCCGCGCCCTCGACGTACTTTGCGCAGTCATGCAGGTGCGCACCTTCCGCGCCGCACACTGGGCAGTCTTCGTTCATGGCTTCTGCCGTGCAAGCCGTTTCGCAGATGCATGTGGGGGCTGCTTCCCCGCCGTCCTCGGCAAAGGCCGGGATGGGCAGCGTGGAGAGCACTATGACAAACACGAGCAGGATGCTGAGCAGTCGTTTCTTCATAGCTGTTCCGTTCCTTTCAGTTCTGTGCGTTTCCCGTACTCCGCGGGAACGCGTGGTCAGCGCCATTCCGGGATGGTATATGCACCACCAGTATAACATACAGCTGGGATAAGCGCAACTGTTTTTCTCGTCGAATCGGAAAAATTTTTCCAGAAACGAGGTCCAAAAAACGCCGACATCGACTTTTTCCGGCGCATATGCTGTGAAAAAAAAGCAGTCTCACGTAGACAAACAGCCCCATCCATTCCGCTTTCCGCGGAATGGATGGGGGGTGCTGAGGCTATACCGCATTTTCCATTTTCCGGAATGCGCGAGGAAACCTCTTGCATCCTTTCCAAAATCGTAGTATCATGGATTAGAATTTCGGAACTTTTCAGGGAAGGGGGATTATGGAACAAAATCTGCTGCCGCGCTGAAGGAAGAGGTTGAAAAAGCACACCGCCCGAAAGGCGGGAACTAAGATGCAAAACCGGCATGGGGCTTTCCATTACTTAAGGAAGTAATGATTGCATAGGTTATCCGAAGATTTCTGCGTATGAGGGTGCGCAGGGCATCTTCAGGGGCTTCGGCCCGAAAAAAGAAAGAAAAGAGGACACACTATGAGCAACACGACAAAGAAACGCTGGGGCGACCGGAAAGACGCCCGCTGGATCCGCGATATGGATTCGCTCCATGTCATTTTGCCGCATCTGATGAACCACCGCACGGATGCCGAGGTCTACGTCAATATGGAATTCGACGTGACAGAGGCGCTTCGCTACATCGCACGGAAGAACGAGGGCGAGGAAGAATACCGCGCCACGCTTTTTCACTGCATTCTTATGGCTGTCGCAAAAACGATATATCTTCGCCCGCAGCTCAACAGCTTCATCTCCGGCCGGCGTTTTTACCAGCGCGACGAAATTACCCTTGGCTTCGTAGCCAAGAAACGCTTCGAGGATCACAGCGAGGAGTCCCTCGTGGTCATCTCCGCGCCGGAAGACTGGACGCTCACCGAGGTGACGCACCGGGTCGTCGGCAAGGTTCACAAGGCCCGCACGGAAAAGAACGACGGTGTGAATGGCGCGATGGACGTGCTCAAAAAGCTGCCGCGTCCGGTTCTGGCATTTGTCATCTGGATCATCAAGACACTGGACTTCTTTGGCAAGGTGCCCGACTTCCTGCGGCAGGATGACCCGAACTTTGCCACCGTCTTCCTCACCAATCTTGGCAGCATCAAATGCCCGAGCGTCTACCATCATCTCAACAATTACGGCTCAAGCTCCATTATGGCGGCCATCGGCACCATTCGCAAGAGTGAGAAGATCGCCGGGGACGGCAGCCGCGAGGTGCGGGATGTGGTGGATATCGGTTTCACACTGGACGAACGCATTGCGGACGGCTTCTACTTTGCCCGTTCGCTCAAGATCATACAGCATCTGCTCACACACCCTGAACTGCTGGAACTGCCATTGAATCAGGAAGTAGCCTGCGGCTGATATCGCTGTCAAGCGCCTGTGGTCAGGTCATACCGTAGATGTGCTGCTTCCGGACTGTTACCCGCAGAGCGAATGGCAAGGATAGCAGAAAGCGCTGTTTCCGGAAACCTGATACTATTTCCTGATTAAAATCTTAATTTTAATCAGGAAGGCATCGCCTGACGGCTGAATTGACGGACACAGACCGCGAACATTGACGTATTGAGGCAGCGCCTTCTTCCAAAATGCAAGCCCGGACACAGAGCGGTCGTATCGCTCGTGCCCGGGCTTATGTCTTTTTATCCGATTTGCCCGTCAGCTCTCCTGAAGCTGCTGCTTGCGGAACTGGAGGGTATAGAGCTGGTAGTAGCGCCCCTTCAGGTGGAGAAGCTCCTGATGGGTGCCCTGCTCCATGATCTCGCCGTGGGACAGCAGGATAATGTTGTCCGCATGCTGGATGGTGCTCAGGCGATGGGCTACGATCAGCATGGTGCCGATGTTCTTCATCTTCTCCAGAGAGTCCTGAATGAGTACCTCCGTCTCCGTGTCGATGTTGGCGGTTGCTTCGTCCAGGATCATGACGGAGGGCTTGTGCAGAATGGTCCGGGCGAAGCTCAGCAGCTGCCGCTGACCCGCGGAGAAGTTGTTGCCCTGCTCCCGGACGGCCTCGTCCAGACCGCCATCCAGCTTCCTTATGAAGCCGTCGGCGTTGACATACCGGCAGGCCTGCCAGACGTCTTCATCCGTCACGTTGTCGGAGCGCAGGACGATGTTGCTGCGGATGTCCCCCGCAAACAGGAATACATCCTGAAGCATCTGTCCGAAGTGGCTGCGCAGAGAGGCGATCTTAATGTGCCGGATATCAATGCCATCGATCAGAATTTGCCCCTTCTGGATATCATAGTTCCGGCAGATCAGGCTCAGGATGGTGGACTTTCCGGAACCGGTAGCCCCAACAAAGGCCACGGTCTGCTTGGGATACACATGGAAGGAAACGCCCTTCAGCACCCACTCGCCGGGATTATAGGCAAACCACACGTCCCTGAACTCGATCTCGCCCTTCATTTCCTTCAGCTCGATGGCGTCCGGCTCGTCCACCACCTCGGGAACCATATCCAGAATGGTGAATATCTTCTCCGCCGCGGCGAAGGACTGCTCCAGCATATCAAACTGCTCGGCCAGCGCCTGAATGGGGTTGAAGAACCGGGAGATATACATATAGAAAGCGACCACCGTCTCGCTGGTAATGGTTTGCCCCAGAAAGGTCGTGTCCTTGATATAACCCTTGCAGCCGATATAGAAGAGGAACAGGTTGGATGTGACGAACAGCATGTATACCATGGGCCGGAAGATGCCGAAGACGAACATCCGGTTCATCTTGGTCTTCTCAAGGCGCTTGCTGCGAGCCAGAAATTCGTCCATTTTCCGCTGCTCTTGGTTGAATATCTGGGTGACCTTCATACCGGATAGGTTTTCGGACAGGTAGGTGTTCACATCCGTCCGGGCGTTGTTGACCGTGCGGTGGACATGGCGGGAGAACTTCTGAAAGATGATGGTAAAGATCACCAGGAACGGCACAAAACACAGCACCATCAGCGTCAGGGCGTAATTCAGGATCAGCATGGCCGCCAGCACACCGATGATCACCAGAGAGTTCTTCGCCAGCGTCACCAGAATGTTGGTGAACAGGTAGCTGATGGAGTTGGGGTCGTTGGTGACTCTCGTCACCAGCTTGCCCACGGGGATCTGGTTCAGCTGGGCGTGGGACAGCTGCTCAATGTGGGTGAAGGTGTCCAGACGGATCTGGGACAGAATTTTCTGGCCGGTCTTCTGCAGGATCATGGCCTGAAAATAGGTGCAGACCATGGACACCGCCAGAATGCCCGCGTACACGGCAACCAGCGAATAGAGCTGGGACAGCTCAAAGCTCTGCTTGATGGTGCCCTGAATGTCTGCCACCAGCAGGGGGGACACCACATCATAGGCGATGGACACCAGCATAATGAGGAACACCAGAACGAAATCCTTTTTATAGGGTCTGGCATAGCCCAGCAGTCTTCTGATGATCTCGCTGTCGGACATATGCCGTTCGCTGGTCTCCTCTTTGGTTTTTCGCTTCAGCACAGCATAGGCCGCAAGGAACAGGATCGTAAACACACCGATGACGGCGCAGACGATCAGAAGGGGAAGATACTCACGCATTGACCGCACCTCCTTCTTCCTCCAGCCGCTGCAAGTCTACCATTTTGCGGTAGGCGGGGTTTTCCGTGTACAGCCTGTCATGGGTGTCAAAGCCCGCAAGACGGCCGTCCTCAATGAACAGCACCTTGTCCATCTGCTCGATGGTGGAAATACGGTGGGCAATGAGAATGGTGGTCTTGCCCGCCCGGGTGGCGCGCAGGTTGTCCAGAATGGCCTTTTCCGTTTTGGTATCCACGGCGGACACGGAATCGTCCAGAATCAGAATGGGCGCATCCTTCATCAGCGCCCGGGCGATGGAGATACGCTGCTTCTGGCCGCCGGAGACGGTAACGCCCCGTTCGCCCAGTACCGTCTGATAGCCCATCTGGAATTCGGAGATATTGCCGTCAATATCCGCAAGCTTTGCTGCCCGGCGGATCTCCTCAGAGACGGTTTCGGACTTGCCGAAGGCGATGTTGTTCTCAATGGTGTCCGAGAACAGGAAGTTGTCCTGAGGCACATAGGCGCAGGCGTCACGGACGGAGCGGATGGAGAGGTCGTTCACATCCCTGCCGTCAAGGAACAGCTGCCCGTCGTTTACATTGTAAGTGCGCAGGATCAGGTCTACCAGAGTGGTCTTGCCGGAGCCGGTCTTGCCCACCAGACCGATGCTCTCGCCGGGGCGGATGGTAAAGGACACATGCTCCAACGCGGGGATATCCCCGTCGGGGTAGGTAAAGCTGAGGTCGCGGAATTCGATCTCGCCCCTGGGGTCCGTCAGCTCCTGAACGCCGGGGCGGTCAAAAACGTTTTTGGGCGCGTCCAGCAGCTCACTGATCCGCTTCAGGGATGCCTTGCCCCGGGAGGTCATGTCGATCAGATCGGCCACAGCCATAATGGGCCAGACCACGGCGTTGAAATAGCCGATGAACTCCATAAGCTGACCGGCGTTGAACTGACCCTTGTAGACCAGATAGCCGCCGTAGCCCAGAATCACGCAGATGACGCTCTCCACGAAGGTGGTCACCAGAATCCGCATCAGTACGGAGGTTTTTGTAAAAGCGATGTTGGAGTCCTCGCTGTCCCGGTTCAGCTTTTCAAAGGCCATCAGCTCCTTGGCCTCCTTCACAAAGGCCTTGATGACGGCAATTCCGGAAAAGCTCTCCTGAGCGAAGTCGGACAGATCGGAGAAGCACTTCTGCCGGTAGTCCCACTTCCGGGTCATGTTCTTGCCCACCACCGCGGCGCTGGCGAACAGCAGCCCCATGGGGATCAGGGACAGGACGGTGAGCAGGTGATCCATGCGCCACATTCTGGTAATGGCCAGAGAGCACAGAATGATGGGGTCAAAGAACTGCATGAAGCCCCAGCCGTAGCACTCCTGAACAGTGTCCAGATCGTTGGTGAACAGGCTCATCAGATTGCCCACCTTGTTCACCTGATAATACTCCCGGCTCAGGTCTTCTGCGTGGCGGAACATCTTATCCCGCAGGTCCGTCTCCACCTTAGTAGCCGCGCCGAAGATCGTTACCCGCCACAGGAAACGGCCGAAGACGATGGCAAGGATGATGCCGACCATGGGCATGCAGATCCTGTCCAGCAGGAACGCCATATCAAAGGGCACCTGTACGCCGTTTTCCACAATGTATCCTTGATTCAGTCCATTGATGACCAACTGATAAATTTCAGGCACCTTCAGCTGCAAGTAGTCCACGGTAAACAACGCCAGCAGCCCCGTCAGCAGAGCCAGCGCGTACTTGCGGTAATAGACGTTGATATGCTTGCCGAAAATCAAGAAAATTCCTTCTCCTCTCTCAATAAAAGCTCCAATGAAACCGGTCGATTTTCCCCGGTTTCTCTTGCCGCTTCCCTTACGCACGTTCCGGGAGCGGCGGATAGACTCTTGTTATTGTAGCACAAGCATTCGTTTTATGCAAGGAAAAGTTAGAAGGCTTTACGCAGCAATCTTATACTATTTCCTGATTAAAATCAAAGATTTTAATCAGGAAATAGTATTACACACATTTGGATTTTTCCAGTAAGGTCTCGTCTGCAAATGCCATTCTGCCTTGCTACCCTCAAACTCTTCGGGCAGAGCCTATCTGGCAATAAAAAAATTGCTCCGAAGCATAACGCATCGAAGCAATTTTGGTGCCGGTGGCGGGAATCGAACCCGCACGGGGGATTAGCCCAAAGGATTTTGAGTCCTCCTCGTCTACCAGTTCCAACACACCGGCATACCTTTATGAACACCCTGCTACGCACGCTCCCGAAGAAACAAGAGGGATATGCAGGAGGGATGTTGATGAAACTTGAACCACTATATCAGAAAAGTAATGAATTTGCAACACCTTTTCCGGAGCTGGGGAAATCAGGCGCAACACATTTTGAGTCCACTACGTCTACCATTCCATCACACCGGCAGGTGCTTCTATAGTATAGTACAGATTCAGGGAAAATGCAAGAAAAAGTTTTCATCTCCGCCCGGTGTTGTATGCTCTAAAAGACTTCTTAATCAAGCGGTTGGGAAGTCTCTTAGAA
>ERZ780149.1105-NODE-1105-length-31349-cov-3.767048_pt1 | contig 31349 bp, 27 predicted proteins | sample MGYA00511367_ERZ780149 | MGnify/ENA primary metagenome ERZ780149 (study PRJEB29588, sample SAMEA2153852) | human gut metagenome | biome: human gut; feature: human-associated habitat; material: faeces | place: Denmark | collected 2008/2010 ... | reverse complement strand
CTTCAATTCTCTTGCCGCATTTCGAGCAAACATCCCAATAGCCCCACTCATCTTCAAATCCAGTTGTTAAAACGCCACCATTGCAAGTACAGTATTCACTGCTTTTTCTTAAAAATTCTTTTCGCTCCACAATATGTCCCTCCTTTTTCTTTTTAATTTCAAGATTGATGTACAAGCGTTCTCATAAAAATATGGAACAAAAAAGCAATAAAAGATTATCAATAGTACTGTTCCACATAGCTATACGCTCTTGAGAAAACATCTTGATCCTTGATCCTATATTTTCTCATGATAACATCACGCAAATTTTTACTGACTTCTTTTCTCCCTGTCGATGTATTTTGCCACCCAGGGAATCGGACAATTCTGACTATACCGTCAATATCATTGACAATGCGCTCAACAATAATTGGCGTACTATCATTTTTCACAGATTCAAAAAGCTTCGAAAGTGCCGCCTTACCGCGAGCAGTCGGATCTTCTGGTTCATTACCCGCATCCTCTTTTTCAAGTTGAACGGCATCCTTTGCCAGTTCCAGCAATGCTTTCAGAAATTCCATACTCGTCAAAAGTCCGGCTTCATGTTCCTCGCGTAATTTCTCCATTCTTTCGCCCAAGGCAATATATCTCGGATCTTCCGGGTGTTTGCGGATAACGGCGGCAAGATCAATTTCAATTTTACGTTTTTGCTTTTCGGCTCCGCCCTTTCCCTTTATGAATTGCTCAATAATTTGAGCATCCATTTCCAAGACATCCTCATCTTTTACAACTTCATTGACGGTTATGTTATCGTGAACAAGTTGTATCGTTTTAGGACCAAGTGCCGCCCAAATCAGCTTTCCCCTTTCATCCGTAGGACGAATGGAATCGTATACTTTGGAAAGCCATTTATAATCCGCTTTATACGGATTCAAGCAGCTGTCTGGAGATAATGCATTCCAAACTCTATTGAGAACACGATATTGAGCACCAAAGGCATCTTTAATCTTATCGTTAGGCAAACAATCTTGTGCCGCGACCAAGCCTTCCCAATCCGTTCGTGTTCTATCAACCCCGGGGAAAAAGTTTATGCACGCTTCAACAAGTTGTGGAACTTTTCCTTTTACGCTATCTATATTCGTAATAATTTTTTCAACCGAATCGGAATCAAAAGACAAAGCCTTCGCTACATCATCAAAAATGCCAACATAGTCCACAATTAAACCGTAAGTCTTATCTTGACCATATACACGGTTAGTACGACAAATGGCCTGAAGAAGCGTATGATCCTTCATAGGCTTGTCCAAATACATTACTTGTAAGATCGGCGCATCAAAACCTGTAAGCAACTTGCTGGTTACAATAACAATCTGTAACGGATTATTCGGATCACGAAAATTATCCAGAACTTTGGCTTCTTCATCGCGAGATCGGCGCCACTGTTTATAAGCGTCTGCTTTATCGTTATTTGTATCCATAACGATGGTAGAAGTAGCCTCACCAAGCAGTCGATCAAGTTCTTTCTTATAAAGCACGCAGCATTCGCGGTCAAAACAAACAACTTGGGCTTTAAATCCATTCGGATTCACTTTTGTCATAAAATGCTCTGCAATGTGCTCGCAAACTGCTTTGATTCTTTCCGGATCTTTCATAATAGCAGACATTCGCACGCGCTGTGCAACTTTTGATCTTTCCTCCTCAGTCAATCCCGCTTCATCGCTCAAAGCTCTAAACGCCTCATCGATGGCAGTCTGGTCTACATGTAGTTTGACGGGCACCGGCTCAAAGTGCAGTGGCAAGGTTGCTCTATCGTTTACAGAATCGGCAAAAGAATACCGGCTCATATATCCAGTTCTATCTTCCGTTGCTCCAAATGTAGCAAATGTGTTCCGGTCAAGCTTATTGATAGGTGTACCAGTCAGACCAAAGAAAAATGCATTCGGCAAAGCGGTACGCATCTTATTACCAAGGTCACCTTCCTGCGTTCTATGAGCTTCATCCACCATCAGAATGATGTTGTCTCTGTAGTTGATTGGCTCCGTCACTTGAGCAAATTCAAAGATTTTTGTAATGATAACTTTACGAGAATCGGCTTTTAAGAGTCTAATCAATTCCGCATTGGTATCAGCAGGAACGAGATTTGGCACATCCGCCATTGAAAATGTTCCAAAAATCTGCCCACTCAAATCAATACGGTCGTTTACTATGATAACCGTTGGAGCATTCAATTCTTTGACCATACGCAGCTTTTGTGCCGCAAATACCATAAGTAACGATTTTCCGCTCCCCTGGAAATGCCATATTAGACCTTTTTTCGGATACCCTGCTTTTACACGGTCCACAATCAAATTTGCGCCTTCGTACTGCTGATAACGGCATACAATTTTTATCTTACGATTATGCTTGTCCGTAGAGAAAAGAGTAAAGTACCGAAACAAATCCAATATAACTTCTTTTTTCGTGATAGAAGCAATTGCCTTTTGCACTTTAGGCATATCACCCTCTTCATGCGGAATATTCGAATACCAAGGCCCCCATAAAGTCACAGGTGCATTAATTGCCCCGTAGCGGAAACATTTACCTTCGGTCGCAAAGTTGAAAATGTTCGTAACAAACATCTCAGGAATGGATTTTTCATAATCCAGGATGTCACTTGCACCATCCATCCAGCTGATTGCAGGTCTAAATGGGGTTTTCATTTCACCAATAGATACTGGAAATCCATTTATCAAAAGAACTATATCCAGGCGTTTTCCGCCTCTGGCTTGCGGATATACCCACTGGTTTGTCACAACAAATGAATTGTTATCTGGATTATCATAGTCGAAAAACTTTATACTAATGGCCCTGCCATCTTTATCGAAAGGAAAACTATTCTCTTCAAAAATCAGTTTTTTGAAACGCTCATTCTGCGTAACAAGGTCATGCGGACGAACCGTAGAAATCAAAGCACGCAACTTGTAAATAACGGTATCTGCGCGAGAGGTATCTTCGGAAATACAAGGATTCAAACGAATTAGCGCCTCTCGAAGATATTTCTCTACCAGCACATCAGACTCCGCCCGTGGCAATTGTTCGGCAGGAACATACTCCCATCCTCCCGACTGAATGGCTTGAAGGACCATATCTTCAACATTTTGCTCTGTAAATCCTATTGGCATATGATGTAAAACCTCCTGTTGTATAATTTTTATAATTTTCTAATCGTCTGTTTGACGAATAATTTTGATTTATCGCTCTGTTCCACTAAGCGTGCAAATGCTTGTTGATCCTCAATAGCCGGTATCGGTACGATGAGATTCAGAATATCTGCGTTTGAGATATTCGCTTGTCGAACTCCTTGCCCAGCTCCCGTCAATAATGATTTAATCTCATTGTTTGAAAGAAGTGCGGTCATATATTCAGGAAGAACAGAATCGTTAAGCGTCAGCTTTGCATTTCGCTGATTTAGATAATACAACTCGAATTCATTCCCAAGTCGGCAAATATTCGCGTAATCACCTTTACCAACTGTACCTGTAAGAGAAATCACAAGATCCCCCGGCCTGCAAAAATATCGCTTCAATGATTCGTCATATGGCCAATAAACCATATTTGTCTTAAGAAACTGACCCGAGTTGATGTTTCCAATTCTGAGGACTGGGATTCCACCATCTTTCCTGAATTCCTTGCTCTTAAATGCAAATCCACCAGTAACCGAAAGATGTCTTAAAAGTGGCTCAGCTTTCAGTCCTTTGCTGTTTGTAGCCGGGTTGCCAAACATCTCGATAAATTGCGATTTGAAACAATAAATTTTGATTTATCGCTCTGTTCAACAAAACTGACAAAGTGTTTCTGCATTCCAATTGGCGGGATCGGTATGTTAAGAGAGGCCAATGTTTGTTGGTTTAAATTTTGGATATTTGCGCCTCTACCATACATCATTTTCCGCATGGAGTCCGTTTTCAGGACTCTCAACAAAAACGGTGCGATTACCTGACTCGTCGTGTTCCGAAACCTAATGCAGAAGCCGCTGAAAGTTGTTGGATTTTTTCTGGGATACACCATAACACTTCTTCCGACCATTGCTTTATTGCCATTTGAGCGTACAAAAACAATATCTTCGTCTTTTAGCAAATAATCGGCAGACGGCATTTCATTTAGTGAAACCGTTGGCAGTTCTTCAGTAGCCGAAATAACATCATAGTCCTTGAAATCACCTACACCAAGACAGTTAACCTCCACACCGGAATCGCTACTATGAAAATTCATGCCGTTTTTGCATACGCCAAGAGATAATAACGACTGTGTCTCCCAGTTCATCGGATTTTCTACTGGATCACCGAACATCTCGATAAATTGCGACTGGTTTACCCGATATACCGGCGATGCGAAATTTTCACATTGTTCTGATTCACCATCGCATACTGTAATGTCGTATCCACGCTTTGATGACCGAGGAGCTGCTGCACCTGTTCGATAGGCATTCCTTTGTCGATTGCCATAGTGGCCAACGTCCGTCTGAATTTATGTGGATGTACCTTGTTAATATCAAGTTTTTGTCCGAGTTCCCGTAAACGAATTTCCACGCCACTGATCAGCAGTCGGTTATTGGGCTTTTGCATGGAAACAAACAATGCTTCATTGCCGTCTGTTCTGCTTTTTAAGTAATTCTGCAAGTGAATTTTTGTTCTGGCATCAAAGTATACCTTTCGCTGTTTGTTACCCTTGCCAAGTACAATACACTCACGGTTTTCAAAATCAATATCAGTTTTATTCAGTCTGACGAGCTCGCCAACGCGAATGCCAGTTGAAGCAAGCATATCTATGATTGCCAGATCCCGAATGCATTCACTATTGTCCCGCATCAATTCCAGTGCTTCATCCGTGTAAGTCTCCTTCACCGTTTTACAGATTTTCACTTTATGAATTCGGCGAACTGGGCTTTTGGTGATGTAATCCTCGTCTTCGAGCCATGCGAAAAAACTGGAAAGAATCCTGCGAATGTTGTCGATCGTAACTTTGCTTGCGCCGCTCTGTTTCTGGTAGTTATCAAGATATACACGCAGGTCATCGGTATCGATCTGCATGACATCTTTCCCGATGCCACCAAGCACATTGCGTATGGTGGAATCGTAATACCTGACTGTTTTCTCTGAGCAGCCTTCCACGCGCTTCGCCGCAAGAAATGTTACCAGATAATTCTTCTGTTCTCGGTTGCTTTCGGTCTGTTCTTTTTCGTTAATCTCTGTCAACACCTGATGCAGCATGGTTCTTTGCGCTGCATCAAGGTGATGACGCATTCTTTTTTCAATTTCTTCAACAATTTGCGTATTCATGTTAGTTTTCTCCTTCGTACCAACATCCTACGCCACATTATTTATTCTCCAAAAATCTGGTTCATCAATGCTTTTTGAGAAGCATTCAAATTGTCAAGGGCTTGTTTGGCTGCAAATTTTGATTTATCGCTCTGCTCCATGATAGCAACGAATTGGTCTTGCAAATCAATTGGCGGGCATGGGAAGCAGAATCCGAAGAGTTGCTGACGATTAACTTTGGGCATTTGCGATCTGGCACTGAAAGCCAAAACATACCTCACGAAATAGTTTGATCTCATCACATGTGCCAAAAATTTCCGTCTACATATCGACTCATCTGCGAGAATTGGGTAACAGTCTGCCGAGCATAGCCCTTCAAAATCAGGCAAAGCAACCTTGTTTAACGCAGGTCGTATCTTGCTATATAGAATATGTTGAGGTCCAAATGGATATTTACCACTTTTAACATGGTCCTCCTTCACGGTTCTGTATCCAGAAAGAATACCAGTATCCTTTTCAATACTATCGATTCCAATATGCGGATAATTAGCATATTTTTCATAGTCGGTTGTCATAGTTCCATCTACTACTGCAACTTCAGAGAAATTACGTATCGTCCAATTATAGGGGTTCGACTCAAACTCACCGAACATCTCGATAAATTGCGATTTCACGAGATCATCCGTTTTTTTAATCAGGTCTTTGCAAGCATTTTTAGCTCGTTCAAATGCCCAAAGCAAGTCGGAAATTTTACGCTGCTGATCAATAGGGATAAGTTCAAACTCAAATCTTGCAAAATCTTTCCAGTTCAAAAAGAACGGCAAGCCACCTTTTTTGTTTTCTTCAGCAAACTGCCAAAATTCATCTGTTTGCATTATAAACGGTAAAAGTGATTGCACCAGTATGTTGTTGTCTTTTGTTCTGCAAACATAACTCACGTCTGAACAAATGCCGTCAAAGTCAACCATACTTGCCTTGCATAAGTGGGGGTTTCTCGACATTAGCAGCACATCCCCTTTTTGAAAACGCATATGGAAAGCGGGTCCAATGGTACTGCCTTGAATCAAGCCTTTTTGTCTAACAACAATTTCGCGTCCTTCTATGTGCTCTCCACCAACATAAAATTCCAAATCAGTCTCGTCTTTGTTGACTTTATCTTTTATATGATCAACGACATCTCCAAGAAAAACTTTAGCCATTGTTCCCACCCCCTTCATCTAAAATCATTTCAACAAGATTTGAGTATTCTTCCTGCATTTCAGCTTGACTGACCATCCATTCACCGATCGAGTCTTCAATTGAGTCCTTGTCCGGTGATCCGACACTGCTCTTGTTTACATATTTGGGCACGCCGAGAGTTCCACCATTATCAATAATAACATCATTTGTTGCAACCGCAGAAAAACCGGATATTTCTGCAAAATCTCTATAACAACCCGCAATACTTTTTATATGTTCATCTTCAAGGTAGCTTTCAGAATTTTTTCTGGTTACAAGTTTCTTTGCATCTATGAACAACACTTTGTTGCGTCTTTCGACCGGTTTGTTCATTCTGCAAATCACTACGCATGCTTCCATCGGAGAATTGTAGAACAGATTTTTTGCAATACCAATTACTGCTTCTACAACATCCATTTGAACGAGCTTTTTCCGCATATCGCTTTCTTCATCTCTGGTTAAAATTCCGTGCGGGAAAAGAATAGCACATCTACCAGTGCTCGGTTTCATACTTTTGATGATATGCTGAAAAAATGCAAAATCAGCGCGCCCTTGAGGAGGTGTACCAAGAAAATTGCGCCCGTATTTATCATTTTCAAATGCACCGCGATCCCACTGTTTTATCGAGTAGGGAGGATTTGCAAGTACGATGTCAAACTGTTGCAACTGTCCGTGTTCAATAAAAGCGGGATTTTTCAGTGTATCATCGTTTACAATATGGAAGTCTTCCACACCGTGCAGAAACAAATTCATTCGCCCGATTGCGCAGGTCAGCTGGTTTATCTCCTGGCCATATGCTTGAATGTTTCGCCATTCCTGACCGTTTGCTTTCAAATGTGCTATGCAGGAAATGAGCATTCCGGCGCTACCGCAGGTCGGATCGTATACCGATTCGCCGCTCTGCGGTTGCAGAATTTCTGTCATCAAATGAACAACGGTACGGTTGGTGTAGAATTCCTGTGCCGTGTGGCCACTGTCATCAGCGAATTGTTTAATCAGATATTCATAACCGTTGCCGAGCTCGTCTTCCGGGCAGTTGGCAAGGGACAGTGTCTTTGACGAAAAATGTTCCAGTAAATCTTTGAGCAGTCTGTCCGGCAACCGATTTTTGTTTGTCCACGCACCATCACCGAAAATGCCGGTCATTTTTTCACCGTTAGCCTTTTCAATTTCCTTGAATGCAGAAACGATTGCTTTACCGACATCTTCCGTTACCTGGCGCACGTCGTTCCAATGGTGTCCCTTCGGGATGACGAATGTATGCAGTTCTTGTTCTGGATAGAGGTCAATATCGTCACCGTATTCCTGCTTCGCCTTTTCGGTTTCTTCATCGTGAACATCACAAATGCGCTTGAAGAACATCAACGGAAAAATGTACTGCTTATACGCGCCAGCATCGATATTGGTGCGCAACAAAACCGCAGATTGCCAGAGGTAGCTTTTGAGTTCGTCTATTGTCATTCTCTCACTCATCGATGTACCCTCCGTCTTTCAATAGTTTCATCAACGCTTCTTCACTGTCTTGAACTTCTTTTAGCGCAGCAAAGAATTCGGCTCGAATCTTCTTCGTATCAATTGGTGGTGCCGGTGTCTTTTCTATGTATGTGTTCACCGACAGGGTATAGTCTTTTTCGCGGATTACATCCAGACTGACGACCGCACATTTATCGAGAACATCTTCATAATTCTCCCAAAGCTGAAACACCTGATCAGTATCCGTTTCGGTCATAATATTCTTTGCGCGCTGCGCCGTATAAATGTTCGTCGCATCGATCATGCAGATTTTGCCGCGATGCGCCAGCGGCTTGTTGTTATTCATATAGATAATGCACGCAGAAACACCTGCACCGTAGAACAGGTTTCCAACCAGCGTTACCACACATTCGATGCAATCTGTTTCAATCATCTTTTTTCGGATGTCACCCTCACGTCCGCCATGGAACAATACGCCCTGCGGCATAACAACTGCACAGCGTCCTTTACCGGGGCGCATGGATTTATACATATGCTGCAGCCACGCATAGTCGGCGTTGGAATCGGTCGGGCTCCCCCAGATATTCCGTCCCCACTGATCACTTTCAAAAATCTCTGCACCCCATTTATCAAGTCCGAAGGGCGGATTTGCAAGCACACAATCAAATTGCTGCAGTTGACCATTGTGAATGAATACCGGCTTGCTTAGCGTGTCTTCGCGCACAATTTTGAATTCTTTGGCTCCGTGAAGGAACAGATTCATTCTGGCAATTGCCGACGTAGAAAGGTTTTTTTCCTGTCCGTAAATCTTTCCGTATGATGCCTTTTCATCATCCATGTTACGGATGGCCTCGATGAGCATACCGCCGGTTCCACAAGCCGGATCATATACAGATTCTCCTGATTTCGGCGAGAGCATTCTAACCATGAGCTTGACTACCGAACGCGGGGTATAAAACTCTCCGGCATTCTTTTTACTCATATCGGCAAATTTCTTGATCAAGTATTCGTAGGCATCGCCCATGACATCGGCGGAATAATTTCGGTTGCCGACGGGAAGTGCCGACATATGTTCAATCAAGTTTTTTAGGCGCTCATCATCCAATTTGGTCTTATCTGTCCAGTTTGCGTCATCAAACGAAGAAAATAAGCCTGCCAAGCTATCCGGGTTGGCCTGTTCAATCCCCATCATGGCGTCGACAATAGCTTTGCCGACATCCTCACTTGTATTACGCACATCGGTCCAATGACATCCCTTTGGGATCATAAATGTATGTAATTCCTCTTCAGGATAGAGCCCTATATCATCTCCATACTCCGCTTTTGCCTTCTGGGTTTCTTCATCATAAACATCGGAAAGACGCTTAAAAAACAAAATTGGAATTACATAAGATTTATAATCATCCTGATCAATAGGTCCACGAAGAATATTACAATCTTCATACAAAAAATTGTAAAGTTGATTCGCAGTTGTTTCTTCGTCTTCTGTTTTTCCAAGCATTTGTGCTTCTTCTACCGCATCCATAGCCAGACTCATGGCTTCTGTACGGCTGTCTGCTTTTTCTGAAGAGAGGTTTACTTCTGGTATAAAAGACACCGATTTTACGATAGATTCTCCTGTAGTTGTTTCCATTATCATTCCAAACTGCGCCTCGAACGCATTTAATATGGACAGCTGTCTTCCGTCCAGAAAAGTAAGCGCTAATTTTCTTATGTTTGCCGGGATTCCATAATACGCCTCTGCGATCCCCCCAGTTATGGCAGCAATGGTATCGCTATCGCCGCCAATCGATATGGCATTTCGAATCGCATCCTCAAAATTGGTAGATTCGAAAAACGCTTCCAATGCTTGTGGGACAGTTTCTTGACAACTTTCATTGAAGCAATATGACTCGCGGATGTCATTCAGCTTGAAATTGATTTTATAATAATGCTTATTAATATAATCCTGAATTTCAACCAGGCTACACCCATTTCTGGCAAAATATATAGCGGCCACAGTTGCTTCGGCGCCCCTTATACCTTCTGGATGATTATGCGTCACCTCTGTCACTGTTTTTGTAAGCGCAATTGCTTCCGTAAAAGAACTTGCCGCGAAGCCGCATGCACTAACACGCATAGCGGCTCCATTACCAAAGCTCTGATATGGCTTAGGATTCTCTGATTCAAGCCATTTGCGAAACATGCCACCATATCCTGCGAATGGGTATTCTCTTCCAAGCTCACGCATGCAAATCACTGCGTTTTCACTCAGTGTGGCATAATTGCCATGGCATTCCAATATCGCCTTTGCAATTGCAAGAGACATAATACTATCATCTGTGACTCTACCTCCATGTATGTGAGTCATCAGTTCAAAATCTTTGCCTTTATGGTTGTTTCCCTCAAAGCGAGATCCTGCAATATCGCCAATTATTGCTCCAAGCACAATACTTCCTCCTGAATAATTATTATCATTTACCCAGCATAACAACGGGTCTCGTAGTAGCAACCATATATTTACACATTTCAACATTAGGTGGCTCGAAAATCATCAATGCAATAACCGATTTAGCAGTCTCGACTGATAATCCTCTCATTAAGTAACGAAACAATTGTAGACTTAAAATTGCTTTTTGTTATTTTTAACTCCCAACCAGCTGTCAATCTTCTAATCGGAGGATACCCTTTTGATTTTTCTAAATGCGAAATAATACTATTGGCATCGCCCTTTCCCGTCGCACTATGCGGTGTTGCTCCAAACAAAACAACACTGTATGTTGAAGAATACCGCAGTTTTCCATAATTAAATTTTTGTGCCTGCCTATATCCGCAATATTCTAATCGATCCGAGCTAATACCATTTTCTTTTATAATGGAAATGGACTTCATTGCCTCTTCACTTATTGCGGATGCCCCAATTACAACAATTTTACCACTCGTGTAATGTTCAATTTTTTCCTGTGCAATGGTATATTCAGGGAACCCCCATTTTTCCAGTAATTCATCCAATTCGTCCATGCGGTTTGCCAAGAAGACTTTTTCCTTAATCTTTTCATACAAATCTTCAAGCAAATCTTCAATATCTTCTCCACTTCTAACCATCAGTCATCCTCTTCCCCCGTAGAGAATAATGACTTTAATATGTTCTCGGCTTTCTCAATTTTTCTTCTGTACAGTTGGATCTCATCAAGAACAGCCTGACAACGAACTGCAATTTGTTTTTGCTCTTGCAAAGGAAGTAATGGTATAAGAATGGTGTTAAGTTGTGCAACGCCAATATTAGGAATTGTCGCCCCAACGGTAATACGTTTCAATTGAGCAATCCCCTGATCACTCTCTAAATAAGCCTTTAAATAATACGGATCTATTTTTTCGGTATCGAGTTCTATAACATATAAATTGCCATTGGCAAGTACAATTTTTTCATCTGAGAATTCGGCGACAGCAACCTTAAAAGGATAGCCATTTTTAGACAAAAGCAAATTTCCACGTCTTACGCAATATTTAATATACTTCGGAGGGATCTCTTTTAAGTACGGCAAATCTTGGTCAATTAATCCATTTTTAATATTGGCGAGCATCATATACTGATACCCGGTAGGCATGGCCGAGGACATGCCATCCAAATCACTCGCCGTATATGGTGCTCCGCGCGTTATGCTTTTAATAACACTTTTAAATGGAACACCATTTTTTACCTCTTTAATCTTTTCAAGATATCTTGTCGGATCGAAGTTAAATTCATTTTTAGCGATTTCCTGGATAGGTACACTCCTTGATATTTTAGAATCTTTTGTATAACTTTCGATAATCCGTGTTATGTTTTCTTCGGACATGACATTCTGTCTGCGCCCTTCAACAAATTCACGGGACGCATCAATCATGCGAATTGAATCGTTATTATCTCCCAAAACAACCATAGCGACAGGAATAGATGTTATCGGAAGAAGCCTTGCCGGTAACTTTATTATGGCTTCTATTTTTCGTCTATCAGCAAAAACTTCTCGAATTGGTTTATCTATAGTATTCCACAAACCACCAAGAGACATAATGGCAATTCCTCTACCACCGAATGCAAGCATTTCGCACAAGCGGTAGTTAAATATCCAGTCCGCTGATGTTCCTTTACTCAATTCTGGACAAGTCTTGCTTATACGCTCCATCAAACTAATACCTTCGGACACTGTTCTAATTCGCATGCCGAACGGATAATTTGAAAAGCCTTTGTTGAATTTTTTTCCAGGGAAATTTTCCTCCAACGCATTTCCCGTAACAACGCAAAAATTACCTTTTCGTAATGAGAGCCGAATTTCTGCAATCGACGCTGTATAGGAGTTTATTTCTACACCATAGTAATACGCATCGGGTTGCTTTAAACTCGCTTCAGCAACAAATTCACCAAGCCCCAAACAATTATCAACAACCTGATCTTCTTTCTGTATGTCAAGGATTTTAGTTGCTAACTGACAAATGCATCGTGGTGTGAGAATATCTTGTCCTTTATCCCAAGTTTTATCTTCAGATTGCAAAATATAATTAATTAAGGTTTCCTCCTCAAAATGATAGAGCCTTTCGATAGTCGATTTTTCGACCCCGTTAAGCATTTCATAGGCAAACTCACGGATTCGTTGGTTTTCTATAACCGAGCACAATTCTCTAACACTTCTCTCTATATCGAGAGTTATTCTGTTCTTCTTCAACTGGAGTACTAAATAAGATATCGCTATGCTCTTTTCATACGGTTTTGCGCTTGTGCGAAATTGTATCATCAGTTCCGCTTCAAGTCTAACAAATTCTTCCGACTTTAAATCTCTGCCATCCATTTTTTCATCTCCTAAATGCATTTTGGTATTCAATAACCATCGTTCAAGTATAGTATACACCAGAAGAATCAATTTGTCAATAGTTTCCGGCAAAAAACTTTTGGTTTTTTATAACCATACTTATGTTTGTCCAGAATACGCTTTGATGCAAGAGCAAGCTCCTTCTCATTTTTTAACAAATAATGTTATCATCTCCAACGAAGAGCTCCGGCATATTTATGCGAACATCTGCAGCTTCTGTTTCGACACCAAAATCGCCGCATTTTAACACATCGGGATGAAGTTTCGTTCCATCGTCCGTTTCAACGATATACTTAGTTTTACGGAGGATGATATACTGCGATGTTTCGCGCGAAAAACCGCTCTGCTGTAAAAATATAGTCAGTGGATTGGTCGTCCCGTATTCAACATATTCATACCAGTCATTATCAAAAGAATCGACACCGTGAACCCGTTTGTACTCCAGAGAAAATTTACGGAAATAATTTGAAATACTGAAAAGAATAACATTTTCAATTACATCAAGCGTTTCGGCAATCACATAATTCTTATGAAATGCATTATTTTTATTATAAAGCTGCTCAATCTGAAACTTTCCGCTCCAAATTCCTTCCTCCGGGTGCTTTGATTTATGCTCAAGTGCGGTCCCTATAATAGTATTCAAGCCTTTTCCGCGCACCCATTGCATGAGAATCGTTGCGTACCAACGCAATACAGCATTTCTGTCAAATCCTTTGCTGATTTTCCCGATGGTTGATGCCTCGTAAATTTCCCACTTAAAAATGGTTCGAAGTGTCGCCAGAAAGGACACAAGTTTTTCAAAGTCGACTGTATTATCTACACCGCTTAAAATCGGGTACGACAATCCGCAATTGATGGCATCGGTCAGATTTTCCCACTGATCATAAGAAAGTGTAATATCATCACTGGTACGATTATGGCTAAAGTGTTGTTTGATTGCCAAAACTGAAGCATCGTCGAGAACAGAAGCAAAAGCCTCTGTAACCATAGAAGTGTTTCCTTTCACTATATCACGCATTAGAATCAAGGCGAATTTTCGCATAGCGGTATAGTCTTTCTCAGTTTCAGATTCAAGACATTCTTTCATCTCTACATCGCCGCGAGACAAATGAGACACTATAGCTCTGCGTTGTTTTTCGGAAAGACTCCCTTCAACGGATAGTTGCTGTTTTGGAATATCATTATTGAGCAGGCTTTCATATTTTTTAGCAACTTTCTCTGCGCTAACTTTTTCACTTTCATCAAAGGCAAGCATAAACACATTGCCGTACAAATTGTACTGTATCCGTCCAACACGCCCTACAAGATTACGGAATTCCACCTCATTCATATCACTTCTTCCGTTTTTATAGCTTGTGATGAAAAGATTGTCGGCAGGAAGATTTACCCCCTCAACAAGCGTGCTTGTACAGAACATGGTGCGAATCATCCCATCCTTAAATCCCTCTTCGATGCGGAGTCGGATGCTTGCGGGTAAGTACCCCACATGGTATGCAACTCCCTTTTGCACAAGTTCAGCCAAAAAGCAAGCGGAGTGCACTTCATTTCTAATATCCTTCGCTAAAGATTCTAACTTCTCCTTATATTTTTTATCAACGGCATCTGGCAAAATACTATCGGCGTAATCTTTAGCGTATTTAACAACTTTTACGCGAGCATTGCAGTAAACGATATTCTGCTTACCCTTGCCTACACGATTGACAATATCGATTACTCGCAAAGAGCCCTCCTGCGTTCGAATGGGATTCAAAGTATTGGAGTGCCCATTATGAGAGAAAATTTGCCCCGTTGTCATGTCTACCATATACTTGAATTGGCAAACAGGTGAAAACCTTGAAGCCAGTTTCTGAATTTCCATCTGACCTATGCCAGGAATCAATTTCAAGTAGATTTCCGGATTTGGAATATTCGGCGAAGCGAAAACTATAGAAGGCTTTCGCTCTCTTCCCATGACATCATGAATAACTTTGTAATAGAATGCGCTTCTACCACCTTTTGCAGATATTTTGTGCGCCTCATCCACAAACAAAAAATCAAGTGCCAATTCCGGCTTTGTATTCAAAAGATGATGCATTCGCTCGGGTGTCATTACAAAAACAAAGCAGTGTGACTGTTGTAGCACAATATCGCCAGCAGAAGAAACAACGCGGTAATTCCGTTCTTTTAGCAAATCTTTTAGTTCTCTGAGAATATTGCTACGAACTTCATTTATAAGCGCCTTTGTTGGAACAAGAATAGCAAAGTTCTTTTCTTCCCCAGCAGCTACTTGCTGTTTTATGTATTTTTGAATGACAAAGGACTTTCCCATAGAGGTCGGGCCCGAATAACTGAAGCATTGTTTTCCGAGGCCATCATAAACGATTTTCTGTGCCGGAAAGAAAAATGCATCGGGGATACCGGGGATGGCAAGCAGTTCTTTTTCATACCCATAGTAAATCCTATCAAGTATGTCTGTGCTTGAATAATCTTTCACCGCGTATGACAGGCCTCTAAAATTTCCGACTGCAGAAAGAACCGAGCCCAAATAAGGTTTGATACGGGTATCATCAGGATATAGAATATTCAAAAGAATGACGATTTCCTGAGCCCATATTTTATGGACTTCGGCATTTTCTGTATATGCAGATTTTGACAAAATATCAGCAAAACGGAGAGCTGCGCCGACATCCACTTCCTTTTGTTTCTGCCGAAGAGAAAACAACTTCAAAGAATAATTGTAAAGCAGATCGGCATAGATACGATTCAGATATTCATTTTTCTCAATGCCGCGGTATATGGTTTCGGCAAGAGTCGCATTTCTCGGGGTTCCCATTATTCAATACCCCCTTCAAAAGCATCTTCAATAATCCGAGTTTTTTCCGACGGAGCATCATTGAATGGCAACACATAAAAATAGAACGAATATCCGTCAAGATCCAATTCTCGAATCTTGGAAATAATGTGTGGCTTTATTGACTCAATGTCAGATTGGATTTTTTCCAACGCATGATTTTTGAATTGCATAGCGGAAAGTCCTGATGAATCAAGTCCGAGAGTATAACCCAGAAACACACCGAAAGCCATATCGGGCGCGCCGACTTCAGGCGGCTGCGGAAGAATAACCTTTTCCATAAATTTTGTTGTCTCGCGGTCATATATGTTTTGATATACCGTTTCTTCGACCATTTGAAACTCATTCTTTTCGTTTTTTCGAATGGCAACGACCTTGTCAAATGCGTGATTGACAGCATCGGTAAGGTTGTCCACAATATCCGAAGCACCGAAAACCAACTGATGGAAAGGAAGCCCCGCATCTTCGCTCGAAAGCAAATACACGCCGTCACACTTGCTTTCAACCGAACCGCTGACAGCGTTGACCTCAAACTTGCTCAATATTTTGGGGGCATTTAGTTCCTGCTCCAAAAACAGATACAGCAATATTTCCCCGAGAGTCCCATCTTTCCACGCTCCATTAAGTTTGCTCTTTTTGATAAATGCTTTTGCGGCTTTCAAGCCAATAGAGTAGGATTCCCCTTTATTTTCAAAATCAGCAATCTGTGAACGGGACAGAACATACTCACCGACATGGTTTTCAAGGTAACCCGCCAAAGTTCTAAACTTTAGAGTGCAATTGCTTATTTCAATAGTATAAAACTGTGCCGTTGAGTTGTTTGCTGAGGCGATGATGCCATCGCATACCTTGAAAAATGTTCTGCCAAAATCAGTGCCTCGAAGTGATTTCTTCAGAGGGACAAGTGCCTCGCTTTTTTCAGTTTGAAAATGAACTTCGTAAGGTGAATCAGCCACAGAAGCAAAAAACTCATCGTCTATTTCTTTTATTTCATCCTTACAGTCGATGTTGGAAACATTGACAATGGAATAGTAAATTACGCAAGCAAGCAGTTCACAAAAATCGAACTCAGTGCAGGACACTATGTTCTTCTTTTCGTACCCCACACTATAGCCGACGATGGCATCATCAGCAATAACAGTGTCTTCCGCCAAAACCATTTTAATAGCTTTGACAATCAATTCATACGAGTCACTGCGAAGGATTTTTAACAGATGATTCTGTATCCCCGCTGAGCTGCTCTTAGCAGTAGTCGATCGAAAGGCATCTATATCTGCTTTCGCAAAACCGTTTTTCCCGCTTTTTAAGTGCCCCGCATAGGAAGAATCGTTGTTTCCTAATTCAACATTGAAAGAAGTGGCAATTGCATCAAGCAGTGAATCCTGAGTAACTTTCTGCCCTCTATATTTATAGAGAATCCGATAAACCGTGCCAAAACACAATCGCTTCATATGCAACTGCCCTCCATTTTCAGAATTATTTACAGAATTATATCAATGATTTCTCCAATATTACAGTTCAATGCTTTACAAATACGCATCAATATCTCCAGGCTTACCGGCTCGTTTTTTCCCATTTTTGCCATTGTGGAAGCTGTGATATTTGTTGCTGCCATCAAATCTTTTTTCATCATTCCTTTATCAATCAAAAGTTTCCACAACTTATTGTAACTAATGGACATCCTATCTCCTCCATATCCAATTCACTGATGGTACATTACTATTATACCACTAAAATATGCAAATTGCAAGATAATCTGCGAAAAAGCGCATATCAAATGCAAAAAGAGCGATTTTTCATTCGACTTCGCAAAGGTCAATGAAAACGCTCTTTTTATTTTTCCATAAAACTTCCATGCTTGCTCCATAACCGTGCCATTTTTTATTTGCCGGATCAATGATAAAATTATCAATGTAAGGAGGCAATAACCTCCTCGAAAAAATATCTCACGCTTTGAGATGCGCATCAGAAGCGGCGGGAGTCACAGAAACCACTGTCAGCCAATTGACGAAAAGGTTTCTGTGCCCGCTATCTTTTGGTGCGCTCTTTTTTCGTGCCAAGATAACCGGCCTTTGACTCCCGCAGAGATTTTCAAAAACAAATTTTATGAAAATCAAAGGAGTCAACGCTATGTCAAACGAAGCCAAAAAGTATTACATCCCCCTGCCCAAAACCGAACAGGCGTCAACCGGTTACATCGAATTCTACCGTGATTATCAGCTTACGGAAGTCAGCGAGGAAGTCTACCGTGCTTACTATCAACCCATCTGGAGAACCTGGAAGCGTGCAAAGCGCAACGGAAGTTGCAGCGGCGAGGACTGGAAGCGTTGCCTCGGAGACTGCGTCGGATGCACCCGGTGCAACTACGCAAACACGCCCCTCTCCATGGATATGCCCGTCGGAGATTCCGAAGAAATGACCGTTGCGGACACCGTCGAAGATCCGTCGGCTCTTACGGATACCGCACTCATTGAGAGTGCTGCACTGGAAGAACTGTTGACAGCGCTGCAGGAAATCGATTCGGACGGTCGCCGCATCGGTGAACTGCTGCTGGAAGGAAAATCGAGGAACGACATTTCAAAAATTCTACATATCGGAACATCCACCTTCTATAAACGCTTTGACAGGCTCAGGGTGCAGCTTCGCAAACGGCTCGGAGAATTTTTCTGAGTTTTTTACGAAGCCGGTGGAAAACCGGTCCCGGAATGTCCAATACGGGGTGGAAGGCACAGAAAGCCCTCCGAAATCCACGCAAAGGAGGACAGGCTATGGACGGTCCCAACAAAGCGGGTACGACCGAAAAGGACGAAGAACTCATCGGCATTCTCTTTGCCATTTCGGTCGTATCCGGAAGGCTGGCAAGAAGCCTTCAACAGCTTGCAAATCAGAAGAAAGGAGGAACTCATACAGATGGGAAAAATGTCGGAACTTTCGCTTCTGCTTGACGAATACCGTGAAGCAAACCGCCGTGCAGCAGAACTGGCGGACGAAATCTCCGCTATGCTCACCGGCACAGAGCCACCCGCTCATGAAGCGCACGAAGAGGCAAAACCGCTGACACTGGAAGAAGTCCGGGCGGTGCTTGCGGACAAGTCCAAGGACGGCTTCACTGCACAGATCCGTGAACTTCTGAAAAAGTACGGCGCGGACAGGCTGTCTGCCATCGACCCCGCAAACTATCGGGCACTGCTTACGGATGCGGAGGGACTGAAAGATGCCACCTAAGAATCACGCACTTCTTTCGGCCTCCGCTTCACACAGATGGCTGAACTGCCCGCCCTCTGCCCGACTCTGCGAGAATTACGACGATAAAGGAAGCGACTTTGCAACCGAGGGCACCGAGGCACACGCACTCTGTGAATTTCGGCTCAAGGAAGCGCTCGGCATCCCAGCCGAGAATCCGATTCCGACGCTCACGCAATACAGCGAGGAAATGGAGGACTGCGCCACCGGATACGCCGCTTTTGTCACGGAAACCGTAGAAAAGGCTCGGCAGACCTGCCGCGACCCGGTTGTCCTCATTGAGCAACGGCTGGATTACAGCAACTATGTGCGCGACGGATTCGGCACAGGCGACTGCATTGTCGTCTCGGACGGCGGGCTTCACATCACCGACTACAAACACGGTCGCGGGGTGCTTGTCGAAGCCGAAGAAAATCCGCAAATGAAGCTGTATGCCCTGGGGGCTTTGGAACTGTTTGACGGGATTTACGATATTGAAACCGTCAGCATGACCATTTACCAGCCGAGGCGCGGAAACATCGGCACCTATACCGTCTCCAAAAGTGACCTTCTGGACTGGGCAGAACAGGTTCTGAAACCGATTGCCGAACTCGCCTACTGCGGAGAAGGACAGTTCGCCTGCGGCGAGTGGTGTCAGTTCTGCAAGGCAAAAACCGCCTGCCGCAAACGGGCAGAAGCCAACATGGCACTTGCCAAATATGACTTTGCAGACCCTCCGCTCCTGACCGATGAGGAAATTGAGGATGTTCTCTCCAAAGTTGACGGCTTGGTTTCCTGGGCAAACGATGTCAAAGAGTTTGCATTTCAGGCGGCTATGAGCGGCAAGTCGTGGAACGGTTGGAAACTCGTTGAAGGGCGCTCCGTCCGCAAATACACCGATGACGCGGCAGTCATCAAAGCCGTTACGGATGCGGGTTACGACCCGTATGAAAAGAAGCTGCTGGGATTGACCGAAATGCAGAAGCGTCTCGGAAAATCCAGGTTCGAGGAACTCCTGGGAGGACTCGTACATCGCCCGCAGGGCAAACCGACGCTCGTGCCGGAGAGCGATAAAAGACCGGCAATCACCACTGCGAAAGCAGATTTTTATGAAGAATAAGGAGAAAAGCATATGTCGAACAATGCAAAAACAATCAATCCCTGCAAGGTCATTACCGGAAAAGACACCCGCTGGTCTTATGCAAATGTATGGGAACCCAAAGCTATCAACGGCGGTACTCCCAAGTATTCCGTCTCTCTCATCATTCCAAAATCCGATACCGTCACGGTTGCCAAAATCAAGGCTGCCATCGAAGCGGCGTACCAGGAAGGGGAATCCAAACTGAAAGGCAACGGCAGAAGCGTTCCCCCGCTCTCGGCAATCAAAAACCCGCTCCGTGACGGAGATGCCGAAAGACCCGATGACCCCGCATACGCAAATGCCTATTTCGTCAACGCCAACTCCTCCACCGCCCCCGGCATCATCGATGCGGACCGCAACGAAATTCTGACGCACGCCGAAGTTTACAGCGGTGTCTACGGCAGAGCTTCCGTCAACTTTTACGCTTTCAACAGCAACGGAAACCGCGGCATTGCCTGCGGGCTGAACAACCTGCAGAAAATCCGTGACGGCGAACCGCTCGGCGGCAAGGCAAGCGCCGAATCCGACTTTGCCACCGACGAAGATGACGATTTCCTTGCCTGAAGAAAGCATCGCGAAAAGCGTATGAAAGACCTTCAGTAAGCGGCAAATCCGGCGGCAGTGGGAACACTCCCGCTGCCGTCTATGCCGGAAAGGAATCCGAAGATGAAAACAATCAGTATCGATATTGAAACCTTCAGCAGTGTGGACCTTGCCAAAAGCGGCGTCTACCGATATGCGGAATCGCCGGATTTTGAGGTTCTGCTCTTCGGTTATTCCGTTGACGGCAGTGCCGTATCGGTTGTTGACCTCGCAAGCGGCGAGAAAATTCCTCCGTATATTCTGTCCGCATTGGAAGATGAAACAGTCATCAAGTGCGCTTTCAATGCGAATTTTGAGCGTATTTGCCTCTCCAGGCTGCTCGGTTATGAAACCGGGCGCTACCTCTCCCCTGTCTCCTGGCACTGCACCATGGTATGGTCTGCCTATATGGGACTGCCGCTTTCGCTCCAGGGATGCGGAGCCGTGTTGCGGTTGGACCGACAAAAACTGACCGAAGGGAAAGAACTCATCCGTTATTTCTGCGTCCCCTGCCAGCCAACCAAAACAAACGGCGGACGAACCCGTAACCGTCCGGGCGATGCGCCGGAAAAATGGGCACGATTCAAAATCTACAATGCCCGCGATGTGGAAACGGAAGCCGAGATACAGCAGAAGCTCTCCCGTTTTCCGGTTCCCGAGGAAATCTGGGATGAATACTACATCGACCAGAAAATCAACGACACCGGCGTTGCTCTGGACAGGACGCTTGTACGGGAAGCCATTGCCATGGACGGTGTATCCGGGCATGAACTTTCGGATGCCATAAAATCGCTGACCGCTCTGGAAAATCCGAACTCGGTGTCACAGATGAAAGCATGGCTTGCCGCCAACGGACTGCATACGGACACACTCGGGAAAAAGACCGTTGCCGAACTGCTCAAAACCGCACCGGAACGCCTGTGCGAGGTGCTTCTCCTCCGGCAGCAGCTTGCCAAATCGTCGGTCAAAAAGTATCAGGCAATGGAGAACGCCGTGTGTTCGGACGGGCGCGCCAGAGGGATGTTCCAGTTTTACGGAGCCAACCGCACCGGCAGATGGGCAGGACGGTTGATTCAGATGCAGAACCTGCCGCAAAATCACCTCTCCGACCTGTCCCAAGCCCGGGCGCTTGTACGCACCGGAAACCGGGAAGCCGTCAAGCTGCTGTACGAAGATATTCCGGACACGCTTTCTCAACTTATCCGCACCGCTTTCGTAGCACCGGAAGGAAAGAAGTTCATCGTTGCCGATTTCTCTGCCATTGAAGCCAGGGTGATTGCCTGGATGGCGGGAGAAACCTGGCGGCAGCAGGTCTTTGCGGACGGGAACGACATTTACTGTGCATCCGCTTCTCAGATGTTCGGAGTTCCCGTGGAAAAGCACGGCATCAACGGGCATCTCCGACAGAAAGGCAAAATCGCCGAACTGGCACTCGGATACGGAGGCGCTGTCGGGGCACTCAAAGCAATGGGAGCGCTTGACATGGGGCTTTCCGAAGAAGAACTCCCGCCTCTGGTTCAGGCATGGCGCAATGCCAATCCGAACATCGTGAACCTTTGGTGGGCAGTCGATTCCGCTGTTACCGAAACCGTACAGCGCCGCACTTCTGCGGAAACACACGGAATCCGGTTTGCTTACCGGAGCGGGATGCTCCTGATTACCCTTCCGTCCGGGCGGAACCTGACTTACGTCAAACCGAAAATCGGAACCAACTCCTTCGGTTCTCCCTGCGTCACTTATGAAGGTATCGGCGGAACGAAGAAGTGGGAACGCCTGGAGTCCTACGGTCCCAAATTCGTCGAAAACATCGTACAGGCAACCGCCCGCGACATTCTCTGCTATGCCATGAAAGCACTGCGACACACCGACATCGTCATGCACATCCATGATGAAATCGTCATAGAGGCAGATCCGCAGATGTCGCTGCAGGCTGTATGCGGGCAAATGGGGAGAACGCCACCCTGGGCATCCGGACTGCTCCTGCGTGCGGACGGGTATGAAACCCGATTCTACAGAAAGGACTGACCGCATATGAGAATCCGCGTCAGCAAATACAACGCCGAAGGCTATTACAGCCCGACCGAATACGAAGGCATGAAAAATCTGCTCCGGGAGGAATACGAACGGAAACGGGCGCAGCGCAAACCGGCATTCATGCCAAAGGTTTTTATCTGTTCCCCTTTGCGCGGAGATGTTTACAAAAATATCCTGAATGCAAAGAAATATTGCCGTTTTGCAGTTGAATCCGGCTACATACCGTTTGCCCCGCACCTTTTCTTTCCCCGTTTCCTTTCCGATGAAAACGAAGCCGAACGCCGACTCGGTATCCGTATGGGCAAAGTATTCCTCGATGACTGCCGGGAGATCTGGTGGTTCGGCGATACGGTCACGGAAGGAATGCAGATGGAACTCGACCGTGCCAGACACCGCAGGCTCACCGTTCGGCATTTTACCGCCAATCTTGAGGAGGTCAAAGACTGATGTTCACACTCTACAGCTCCGACTATACCGGCAATCCGGGTAACTGCTACTATCCGCACAGACACACCGTTACCGATTTGGGCAGCCTCCGTGCGGCGGTCGGACACGACTATGTCTGTGCGGAATACCGGAACAGTTACCGGAGCAACGACAACTTCATCGGAACCGACTGCCTGCCGGTTGACTGCGACAACGACCACTCCGAGAACCCGGACGACTGGGTCATGCCGGCAGATGTCCAGGCAGCTTTTCCCGGTGTTACATTCGCCGTTCACTACAGCCGTTCCCATATGCGGGAGAAAAACGGAAAAGCGGCAAGACCGAAGTTCCATGTCCTTTTTCCGATTGAACCGATGACGGATGCCGTCGCTTACAGCAATATGAAAAAACTCGTCAGCACCGTCTTCCCCTATTTTGACACCAATGCACTCGATGCCGCTCGCTTCTTTTTCGGTACAGCCGGTGCCGAAGCGGAACTGTGCGAAGGAACGCTCAACCTGACCGCTTTTTTCGAGGACGATTTTGACGCAGATATGCCGTCCCGCAATATGCCCGCCGTCATACGGGAAGGCAGCCGTAATGCTACTCTCTCCCGCTTTGCCGGCCGTGTCATCAAGAAGTACGGCAATACCGACGAAGCATACCGTGCCTTTCTGGAGCAGGCGGCAAAATGCGAACCGCCGCTTGACAGCAAAGAACTTGCAACCGTCTGGCACTCGGCACAGAAATTCTTTGACCGTGTCAGTCGGCAGGACGGATATATCCCGCCGGAGGCTTACAATTCGGATGTTTCCTACAAGCCCGGCGACTACTCGGATGTCGGACAGGCAGAGGTGCTGGCAAAGCATTTTTCCGGTGAACTCCGGTACTCCCCCGCCACCCATTTTATCCGGTACAATGCGCACTACTGGCAGGAAAGCGAACCGGGTGCGCAGGCGGTCGCACATGAACTGACTCGCAGACAGTTGGCGGAAGCATCGTCCGACCTGTTCGGTGCGCTCCGTAAACTGGAGGGCAACGGCGGGCAGGATGTTCTGAAAAACACGACCAAAGCAAAAGCCGAAGCCATTATGAATCCGGAGCAGCTGGAAGCCTACCGTGCGTTTCTGGAAGCACAGACCTATCACAAATATGTCCTGCACCGCAGGGATTCCAAGAACATTACCTCAACGCTCCGCGAGTCCCGCCCGATGTTGGAAATCAGCCCGCGCGACCTGGACAGCAATCCGTTTCTTCTCTGTACCCCTGCGGCAACCTACGATTTACGCCTTGGGTTGGACGGCGCAAGAGAACACAGTCCGGAGGACTTCATTACCAAGATGACCTCCGTCTCCCCCGGCACTAAAGGAGCGCAGATATGGGAGGACTGCCTGGACCTTATTTTCTGCCACGACCGGGAGCTCATTGACTATGTGCAGATGATATGCGGTCTTGCCGCCATCGGTCAGGTATTCCTGGAGGCACTCATCATCGCATACGGCAGCGGCCGCAACGGAAAATCCACCTTTTGGAACGCCGTTGCTAAGGTTCTGGGGCTTTACAGCGGAAACATCTCCGCTGACACCCTGACCGTTGGCTGCAGACGGAATGTCAAGCCGGAAATGGCAGAAACCAAGGGCAAACGGCTTCTGATTGCGGCAGAAATGCAGGAAGGCGCACGGCTCAATGACTCCACGGTCAAACAGCTTTGCTCCACCGATGACATTTTTGCCGAGAAGAAATACAAAGATCCGTTCAGCTTTACCCCGTGTCACACGCTCGTTCTGTATACCAACCACCTGCCGAGAGTTTCTGCCTCGGACGACGGTATCTGGCGCAGGCTAATCGTCATCCCGTTCAATGCCAAAATCGAAGGCAAAAACGACATCAAAAATTACGGAGACTACCTTTACAACAACGCCGGAGAAAGCATTCTTGCGTGGATAATCGAAGGGGCAAAAAAGGTCATTGATGCCGGCTATCACTTCACTCTGCCGGAATGCGTACAGCGTGCAATTGACGAATACCGCATACAGAACGACTGGTTTACCCATTTCCTTGAGGACAGGTGCGAAATTGCCCCGTCTTACCGGGAAGGCTCCAGTGCCCTTTATCAAGCCTACCGGAACTACTGCACGGACACCAACGAATATGTCCGTTCAACCACCGATTTCTATTTTGCCGTTGAGAAAGCCGGTTTTACGAAACTGAACCTGAGCGGTCGCAAATTCATAAAAGGACTGCGGCTCAAGGCAGACAGCGGAGATTTTGAGGACTTTTTGCAATGACAGGAGGACTGATGTTGCGGTCGCTGACGGTCATATACAAAACTTTTCTTAGAAGCAAAAAAATCAGTATAAGAAAAAGTTCTGTAAACGACTGCGGCAGACCGCAACATGACAGTCAAAACACCTGTAAAGGAGCTTTTTATGAGAGAGAAACACACAGAACAAAAACTGATTGCGGATGCAAAGACGCGGGGCGGTCTGGCAGTCAAGTTCGTCAGCCCCGGCTTTGACGGCATGCCGGACAGAGCCGTTCTGTTGCCGGGCGGGCATATCGGTTTTGTGGAAGTCAAAGCCCCCGGCAAAGTTCCACGCCCGCAGCAGAGAGCCAGACTTCGACTTTTAACCGAACTCGGTTTCAAAACCTATGTCCTGGATGACATTTCACAGATCGGAGGGATACTCGATGAAATACAGTCCTCATAACTATCAAACCTATGCCACCGATTTCATTGTCGGGCACCCCGAAGCCGCTGTATTCCTGGATATGGGGCTTGGGAAAAGCGTCATCACGCTGACGGCACTTCTCGACCTGTGCCTTGACCGCTTTGAAATTGCCAAGGTCCTGGTTATTGCCCCGCTCCGTGTAGCGAGAGATACCTGGACGGCAGAACTGCAGAAATGGGACCATCTCAAATGCTTTACCTACGCCACCGTCATCGGCAGCGTTTCCGAGCGGGAGGCAGCACTGCGGAAGAAAGCCCACATTTACCTGATCAACCGGGAAAATGTATCCTGGCTGATTGAGGAAAGCGGCTTTCCCTTTGACTTCGATATGATTGTCATTGACGAGCTCTCTTCCTTCAAGTCCTATCAGGCAAAACGCTTCCGGAGTCTTTTGCGTGTCAGACCCACGGTCAAGCGGATTGTCGGACTGACGGGCACCCCTGCCGGAAACGGGCTGACGGACTTGTGGGCAGAGTTTCGGATTCTTGACCTCGGCAAACGGCTCGGTCGCTTTATCACCCATTACCGGAACCGCTACTTTCTGCCGGACAAACGGAACGGGATGACCGTCTATTCTTACAAACCGCTCCCCGGTGCGGAAGATGCCATCTACCGGCAAATATCCGACGTCACCGTTTCCATGAAAGCGGTAGACCACCTGGATATGCCGGAATGTATCTTCAACGATGTGACCGTCTCCCTCTCCGAGGAAGAAAGGCAGAAATACGACACCCTCCGGAACAATCTGATCCTTTCGCTCGGAGAGGACGAAATCGACGCTTCCAACGCCGCCTCCCTCTCAAACAAGCTGTCCCAGATGGCAAACGGTGCCGTATACGGTGAAGACAAAACCGTTCACCGCATACATGACCGGAAACTGGATGCACTGGAAGATCTGATTGAAGCCGCAAACGGCAAACCGGTTCTGGTGGCGTACTGGTACCGGCACGACCTGGAACGCATCCGGGCGCGGTTTTGCGTGCGGGAAATTCGAACACCGGCAGACATTTCGGATTGGAATGCCGGAAGAATCCCCGTGGCAGTCATTCACCCGGCTTCCGCAGGACACGGACTCAACCTTCAGGCAGGCGGTTCCACGCTGATATGGTTCGGGCTGACCTGGAGCCTGGAGTTATACCTGCAAACGAACGCACGGCTGTGGCGGCAGGGGCAGACCGCAAAAACAGTCGTCATCCATCGCATCGTAGCCGAAGGCACCGTAGATGAATTGATGCTGAAAGCCCTGGACCGGAAAGAACGGTCGCAGAATTCCCTGATTGATGCCGTAAGGGTCATGCTGAAAGGAGTATCATTTGGAACATTACAACCCGTATGAAAACATAGCAAACGCCATTGTCATTCAGGCGTGCAAGGATTACAGAAGGGCGTACAGACGCTATCTTCGCCGATACCGCAGCACCGGAACACCGGACGCCGAACTGACGGAGTTGGAAGCGTTCTTCCGCTCCGCATGGTACAGAAGCCTGACCGCCCTTGACGGCGAACATATCATGGAGAGAATCCGGAAGGAGGTTTCCGCATGACGGCAAAAGAATATCTCGGTCAGGCATACCGCCTTGACCAGCGCATCAACGCAAATCTTGAGGAAGTCGCACGGCTCCGTGAGATGGCAAGCAGTGTATCCTCCCCTTCCTGGGAGGAAAAGACCGGCGGCTCCCGTCCGACAGATCCGCCGTTTGTACGGTGTCTTGTCAAAATCATGGATTTGGAGCGCCATATTGATGTGGAGGTTGACCGTCTCGTAGACCTCAAAAAGCAGATTCGGACGGTCATCGAAGAACTTCCCGACCGGGACGAGCAGACCGTTCTCCGTTACCGCTGCCTTCTCAACTATACCTTTGAGAAAATCGGCGACCTGATGTGTGCGGACAGAACGACCGCCTTCCGGTGGTACTGCAAGGCACTGACCCATGTCAAAGTTCCCGAAAATCCGATTGTCATTTGAAACTTGCAACAAATGCAACACGGTGCAACAACCGCAGTATGATATACTTATAATGCGAAACAAGAATGAAACCGGAGCCTTTGCGGGAGAAATCCCGTGAGGGCTTCTGTCTTTTCGGAAAAGAGGCTAACCGTTGCCGACAAAACCAAAGAAACCGTGTTCGTTCCCCGGCTGTCCGAATCTGTGTGACGGACAGTACTGTGAGGTACACCGGGCACCGGCAAAAAAGCAGTACGACAAATACGGGCGTTCTCCCGACATCAATAAAAAATACGGACGCGCATGGAAACGCATCCGTGACCGTTATATTGCCTCGCACCCGCTGTGCGAAAAATGTTTGATCGAAGGCAGAACCGCTCCCGCAGAGGAAGTCCATCACATTCTTCCCGTATCCTGCGGAGGCAACCACAGCACCTCAAACCTGATGTCTCTTTGCCGTTCCTGCCACAATAAAATCCACCGTGAAATCGGGGACAGATAGAGCGGTTCGTATTACATTCATAACACGAACCGCTCAAAAACGCTTACAGCCGGATATCAAACATCGCCATCAGCTTGCGGAATGTATCCTGTCCGTCAAGGCAGGTGTCCGTCAGATACCCCGGCTCCTGTTCCCATTCGGAAAGACCTCTGTAATAAAACATCTTTTTGGAATCCTCAATGATAAATGGCACGATTCCGTACCGCAGGCATTCCTTGAGTGCAACCAGGCGACCGACTCTGCCGTTGCCGTCCTGGAACGGATGAATCCGTTCAAAACTGTAATGAAACCGAATGATGTCGTTGACGGTAACGGTAGGCAATGCAGCATAGTCATCCAGTAACGCTTTCATACGGACCGGGACATCCTTCGGTTTTGCCGTCTCTCTGCCGCCAACTACATTGGGGCTTTTCTTATAGTCACCGACCGCGAACCAGGACAGCGTGGCATCCTTGGTGCTTTGCTTCAGAATGCGGTGGAGCTCCTTGATGATGCTCTCTGTAAGAGGCTCTTCCGCAACATCGATCACATAGTCAATGGCGCGGAAGTGATTGACGGTTTCAATAATATCATCTACGGGAATCCCTTCACCGACATTCACCGTATTGGTTTCAAATATCAGTCGGGTCTGATCCTCGTTTAGCTTGCTTCCTTCGATGTGGTTGGAGTTGTAGGTCATCCGCACCTGCAATTCGTGATACAAACCGCCCGACATACGGATGCTCTTTTCATCCCGAAGCGTTTGCAGCAAAGCATTATCGGAAACAGAACGGCAAAGCTCCTCTGCCGTACAGCCGAGGAAATCTGCAATCTTTTTCAGCACATGATCGGCAATCTTTTCCCCGCGGCTGATTTTTGCCACCGTGCGGGAAGAAATGCCAAGCTTCTCGGTCAGATCCGTTTTGGTCAGTCCTTTCTCCTCCAGCTTTCGGAGAAGCCCGTCATAAGAAGTCATGAAATCACCTTCTTTCTTTTACTTTACTTATTATACCACAAATCAAGTAAAAAGTAAAGGTAAAACCGCAAAAAAGTAAAGGAAGGGGCGGTCAAAATCTCTGTTTACAAAAAAATCGGACAGCGGCCCGGGGTCCCGTGTGCGAAAACGGCGAAATCAAAAGGGTAATTAAAAAATCTGCGTCAAGGAGGTGCGATATTTGCCCACAAAATCAAATAACACCGGCGGGCGCGGAGGTGCAAGACCCGGTGCGGGAAGAAAAAAGTCAGCGGTCAGGGAGAAAGCCGAAAGCGGAAATCCCGGCGGTCGCAGACTGGAGGTTCTGGATATTCCCGAAGTCGAGGGTGTTGACATGCCCAAACCCCATGATTTTCTGTCCGCAGAACAGCGGGACGGAAGCACGCTCCAGGCATCCGAAATTTACGGTGAAACCTGGGAGTGGCTGAAGAAAATCGGTTGCGCATCCAAAATATCTCCGCAACTGTTGGAGCGGTACGCCATGTGCTCAGCCCGATGGATTCAGTGCGAAGAAATGACCAACCGCATGGGCTTTCTATCCAAGCATCCCACCACGGGAAAGCCGATCCCCTCTCCGTTTATCAATATCGGATTCAATTACATGAACCAGGCAGTACGCCTGTGGAATGAGATTTTTCAAATCGTCAAAGAAAACTGTGCAACAGATTATGCCGGAGAAAATCCGCAGGATGACCTGATGGAAAGACTGCTCCGTGCAAGGAAAGGATAACTTATGTTTGAAAAAGTGAACCCGTGCCATCCCGATAAACTTGCCGATCGCATTGCCGGTGCCCTGGTGGATATGGCATATGCAAAAGAAACGGATCCCCGTATTGCCGTTGAAGTTCTCATCGGTCACGGTGTATGCCACATCATTGCGGAAACCTCTGTGGCGCTGTCCGGCGAAGCCGTAACGGAAGCGGTTCACCGGATTGCCGGCAACCTTACCGTTGACTACAAAGAAGTCCCGCAGGACAGGCATCTCGCCGATAACCAGGCAAACGGCGTCCGCTGCGGTGACAACGGCATTTTCAAAGGTGTCCCGGTTACCGACGAGCAGCGTTCCCTTTCGGATCTCGCACATATGCTGTTCGCACGGTTCGGCTGTGACGGAAAATACATTCTGGACGGAGAGCGGCTGATTATCTGTCAGAGCAATGCCCCGACCGAAGAACTCCGTGAGCGTTGCCCGAATGCGGAAATCAACCCACTCGGTGACTGGACCGGCGGAACGGATGTCGATACCGGTGCCACCAACCGCAAACTCGGCTCGGATATGGCGGATTCGGTTACGGGAGGCGGTCTGCACGGAAAAGACCTCTCCAAAGCGGATGTCAGCGTAAACATTTATGCGTTTCTCAAAGCGCAGGAAACCGGTGCGCCTGTGTCTCTCTGCTGTGCCATCGGAGATGCAACCGTGGACGGGAAACCGTATGCGGACATTGTAGCGATTGCACGCAAATACATAGAATTCGTGGGCGGCTTTGAGAAGTTTGCGGAATGGGGGCTGATCTGATGAAAACAACCACAGAAATGCGGCTTGTCCCCATCGGCAAACTTGTTCCCTATGTCAACAATGCCAGAACCCACAGCCCGGAGCAGATCAACAAACTCCGCTCCTCCCTGCGGGAATTCGGCTTTATCAATCCCGTCATCATCGACCGTGACTATGGCGTGATTGCCGGTCACGGCCGTATTCTTGCCGCTAAAGAGGAAGGTATCTCCGAGGTGCCGTGTGTTTTTGCCGACCACCTTACGGAAGCCCAGAAGAAAGCCTACATCATCGCCGATAACCGTATGGCAATGGACGCAGGCTGGGATGAAAAACTTCTGCGTGTGGAAATTGAGTCCTTACAGGCGGCGGACTTCGACCCGCTTCTCACCGGCTTTGACGAAAAGGAACTGTCGAAGCTTTTTGATGACAGCAAGGACATCCGGGAGGACGATTTCGATGTGGATGCCGAACTGCAAAAGCCGACCTTTACGAAGTCCGGCGACATCTGGACACTGGGACGGCATCGGCTCATTTGCGGCGACAGCACAAAAGAAGAAACCTGCGCCGCCCTCATGGACGGTCGTAAGGCGAACCTCGTCATCACCGACCCGCCCTACAATGTGAACTACGAGGGCAGCGCCGGAAAAATCAAGAACGACAACATGGCATCGGAA
>ERZ780149.1103-NODE-1103-length-31365-cov-4.102459_pt1 | contig 31365 bp, 28 predicted proteins | sample MGYA00511367_ERZ780149 | MGnify/ENA primary metagenome ERZ780149 (study PRJEB29588, sample SAMEA2153852) | human gut metagenome | biome: human gut; feature: human-associated habitat; material: faeces | place: Denmark | collected 2008/2010 ... | reverse complement strand
TTTAGCAGAGGCATTTTTGATGGGGATTCTTAACGGTTGTTATGAAACACCCTCTAAAAAGACCCTTGAATCATTTGACGAAGAATTAAAAAAATGAAAACATCGGTTATTTTCCTGCTGCTTCTGTCATTCCTGTGCGGAAATGCCGGAGCCACAATATCATTTACCGATTCCATTACGGGTGTCACACTGAACCTCCCAGATAGTGCGGTCATCAAGGAATCGTCCAAAGTCGCCTACAAGAAACTGAGCGTCGAACTCCCCGGAGGCGCATATCTGTCCGCATATTCTGTCCGCAATCCGAAAGACGAGACCTATACGTGGTCTTACATGAATGATTTCGACAAGTCTTATGGCACTCCATTCAAAAAAGAAAAATTGTCGGGTGATGTCGACGGTTGGAGGAGAATATACGGCTTCAAAACCGCCGACGGCACTCCCTACGTGCGTTGCGTCACCCTTATACGTGGAGAGAATTACGCATTTTACATTGAGGAAAACGCTTGGTCGGCAGATAAACTCATCTCGCCCGAACTTGTCCAAAATTCCGTATTCCCTTCCGCCGTTGCCAATAACGTCAAGGGAGGGAGACGACATGAAGCCTATAACCATTTTAAAGATTACATCTGCATAATCGTACTTGTCCTCTTAGGCATAGCTCTCCGCTTTGCACGTGAATCTTTATCCCATGTGGTAAAATGGACAATCATCGTGCTTTTCGGAATAATCCAGCTTATAGTCGATTATAAAATTAGCTATATCACGCTATGGATAAGTATCTGCTCGGGAGTGACATGCTCGGCAATCACCTATCTGTTCCTCTATTGCCCCACATGGGATGACTTCTTTAACCGCCTCGAAAAAATCATTGGCAAAGCCGACTGACCCAATCAGTCTATAAACCACCGCGTAGCCGTAGGGGCGGCTGTAATGCCGCCTACTACCACGCGTGACTCTCAACACCTAAAAATCAATCTGTCGCTTCTGACGCTCTGTCCTTCTGTATCCTTAAATCTCCGGAAAATTTCTATCTTTGCAAAAAGCATAGTTATGAAAGGATTAAATGTCTGTTTAGTGAGTTTATTGATGATTGCCATGAGTCACATTGCCGCAGGTGCCACCATTCCGGTGCGCGGTGTCGTTTATGATGTAGGTTTGAATTACTCCGGTACCTTGTCGGTGGCTGAGTTTGACTCGGCGCGTGTAGCCTATGATATGGGAGTGATTAGGAATATACTCCGATGCAACTCCGTGAGAATAGAAGGCGAGGATATCGAGCGGCTTGCAAGAGCCTCGGAGATTGCGAGCGCCAACGGACTGAAAGTGCTGTTCAATCCTTGGAAAATGAATGCCGGTGCCGATGAGACAGTGCGCTATATGACTGATGCCGCTAAAACCGCACAAAAACTGTTGGAGAAAAATATCGACATTGTTTTTGTGGCAGGATGCGAATATTCGATGTTTAGCAAAGGCACCATTCCCGGGGAGACGATGATGGAGCGGATGCAATGGCTCATGTCGCTCGGACAGTCGCCCGAAACCGCACAGGCAAAACTCCAGGAAATGTCTGACCGCCTCAATCATATCCTTGCGGATATATGTAAAGGTGTGCGCCGACATTTCACCGGATTGCTCACATACGCGTCGCTCCCGATGGAAAATGTCGACTGGAATCTGTTTGACATCGTGGGAATCGACTATTACCGAACCTCCGAAAGTGCGGAAGAATATGTAGCGGGGATTGACCGTTACCGCCTCGGCAAACCGGTTTGGGTCATGGAGGTGGGATGCTGTGCCTACGAGGGTGCGGCTAAATTAGGAAGCGGCGGATTCGCCATTTTCAAAGGCACTGATGCCGAGGGTAATGCAATTTACGAAGGGGGCGTGACACCGCAACGAAGCGAAAACGAGCAAGCCGATTATGTAGAAGAACAAATTACGCTGCTTGACCGCGCGAAAGTCGACGGTGTATTTATATTCGTATTCTCTTTCCCGGTGTATCCCTACGATGCAGAAGGCATTGACTACGACATGCTGTCGTTTGCGCTCGTGAAGTCATTCCCCGCCGGCGACCCTCACGGGAAACGCATCCCGTCATGGGTGCCAAAACAGGCATTCTACCGCCTCGGCTCCATCTACACCGCAATGGACATCTGAAAACTGAAAACTGACAACTGACAACTCAAAACTGACATCTGACAACTCCCGACTGACAACTCTTTCCCCGTCAGGGGATAATCCAAACTTAACCGTGGCGTTGAGCGTAGCGATACCCACGGAAGATTGCGCATGAAGGATGGTTTCCGGAGGAATCATCTCGGAGTGCGGGGGATGATGCCTTGCGGGCAACGCCGCCTTCGCAACACGGGCGCCCTTCCAGGCGCCCCTACAGCTACGCGCAACGAACTGAAATCTGAAAACTGACAACTCTTCTGTCCTTCTGGATCTCTGACAACTCAAAACTGACAACTCAAATTTTTGCCTTTTCACAAATAATTGCTAACTTAGCGAGACTTAATAACTTTTACTTAATTGGCATGATTGATATACATCGCTATTGCGTAATTATGTGCGGAGGTATAGGCAGCCGTTTCTGGCCGTACAGCCGCTCCGAACGTCCTAAACAGTTTATTGACTTCTTCGGCACAGGAAGGTCACTTCTTCAGATGAGCTATGACCGTATATTGCCTATAGTCCCGAAAGAAAATATCATAATCGTAACCAACGACCAGTATGCCCCCCTTGTAAAGGAGCAGCTTCCGGAGCTTGACGAGTCGCAGATACTTCTCGAACCGGCGCGCCGCAACACCGCTCCCTGCATCGCGTGGGCGGCATATCACATTATGGCACGTGACCCGGAGGCATCCATGATTGTCACTCCGAGCGACCACCTCATCACCCGCGAAAACGAATTTATAAAAGCCATCGAGCAGGGATTTGAATTTGTCGAGACCCACGACTCGCTGCTTACACTCGGCATCAAACCCACACGCCCCGAGACAGGCTACGGATATATACAGATAGGCAAGCCGGTGACCGGCGACATCCTGAAAGTAAAGACATTCACCGAGAAGCCCGACATCGATCTTGCAAAGGTATTTGTCGAGAGCGGCGAATTTTTCTGGAACTCAGGTATATTCCTCTGGAGCGCCAAGTCGATACTCAACGCCCTTCACGAATATGCACCCGACCTCACAAATACATTTGACCGCGGCGCCGACGCGTTCGGCACACCGGCTGAAAAAGATTTCATCCTCAAAGAGTTTCCCGGCTGCGTAAGCATCTCAATCGACTACGCCGTGATGGAGCGTGCCACCAACGTGTATGTGGAGTGTGTGAGCTTCGGTTGGAACGACCTCGGCACATGGAGCGCGCTTTACGACAACTCGCCTAAAAACCGCGAGGCTAACGTGACACAAAACTGCCGCGTACTCGCCTACAACTCCACCGGCAACATCTTTGCCGTGCAAGGCGACAAACTTATCGTGGCAAACGGACTGAAAGACTACATCATAGCCGATGCCGGCGACGTGCTGCTGATATGCCCCAAAGCTGATGAGCAGACTATCAAGCAATATGTTAACGATGTAAAACTTGCCTATGGCGACAAGTTCCTCTAATCCGAGAGTGCCCGTGCCGGAATTTCCCTTCCGGCACGAGGTGCCCTTGCAGATACGCTTCAACGACATCGACCTGCTCGGTCACCTCAACAATGCGGTATATATCCAGTTTTTCGACCTCGGAAAGAGCCGCTATTTTCAGGATGTGATGCCTGAAGGTGTCGACTGGCGACATATCAACATAGTTGTCGCCAATATAAACTGCGACTTCTTCGCGCCCACATATATCACCGAACCGATTGCCGTGCTTACCACTATCACTCACATGGGAGAAAAGAGCTTCGCACTCGAACAGCGCATTGTCAACAGCGACAACGGCGAGGTGAAATGCATCGCCAAGACCATAATGGTAGGCTTCGACATGACTACCGGAAAGTCGGCGCCCATCGACCCCAAATGGGTGGAAGCCCTTGAGAGATACGAACAACGGAAGCTCTGACGCCACGGATGAAAACCCTATATGTCAGCGATCTCGACGGCACATTGCTAACCCCCGACAGCCGGGTAAGCGCGCGTTCGGCGGAGATATTGTCACATCTCTCCGCGCAGGGAGCGCTTATCACCGTCGCCACGGCACGTACCCCGGCAACAGTCGAGCCGTTGCTTGCCGATGTAAATTCGACGCTCCCCGCCATAGTGATGACCGGTGCATCGCTGTGGGACAGAAAAGAGAAGCGCTATGTCGACACGCGCTTTATCGATGCCGACACCTCACGTATCGTGCGTGAGACAGCCTCCCGTTACGCGGTAGATCCGTTCACCTACACGCTTGGCGACAATGGAATCCTGGAGATATACCGAAATGGAGTAATTGCCCCTTGTGACCGCAAATTTATCGACGAGCGGTCCAATCTGCCGCTTAAACATTTCCATATCGACACACCGCAAGGCGATGACTATGCCCTGCCGCGTACAGTGCTCTTTTTCGCCATGGGAAACCCCGACAGGATATTTCCCCTTGCCGATGAGCTGCGCGCCACCACCCAATGCTCGGTAAGCAGTTATATCGACATATTCGGCGATGACACCGCTGTACTGGAGGTACTCGCACCCGGACTCAGCAAAGCCGACTCCGTAAAGAAAATCGCCCGGCAATACGATGCTGACCGCATTGTAGCTTTCGGCGACAACCTCAACGACCTGTCGATGATGAAGATAGCCGATGTCGCCGTTGCTGTCGGCAATGCCCGTGACGAGGTGAAAGAGGTAGCCGACACTATAATCGGCACAAACACGGAAGATTCCGTGGCGCGTTTCATAGCCGATGATTTCAACGCCATGCAATAATAAGTTTCAGCATCGCGTTAATCATGAGTATGGCAAACATTTACGACACCCGGCGCTATGGGACGATGGCTTTTCTTGTCATCGCCATCGCTTTGGTATCGGTGTTTCTTTACATCTCCAACCGCATAGTCCGTGACCTTGCCTCACAGGAGCATGAACGAATGGAAATCTGGGCAGACGCCACAAAGGCAATCATAACGATGTCGGATGACGATGCCGAAGGCGGTTCTCCCGGCAACCTCGACTTCCTCCTGCGCATAATCGAGGGCAACCGTACCATCCCCGTACTGCTCACCGACGATGAAGGCACAATATTGATGCACCGAAACTTCGAGCTCCCGGAGCCTATAGACTCGCTTAATCCACTATTCATATCGGACCGCAACGCCGAATATCTTGAAAAGAAGCTTGCTCGCCTCCGTAACACATCAAATGTAATCCACATAGTCATAGCACCCGGTGACTCGCAGCATCTCTACTACGAGGACAGCCGCCTTCTGCGCCTGCTCAACTACTACCCCTACATCCAGATTCTTACGATGCTCATATTTGTCACCGTGGTCTACTACGCCCTGATATCTACAAAGAAAGCGGAACAGAATAAGGTGTGGGTAGGACTTTCAAAAGAGACCGCCCATCAGCTCGGCACCCCCATATCATCACTGATGGCATGGATGGAACTTCTTGAATCGCTCGGCGTCGACAGCGACACCGTAACCGAGATGAACAAGGATGTACAACGCCTGTCGACAATAGCGTCGCGCTTCGGCAAAATCGGGTCTAAACCTCAGATGGAGTGTACCGATGTCAACCGTCTTGTAGAAAAAGCCGCCGACTATATGTCGTCGCGCATCTCGAAGCGCATAAAAGTGACTGTTGTCACCGCCGGAGAGCCGTTGCCCGTCAATCTCAGCGACTCCCTCTTCGAATGGGTTATGGAAAACCTCATCAAAAACGCTGTCGATGCAATGGATGCCGACGGGTCAATCACCATCACTCTCCATAAAGAACGCGACATCGCCTGCATAGAGGTGACCGACACCGGCAAGGGACTTCCGAGGAAGCGCTTCAAGACAATTTTCAATCCCGGCTATACTACAAAAAAACGCGGATGGGGTCTCGGTCTCACCCTCGCGAAACGCATCATAGAGCAATATCACAGCGGAAAAATATATGTTGCCTCGTCAGAAATCGGCATCGGCACCACATTCCGCATCGAGCTTCCTTTATGCAATAAAAAAGCCTGATAAATTAACCTTCTGCCAATTACTTTGTAGAATATTTTTTTGTACTTTTGCGACTGTGACACATTATTTTTAACATCACATTGCGTATGAAAAAATTCTACTCCCTGTTTCTTGCGGCATTGCTTGCCTGCTTATCGGATACCGCCACTGGCAATATAGTATCGACACTATCATTCACCACTCCCGGCAAAGACGCTCACGCGCCGAAAGCCCCTGTTGTTTCGCGAGCTGATGACGATGATACTTCATGGACACAATGGCTTGACATGGGTACGGTAAATGTGACCTATTGCGGAGCCATATATCAGAACATAAATCCGGAACTCCCGATACTGATGCGCGCATCTACCGCCGATGCAAACCATGTACAGTACCGTATCGACGGCTATCTGCTCTCCAATATAGATCCAGAGGCGTGCCGCCCGCTTGTAATCGACATTATCGACGGCAGGCTTTACGTATATCCCCAGGAGCTTCCGCAGCTGAAAGTTAACAACGCCGACGGCACACCATTTACAGGCAAACTTTATGTCGCCGATGCATCTACCTACCTCGACATGGTCGGATTAAGGGATTTTTATGAATTTGACACCGAAAAACTCAATTTTGACCTTTGGCTCACATATTACGATGACCAGGGAAATACCCTTGGCGACGGCGAACACATAATCGAGTATGTAAAGTTCAACCTGCCCGCTTGGATAAAACCACCTGTGATATTCACTGTTGGAGGCGACACCGACACGGCTACCATCCCCGTTGAGATCGGCGAGGCTGTAGACCATTACGACTATGCCATCGTGAAGGGCGGCGGATATGATGCCGACGACCGCTTCCTCGGACAGCGTGTAGCCGACAAGGATGAAATGCTAGATATCAAGACAAGCGCACCCGTAAATCCAGAAGTAAAATTCACCGAGGGAGAAGGCAGGTACACCATCGGATTCACCACCTACGATGCCGACGGAAATGCGCTCTACATGTCGACCGGAGTGATATACTACATGCCGGAAGATGCCGCCAACTGGCAGTCAATCGGCAAGCGCAAAATCACCGACGGCTTCCTCCCCGATGTGTACGGACATGAACCGATACCCTACGAAGTAGAGGTCGAGAAGAGTCTTGTCACCGAAGGGCTGTACCGCGTGGTCGACATGTACGGTGACACCCATCCTTACGCCGCTGAAATATGGGAACACACCCTTGACTTCCCCGTCTATACCTATTTCCATTGCGAAGACCCCGAGGCATGTTACATATCAGAGACTTCCACCGGAACAATATTCGACGCAAGCGGTGAGGTGACGATAAGTTCCGTGCCCGAATCATACTTCGTAAGACACGGATATGACATGGAAGCCGCCCGCAAACTCTATCCCGACGGATTCGGCAAACTCACCGGTGGCACATACACTTTCCCCTCAGGTTCTCTGATCGCCTCCGCGTTTGTGCTCCTTGAAGCAAACTACGGCTGGCTTGAGGTCGGGAAAGGCAATCCTCTGACCCTTCAGATTGACCCCGAGGCATCAATCGACACCGTGCAGGAAGAAATTTCCGACGAAATGCCGGAATATTTCAACCTTCAGGGCATGAAAATCGTTAATCCCGAGACCGGAAACATTTACATTATGCGCAAAGGCGGTATATGTAAAAAAGTCATCAAATAAAAGCTATTGACAATGAAGAAAAAACTCGTCATATCCACAGGTGCGGGAATGAGTGCCGAAAGCGGCATATCTACATTCCGCGACAGCGGAGGTCTATGGGAGCAATACCCGGTGATGGATGTAGCCAGCGCCGACGGCTTTGCCCGTAACCCGCAGCTGGTACATGAATTTTACAACGCCCGACGCAAAGACTTGCTGAAAGCGCAGCCCAACGCCGGGCATCTCGGATTGGTAAAACTGGAAGAGATGTTTGACACTTACATCATCACCCAGAATGTCGACGACCTCCATGAACGCGCCGGCAGCCGTAATGTGCTGCATCTCCACGGGGAGCTGATGAAGGTACGCGCCTTTGATGACGAGACCAAGGTATATCAGCTCCGACCGGAAGCATTGGAGACTACTCCCGACACCATAATCGACGGTCACCGCGTACGCCCCCATATTGTATTTTTCCAGGAAGCTGTGCCAAATATCGAGCCTGCGATTGACCTTGTACAGGAGGCTGATATATTTGTAGTTATCGGCACATCACTTAACGTATATCCGGCTGCAGGACTGCTTCATTATGTACGCAAAGGAGTGCCCGTATATTATATCGACCCCAATCCTGCAAGTGTACCCGCCGGAGTGACCGTACTGAAAATGGGAGCCTCGGAAGGTGTCAAAAAGCTGTCGGAACTGCTCAAGCCGTTAGCATAAATTTGCATTTGTAAATAAATCGATAATATGAGACCCCGGGCAATTTTTCTGTCCGGGGTCCTTTATCGGTTATGCACTTGACTTTTATTGACACACTGTTGATAATTTATTGTAAAAAAAATAAAATTTGAGGATGTAAATTATAGGGATTTTTCATAACTTTACAACCTAATTTTCCCGTAAAATATCTACGAATATGTCGCCCGATGTCTATCACATACCCGCTCTTCTGAAAGAGACCATCCAAGGACTTGATATAAAACCTGATGGCATTTATGTCGATGTCACTTTCGGGGGTGGCGGACATTCCCGCGCAATCGTAGATGAGCTTTCCACAGCGGGACACCTCTATGGATTTGACCAGGATGCCGATGCGCGACAGAACGCGATAGACGACTCACGATTTACATTTGTATATAGCAACTTCAAGTTTCTGCGTAACTTCCTGCGTTACTACAATGTAGACGGCGTTGACGGCATACTTGCCGACCTCGGGGTGTCATTTCACCACTTCGATGACCCGGAACGCGGCTTTTCCTTCCGCTGGGAAGGACCACTTGACATGCGCATGAACCGCAACGCCGCGCGCTCGGCAGCTTGGTATGTCAACAACTGGAGTGAGGAGCAGCTTGCCGACGCATTTTATCTCTACGGAGAACTCAAAAACGCCCGTCGCTTCGCCACCGCGATTGTAAAAGCGCGCAACGAGGCTCCGATAGAAACCGTCGAGGCGCTTCTTGCCGCCGTCAATCCGCTCATAAATCCGAAAAAAGAGAAAAAAGAACTCGCACAGGTATTTCAGGCACTGCGCATAGTGGTCAACGGCGAAATCGAAGCTCTCAGCGCCTTTCTCCAACAGTCGCTCAAAGTGCTCAAGCCCGGCGGTCGACTCGTGATAATAACCTATCACTCCCTTGAGGACCGTCTCGTGAAAAATTTCATGCGCGCCGGCAATCTTGAGGGAAAGGTAGAGCAGGATTTCTACGGCAGGCGCATGTCGCCGCTCAAGCTGCTCACATCGAAACCTATCGTCGCATCGGAAGAGGAGGTCGAACGCAACCCGAGAGCAAGAAGCGCCAAGCTGCGCATAGCGGAGAAAATCTCGTAACCCCGACATAAACCGACATAAACAATAATTCATCACCACCCACACAGCGACAAACAACACGCAATGGCACAACCTGCAAAAAAGAAAAAATCTGACGACAACATACTGAAGAAAGTAATCTTCGGGCGCATACTCTCGCTCGATTTCTTCAAAAGGCATTGGGTATCCGTGTTTGTCGTGATGGTGGCGATACTTATCTACATCACCAACCGCTACCAGTGTCTTACCCGCATGGAGGATATCAGAAAGCTCGAACAGGAGCTGGAGATTGTCGAGACGGAGCGCATACGCGAGCGGAGCACCTACATGAGCCGCATACGCGAGTCGTCGATGCAGGAAATGGTAGACACGATGCATCTTAATCTTAAAATCCAAGACCAGCCCCCCTACAAGCTGACTAAAAACGAATCATCGCAATGAAAAAAGAAAACCGCACACATATACTGTTCCGCTATCTCGTAGTGATAGGCGCGCTCATGATACTGGTGGGTCGCGTTGTCTATTTCGCCCTCGACAACACGGTGCTGTCAGCTCCTAAATGGAACGCCAAGGCGATGGTCGAACTGTCGCGTACCGACACCATACGCCCCGAGCGCGGCGACATACTCGCCGACAACGGGCAGATTCTCGCCACCAACCTATGCTTCTACACCATCCGCATAGACTTCCGCAGCGAACGGTTTCTCGAAGGGCGCTACCTTCTCGCCCTCGACTCTCTCGCCGATTCACTTGCGCTTCACTTTCCGGTGCGTACCCGTGAGGAATGGCTCAAACGCCTGAAGAAGCCGATGGATATTGCCGACAAGAAAAAGCGTCCGCGCGCCTATAAAATACTTTCCAACATCTCTTACTCACAGTATCAGCTGCTCCGTACTTTCCCATTTTTCTGCATCAAGAACCCCAATAAGAACGGGCTTACACGCGAACGCGTCAATCGTCGCGTCAACCCTTACGGCGCAATGGCTCGACGAAGCATCGGCGGTGTCGGCATAGACTCCATCACAGGTCAAACCCACGGTATCTCCGGACTTGAGCGCGCCCTCGACTCCCTTCTTTACGGCAAACCGGGCATAGCGAAAAAGGTGCCCCTAACAAAAGATATCGTAAACTGGACCGACATACCTCCCACACCGGGCTACAATATACGCACCACCATCGACATCAACATGCAGGACATCGTGGAAAACGAGCTTAACAACGTGCTCACCACCTGCAATGCCGACTGGGGTGTAGCGGTGTTGATGGAAGTAAAGACAGGCAACATCCGCGCAATATCCAACCTGGAGAAAAGCCCTTATTCCGATGAATATATCGAGGGCATGAACCGCGCCGTGCTCGGCTACGAACCCGGATCGGTGGTAAAGACCCTTTCGATGATGATAGCCCTTGAAGACGGCATAGTGAAAAATGTCGACGACGTGATCGAGACAGGGCATTCGTTTGCTTACGCCGGAGGAAAACCGATAACCGACTCACATGGCGCACCATCGATGTCGATAAAAGAAGTAATCGAGCGGTCATCCAACATCGGAATGGCAAAAATCATCACGTCGCGTTACGGTGAAAATCCGGGCGCATTTTATTCGCGTCTTAAAAAACTCGGTTTTCTCGACCCGATGCACACCGGCATTGCCGGCGAACGACCGCCGCACATCGATTCAGTGGCAAACAACCGTGGCGGCAGAATCGCGCTCTCACGCATGTGTTACGGATACTCCACCGAGATACCGCCGCTCTACCCCCTGTCAATCTACAACGCCATCGCCAACGACGGCGTGTATGTCAAGCCGCGTCTTGTCGAGGAGCTTATAGGCGAGAACATCGACTCCGTGCTTCCCATATCCTATATGGGCGACGGCAGGGCATGTTCATCGAAAAATGCCGCATTGATGCGTGACATGCTCACCAATGTGGTGTGGGGCGAACACGGAACCGGTAAATTGCTAAAGAACGACCGCGTGAAGATAGCCGGAAAAACCGGCACATGCTACATTATAGAAAGCGGCGGCTACAACACGAGCAAGAAACGTCTTGCCTTCTGTGGATTTTTCCCCGCCGAAAACCCGCTATATTCCTGCATAGTGCTTACCTGCTACCCGAAGCAGAACATGTTTGGCGCGGCAAGCACATCAGGCACGGTACTAAAAAACATCGCCTTGAAGATGTATTCGCGCGGAATGCTTGAAAACAGCTCCGACTATCACGACGGTACGCCAAAGGATACACGCCCGACTCTCTATGCAACGGCAAACAACAACCGCTTCAACCATCTTCGCGACCGTCTTGAAATGGGACCGATGCGTTACTACGAGCCACGCAAGACCTCGGGCGGGATGCCGAGTGTTGTCGGCTACAATCTGCGCGATGCAATCCACCTGCTTGAAAAATCGGGTGTAGATGTGAAAATCAACGGTACAGGATATGTAGTGGCACAATCGCTGCCACCGGGGTCAAAAATCACGCCGGGGCAGCGCGTAACCCTCACCCTCGCCCAATAGCCCCATATAAAAACTGAAATCGGACAACTAAAAACTGAAAACTAATATGAAATCTCTCACGACACTCCTTTCCTCGATAATGGTGGAAGAAATAATCGGGTCGGATGACAAGGTCATCACCGATGTAGTCAGCGACTCTCGAAAAGTCACCACAGGCTCCCTGTTTGTCGCCGTGCGCGGAACCAATGTCGACGGACATTCCTTCATCCCGCTACTGCAATACAGCGGCGTAGCGGCAATAGTGTGTGAGGAATTTCCTGAATTTCTCGAAACCTCGATCACCTACATAAAGGTAAGCGACTCGGCTGTCGCTCTCGGATATCTCGCCTCGGAATGGTGGGACAACCCTTCGCGCAAGCTGAAACTCGTCGGCGTAACCGGCACAAACGGCAAGACCACAACCGCCACGCTCATTTACGAGATGGCACGACTCATGGGCTACAAGGCAGGTCTGCTCTCGACTGTATGCAACTATATCGAGACCGAGGCAATCCCGACCACACAGACCACTCCCGACCCGCTCACTATCAACGCCCTCCTTCACCGCATGGTCGAGGCGGGATGTTCTTACGCGTCAATGGAGGTAAGTTCCCACGCCGCCCATCAGCACCGCATCGCCGGGCTTCACTTCGCCGGGGGCATATTCTCCAACCTTACCCGCGACCACCTCGACTATCACAAGACAGTCGAAGCTTATCTCGCAGCTAAAAAATCATTCTTCGACGGTCTGCCGGCGAGTGCGTTCGCCCTTACCAACATCGACGACAAGGTAGGCGAAGTAATGCTGCAGAATACCGATGCAAAGAAATACACCTATTCACTCCGTACACGTGCCGATTTCAACGGACGCATCATCGAAAGCCGTCTCGACGGCACGACGATGACCTTCAACGGACGCGAAGTAGAGGTGCTTTTCACCGGTAAATTCAATGCCTACAACCTCACGGCTGTATATGGAGCCTCAGTACTTCTCGGCTGGGATGTCGAAGAAATTCTTGTGTGCATGAGCCGTCTCGTACCTGTAGCCGGACGATTCCAGGCGTTCCATTCGCCGAAGGGCTATAACGCCATCGTCGACTATGCCCATACCCCCGATGCCGTGGTCAACGTACTGCAGGCAATCCGCGAGGTAGTCGGCAACCGGGGCTCAATCATCACCGTTGTAGGCGCAGGAGGCAACCGTGACAAGGGAAAACGCCCCATCATGGCAAAAGAAGCATCGTTACGCAGCGACCGCCTCATCCTCACATCCGACAATCCACGCGATGAAGACCCACAGGAGATACTTCACGACATGGAAGCCGGGCTTGAAATAGAGGGAAAGAAAAAGACACTCAGCATAGTCGACCGCCGCGAGGCAATCCGCACGGCAGCCGCCCTCGCCGGTCCCGGCGATGTAATCCTCATCGCAGGAAAGGGACATGAAGACTATCAGGAAATAAAAGGAGTGAAACACCACTTCGACGACCGCGAAGTGGTCAAGGAAATATTCGCCACAGAAGCATAACCAGAATTTGACATGTTATATTATCTATTCAATTATCTCGGACAACTCGGATTTCCCGGCGCGCGACTGATGGACTACATCACGTTCCGCTCCGGAGCCGCCCTCGTCTTGTCACTGTTTATAGCCATCGTGTTCGGAAGACGTATAATTGACCGGCTGCAGCTGATGCAGGTCGGCGAGATTATCCGTGACCTCGGACTGGAAGGACAGATGAAAAAGACCGGCACCCCGACAATGGGCGGCGTGATAATAATCATCTCCATCCTTATCCCTTGTCTGCTCGTGGGCAACCTGAGCAACGTCTACATGCTGCTCATGATCGTGGCTACACTGTGGCTCGGCACACTCGGATTCCTTGACGACTACATCAAGGTGGCACGTCGTGACAAAGACGGACTGAAAGGGAAGTTCAAGATTGTCGGTCAGGTAGGTCTCGGACTCATCGTGGGACTAACCATGGTGTTCAGCCCCTCAATCACAATGAGGGAAAATGTCGAGATTGAGAATATCGAAAATCACGAGATAACGGTAGAATACAAGGCGGAAAACATCAAGTCGCCGCAGACCACCATACCTTTTGTAAAGAACAACAACTTCAACTATGCCTATTTCACGCAGTGGATGGGCAAATATGCCGCGACAGGCGGATGGATACTCTTCGTGCTTGTGACCATATTCGTGGTCACGGCAACCTCCAACGGCGCAAATCTCACCGACGGACTTGACGGACTCGCGACGGGCACCTCGGCGATAATAGGCACCGCACTCGCCATAATGGCATATCTCGGAGCTAATATCATCTACTCCTCCTACCTCAACATCATGTATATCCCGGGGTCGGAAGAGCTGGTGGTATATATGGCGGCATTTATCGGTGCCCTTATAGGTTTCCTCTGGTACAACGCCTACCCCGCACAGGTATTCATGGGCGACACTGGCAGTCTCACTCTCGGCGGCATAATCGCAGTATTCGCCATTCTCATCCGCAAAGAGCTGCTGTTGCCGATACTCTGCGCCATATTCTTCATCGAGGACCTGTCGGTAATTCTGCAGGTGGCTTACTTCAAGTACACCAAACGCAAGACCGGTGAAGGGAAACGGGTGTTCAAGATGACACCGCTCCACCATCACTACCAGAAACCGGGGGGCACGATACAGGCACTCATCCAGCGACCTTACACGGCAATCCCCGAATCAAAGATTGTCACCCGCTTCTGGATTATAGGCATATTTCTCGCAGTAATAACATTTGTCACTCTAAAAATAAGATAATGACTCAAAATCGCATAGTAATATTAGGCGGCGGTGAAAGCGGCGTAGGTGCCGCGATACTTGCCAAGGATAAAGGATTTGATGTGTTTCTATCCGATTCCGGCTCGATTCCCGCCCATTACAAAGAGCAGCTCGACAAGGAAGGTATCCCCTACGAGGAAGGGGGACACACCGAGTCGCTCATCCTCAACGCATCGGAGGTAGTGAAAAGTCCGGGCATACCTCCGACAGCACCGCTGATGCAGAAAATCACGGCACTCGGCATTCCCGTAATCTCTGAAATCGAGTTTGCCGGACGGTTCACCGATGCGAAAATGGTGTGTATCACCGGTAGTAACGGCAAAACCACTACCACACTGCTCACCTACCATATACTCAAAAACGCAGGCATAAACGTGGGTCTCGCCGGAAATGTCGGCAAAAGCCTTGCGCTTCAGGTAGCGCGTGACCCTCACGACGTGTATGTAATCGAACTCAGCAGCTTCCAGCTTGAAAACATGTATGACTTCAAGGCTAACATAGCCGTGATGCTCAACATCACGCCCGACCATATGGACCGTTACGATTATAAGATGCAGAACTACATCAACGCCAAGTTCCGTATTATCCGCAATCAGACCCCGGAAGACGCCTTCATATTCTGGCAGGATGACCCTGTGATTACTGCCCAGCTGAAAAGTATCAAGACAGAGGCGAAGCTTTACCCGTTCAGCGAGCATTTCGAGCAAAACGCCGATGCCTACGTGGATGAAAACGGTGAGCTTGTGCTTCATACCACCCACACGTCACTTACGATGCCGCGCAAAGAGCTGTCGCTCCATGGACTGCATAACCTATACAATTCAATGGCGGCAGGACTTTCGGCATGTCTGCTTGACATAAAGAACGATGTAATACGTCATGCACTTGAGGATTTTGACGGCGTTGAACACCGCCTCGAATATGTAGACACCATAAAGGGCGTACGCTATATAAACGACTCGAAGGCAACCAACGTGAACTCATGCTGGTATGCGCTCGAAAGCATGCCGGAGTCACGTAACACGGTGCTCATTCTCGGAGGCAAGGACAAGGGCAACGACTACACTGAAATCGAACCACTTGTAGAGCGCAAAGTGAAGGCTATCGTGTGTATGGGCAAGGATAACAAGAAATTGCTCGATTTTTTCTCCGGGAAAGTGCCGGAGATTTACGATACCCACTCCATCGAGGAAGCGGTAGACACTTGCGCATCGATAGCCACCGACGGTGACACAGTGTTGCTGTCGCCCTGCTGCGCGAGCTTCGACCTCTTCAAGAGCTACGAAGACCGAGGAGAGCAATTCAAGGCTACCGTGAAGAAGCTCGACAAATGAGTCCCATTATATTGAAAAACACTTTATAGAAAGATATGGACAATGAACGATAACGATTCATATATGTTCGGCACTGCCGAGGCAACGCCGTCGGGAGCGTCTGCCACCGCAGCAGCGGCGCCTGCCCCCGCTCCCGCCGCAAGCGCCATCCCGTACAAGCGTCATGGCGACAAATCCATCTGGGGAATATTCATCATGCTATGCCTCATATCGGTAATCGAGCTATATAGCGCGTCAAGCCGCGAGGTAGCGTCGGCGGGTGTCTACGGACCGATACTCCGTCACTGCATCATGCTCGGTGTCGGTGTGGCAATCGTGTGGACTCTTGAAAAGGTGCACTACAAATGGTTTTTCGGTCTCACTTGGATACTTGCGGGACTCAGCCTTCTTGCCATGATATACGTAAGCGCGTTCGGCGAAATCGTGAACGGCGCAAGGCGCAGTGTGAGCCTGTTTGGCATCACGCTCCAGCCGTCGGAGTTCATAAAGATGTCGGCGGTGCTCGTAGTGGCGCGTATCATGGCACGTTCCCAGAAAAAGAGTATCGGCGTCAACAACAGCGGCATAATATGGTCGGCGCTGTGGGTGCTTGCCTTCGGCGCGGTGTTGTTCAAGCAGGGTCTCACCAACACGATTCTGCTCATGATGATAAGTGTCGCGATGATGGTGCTCGGAGGCACGGAATGGAAAAAGCTGCTTGTGGTTGGACTGGTCTATTCTGTTATTGCCGGCGGTGCCTTCCTTCTGAAAGATGCTTTTTCCGACAAGGAGCCGGCTGCGGTCACAGCGGTCACCAACGCACCGGAAGATGTGGCAAACCAGCGTCATCACACCTGGGAGGCGCGAGTGAGCCGATACTTCTCCTCAACCCCGAAATATGAGGAGCCGATAACCGCCACCAACCGTCAGGAGCAGTACTCCTACATGGCACAGGCAAACGGTGGTCTTATCGGTGTATTTCCCGGTAACTCGCGTGAGACGGCACGACTTCCGCTTGCATTCTCCGACTATATTTTCGCGATAATCCTCGAAGACCTCGGTTTTATCGGCGGATTCTTCCTGTTGCTGTTATATCTCGCCCTGCTGGCACGTGCCGGCGTGATAGCGAGAAAATGCCACAGGGCATTTCCTGTGCTGCTTGTAATCGGCATGGCGGTGATGATAGTGCTTCAAGCACTTTTCCACATGGCTATTACCACCGGCGCATTCCCCGTTTCAGGTCAGCCACTCCCGCTCATATCCAAAGGAGGGACGTCGATACTCGTCACTTCGATAGCATTCGGAGCGATGCTAAGCGTAAGCCGTACGGCAGTTCAAAACGGCTCGAAGCAGGCAGTCAAAGAAGAGCTTAGCGAGCTTCCCGAAGACCTCCGAGCCAACAATCCCGTTCAATTCTAACGAACTGAAATCTGAAAACATCTGAAATCTGACAACTGAAATCTGACAACTGACAACTCATAACTGACAACTCCCCAATGCAACCATATAAAATACTCATAAGCGGAGGCGGCACAGGAGGACATATCTTCCCGGCACTTTCCATAGCCAATGCCCTGCGTCGCCGTGACCCTAAGACCGAAATCCTCTTTGTCGGAGCCGAAGGGAGGATGGAGATGGAGCGTGTACCTGCTGCAGGTTACGACATCATCGGTCTCCCCGTGAGCGGCTTCAACCGCAAGAAACTGCTGAGTAATGTAAAAGTAGTATTTCGGCTGCTGAAAAGCATGTACCGCGCAAAAAAAGTGCTCAAGGATTTCCACCCCGACATAGCGATAGGAGTGGGTGGATATGCAAGCGGTCCTATGCTTAAGGAAGCGCAGAAACACGGCATACCTACATTGCTCCAGGAGCAAAACTCTTACGCCGGAGTCACCAACAAGCTTCTCGCAAAAGAAGCGAAGGCAATATGTGTCGCTTATCCCGACATGCAGCGTTTTTTCCCTGCCGACAAAATCATACTCACAGGCAACCCTGTACGTGACAACATACTCAACACCGATATAAGCAAGGAAGAGGCGCGCCGCCTTCTCGGAGTGCCAGCCCACCGCAAACTTGTGCTCGTGATAGGCGGAAGTCTCGGCGCACGTACCATCAACGAGAGTATCGCAAAGGCATTCAACAAGATAGAAAATGCCGGAGGCTACGTACTCTGGCAGACCGGTAAGCTATATGCCGATGAATGTCGCAAGATTGCCGACAAATACAACAACGTGGTCAAAGCCACGCCATTCATATCGTCGATGGACCTTGCCTACAAAGCCGCCGATGTGGTAGTGTCACGTGCCGGAGCTGGTACAATCTCGGAACTTCAGCTGCTCGGGCTGCCCACGATACTCATTCCGTCACCAAACGTGGCGGAGGACCACCAGCGCAAAAACGCCGAGGCTCTCGTACAGTGCAACGCCGCAGTCATGATTCTTGACGCCGAGGCGCCCGACAAGCTTGGCAACGAGGTCGTGACGCTGCTCAACGACCCGGACCGCTGTGACCTTCTCTCCGAAAACATTAAAAAGATGGCACTTCGCAATGCCGATGAGAAAATAGTGGACACTATCTATAAAATACTTTCCGAAAAAGAATAATGGAGAAAAACAAGATATATTTCGCCGGTGCGGGTGGCATTGGCATGGCAGCTCTTGAACGCTATTACCTATCTCGCGGCTGCCGGGTCGCCGGATATGACCGTACACCCACCGACCTCACCCGTGCCCTTGTCAAAGAGGGCGTCGACATAACTTTCGATGACAGCGTGGAGGCGATTCCCGCCGATTTCCTCCGTACATCGCCCGAAGAGGTGCTGGTAGTGTACACGCCGGCACTACCCGACAATCATCCGCAACTTGAATATTTCCGCACCCATGGCTACGAGGTGGTTAAACGCGCCGAAGTGCTGGGGCGCATAACGCGCGACAGCAAAGGGATATGCTTTGCGGGGACCCACGGCAAGACCACAACGTCGTCAATGGCAGCGCATATCCTGCACACATGCCCGACTGGATGTAACGCTTTCCTCGGGGGCATACTCCGGAATTACGACAGCAACCTCCTGCTGAGCACGACATCCCCCTACTCGGTGATAGAGGCAGATGAGTATGACCGCTCGTTTCATCACCTGTCGCCCTACATAGCCGTAATCACGGCAACCGACCCCGACCATCTGGATATATACGGCACAGAGGAGGCTTATCTTGAGAGTTTCGCCAGATTTACCGAACTGATACGCCCCGGCGGCTCGCTGATAGTGCATGAAGGGCTGAAACTCGTGCCGCGCCCCGGAAAAGATGTAAAAGTCTATACCTATTCCCGCGATAAGGGCGACTTCCATGCTGAAAACATACGCCACGCCGACGGGGAAATCATATTTGACTTTGTGGCTCCCGACACGGTGATACGCGACATAAACCTCGGTGTACCGGTGGAAATAAACATCGAGAACGCCATTGCGGCGCTTGCGGCATGTCACCTTACGGGCGACATGAAAGCTGACGCGGCAAAAGAAGCAATCGCCACATTCAAGGGTCCGAAACGCCGCTTTGAGTTCTGGCTGAAAGAAACCTCCCCCGTCAAGGCGATTATTGATGACTATGCCCATCATCCCGATGAACTCAAGGCATCGATCAACTCCGTTAAGGCACTCTATCCCGGAAGAAAACTTACTGTGGCGTTTCAGCCTCACCTGTATAGCCGCACACGCGATTTTGCTCCGGAATTTGCCGAGGCGTTATCGCTCGCCGACGAGGTGATACTACTTGACATATATCCCGCACGTGAAGCACCGATACCCGGAGTGACCTCAAAAATTATTTTTGACTGCATCACCGCGCCTGTCAAGACAATGATTACCAAAGATGACTTGACAGAGACAATAAAAAATTGTAACTTTGAGATTTTATTAACTGTGGGAGCGGGTGATATATGCAATTACCTTCCTGAAATTGTAAAAACCGTCAAACACGACTGATGAAAACCGTACTGCGCTGCATAATTTCAATCGTGCTCATCGCCTACATAATCGTGGCGGTGGCATGGTCACGTATGCAGGCATCGGCAGCCCTATGTTCGGGCGTTGAGATTGTTGTCAACGACTCAGTGCGCTCACGGTTTGTCACCGGAAAAGAGATAGCCAGGGAAATCGGGGATTTGCCCGTATATGCCGACAGCACCCTTCTGTCATCAATCAATATTGACAGTATCGAAAGGATATTGTCGAAGATTGATAAAATCGAGGATGTCAACTGTGTAGTCACCACTGGCGGCAAGATACGCATCTCGGTCAATCCGCTACAACCGGTGGCGAGGGTATTTGACGGCACAGGCTCATATTACATCAACAAGATAGGCAAACGGATTTCAGCGACAGCGCGATATCATTCCGACGTACCGGTAATAACAGGACATTTCGACTCCGTATTCCAGCCGAAAGACCTCCTCCCGCTGGTAAACTACCTGAGCAATGACTCGGCATGGAATTCACTGGTGACCTATATAAAAGCGGAAAATCCTCGCAACATAATACTGATTCCACTCATCCACGGGCATGTGATAAACATAGGCGACATGAATAACCTTGACAACAAGTTCTATCGTCTGACACGCGCCTACAAGGAGGTATTGCCGGTAAAAGGATGGGACTACTACGACACTCTGTCGGTAAAATGGAGAGGACAGCTTGTCGCGACACGACGTGCCAAGCGACTGCATCAGGCGGTAAACCCCGTAGACTACGAAGCCGAGCAGGAAGCGCCTGATGTAGGGACAATGCTCTCCGGTGACACAGCGGGGCAGGTCAACAGTTCCGCTATAGGTGTCCCGGAATCTCCGGAGCCAATAAAACAAAATTAAAAACAATCTGTTTCATCATCATGGAAGAAAAATATATCGCAGCCATTGAAATAGGCAGTTCCCATATCAGAGCCGCAGTCGGCACTGTCGATGACACCGGTGCCCTCACATTGCTTGCAGTCGAGGAAGAACATGCTGTCGATGTCGTACGCTACGGCATCGTTCAGAATGTGGATGAAGTAAGCAATCGTATCAAACGCCTCATCTTGCGTCTTGAAAACTATCCGTCGATAAGCCCCCGTAAAATAAAAGGGGTATATATCGGCATAGGCGGACGATCGACAGCAAGCACTTCACGTGAGGTAATCAGACAGTTTGACGAGGAGACCGACATCACGGCTCATATCGTAGACCAGATAAAGGAAGAGGCGAAAGCAAACGGATTGACCGAGCGCACCGTGATTGATGTGCTACCCAAAGACTTTATTGTAGACAATCTTGAATGTCCCAATCCTGTCGGCACTCTCGGCAAGAGTATCCGCGCCGACATCAACCTCATCACCTGCCGTCCGAAAATATTGCGCAACCTCGATATCGCAATCACCGAACGCCAGCAGCTCGCCATAAAGGACCGTTTCGTGAGACAGATTTCCATAGCCGACCTCGTGCTTACCAACGACGAGAAGAAACTCGGATGCATGCTTGTGGATTTCGGAGCGGAGACAACCACCGTGTCAATCTATCGGGGCGGTTCGTTGCGGTATCTTGCAACTCTCCCTCTCGGTTCACGCAACATCACCCGCGATGTCATGATGCTCAACAATATCACCGAGGAAAGAGCCGAAGAACTCAAACGCGCACTCGGCGATGCCATGAACGAGGAGCCCAATTTCCGCAAAAGCGACTTTGACGGCGATGCCACTAAAGTGAACAGCGGCATCCGTACCCGTGCCGGCGAGATTGCCGTAAACATACTTGAGCAAGTGAAATATGCCGGATATTCCCTCCCTAACGATATTGCCGGCGGCATAGTAGTCGTCGGTGCCGGTGCAAAACTGAAAGGCTTTGTCGACCTGCTTGCCGACCAAAGCAAAGTCAAGGTGCGTCTTGGAGCACTGCCGGCGACGATACGCATCAGCGATTCGCGGCTACAGAACACCGGCATGATAGACATTATCGCCCTTCTGAATGCCGCTGCGACACACAATCCGGTGGAATGTATGGAAAAACCGGTTTCTGTCAACCCGACTCCCGACCCGTTTGTCGACGGGGAAGATGACGGACCCGGCATCAAGCCGATGAAGGGCGGTAAAAAGCAGAAAGACAGAGACGACAAACCGCGTGAAAAAGGTCCGTCGCGCATAAAGAGAATTTTCGGTTCCATTGTCAGCGGTTGGGATTCACTCCTTGACGACCGTGAGTCGGATGAAGACGATGAATGACAATAACCTATTACAAAGCACTCTATAATATAAGAATACGATGACAGATCAAGACAATATACCACCTATGTCGGAAGCAGGGTTTACCGACGGGAAAGCGCGCCAGCCCATCATAAAGGTGATTGGCGTAGGCGGTGGCGGCAACAATGCCGTAAGCCACATGTATGAGCAGGACATCAACGATGTGTCTTTTGTGATTTTGAACACCGACCGTCAGGCACTCGAACACTCGCCGGTGCCGACACGTGTACAGATAGGCAACGGACTTGGAGCGGGAAACAAGCCGGAAGTTGCCCGTGAGGCTGCCGAGGCAGCCGCCGACAGGATACTCGAGCTTTTCGAGGATAATACCAAGATGGTGTTCATCACTGCAGGCATGGGCGGTGGTACCGGTACGGGAGCTGCACCTGTTGTGGCACGTCTGGCACGTGAAAAAGGGCTTCTCACCATAGGTATTGTCACTATACCTTTCCTGTTTGAGGGTGTACGGAAGATTGACAAGGCTCTTGCGGGTGCCGACGAGATGAGTAAATTTGTCGATGCGCTCCTCATAATAAACAATGAGCGTCTTAACGTGATATACCCGGACCTTAACTTTGTCAACGCATTTGACAAGGCTGATGACACGCTGACTACTGCCGCGCGCTCAATATCCGAACTCATAACAAGCGAGGGAAAAATCAACCTTGACTTCAATGATGTCGACACCACACTCCGCAACGGCGGTGCGGCAATCATCTCAACAGGCTACGGCGAAGGCGAACACCGTATCACCAAAGCAATCGACGATGCGCTTAACTCTCCCCTTCTAAAAAACCGCAATATCCTCACATCAAAGAAACTTCTCTTCAACCTCTATTTCAATCCCGATGCAGAGACACCGTTGAAAGCGGGCGAAACCGACGAGCTTACAACTTTCATTGGAGGTATCGACTCAAACGTGGATGTAATCTGGGGTACGGCATACGACCGCAGCCTCGGCGACCGCATAAAAATCACGATACTTGCCGCAGGATTCGAGCTTTCCATCGACACAATGAAAGGTGGAAAGAAAGGAAATGAAACTTTCAAGTTCGGACCCAACAAACAAAATAATCCCGCAGGTAATGATATCACCGAGAAAATCGGGAAAGAGTATGGCGAGAGTGCCGTGATACGTATGCAGGGTGACCAGGCTAAGGCGCGTTATATCGTTATCGAGCCGTCGCAGATGGATGACGACGCGTTTATCGATGCACTTGAAAAAAGTCCGACACTCAACCGCGACAAGAAGACATCGGATGAGATTAAAGAAATAGGCAAAAGCAATGCTGCCGCGAAATCGTCGTTCACAGAACATAAACCGACCCCGTCAACAGGCGCAGGCAACACCATCCATTTCGGATAACTTGATACAACTACAATAAAAACAGAGGGATGTCGAAATTCGGCATCCCTCTGTTTCACTATAATAAAAGTTTTTATTGCTAATAAGAGTTTTATTATTTTCCAAGAGCACTCTTAACCTTATCGGCAGCCTGAGAAGCGGCGTCAGCAGCTTTTGTCTTTGCGTCGTCGGCAGCCTTGGCAGCCTTTGCCTTCGCATCGTCAGCAGCCTGTGAAGCAGCAGCCTTTGCAGCGTCAACCTTATCGGAAACGGCATCACCTACAGCACTTGCAGCAGAAGCCACAGAATCGCCGGCAGCCTTAACTGCGTCAGTTGCATCGCTTGCCACTGAATCAGCAGCAGCTTCAATCTTTTCAAACATTGATGCTGCGGAAGGATCTTTAGCCGCTACAACGGGAGCCACTTCCTTAAGATAAGCCTCTGCTTCCTTATCCTTGCCTTCGCTTACCAGCTTATCGGCATACGCCTTTGCCTGGTCTACATACACCTTCAGGCTGTCAGGATTGGTGCAGCTTTCAATCTTAGACTTCAAATCGGCACCTTCATCTTTTGCCTTTTGTGTAGAAGAACAAGAGGCAAACATCATTGTAGCAACTACTGCCACAGCTAAATAAATCTTTTTCATAAGTCCTTAGTAAATAAATCCATTTAAAGCAATAACACTTTTAAACAAAAAATGTTTTTGCAATTTTCAGATGTACTGCACAATTTTAATCCCGATTTTATTAATCATATCAAACAAAATCCGCAAAATTCCATTTTTATTAATCATACCAAGCAAAATCCGCAAAATACTGATTTTATTTGGTACGATTAACAAAATTGCATTTTATGTTGATAAATTTTATCACTCGGCATTAAATGCTTATTTTTGCACATTAAATAATAGAGATTTATGAAGATAGCGCTTATCGGCTATGGAAAGATGGGCAAAGCCATCGAAAAGATTGCCATGGCAAGAGGACATGAGATAACTGTACGTATCGACAAGGACAATCAGGAAGATTTCGAGTCGCCGGAATTTGCCGCCTCGGATGTAGCGATTGAATTTACCACCCCCGCCACGGCGTATGCCAACTATTTGCGTTCATTCAGCCACGGTGTTCCCGTGGTATCTGGAAGCACAGGCTGGCTTGCCGAAATGCCGAAAGTGAAAGCGATGTGTGACCGTGGCGAAGCCACATTCTTCTGGACTTCCAATTTCTCACTCGGTGTCAACATATTTTTCGCACTTAACCGCTATCTTGCAGCCATGATGGAAGGATTCCCCCAGTATCGTCCGTCAATGACCGAGATACATCATATCCATAAGCTCGACCATCCGAGCGGCACAGCTATCACTCTCGCCGAAGGCATAATGGCGAAAGACGATGCAATCAAGGCATGGTCGGAAGCCGGCGACACTCCCGCCGACACCGTGCACATAGAAGCATTGCGCGAAGGAGAAGTACCGGGTACACATATAATAACCTGGGAGAGCGATGTCGACTCCATCACTATCGAGCACAAGGCGAAATCTCGTGAGGGTTTTGCACTCGGGGCTGTTGTTGCCGCCGAATGGACTGCCGGAAAGAAAGGATTTCTCACCATGGATGAAATGATGCACACCCTTGTGCAGCAATCCTCACTACTTGACATAGTAAAATAATGCAACACGAAAATAATCAAAAAATGTCGTTTACCGACGACCTCCGTCGTCGCATAAATGAGACCAAGACGACACGCTGGATACGTTTCACCATCGTGGCTCTGATATTTATTGCCTGGGTGGCGTGGCTCGGAAGCTGGTGGGTGCTCATATTCCTACTCTTACTTTTTGACATCTACATCACCGGCTACATTCCTCTGACATGGTGGAAAAAGAGCAAAAACAAGACTGTAAAAAGCGTGATGAGCTGGGTCGACGCGATTGTCTACGCACTCGTATTGGTATATTTCGTATTCACCTTCGTCGGTCAGAACTATCAGATACCCTCATCATCGCTCGAAAAATCGCTTCTTGTAGGCGACTATCTTTGGGTCAACAAGATGGCTTACGGACCGCGTGTGCCGATGACACCTGTACATTTTCCGCTTGTACAGAACACATTCCCTATTATCAACACCAAGAGCTACACCGACTTTCCGCAATGGAAATACAAGCGTCTGAAAGGCTTTGGCAAAGTAGAGCGCGGCGACATAGTGGTATTCAATTTTCCGGCAGGCGACACCGTGACCACCAAAGTGACCAATCCCGACTACTATACCCTTGTGACAATGCTCGGCAGATTCGCCGTACACAATAACAAGGAGCAATTCGGCGACGTCATATATCGTCCCGTCGACCGTCGGGAGAACTACGTGAAGCGCGCTGTCGGTCTTCCCGGTGAACGCATAAAAATAGTCGACGGCGTAATTTATATAGACGGCGTGGCTCAGCCTCAGCCTGAGAACGTGCAGTTCAACTATTTCTTTCAGCTCAACAACGGGGCACTCACGGAAAAAGACTGGGAAGAGCTTGGCATCAGCGTAGCCGACCGCAATATCGTACCGGTCGACCGGGGCGACGTGCAGAGCGTGGTAGCCAACGGTTTCACCATCCTTCCCGACGGGACTGTACCCCCTATCTACGCATCGCCACTTACTCCCGCGATGGTAGAGAAACTGGAGGCTGACAAGCGCGTGGCAAACATCATGCAGGTACCTGCGACAGAGCAGGTGCCACTGTTCCCCGCCGGAGTTTCGGAAGGATGGACCCGTGCCGACTACGGCGAACTCTGGATACCGAAAAAAGGCGCTACAATCGAGCTGACCCCGCGAGCCTGGGCAATCTATAACCGCTGCATACGCAACTACGAAGGTCATAATGACGCATATATCGATAATAACGGCACAGTGTATATCGACGGAAAGCCGGCAAAGACCTATACATTTGACATGGACTACTACTTCATGATGGGTGACAACCGCGACAACTCCGCCGACTCCCGTTACTGGGGTTTCGTGCCTGAAGACCATATTGTAGGTAAACCCTGGAAAGTGCTTGTGTCATTTGACAAGGACAAGAGCCTGTTTAACGGCGGCATCAGATGGAACCGCGTACTGAAAAACGCAAATCCCGATAAATGACCTACCATTCGCCACTTGTACGCTATCCCGACTCCACTCTTGCATTGCCGCCGGCATATTGCGGCAGCATACGGCGTTATGCCGCGATAGCAATGTATGGCAACACCGTCACTGACACAGAGCGGAGATTTAACAAACGCGAAAAAGATTGTCACCGGTGTGTAATCGAAGGCTCTAACGGGATTCAACGACTCACCGTGCCGCTTGAAAAACCGCAGGAATGGCACAGCACACGCCTGAAAGATGTACGCGTTTCCACTCATGGTAAATGGTGGCACGTACATTGGGAAGCAATCTGTTCAGCCTACGGACGTACACCATTTTTCGAATATTATGCCGACGATATCGCCCCGGCTTTCAGCGGCGACATCGAACTGCTTGTGGATCTTGATGATAAAATAGACCGTTTTTGCCGTGAGGCACTTGGTCTGCCACAGCCGCTCTCCTCAGATACCGGCATGACCGTCGCGCGACAAGTAGAAAATATCCGCGACGTGGAATATTATCAGATATGGGCAGAACGCTTCGGTTTCACTCCCGGACTCAGTGTGCTCGACCTCATCTTCAACATGGGTCCCGAGGCACCGCTCGTACTACATGTCATGACCCGATAATCCCGTAAATTAACCAATTTTAAGACGCGTCGCCCCACAATAACTAAACTCTTAGTTGTATAACTAAAAATTTAGTTATACATTTGCGTCATCACAAAACTCCCTCGACATGAAACAGAAATCTAAATCACAGAAACTCACCGACGGCGAATTGCCGATCATGAAGGCATTGTGGGCAAACGGACCACTGTTTGTAAGACAGATAGTGGAAAGTTACCCGGCGCCACGACCTCATCAGAACACAGTCGCCACAATGGTTAAAATACTGGAGGAAAAAGGTCATGTAGGACATGAAGTGGTAGGCAACTCCCATTGTTATTACGCCATCACACCCAAAGAGGAATTACGCGACCACTCCCTGCGCACACTTATCGGCGATTTCTTTGAAAATTCCTACAAAGGGGTAGTCTCTACACTTATCGATGAGAAAAAGCTCTCGGTAGAGGAGCTTAAGGAGATAATAAAAATGGTGGAAGAACGCGAAAAATAAAAGTCATGAGCCAGCTCTTTGCCTATTCAATCGTATCGGCAATAGCACTCGCCATGCTATATCTGCCTTACAAATTATTCATGTCGAAGGAAAACCGCCCCGATATGAACCGAGGGATAATATGCGCCATCTATCTCTCTGCACTCATATTCCCGGTAGCAATCAAGTTAATTCCCGGATCGCATGCAACCCACGGAGCCGATATCGCAATCGGCGAACTGCATGTCACAGAAGCCGACACACCTGCCGTCACCGACGCTCCTGATATAATGGCGACACTCATCATCCTGTATATCACAGGCACGATATTGTTCAGCGGCAATATCATTTACTCTTTGGCACGTATAGGCAACATCCTCCGAAACGCCAGTCAGCATCGTATCTACGGCACAATGGTTTATGTGACCGCCGACACGCGCATCGCACCGTTCAGCATCTGGGGAAGAATCGTGGTATCGGAAGCCGACCTTGATTCCGACATCGGCCTTATCATCGCTCATGAACAGATACATGTCGACCGTCATCACCATCTTGACCTTATCCTCGCCAATTTCACGCTCATCCTGCAATGGTACAATCCGGCTGCTTGGCTCATGCTCAAGGAGTTGCGCAATGTCCATGAATATCAGGCTGACAAAGGGGCAATCGCCGTAGCCCCGAGCCGTAAAGAATACCAATTAATGCTTATAAGAAAAGCTGTTGGCGTCAGATTCCACTCACTCGCCAACAGCCTGAATCACAGTAATCTTAAAACCAGAATCACTATGATGTATTCTAAAAGACCGACCGGACTGCGGCGTTTGACCCCGCTTGTCTTGGTACCGGCTCTCGTAGCCGCAGTTTATGTAACCGCCATCCCGGCAGTAGCGTCAGTCATCAGAAATGCGGAATCAACCGCACTGACAGAGGACAAAAGTAACAAAAATCAGTCATCCGGGCAAACTACCGGCGACAAGATCGAAGTTGTCGCCTACGCAGGTAAAGTAGAATATGCGCCGTCCAAGCCGGAAGGCGAAGTGTACGATGCCCCCGAGACATTGCCCGAATATCCGGGTGGTATAGAGGCTATGATGAAAAAACTTGGCGAAGTGCTGAAGTACCCAGAGGAAGCGATGAAAGAAAACCGCCAGGGACGTGTCATCGTCAGATTCATTGTCGACCGCACCGGCAAGATATGTGACCCGACTGTAGTGCAAAGTGTATCGCCCGACCTTGACCGTGCGGCAATCGATGCCGTCATGCAACTTGACAATTTCACTCCCGGCACAGTCAAAGGGAAACCGGTAAACGTATATTTCAACCTCCCCGTAATGTTCAACCTCCGGAAAGAAACCCCGGAAACAGGTGACGCAAAAAAAGTAACGACTCTTACATTTTCCGGTGGCAAAGACGCTCCTGCCGTGATGCTGAACGGAGAGATTGTAGATATCAGCGACGCACTGGATATTGCTGTCGACAATATCGAGGATGTCACGGTAATCAAAAACGACCCCCAATATCCCAACGGACTAATCAAAATCAAAATAAAAAATCTCTACAAAGCCACCTGGACACCGGCTGAGGAATAGTAGACCGTCAACCTTCCTCCCTTCCATATCCGTGCTTGCCGCCACTCGATGATACTTGACCTAAGAGATTGTCTAAATTTATATAATGCTTTTTAGTAGAGTTATATAAATTTAGACAATCTCTTAATAATTCGTTGATATTATTTTAGCATATAACACTTATGTCACATAATGCAACATTATATCGAATGTATATTTTCAGGAGATTAATTTGTTTTATTAAAAAAGCTAAGTAAATTTGTAATTACAACAATAGAAATTACAGAAATGCTCCTAAAGACCGAGAAAAGCATCCCTTAACCAAATCAAAAACCAATGAATATAACCTCAAACGACATATATAAGCTAATTCATCAGGGAGAAAACTCTTCGGTCGAGCTCAAAAAGTGTTCTGATAAATTACCTCAATCAGTGTGGGAAACCTATTCTGCCTTTGCCAATACCCGTGGAGGTATTATACTTCTTGGCATAACGGAGCACAAAAAATAGCCAATTGAGTCGCGATTTGAGATTACAGGAGTCTCTGATCCGGATAAAATAGAAACTGACTTTTTCAACATCCTGAACAATCGTCAGAAAGTCAGCCGTAATATCCTTTTTGATAGCGATTTCAGCCCTATTGAAGTCGAAGGTAAGACTGTAATATATATTTCTGTTCCTGAGGCAGATTATCATAAGAAGCCAATCTTCATCAACGATAATATTGTAGATGGTTCCTACAGACGGAGCCACGATGGGGACAGGCGACTCGACCGTGAGGACTTGGCAATGATGCTACGAGACAGCACAGACGACATTGACAGTCAAATACTGGAGCATTATGGCTTAGATGACATCGATGAAGAAACACTACAGGGTATCGTCAGGTTTTCAATACAGCAAATCCCGGTCACGCGTATAAGAATCTAAATGACAAAGAATTCCTCTATCGAATGGGCGGTTATGATTATGACCGCCATAAGGGAATTGAGGGACTTACACTTGCCGGATTAATGATGTTTGGCAAAGGTACTCCTATTGAAAAATGTTTTCCTTTGTTCAGGATGGACTATCTGGACCTACTGGGAGTAACATCCGGTGGTGATCTTAAATGGAATGACCGCCTGACGTATGATGGACGCTGGGAAAACAACATCTATAATTTTGTCACTATGACTATGCGCAAACTTCTATTTACCCTTCCTTCTGAAGGCAGGATAATCGGGAAGGTTCGTCGTGATGGAGGTCCACTATACGACGGAATACGAGAAGCAATTATCAATTCAGTCACCTATTCAGATTTTCAGACAGAAGGTGTCTTGCGTATTGACCGACGTGATAATGAAATCATCCTGCGTAATCCCGGCTTGCTAAGGATTTCTGCCGAGCGGATATACAATGGAGACTTTACTCATGCACGCAACCGTAATATTCAAAAGATGTTTCGCATGATCGGATACGGTGATAATATTGGTTCTGGTTTCCAAAAGATTCTCTCAGCATGGAATACTCTTGGATTCATACGTCCTGAACTCAAGGAACTTTCCGATGTCAAAGAAGTATGGCTTACGCTTCCTCTTATACAAACATGCAGAAAAGGAGGAGGAACATGCAGCGAAATTTCAACTATAAATTCAACTGTAAATTCAACTGTAAATTCAACTGTAAATTCAACGATAAATTCAACGATAAATTCAACGATAAATTCAACGATAAATTCAACGATAAATTC